>Ga0207871_100207_pt1 | contig 32758 bp, 36 predicted proteins | sample Passage260A_FD_187371 | JGI IMG/M metagenome (GOLD analysis project Ga0207871, IMG submission 187371) | Cellulose adapted compost microbial communities from Newby Island Compost Facility, Milpitas, CA, USA - Passage2 60A (SPAdes) (version 2) ...
GCCAAAAAAGAAGCGGCGCCTGCGTCCCCCCGCAAGCCCGCTGCAAACCATCCCTGGAGAAAACCATTCTCCAGCAAGCAGTTACAGCGTAGCACAGCATCCGGCTAGTCTGCAAGAGGACGGCGGCTGTTTAATCAGCTATCATCCCTGACATTTTCATAGAACAGTTAACCTGACATATTCACAGACGCTTGACAGAGGCTGCGGATACCGAAAAAACATCGTCCGAACGGACACGCCGTCCGGACAATGCGGGAACGGGGGGATCGCTTCAGTCCCCGACCAGTTCCTTCAGCGACTTGCCAGGTTTGAAGGCGGGCGTCTTGCTGGCGGCGATTTCGATCACTTCGCCCGTCTGCGGGTTGCGTCCCTTGCGCGCAGAACGCTCGCGGACCTCGAAATTGCCGAAGCCGACAAGCTGAACCTTTTCCCCGTTTTGCAGCGCTTCGGCAATTGCGTCGAATACGGCGTCGACCGCCTTGGCGGCGTCTTTCTTGGAAAGTTCCGCAAGTTCGGCTACCTTGTTGACGAGTTCGGATTTGTTCATCGGATTCACCTCCCTGGCCGCGGCTGACCGAGTTCCTATTCATACTGTTTAACCGTTCCATGCCAAATTATACCTGCGATTGCACAGTTTCTATACTAATACAGGAACATCCGAAATTCAAGGACCGAGAGGCCTCGCAAAACGTCGCAAAGCGCGCCCCTCGGGCGCGCTTCCTCCGAATCAGAGAATGATCGCGATCAGGCCGCCGGACCCTTCGTTGATGATGCGGCCGAGCGTCTCCTGCAGCTTGTAGCGCGCGTTGTCCGGCATCATCGCAATTTTGCCCTGGATCCCTTCGCGCACGATCGAATGCAGCGACCTGCCGAAAATGTCCGATTCCCAAATCTTGATCGGATCGTTCTCGAAATCCTGCATCAGATAGCGGACGAGCTCCTCGCTCTGCTTCTCCGTGCCGATGATCGGCGCGAATTCCGACTCGACGTCGACCCGGATCATGTGGATCGACGGCGCCGTCGCCTTGAGACGGACGCCGAACCGGGAACCCTGACGGATGATCTCCGGCTCGTCGAGCGACATTTCGGAAAGCGTCGGCGCGGCGATGCCGTAGCCCGTCGTCTTCACCATCTCGAGCGCCTCCGCAAACCGGTCGTACTCCTTCTTCGCGTGCGCAAACTCCTGCATCAGTTGCAGCAGATGGTCCTTGCCGCGGATCTCGACGCCGACCACCTCCTGGAGAATCCGGTCGTACAGCTCATCCGGCGCGTACAGGTCGATCTCCGCCACGCCCTGGCCCAGGTTCATGCCGCTTAAGCCCGCGCGCGCGATAAAGTCGTATTCATGGAACTGCTGCACGACCCGGTCGACGTCACGCAGCCGGCGGATGTCCTGCACCGTGTCGCGGACCGACTGCTCGAAGCTTTTGCGCAGCCAGTGATCCTCGTTCAGCACCATGACCCAGCTCGGTAGGTTGACATTGACCTCGTGCACCGGGAATTCGTACAGCGCCTCGCGCAGCACGTTCAGAACGTCCGCTTCCCCCATCGTCGCCGCGCTGAGCGCCATGACCGGGATGTCGTATTTCGCCTGCAGCTCGCTGCGCAGCGCCTCCGTCTCGTAGGAATTCGGCCGCGTCGAGTTCACGACCATGACGAACGGCTTGCCGACTTCCTTCAGTTCCTGCACGATCCGCTCCTCCGCCTCCACGTAGGCGCTGCGCGGAATTTCGGCGATCGTGCCGTCCGTCGTCACGACGATGCCGATCGTGGAATGCTCCTGGATCACCTTGCGCGTACCGATCTCGGCCGCTTCCTGGAACGGAATCGGCTCGTCGAACCAGGGTGTCGTGATCATCCGCGGCCCGTTCTCGTCCTCGTATCCCTTGGCGCCTTCCACCGCGTAACCGACGCAGTCGACGAGCCGGACGTTCACCTCCAGCCCTTCGGAGACGCGGATCTGTACGGCCTGGTTCGGAACGAACTTCGGCTCGGTCGTCATGATCGTCCTCCCGGCGGCGCTCTGGGGCAGCTCGTCGATCGCGCGGATCCGGTCCGCCTCGTTCGTGATGTTCGGCAGCACGACCGTTTCCATGAATCGCTTGATAAAGGTCGATTTGCCGGTGCGGACGGCCCCGACGACGCCGAGGTAGACGTCTCCGCCCGTGCGTTCGGCGATGTCTTTGAAAATATCGACTTTTTCCACTCGTGATCCCCTCCATTCGATTTGACGAGAACCCCGCCGGCGGCGCCATCCGCAGTCCGCCGTCATCGAACCGTATTGGACTGGTATCATCCTATTACGGACCCGTCCCGAATATGACCCCTGTCCGGAATTTGCCGATCCGGCTGAACGCATCACTTCCTCTGCTGGTATATGACGGCATGCCGCCGTCTATGACATCGATCCGCAACATGAAGAAAGGCGGAGCGTTCAAGCTCCGCCTTCGTCGTGCCGATCGGCGCCTGATTCATTTGTCCGGATAACGTGCGGCCGGATCGCCGTCGATCCAGTGATAGACGGGTGATTTGACCGGCACGAACAAGGTTTCGCTTACGAGCAGCTCGCGCAGATCCTCGTCCGGTGCCGGCGCCGTCCCCTTGCCCTCGACCAGCCTGCGGATGTCGGCGGCGTAATCGGCGAACACCTCGCCGCTTTCGTGCACGAGCACATGGATCGGCTGTCCGCTGAAGACGCTGCGGATGTCCGGTTTGCGTCCGCCCAGCTTGTCGAAGTCCAGCAAGCGGAACGACGGGTAGAGCTCTTCTCCGGCCGGAAGCGCGCCGCCGTGCGACGCCGCGTATTCCTTCACGCGTTTCTCTAGATCGTTCAGCTTCTGGAGAACCGCGATGTTCAGCAGCCGGACGGTCGGCTCGGTCTCCTCGTCCAGCACGAGGAAATAGTAGTTTCCGCCCTTTTCGAAGGCCGCCGCCGGCAAATCCGAAAGATACCCGGTCCTCAGGAGCCTGGCCAAATCGACGACGAATTTCTCGTACCTCGGCGTGTCCGCGTCCGCGTTCCGGATCGGCAGAAGTCCCGTGTCCCGCCGGTATTCCTCCACCGCCGCCTGGACGATCCGGACCGCATCGCGCGGCGGCATCCGGTTCTGGGCCAGTTGCTCCTTCGGGTACAGGCATCCGGTCAGCACCGCGGACAGCAGCAGGACGACCGCCGCCGCGCGCCATGCGGAAGCGGAACGCCTCGCGGCTTGTCCCGTCATGTCCGTCCTTCCGCTCCTTCCCTGCGGCCGTTCGCCGCGGCCGCCAACAGCTCCTCCACGGCCGCAACCGCTTCGGGCGTGAAGCCACCGGCCGCCGTCAGCGCGCGGAACGCGCGCAGATGCCGGTCCGGATCCGCGGCGATCGCTCCCGAGACCAGCTCCAGCCGGTCCCGGCGCCCGCGCAGCCAGTTGAACCACAGCTCGTGCGCGAGCGGGACGATGTCCACGCCGCATCCGCAGGGCGCGAGGACGCGGCGCCCGGCCAGCGGCAGGATCACGTCACGCACCCGCATCTCGTACCGGCAGCCGCGGTCCGAGACGACGAATCCGCCGACGAGCTCCACCCGGATGCCTTCCACAAGATAATGACTCAGAATCGATTCGTAGCGCTCCGTCACGCTCCGGACCGGGCGGTCGACCGCGTAAGGCGCCAGCGCCTCGTGCATCGCCCGCGCGTCGTCCGGATCCGCGTACAGGTCCAGATCGCGCGGCGGCGCGGGAAGCTCCAGGCCGCGAAGCATGAGCCCCGCGCTGCCGCCGACAACCCAGGCGATCCCGGTCCCGGCGATCCGTTCCGCAATGCGGCAGAGCGCCCGCTCCAGTCCAGCCTTGCTGTCCATCTCCCTCACTCCGCGCTCAGAAGTACGGGCGGTTCACGACGCGGATATCGCCGGCTCCCGGCCGAACGACGGCCTGGCAGGCAAGCCGGAATCCCTCGTCGAATTCTTCGGGTTCCAGCCTGTCCCACTCGGCGTCCGTGATGTCCTCCAGCCATTCCGCGCCCGCCTCGATCCGGCAGCGGCAGCGGGCGCACGTGCCGCGCGTGCAGGAAAATCCCCAGTCGACGCCGGCCTTCAGCGCATGGTCCAGGATCGTCAGCCCCGCTTCGGCGGGAACGGCCGCTTCCTTCGTTCTTCCCCGCAGATAAATCATGCATCCTACTCCTTCGGCCGTCTAGGCCAGAATCACGATCAGGCCGAGCAGCGAGCCGACCAGCAGCATGAGAACCGCGACGGTCGAAACAAGGATACGCATGAATCCTTTCGTTCTGAGGCGCGCAAACGTGATCGCCACGGCCGACAGCACCATCAGCCCGATGCTGCTCAGCGCAATCCACATCGTGGTCAGGCCATTCATGTCCGTCATCTTCTCCACTTCGCGCAAAGTTCCTGAACATTATACCACCACGGCCGCGTCGCAGGCAAAGCAAAAGCCGGCCCCGACCGGACCGGCTGCGCGCAGGATCAGCGGATCATCGTGCGGATCAGCGCCTCCAGACGCTCCATGTTCATGCCGCTTTTGCGGACCGCCTGGACGATGTCGTTCACCGTATCCTCCGAAACGGGCACGTTCGCGACGGCCGCCACCTGCCGGATCAGGCGGCGCAGTTCCGCTTCGTTCTGGAGCGTCCGCGCCGTCACGGAGCCGGCCAGCTTCTTCACCTGCTGCTCGCTGATCGGCTTGCCCGTCTTTTTCCTGACGACGTTCAGCACATCCTTGGACAAGTTCTTGCCGCTCATGGCACCCCTCCTCCGTCGTGCTGCATGCATCATATGCGGAGGAGGGACAATTGGTGCGGACGGTCGTCCGCCCGTCATCGGCGGCGAGGCGGTTCATTCCGCCTCCAGCCAGGCCTTTGCCACCTCTTCGCTCTCGTGCGTCCGGACGCGGCCCATCAGCGATTCCACCGCCGCCTTCGGCGATTTGCCCTCGAACAGGACGGCGTGCAGCTGCTCCGTGATCGGCATCGAAACGCCGTACCGGCGGCTCAGCTCCCGGGCGGCCCGCGTCGTGCCGATGCCCTCGACGGCCATGCCCATCTTCGCGAGCACCTCGTCGATGCTCATGCCCTGCGCCAGCATCGATCCCGCCCGCCAATTGCGGCTGTGCCGGCTCGTGCACGTCACGACGAGATCCCCGACCCCCGCCAGCCCGGCGAACGTCAGAAGCTGGGCGCCCATCGCCTGCCCGAGGCGCCCGATTTCGGCCAGTCCGCGCGTGATCAGGGCGGCCTTCGCGTTGTCCCCGTAGCCGAGGCCGTCGGACAGGCCCGCGCCGAGCGCGATGATGTTCTTGATCGCACCCGCGACCTCCACGCCGATCACGTCCGGATTCGTGTACACGCGAAAATAGGAATTCATGAAATAGTCCTGCACCGCTTCCGCGGCCCGTTTCGAACGCGACGCGGCGACGACCGTCGTCGGGCAGCGGCGGACGACTTCCTCCGCATGGCTCGGTCCCGACAGCACGGCGATCGTCTCCTCCGGACGCCCGGTTTCCTCGGCGATGATCGTGCTGATCCGCTTGAGCGTGTCCCGCTCAAACCCCTTCACGGCGTGGACAATCCAGGCATTCCGCGGAAGGGCGCCGGCGGCCTTGCGCGCCACCTCCCGGGCGGACGCGGATGTGGCGGCAAACACCACGAGTTCTGCGCCGTCAAGCGCCTCGCCGATGTCGGTCACCGCACGGATCCGTTCGCTCAGCTGGACGCCCGGCAGGTAGGCGCTGTTCGTGCGAAGCCGATTGATTTCGTCCGCCTGTTCCGCCCGCCTCGTCCACAATGACACGTCGCAGCCGTTGTCGGCCAGCACGCTCGCGAGAGCCGTTCCCCAGCTCCCGGCCACAAGCACGGCAACCCGCTTATTTTCCATGCTGCACTCCTTTCCCGGTCCCGAGTTTGTGCTCCTGCCCCCGGACGAGCTTCACGATATTCGTACGATGACGGATGAATGCGTAAGCCCAGATGAGCAGGCTGGCCCAAAACAGCTCGCGGGGCATGGAGAGCACCAGGATGAAGACCGGCAGCAGGGTGACGAAGATGAGTGAGCCGAGCGAAACATAGCGGGTGAGCGCCACCGCCGCGATCGCGATGACGCCGGCGATGAGGGCCGGCCAGAACGCGATCGTCGCCATGACGCCGATCGTCGTCGCGATGCCCTTGCCGCCCTTGAAGCGGAACCAGATCGGCCAGTTGTGGCCGGTGATCGCGGCGGCTCCGCAGAGGATCGGCACCCACGGCTGGCCGTCGCCCAGCCATTTCCCGAGCAGCACGGCGGCGATCCCCTTGCCCACGTCGAGCAGGAAGACGACGGCGGCCGGCCCCTTGCCGAGCACGCGCAGCGTGTTCGTCGCGCCTGCGTTGCCGCTTCCGTACTTCCGGATGTCGATCCCCTTCACCCAGCGGGCGATCAGGATGCTGAACGATACGGATCCGAGCAGATAGCTCGCCGCGACAGCGATGATCGAAGCAAGCACCGTGGACTCTCCCCTAATCCTCGTCTGACTTCCTGCGCACGATGATGCGGATCGGCGTCCCCTCGAAGGCGAACGCTTCCCGGATCTTGTTCTCCAGATAACGCGAATAGGAGAAATGCATCAATTCGGGGTCGTTCGCGAACAGCACGATCGTCGGCGGCTTGACCGCCACCTGCGTCGCGTAGTGGATGCGCAGCCGCTTCCCCTTGTCCGAGGGCGGCGGATTGACCGCGATGGCGTCCGCGACGATGTCGTTCAGGAGATGCGTCTGAACCCGCATCGCATGCTGCTCGGCCACATGCTCCACGACGGGCAGCAGCTTGTGCAGACGAAGCTTCGTCTTCGCCGACAGGAACACGATCGGCGCGTAGTCCATGAACTGGAAATGGTCGCGGATGCGCAGCTCGAACTGGCGCATCGTCTTGTCGTCCTTCTCGACGGCATCCCACTTGTTCACGACGAGCACCGAGGCCTTGCCCGCCTCGTGGGCATAGCCGGCGATGTGCTTGTCCTGTTCGGTAATGCCCTCGACCGCGTCGATCAGCACAAGCGCGACATCGGCCCGCTCGATCGCCTTGAGCGACCGGAGCACGCTGTATTTCTCCGTCGTCTCGTAAATGCGGCCCCGCTTGCGCATGCCGGCGGTATCGATCAGCACGAACTTCCGTCCGTCCTTCTCGAACGGCGTGTCGATCGCGTCGCGCGTCGTGCCCGCCACATCGCTGACGATGACCCGTTCTTCGCCCAGGATGGCGTTCACGAGCGAAGATTTGCCGACGTTCGGGCGGCCGATGATCGCCACCCGGATCACGTCGTCGTTGTACGCTTCCTCCGTCTGTTCCGGAAGCGACTCGGCCACCCGGTCGAGCAGATCACCGATGCCGGTGCCGTGCACGCCGGAAATCGGAACCGGCTCGCCGAAGCCCAGGCTGTAGAAGTCGTATGCGGCGTCGGCTTTCTTCGGATTGTCCACCTTGTTCACCGCGACGACGACGGGTTTGCCCGAGCGGAACAGCAGGCGCGCCACTTCCTCGTCGGAGGGCGTAAGCCCGGCCTTGCCGTCCACCATGAAGATGATCACGTCGGCTTCGTCGATGGCGAGTTCGGCCTGCGCCCGCACCGACCGCATGATCTCGTCGCCGGCATCGATTTCGATGCCGCCGGTGTCCACGAGGCTGAACGTCTTGCCGCACCATTCGGCCGAACTGTAGATGCGGTCGCGGGTAACGCCGGGCTTGTCTTCCACAATGGCCAGTCGATCCCCGATGATGCGGTTGAAGACCGTGGACTTGCCGACATTGGGCCGCCCGACGATCGCGACTACGGGTCTTGCCATCTTGCCCACTCCTTGACAAACTTTCGACCAGACTGCTGCGATCGGAAACCTTTACTAATATACCACACCCGAGCCATTTCCCGGAAATCGGCCGTTCGGCCCGCCCGTCAGGCCTGCGGCCGCAGGCGTCCGGCCAGCGACGCCCCGCCGCGGGCAAGCAGCGTGACCGTCCGCGCGGCAAGCAGCGAGAGCGTCAGGCCGTCCAGCCAGCCCCAGGCTCCGGCCGGCGCGGGGGCGAACCGGTCCGCCGCGATCGCGGCGAGCGTGACGGCGGCGAACTGCGCGCGGAAACGGCCGGACGCGGCGGCCGCAAGCACCCCCGCCGCCAGCGCCCCGTCCAGACGTTCATCCCAGATGATGAACACCGGATCTTCCGCATATAATTTCCTGAGCCAGCTCCAGACAAAGCCTGCGGACAGGGCTCCGAAGATCGCCTGAAGGCGCTCGCCGGCGCCGGCGCCCCGGAGCAGCGCGCAGGCGCAGATGAGCGCGGCCGTCTTCGGTGCCGCCGTGTGGCCGAATCCGCAGGCGGCAAGCACCGCGGCGGCCAGAACGGCAAGCGGGGCGGACACATCGTCGAGGAGTTGCCTCTTCCATCCGGTCGCCAGCAGGATGCCCGCCACCGCCAGCACCCAGGCCGTCGTGAATCCAGCATTCACCGTCATCCCTCCCCGCCCTATTATGCGTCGGAGGGATGCATCCGTTGCGCTTCGGAAGGAACCGCAGCAAGGGCCGCCCCCGCTCGGATCGGCGATCCGGTGAAGGCGGCCCCTGGTCGGCGTCGGTTTATTTAAGTTTGCTGAGTTTGTCGCCGAAGCGCTCGCCGAGCGTGAAGCTCAGATTTTCCCTCGGAACGGTTTCGATGTGTTCGCGGCCGCCCCTGCCGCGATCCCGTGCCGGCGGTTCCGGCGCTTCCTCGGTTGCCTTGATGCTGAGCGAAATCCGCTTCTCGGCCGGATTGAAGTCCAGCACCTTCGCCTTCACTTCCTGGCCTTCCTTCAGCACTTCGTGCGGCGTCGCGATGTGGCGGTGCGCGATCTGCGAAATGTGGACGAGGCCTTCCACGCCGGGCGCCACTTCAACGAACGCGCCGAAGTTGACGATGCGCTTCACGACGCCGGTGACGATGTCGCCCACATGGAACTTGTCGGCTGCAAGGTCCCACGGACCGGGCTGCGCCGCCTTGATGCTCAGGCTGATTTTGCCCGCCTCGGGATCGACCTTGAGCACCTTGACCTTGACCTTGTCGCCTTCGGAGACGACATCCCGCGGATGGGGAACGTGCGTCCAGGCCATCTCGGACACGTGCACGAGGCCGTCGACCCCGCCGACGTCGACGAACGCGCCGAACGGCGTCAGCCGCTGCACGGTGCCCTCGATGATCTGGCCCGGCTGCAGCGATTCCATGACGCGGCGCTTGTTCGCTTCGTACTCTTCCTCGAGCACTTCCTTCGCCGACAGGATGACCTTGTTCGTCGCCTTGTCGAGCTCCTTGATCTTCACGCGCAGCTTGCGGCCCTTGTAACCGCTGAAGTCTTCGACGTAATGGCGCTCGACCATCGACGCCGGGATGAAGCCGCGCACGCCCACGTCGACGACAAGGCCGCCCTTGACGACGTCGGCGACCGTCACCTCGAGCACTTCACCCTTCTCGAACTGCTCCTGGAGCCGATCCCACGCCTTCTCGGCGTCGACCTGGCGCTTCGAGAGGATGAGGCGCTCCTTGTCGTCGTCGATGCTGATGACCTTGAGTTCTACCTCCTGGCCGACCTGGACGGCGTCCGCCGCGTTCTCGAGCGGAACCGCCGACAGCTCCCGGAGCGGAATGACACCGTCATATTTATATCCAAGGCTCACGTAAGCCTGGTTGTTTTCGATCTTGATGACCGTGCCCTTCACCTTGTCGCCCTTCTTCAGGGTGACCACCTGGTCCAGATCCGGCTCCGTGATGGTCTCCGCCGCGGTACCGGCTTGTTGCTCCGCTGCCGCGGTTTCCAAGTTTTTCGTTTCTTCAGACATGGACACTAACCTCCTCGATTCTGCCCCAACTTTATTTAAACCCGCCGGCCGCGCGTGAAACGGACCGGCGCATTTAAAACGGATGAAAAGTGCATTTGGCTAGCCGACGTTCAATTCGCGGATGCGTTGCATGATGAGCTCGGTCGCGCGATCCAGCGCATCGCCGTCCGTGCTTCCCGCGAACGGCGCGAAATCGATCGGCGGACCGTAAATGACGTGCGTCCTGCGGAACAACCGGTAGCCGGGCACGATCCTGCACGGCACGACCGGCGCTCCGCTCCGGATCGCCAGCAACGCGGCTCCGCGTTTTGCGGAGGAAGCGTCCGAATTGCGTGTCCCTTCCGGGAACATGAGGATCGCATGACCGTCCCGCAGCAGCTGCAGTGACGTCTTGATCGCTTCTTTGCTGACGCCGCCCCGCTTGACGGGGAAAGCTCCGAGCGCGGTGATGAGCGCGGCGAACGGCTTGAAGTTGAACAGCTCGGATTTGGCCATGTAGTGCAGGCGCCTCGGCACATAGATGCCGAGCGTCGGCGGGTCCAGCACGCTGATGTGGTTCGAGCAGAGCAGCACCCCGCCCTCCCGCGGAATGTTCTCCACGCCGTGCGCCTTGAGCCGGAACAACACGGTGAACAGAAACCGCAGCACGACCCGGGCGAACTCGTAGAAATTCATGCTCCGCCCGCCCCCAGGGCCGCCCGTTCGGCAAGCATCGCGATGCGATCCGCGGCCTCCTCGGCCGTCAGGCTCGTCGTGTCGAGGACGATCGCGTCCTCGGCCTTGACGAGCGGCGCAATCTCACGGCTTGCGTCCAGACGGTCCCGTTCGGCGATCTCCCGCTCGAGCATCTCCAGCGTGAGCCCCTGCGCCCGCCCGCTCTCTTCGTAGCGGCGGCGCGCGCGTTCCCGCACGCTGGCCGTCAGGAAGATCTTGAGTTCAGCGTCGGGGAGCACATGCGTGCCGATATCCCGGCCGTCCATGACGACGCCGCCGGCCTTCGCCATCGCGCGCTGCAGCTCCACCAGCCTCGCCCGCACGGCCGGAACGGCCGCATAGGCGGGAACGGCGGCCGTCACTTCGCGCGATCGGATCTCCCCGGTCACGTCCTCCCCGTTCAGAAGGACGCGCTGACCGTTGTCGCCCGTCTCGAGCCGGATGTCGAGTCCGGACACCAGCCGCTCCAGCTCGCCCGAATCTCCGGGTCCGACGCCAGCCCGAAGCGCGGCCAGCGCAACCGCCCGGTACATCGCGCCCGTGTCGATGTACACGTAGCCGAACCGGTCGGCGACCATGCGGGCGACCGTGCTCTTGCCCGCTCCGGCCGGTCCGTCGATGGCGATCGCGATGCGCCGCGGACTTGAGCCCTGCGCAATCTTCGTCAGCGTAAACCCCTCCAGCGACCTTCATGAAAAAAGCAGGCACGGCCTGCCAAACGCGAAAATTATACCACATACCCGACCAGGATGCAAAATTACCCGTCCCCGAGCGGAACGCCTTCGAGACGTTCCGTCCTGGACAGGACCGGCCTCAAGCCGTCGGCATGAAGCGCAACCTGCGCCGCGATGACGAGCGCAAGCAGCGCGGCGACGGCAACGGCCAGCCTCCTGCACATCCTGTCCGCAACGGCCGTCCAGTAGGAACGGCTGCGCCGATCCGCATTTCGCCCGTCCATCCTTCGATCACCCTTTCCCGGAAACATCAGTCTTCCCGGATAACGGGCATCGGATGCGGCCGAAACGATCAACGCTTGCGGAATTCGAGCTGGCGCTCGAAGCAGTATCGGATAATTTTCTGTCGTTCGCTGTCCGAGATTTCGATGAACTTGGCCATGATTTGCTGTCGGCCGGATTCGAGCTTTTTCACCCGGACGACTTCCGGCTTGAAAAACGCATGCTCGATCGTCCCGTTCTTGTAGGGGATGAGCAGCCAGCACTCCATCACGTCGCCGGGCCTGATCGACCACCGCGGGTCCGTGACGAAGGAAATGCCGCCCCCGCCGATGTCTTCCGTGTACGCCAGGAACCGGACCTGGCTCGCAAGTTTGACGGCCAGTTCCAGCACCGCCGGCACGCGGAGGAAGCTGCGCCGCTGCACTTTCCGGATCGAATCGGGATCCGGCTTGCGGATCGCGACCAGCTTGATGACATCGTCACGGAATCCGATCACGTGGGTGTTGAAATGGTGCCTGACGCCGCCTTCCGCGAGAAAATAAGCCGAGAGTTCGTCCCCGAGATTCAACCGTTTGAGCCGGCCGGTATCCTCCTCAAGCGGCACCTCGATGTAGAGGATGTCGTCCTCGACGTCCGCGATGCGCGACTTGTAGACCTTCTCTGCTTCCTCTTCATCCGGAGATGCCGCCTGAAGGAACAGGAGCGTGTTCACCTTCGGCTCCAACTCGGTCTTCCCCCCCATTACAAGAAATTATACCATGGGAGGAAAGACACAACCAGCGGAAATTGCGGCCTGATCGGCGGTTTATCGGGCTTGCGTCCGCTCCCCGGCCGTCTGCGCGTCGTCTGCCGTCCTGTATCGCTCGATTTTTTCCTCGATCCCGGTCGAAGCGTTGATGTAAATCCGATACCGTCCGCCGTTGATCCGCCCGGCGAACTCGTAGCAGAGCACCTCATCGTCCTGTTCGTTCCGGATGTAGGCGAGCTGCGAGCGTTCGACCTCGAAATCGGGATGGAGATGCTTTCTCGCCTCCGCTTCTCCGATCGCCGGCTTGACAGGCTTCCGCTCCCGGCGCTCATAGACGTAATCCGCCGCCTGCAGCCCCACCACTTCGCCGTTGTCGAGTGCCACCTTGACCGTCAGCTTCCGCGGATAGACGACGGCTCCGTCCAGGACGGGCGCGTACGTCAGGTTCACCGCGTTGTCGTACGGATCGGCCGCGATTGCCCGCATCTCGGGATAGCCGCGCTCCTTGAGGAACGCGCGCGCCGCCCGATCCGCCTCGTCCAGGCCGACGGACCGGGATCCCCGGATCTCGCGGGAGTTCATGTACCAGATCAGTTCTCCGCCCCGCTTCGTAAAATCCATTTGAATCCTGACGCCGCTCCCCTTATCCACGACGGCGGAATAGACGGCGTACTCCGTGCCCTGCGCGTTCTCCGTCACCTGCACGGCGGACGGATCGGGAAGGCCCAGCATTTTCGCGGCCCTGCGGCGCACGTCGTCGGCCGTCACGGGCTTGCCCGGCAGAAAGTCGACCGTCCGCTTCCGGTACATGGCCGCAACGGGCCGCCCCCAGTCGATCTGTTCGTACTGGGCGATCTTGCCGTCCACCATCTTGAACCCGTCGATGATCACGTTGTCGCGCGGCGCGTCTTCGGAGGCCAGCGCCAGCTCGACGTCCATCCACCGCAGATTGTCGGCCAGCACCTTCTCCTGGACCGTGCGCAGGTCTTTCGCGATGGTCTCGGCCGATTCATACAGCTTCTTCAACGTGGCGAGCTCCTGCTCGCTGAGCGGCTGCTTCGACAGGTCGCGGATCGCCGTCTTGTAAGAGAAATTGGCGATCTTCGACAGGAATTCCTCCGTCCGGTTGAACGGAAGCAGCGTAAGCGGAAGCTGGCTGATATCGCTCTGCGCTTCGCTCGTGATGCGCCAGATGTTGATCAGACCCTTGCGCTGGACATCGTGGGACGACGGGCTCACGGCAAGCGTGTTGCCCAACTGCTCGTGCAATTCTTCGATATGGTCGCTCAAATCGTGGAACGCGCGCTGGTACTGGTTTTCCGCCTTGATGAGCAGACTGTTCTTCTCCTGGTGCTCCCGGTATCCCCAGAAGGCCGTTCCCGCAAGCAGAACGGCGAACACCGGGAACAAAACGGCGCTGAGACGCGTATACATGCGACAAGCTCCTTTCGCTGGCAAGCTTGGCGTTAGTTTGCTTGCGCGAAAGGAGCTTTATGCACCGCCGACGATCATTCCCAATGCTCTTCGATGTCGAAGTCTTCGGTGTTGTCGCACAGGCATTGGCGGAAGCCGGTCTCGATCCGTCCCTTCTCCCGCCTGCCGCGAAGGATGAATTTCTCGCCGCACCGCCTGCAGCGGATGCGCACTTTCACTCGATTGGATGCCGCCGAGGTCATGGCCGCCGACCGTCCTTTCGTCGTTTCTTGACCCATTATGGACGGATCCGCTGCATTTTAATCTCGTCTTCCCGCGGAATGGAACGGAACGGCGACCGGTCGTTGGCGCGCCGGATCTTCCGGCCTCCCCGGATCCACAGGTAGGCCATGAACGGCGCGATCGGCAGCATCCAGTAATTCCTGAACACGAGCAGAATATAATCGAAGGCGCCATGCCAGAATAACGGAAGCAGGAAGGATGCGGCGAGATATTTCCCGGATTGGCCGGTGGCGAATTTCGCCTTGCCGATGTAGTAGCCCATCACGACCCCGAACAGCGCGTGTCCGGATACGGGCAGCAGCGCCCGCAGGATGAGCGAACCGAACGTAGCCGGCATGAGCAGGGCGTACAACACGTTCTCGACCGTGGCGAACCCGAGCGAGACGGCCGCCGCGTAGACGATGCCGTCGTAAGGCTCGTCGAACTCGGTATGGTTGTAAATCATGTGATACAGCACGAACCATTTTATCGCTTCCTCGATGCCCGCCGAAACCAGGAAAGCCTGCACGAGCGGGGAATCCCCGAGCCCGAGCGTGACGCCGCGCTGGATGACGGCGATCGGCAGCACGATCAGCGCCCCGACGACGAACATCCGCGCGACCATGTGGATCGGTTCGGCGTCGTATCGGTCTTTGAGATAGAAATAGGCAAGCAGCGCGATGCCCGGCGCGATGGCCGCCGTCAGCATCGACAAGAGCCACATGCGGCCATCCTCCTTCCGCGCGGCCCGCATGAATGAGAGAAGCGCTCCCGATGGCCGATCTTCGCCCTCTCGGATGCGCTTCGGCATGGAACGCGATCAGAACCGCTCGTTGATCTCCTTCACGGCATCGGATGCGAAGATGACTTTGCCGTATTCTTCCAGAACGACTTCCGTGACGGACGCCGCCTCGCCGTATTCGGCGAGCACCGCGGTGATCGCCTGATAGCGGGACGGATCGACTTCCGACGCTCCGAACGCCAGCAGATACAGCCCCTTGTAGGCGTAGAGCCTGCCGCCGGACTCCGGCACGGCCGCGGCCAGCCTGCGGCATGCGGCAACGACGTCCTCGAAATCCCGGAACGCGTAGAGTATCGTGTCGCTGATTTCCAGCGTCACTTCCATTTCGTACATGTCCTCGTCATGATCCGGTTCGTCGTCATCCACATCATCATGGTGCTCGACGACATCTCCGCTGCCTCGGGTGACGATGACCACCATCCCTTGTGCCGGGAGACCGATCACTTCGACCGCGAGGGGACCGGTGGCTTCGAATCCCAGTTCGCTGTAGGCCTGATCCATCATCTCGCTGAACAGTTCATGCACCTTGGGAATTTCGCGCCACAAGTCCTCCTTCTGGATTCCCCGTTCCAGGAGGTCGTCCAACGTCAGGAAGATGCGGATCTTGTCCTGACTGAGCCGCTCAATCTTCATGATGGCTCCTCCCCCTCTGCAGCTTCGTACAATTGCACCTTCGATCCCGCCTGACGAACCCATGTCCACAGGCAAGATCTTGCTTCTATGTTATCACGGATGCCGACGAAATGCACTAGGAAACGAGGAAGAAAGCAAACCCATTTCCGGAAAGGGCGCTGCGCGCGGAGGATAGGCGATGCGTCCGCGAATCCGTTGCAACAAGGCTCCGCCCGGCAAGGCAGGCCCGCGGGTTGCAGGATGCCGGCGCCGCTTTCGCCGGTTCCGCGCGGACGATTTGTCGTATGGTGTCTGTCGAATCCGGATATGTATCCGTCAAACGGAGGTATTGCCGCCAGACAGGACGCCGAACGAGCGGCGTTTGCGGATGCAACCGATGCAAAATCGGCTTCGGGAAACGAAAAATTCCGGAGGCCGGGCGGGCACCGTGAGCCGTACCGCGGATCGCGCGCCGGACCGCGGGACAGGGACAACGTCGCGCGATGACCGTCGGACCGCGGGGGTGACCGGAACCGGCCGCGGCCGCGCCGCCCGGTCTCCGGTCAATGCGGTTTGTCGGACGCGGCGTCTCCGGCCTCGGCGAGAATGCGCTCCGCTTCCTGCTTCACGCGTTCGTCCGCGCTGATCATCGAGCGTATCGTGCTCCACGTTCCGGAATCCGACTTGCCGGTTTTCCGCTCTTCCTTCCCTTTCTCGCTGCCGAACCGGAACCTCAGCGCCTGCTCGATCATCATGCGCCTAGCCGCATCCATCATCCGTTCCGCCCTGCGGACGCACCGTTCGATCGCACCCGGATTTTTGCGGGACAGGATGATGCCGGCCGCGAGGCCGAGCAGGCCGCCCGCCACAAAACCGCGCATGCGCATTCGCGGGTCCCTCCTCGTGTGTCGGATGGATTGCGTACCTAGTGTTGCCCGGGCAACCGGCATAAATCCCGGTCAAAATCAGGAAGCCTCCGAATCAGGCAGCATCCGATGATGGATCGGCGGCGCTCCGCCGTGCTACAATGGGGGACGACACGCGGGGGAGGTGATGTCTGTGCGAAAACCGGCCCTTGCGCTTGCGGCTGCCATGCTGGTCCTGACTTCTTGCGGGTCCGGCGCCGCCGGCGGTGACGGCACGGGAATCCGGGAAGACGGCGGCACGGCCGTCGCCTGCGCGGAGCGGGGCTCGAGCCCGTCGGGGGCGGTTGACGATGCGGAACGCGGCGGCGGTGCGCCGGGTGATGCGGACGCATCCGAAACGCCCGAAGAAACGGATGCCGGCCGGACCGCCGGCGGGGAGGAGTCCGGCAGCGGCGCCGACGAAGCGAACGCCGGTCCCGGCGTTTCCGGCGGACCGGATGCCGGCGGACAGTCGGAAGCGGCCGACAAGGCGCCGCCGGCGCCGCTCTACCGGATGAACGGCGTCTACCGGTTCGTTCCGATCGACGAAACGGCCGCGCCGGCCAAGGTCGTGCTCCTGACCTTCGACGACGGTCCGAAGGATCGGGAGGTGCTCGAGCGGATGCTCGACGCCCTCGACGGCCACGACGCGAAGGCGGTGTTCTTCGTGAACGGCTACCGCGCGGTGAAGCAGCCCGAACTGCTGCAACTGATCCGCGAGCGGGGCCACATGATCGGCAACCACTCCTGGGATCACATCGATTTGAAACAGCTGGACGACGACGCCGTGCGCGACCAGATCGGCCGCGTCCAGGAGCTCGTCGGGGGGACGGTCGGCGAGGAGCCGAAGCTGTTCCGGCCGCCTTACGGATCGGGCGGCGACCGTGTCAGGAAAATCGCGGAAGAATTCGGGCTGCTCTACACGACGTGGTCGAACGGGTCGCTCGACTGGGACGCGAGCGCGAAGGACAAACCGGACGTCGTGATCCGCAACGTGCTCGACCAGCTCCATCCCGGCGCGAACATCCTGATGCACGAGCTGCCCTGGACCGCGGACGCGCTTGACGAACTGCTCGGCAAAATCGAAGCGGAAGGATACGGCTTCCTCGATCCGGCGCTCATCGAGATTCCGACGGCGGATCCGGATGCCGGCGGAGCGAACGGAGCGTGAAGAGGTGGGCTTCCGCCGGCGCCATGAGGCGCAGCGGAAGATGCGACGTGCCGTATCCGCAGCTAACGAACAGCCGGGGGCCGTCCGAGCCCCCGGTTTTCGTGCGCCGCGGCGGGGTCCGCCAGCCGCGCAGATATCGGAGATGTCCCCGGGCCAGCGGTCCGACGAGCGGCAGCACGATTTGGCCGCCGTGCGTATGGCCGGCCAGGATGAGATCCGTCCTGTAGAGATCCCTCGCCGTCATGCGCTCGACGATCAGCGGGTCGTGCGCCAACAGGATCGTGCAGAACGTCTGCCGGTCCGGTATGCCGCGCAGCGAGGCCCGGACGTCATCCCTGCCCGAACTCGGATCGTCGACGCCGGCCAGCCGAATCGATTGTACGCCGCGGCGGATGACGCGCGACTCGTTCCGCAGCAGCGTGACCCGCTCTTCCCGCAGCAGCCTGGCCAGCGCTTCGGCGTCCTCGTCGTAATCGTGGTTGCCGAACACCATGAAGACCGGCGCGATGCCGGCCAGCAGCCTTGCGTTTTCTTGGACCCGGGAGAACGGCACGCCGCGCTCCGTCAGATCGCCGCCGATGAGCACGAGGTCCGCGCCGCCCCCCTCTCCGGCGAGGAGCCCGAGGAGCGGCCGGACGGTCCGCCGGTGCACGTCGCTGATGAAGAGAATGCGGAAGCCGTCGAACGCGGCGGGAAGCCGGGGAAGCGCAACCTCCTCCCGGCGCAGCCGCACGCGGTACGCCTCGCGGACCATGGCGGCCCCGAGTCCCGCGCACGCGGCGGCCGCGGCTGCGGCTATCCACACGATCACGTAACGTTCCTCCTTCCTCCCGCGCGGCCGTCCGGTCATCCGCCGTTTTCGTAAATCCAGTGTCCGTACATGAGCAGCCCTACCATCAGCGCCAGAAACAGCACGATGAGCGAATTGTAGAACCAGCGCGCAATCTGGATCCTGCTGGACGGAAACTTCACCCGGCGCGGCGGCAGCGGAGGCGTCTCCCGATCCGGTCCGTCCGCGCGGTCGTCCGGCGCGAAGCGCGCCGCGGAAGCCGAATCCGGCCCCCTTTTCCCCAACCGGAAATCATCCCGTCTCTCTCTCATGATTCCCTCCGAAACCGAATCATCAGACCGCCCGCCGCGTCGATCAGGAAATGCGCCGTGATCGGCGCCCACAGCGTGCCGGTCTCGATCAGGATCCATCCGAGCCCGTAACTGGTCAGAAAGACAAGGCCCGTCGGAATCCAGTGCTTCAGATAGCGGACATGGATCGCCGCGAACAGAATGCTGGTCCAATAGGTGCCGATATGATGCTGCACCGCGCCGCGGAACAGCAGCTCCTCGCACAGCGCGGCGGTCGCCGCGATGACCAGGATGTGCCAGATCGGCCGGCTGCGGAACAGCCGCTCGTTCACGCCCCCGTCGTCCGCCGCCTCTTCGGGCATCCACCGCTCCGCGATCAGATTGACGGCAAGGGCGGCGGCAGCCAGCAGGACACCCCAATACAGAAAGTTCGGGCCGTCCGGCAGGCCGAGCAGCGCAATCGGGTTCCGGCCCTGAAAAATCAGCCAGCACATTCCGATAATAAACATAAGGGCTTGCGTCGCGTACAGATTGATCAGCAGCATCCGGTCGTCCAGCTCGTCGATGGTGACGCGCCGCATTTTGAAGTCTCGCAGGTTGAATTTTTTCATCGTTCGACCGCCGGTTTCCTTTTTCGTGGTTTTTCCCCTCTACGGGAGGACGCTTATCTCTATCATACATGGTGCGAAGGAGTCTGTCATGGAAAAGCGATTGCCACGGACGGAATTGCTGTTCAGCCTCGTATTCGTGTTCACGTTGGCCGTAGCCGTTGCCGCCTTCTTCCTGGGCATGAAAATCGGCGTGGAACAGACCGAAGCGCGGTATGCGCCGAAGCTGGAAGCAGCGGATCGGCCGGCCGTTACGGACTATCAGCAGCAGGATCTCCTGTCGTATTACTATACGGTCTATCAGCCGTTCCGTTCCTTTGCGGCTGAATGGGTCCGGGAAGCGTCGAAGATGAAAACCGGACAGACGGCGAACCCTTCCGGCCGGCTCAAGGCGATGGCCGACGCCGCGGACGAACGCTACCGGGAAGCGCGGGCTTCGGACATGCCCGCGAACGCGCCGCTGCTCGTCGACGCCCAGACGAACGTGCTGAAGAGCCTGAAGCTCTTCTCCAAGACGTTCAGCCGGTATGCGGGGGAAAGCGGAACCGCGCAGGACATCATCCGCCGGATCGGCGCGGACGAACTCTACCGCGAAGCCCTGGATTACGCGCTCCTCGCGGAGCGGCAATATTATGAAGCCATGGTGCTGTGGGGCGCCTCCCTCGACCCCGACTTCCCGAACCGGATTCCGGACGGTTCGGGTCTTCCGGTCGAGATCTGGAAGAGCCAGCCGCTGCTCGTCAAGAACGCGGTCGCGGCCGGCTATCTCCGGGAGCACCGGATGCTTCGGGATTACCACCCGCACGATTTGACCGCCCGGGTCGACTACTTCTTCGAATCCGGCCAGGCGAACGGGTTCAAGATCGGCACCGTGGACGAAGCCGTGGACATCCTCCTGCGAACCGACGCCGTCCGCAGCGGCGATTTCCTCGAGCGGCGGGCCTCCTACGGCGAGGGCGAACTGCTTCCGCAGCTTCCGATGTTCGGCGGCTGAAGGGCGGCACACTCCCTCCCCGTCTTGTCGCCAAATTTTCAAATTTTGACCCTGCGTTTGTCCCGATGCGAGAATTGCGTTAATTCGTCGTTTAATATAAAATAATGAAAGCCTGCAAACCACAGCATCGTGTGAGCCGAAACTCTCGTCCGGACAGGCAATAGGCGACGGGCGGGGGTTTCCTTGTTTTGCAAATCGTCACGGGAGGTTCTCAGGGGGCATGTTCAAGGTTCTCGTCATGGATTCGATCAGCGATCAGGGCATCCAACTCCTGATCGACGCGGAAGACGTGACCGTCGACAAGAAGTCGGGCCTGAGCGAAGACGAGCTCGTCGCCGTCATCGGCGAATACGACGCATTGCTCGTGCGCAGCCAGACGAAGGTCACCGCCCGGGTGCTGGAGGCCGGAAAGAAGCTGAAGGTGGTCGGCCGTGCCGGCGTCGGCGTCGACAACATCGATCTCGCGGCCGCGACCGAGCGCGGCATCGTCGTCATCAACGCGCCGGACGGCAACACGATCACGACCTGCGAGCACACGTTCGCGATGATGCTGGCGCTGGCCCGCCACATTCCGCAAGCCTACGCCAAGACGATCTCCGGCGTGTGGGACCGCAAGTCGTTCGTCGGCGTCGAGCTGCGCAACAAGAAGCTCGGCATCCTCGGCATGGGCCGGATCGGCAGCGAGGTGGCCATCCGGGCGAAGGCGTTCGGCATGGAAGTGCTGGGCTACGACCCGTACCTGACCGAGGAGCGCGCGGACAAGCTTGGCGTCAAAATCTCCACCATCGAAGAGATCGTCCGCACGGCGGACTTCATCACGGTGCATACCCCGCTCACGCCGGAGACCCGGCACATGATCTCGCGTCCGCAATTCGAGATCATGAAGCCGGGCATGCGCATCATCAACTGCGCGCGCGGCGGCATCATCGACGAGCAGGCGCTCATCGAGGCGATCGACGCCGGCATCGTGGCGGGCGCGGCCTTCGACGTGTTCGAGACCGAACCGCCGTCGCCGGATCATCCGTTCCTTCACCATCCGAAAATCATCGTCACGCCGCACCTCGGCGCGTCGACGGTCGAAGCCCAGGAAAACGTGGCGATCGACGTCTCGGAACAGGTACTGCACATCCTGCGCGGCGAGCCGTTCAAAAACGCGGTGAACATGCCCTCGATCCCGTCCGAAGTGCTGAGCAAGCTGCAGCCCTACTACCCGCTCACCGAGAAGCTCGGCAAGGTCGCGGCCCAGCTCGCGGAGGGCGCGGTGGAAGAAATCAGCATCAGTTATTCGGGCGAAATCGCCGACATCGACACGTCTTCCCTGACCCGCTCGGTCGTCAAGGGCGTGCTGTCGCATCATCTCGGCGACGATCAGGTCAACCTGGTGAACAGCCTGCATCTCGCGAAGACGCGCGGCGTCTCCATCACATCGAACAAATCGTACGCGCACAAGGGCTTTACGAACCTGATCACGGTCAAGCTGCGCACGAAGCGCGAGGAGCGTCTTGTGTCCGGCACGCTGCTGAACGGACTCGGCTCGCGCATCGTCCAGATCGATCAGTTCCCGGTGGACGTCGCGCCGGAAGGCAACCTCGTGCTGATCAGCCACCACGACAAGCCGGGCATCATCGGCCGCGTCGGCACGATCCTCGGCTCGAACGACATCAACATCGCGACGATGCAGGTCGGCCGCAAGCTGGTCGGCGGCGAGGCGATCATGGTGCTGACCGTCGACAAATCCGTGCCGAAGGACGTGCTGGCCGAAATCTCCCGGCTGCCGGATCTGAAGAACGCGAAGGAAATTCACGTCTGACGCCGGAAAGCGAAGGAATGGGTCCCACCCGGCCGCTCCCGGAGCGAAAGGCACCGCCAGGAACGCGGGAAAACGCCTGCGCCGGCCGGAAGCGGAACGAAAGAGGGCCTGAACCGCTCCCCCTGCATCCGGGGGCGGTTCAGGCCCTTCCTGTTCCACGACCAACAAGAATAGGCGCTAATAGGCGCTCCGATTCGACGCGAACCGAAGCATCAGGCTTGCGCCGGTTCGACGGGAAGCAGCATCGTGAACGTCGTGCCCCGCCCGACCTCGCTCTCCACGCCGATCCGGCCGCGGTGCGCCTCGACGATGTTCTTCACGATCGCAAGTCCCAGGCCCGTGCCGCCCGTGTCCCGGCCGGTGCCGCGCCTGCGCGCCTTGTCCGCCTTGTAGAACCGCTCGAACACGTACGGCAGATCTTCCGCCGGAATGCCCTGCCCCTCGTCCCTTACAGCGATGCGCACGTGGCGCCTCCCGTCCGCCGAAGCCGGCTCCGCCCGGATCTCGATCGCCGCTCCGGCCGGCGTATGGCGTATCGCGTTCGAGAGCAGATTCGTCAGCACCTGCTCCAGCCGTCCCTCGTCGGCGGCCATCAGGATCAGCGGCTCGTCCGGAAGCGTGTGGTACAGCCGGATGTCCCGCTCCTTCGCGTACACGACGAATTTCCGGTGGACGCGCCGGATCAGCTCGCCGATGTTCACGACCTGCTGCTTGATCTCGAAGTGACCGCTCTCCATCCGCGCGAGATCGAGCAGATCGTTCACGAGCCGCCCCATCCGCACCGATTCGTCGTGGATGACACGGACGATCTCCCGCTGCTCCTCGGGCGACGCCGCGATGCCGTCGAGCAGCGCCTCGCTGTATCCCTGCAGCATCGAAAGCGGCGTGCGGATTTCATGGGAGACGTTCGCGATGAAATCGGTCCTGAGCTTCTCGAGCCGGTGCTCCTCCGTCACGTCGCGCAGCACGGCGACGGCGCCCCGGACGCCGTGCTCCGACATCAGCGGCGCCATGACGACCGACCAGGCCTCGTTCTGGACGTGAACCCTGCCGCTCACGTCGCGGCCTTCCCGCAGCACGGATTCGTAGAGTTCGCGCAGCGGGCCCGGGACGCCGGCATGGCGCGCCTCGCCGTCCGGCTCGTCTTCCCATGCGATGTCCGCCCACCGCTTCAGCATCGCTTCTCCCTGCGGATTGGACTGGATGACCCGCCCTCCGGCATCGAAGGTGATGACCGCGTCCCGCATGCTGCGCAGAATGCCGGCGAGGTGCTCCTTCTCGTGCTGCAGGGCGCGGATCAGCTTGTTCACCTCAGCGGCCATGTGGTTGAACGTACCCGCCAGCTCGCCGATCTCGTCGGTGGAGCGGATCGGCAGCCGCATCCGGTAATCGCCCTGTGCGATCAGATCCGCCGCCCGCTTCATTTCAATCAGCGGCTTGTTGATTTTGAACGAGAGGAAGAACGCGAAGAACGTCGTCAGCAGGAAGCCGATGGCGCCCGTGATGATGAACAGCAACTTGATCTTGCCGGCGTTGTTCGTAAAGGCCAGATCGATGTACTGCAGCAGGAACATGCCGAGGATGACAAGCACGGCCGCCACCAGCAGGATGATCGTCCCCCACAGCTTGAAGACGACGCTCCGCATGAAGCGCGGAATCATCTCACTTCGGCACCTCGAGCTTGTAGCCGACTCCCCACACCGTCGTGATCATCGCCGCCGCTTCCGGCGACACCCGGTTCAACTTTTCGCGGAGCCGCTTCACGTGGGTGTCGACCGTCCGCAGATCGCCGAAAAATTCGTAGTTCCACACATCCTTCAGCAGATCTTCCCGGGTGAACACCTTGTCCGGCGACTTCGCAAGGTAGTAGAGCAGATCGTATTCCTTCGGCGTCAGCTGCACTTCCTGACCGTTCGCCGTCACGCGATGCGCATCATGCTCGATCATGAGATGCGGGAACACGATGTTGTTGCTCGCGTGCGTGTCCCGGGTGAGAAAGGCGGTCGCCGAAGACCGGCGCAGGATCGCCTTCACGCGGTAGATGACCTCGCGCGGGCTGAACGGCTTGACGACATAGTCGTCCGCGCCGGCCTCAAATCCCTGCACCCGGTTCATCTCCTCGCCCTTGGCGGTCAGCATGAGCACCGGCGTCGCCTTCGTCTGGCGCAGCTTCGAGCAGACCTCGATGCCGTCCATTCCCGGCAGCATCAGGTCGAGGATGATGAGGTCGTAGTCGTGCTCGAGCGCCATTTTCAGCGCCTGCTCGCCGTCCTCCGCCTCGTCGATCGCATAACCCTCTTTCTCGAGATACATGCGGAGCAGCCGCCGGATGCGCTCCTCGTCATCCACGACCAGAATCCGTTCCGTCCGTTCCTCCACCGAATCCACGCTCCTTCGACATCGCTCATGTATCAGCTCACGCCGGCGTACGAATGGAGGCCGGCGATGATCAGATTGACGCCGATCAGTGTGAACATCACGATGAGAAAGCCGATGACCGACAGCCAGGACGATCGGAGGCCGTGCCATCCGTGCGATAGCCGGAGATGCAGATAGGCGCTGTAGAAAAGCCAGGTGATGAGCGCCCAGACCTCCTTCGGATCCCAGCCCCAGAACCGTCCCCAGGCCTGTTCGGCCCAGATCATCGCGAAGATGAGGGCGCCCAGCGTGAAGATCGGAAAGCCGATCGCGATCGCACGGTAGCTGATTTCGTCCAGGTCCTCGGGATCGATGCCTTCCAGCAGCGGATGGATGACCGCGCCGAGCGGCCTGCGCGCGGCAAGCCTGAGCAGCCCGTAGAGGATCGTGCCGCTGATGACGGACCAGATCACCGTGTTGAACTTCCGGCCGGCGTTCACGCCCTGCATCCAGGCCGGCGCCTCGAACAGCGGCCGGTCCAGCCCCAGGAACGGCCGGACGGACACGGGCTCGCTGCCGTGGGGTTTCACGATCGGCGGCATCTGGTACTCGATCGTCTCCCGCGTCCACTGCTCGTTGCCGTATGCGTCGATCGTCAGTTCCTCCCGCAGGAACGTCGCTTCATAACCGGCGCCGCGGAACGCGAACACCGTGATGATGAAGCCGGCGACCACGACCAGCACGTACAGCGAGAATTCGAGCCAGAATTGCGATCGCCGCGCGGAAGCGCTCTTGTCGTTATAATCGGTTACGCGCAGCAAATACATGAGACCCGCGGCGAAGCCGACGGCGAAGAACGCTTCGCCGAGCGCGGCGCCCGTCACGTGCAGCCGCAGCCAGTTCGACTGGAGCGACGGCACGAGCGGCTGCACCTCCGAAGGAAATACCGCGGCGTAGGCGATGATCAGGATCGTGAGCGGCAGCGCGAACATGCCGAGCAGCGGCGCGCGGTAGATCGCGTACAGGACCGTGAACGCGATCATGATCATCATGCCGAGCAGCGTCATGAATTCGTACATGTTGCTCGCCGGGATGTGGCCCGCCCCCGCCCACCGGGTGAAGAAGAACGCGAGATGGGCGGCGAGGCCGAGCGACGAGCAGATGAACGCGATCCTGCCCCATTTGCGCAAATGGTGCTGCGGGTCGCGGTTTTTCCATTTTCTCCCGATCACCGCGATCACGTAGAACAGGAACGCGGCGCAATAGAGGACGAACGCGACGAGAAACGCGCCACTGCTGATGGAAAGCCAGTTCACCGTCTTTTACCTCCGTTGTCCAGCGACTTCGGGTCGGCTTCGAGGCCGGCCGACCGCAAGGCGGCGGCGACTTCGCTCCTCAGGCCGTACCAGTTCTTGTTCGTGTGGGCGCCGAGCGTCAGCCGGCCGTCGTCGATGCGCAGCCAGACCCGCCGGTGCTGCCAGTAGAACCCCATGACGAGCCCGATCAACGAGATGAAGGCGCCGGCGAAGATGTACGGCAGGGCCCGGTCGACGCGGACATTCAGGTAACTGACGTCGCCGAGAAATTCCACGTGCGCCATGTCCGTCACGCGGAAATCGAACCGCTCGGCCAACTCGCCGTTGATCAGGTCCTGTCCGAACCGCTCGCGGTCGGTCGGAATCGGGAAGTAGAAAAACGTCTCGCCGCCCTCCGGCAGGTCCGGCCCCTCGATCAGGAACAGGAACGCCGGCGCGTTCGGCTGCGAGGACTTGTTGCCGGGCACGCCGTCGGCGTTCACCGTGAAGTCGAGGAACCGGGTGATCAGCTTCAGCCGGTAGGGGCCGAGCTCATACTCCGGCTCCGGCTCCAGAATCGACAGTTCGAACGGCCCGTAGGTTTCGCCGCTCTTCAGATCGACGAGCACCGGGCGGATGGTCTTCAGGCGCGGCGTCGTGTCGTAATCGAACTGGTACAGCTTGAGTCCCTTGTACTCGAGCGGGTCGTTGACAACGATGTCGTGCTCCTTCACCTTGCGCAGGACGGGCTCCAGCGCCGTGCTGCCGCAGTTCGCCTCGCACACGTACAGCTCGGCCTTCGTCACGAACCGCTTCGGGCGAAGCGTGCCCTTCAGCCGCTCCGGCAGCTCGTCGTCCGAGTAAAACTCGACCTCGAAATCGAGGTTCTTCACATAATAGTTCGTTTCGGGAATGTGCGCGATCTCGCCTTCCCGGACGCCCACGTACTCGTCCAGCTGCCAGCCCGGAATCGCGCGGGCGAGCACGGCCAGCAGAAAGATGATCAGCCCGACGTGGTTGATATAGGGCCCCCACCGGCTGAAACGGTTTTTCTCGGCGAGCAGCGCGTTGTCCTCGACCCGGACGCGGAACCGCCTCTTCCGGAACTGTTCGGCGAGCTTCCGCATCCATTCCGCGTCGTCGTCTTCCAGATCGGCGGCGTATGTCACCCGCTGGCGCGTCAGGAACTGGATGTGCTTGCGCACCTGCTGCTTGTTCAGCGCGCGGTACAGCGGCACCACCCGGTCCAGGCTGCAGATGACGAGCGACGCGCCGATCATGACGAGCAGCGTGATGAACCACCACGACTCGTAGGTGCGGGAGAAGCCGAGCATGTAATAAATTTTGCCGGCCAGGCCGTAATGCTCCTCGTACCAGGAAGGGTCAAAATTGATGAACGCGTTTTCCTGCGGCAGAATCGTGCCGAAAATCGCGGCGATCAGCGTGATGACGATCAGGACGACGGCCACCTTGACCGAGGAAAAGAAGCTCCAAATCCGGTCCAGCAGGTTCGGATTCGATTTCTGCGACCTGCGCGCCACGCCGTCGTACCGCATCTCGAGCGGACCATCCGTCAGCGCTTCCGTGCCGAGCGGTTTGCCGCACGACTCGCAGAGCGCCGTGTCCGGCGGGTTCTGGTGTCCGCACTCGCACTTCGTGTTCTCCAACAACGAAAGCCTGCTCCTTTCCGGCCGTCACGTCTCCAGCAGTCTCAGGATGTACCGCTCGATTTCCTCATCCGTCATGCCGCCGGTGTCGATATCCAGGATTCGCCCGTCGCGGCCGATGAAGAACGTCGTCGGGTAGGAACGCAGCGCGTATTTCCGTTCGATCATGCGGTTCCTGTCGCGCAGGATCGTGTAGGACAGGTTGAACCGCTTCAGGAAATCGCGCACCGTGATGTCGTCCTCGCTCAGATTGATCGCGAGCACGACGAGCCCCTGATCCTTGTATTTCTGGTATTGCCGCTCGATCGCCGGCATTTCCGCCACACAGGGCGGACAGAACGTTCCCCAGAAGTTGATGATGACGGGCCTTCCCCTGTAATCCGCGAGGCTGTGCAGATTGCCTTCGACATCGGCCACATTTTCGAACGCCGGCGGACGGCCGCCGATCTTCGGTTTCTCGTCCGACTTGAAGAGCGACGTTCCGACGGCGTAGCCGCCGAGCAGCAGAATGCCGATCAGAATGACGACCTGCGTGATCTTGCGCTTCCGGCCCTTCATCCGCTGTCACCCTTCCGCATGTTCCGTCATTCTCCATCCATTATAACGAATCCCGGCGCCTTGGGGCTCCGGGGCCGGATCGCTATTTATGAACTTTGTGTGACCTTTCGGCTTCCTGCAGCAGCGCGCGCACCTCTTCGGGCGAAAGCTCCCGGTACTTCCCGCGGGGGATGCCCTGCAGCGTCAGGCAGCCGAAGCGGACGCGCTTGAGCCGCTTCACCGGGTGACCGATCGCCTCGAACATCCGCCGCACCTGGCGGTTGCGCCCTTCGTACAGCGTGATCTCGATCGTCGCCTCGTTCCGGTCCGGATCGACGTCCCGGTACTCGACCTCCGCCGGCGCCGTCATGCCGTCGTCCAACTCGATGCCGGCCGCCAGCTTTTCCAGCAGCGTCCCGTGCGGAATGCCCTTGACCACGGCGTGGTAGGTCCGCGGAATGTGGCTGGAAGGATGGGTCAGCCGGTTCGCGAAATCGCCGTCGTTCGTGACGATGAGCAGGCCCTCGGTATCGTAATCGAGCCGCCCGACCGGATACACCCGCTCCCGGACATGGCGGAAATAGTCGGTTACGACCTTGCGCCCCTGCGGATCATGCACGCTCGTGATGACGCCCTTCGGCTTGTGGAAGGCAAAATACAGCTTCCGCTCGGGCCGAATGACGCGACCCGCAACGCGGATTTCGTCAACGGCCGGATCGGCTTTCGCGCCGAGCGTGCGGACGACCACGCCGTTCACTTCGACCCGTCCGGCCAGGATCAGCTCCTCGCATTTCCGCCGCGACGCCACTCCCGCGCGGGCCATGATCTTTTGCAGTCGTTCCAATCGCCGTCACCTCTCGACAACATCATACCCGTCCGCCCGCGAAATCACAAGCAACCGGGCAGCGACGAAAGCGGGATCGCCGGCGGTCCTGAAACCCGGCGGTTCCCGCTTTGCTTCCGTTATATGGTATTGCCCGGATCGGTCATCCGAAAACAAGCAGGCAGACGGCGACGGAGGCGACGAACCCGACCAGATCCGAGAAAAGCCCCACTTTCAGCGCGTAGCGCGTGCGGCGGATGCCGACCGCGCCGAAATAGACGGTCAGCACGTACAGCGTCGTGTCCGTGCTGCCCTGAATCGTCGAAGCGATGCGGCCGATCATCGAATCCGGCCCGTGCGTCTTGATGAGGTCGGTCGTGTAGGCAAGCGAACCCGCGCCGGTGATCGGCCGGAGCAGCCCGAGCGGCACGACCTCGCCCGGCACGCCCAGCCGCTCGCACAACGGCCGGATGATCCCGACGACCATGTCCATCGCGCCCGAGGCGCGGAACATGGCGATTGCCGTCAACATGCCGACGAGGTGCGGAATGAGGCCGACCGCGGTTCCGAAGCCGTCCTTTGCGCCTTCGACGAACGATTCGTACACCGGCACCTTGCGGTACGCCGCATACAGCGGAATGAAGGCGATCAGCGCGGGGATCATCCAGGCGGAGATCGCCGTGACGAGTTCGTACACCGCGCCTCACCCGCCTTCCGCGCGCGGCGGACGGACCGGACCGCCTGACTTCCCCGGACGCATCCCCACACGGACGGCCGGGCGTGCTTCCGGCGCCGCGCGCGATGACGGCGGAAACGGATCGGCCGGCCGGCAGCTTGCGGCTTCGCTCCCCGCGCCTCGCACCGAACCGCCGGATGCGGGCGGCGCCGGAACGGTCGTCCCTCCCGCCCCGGCGGCATGCCCGGCTTCCCGGTCCGAATCGTCCGACGCGGCCGGCGGAGGAGCGACGGCCGGACGCCGGGGGCCGGCTGCGCGCCCCGCCGGCGGAACGTCCGCCGGCGGAGCGGACAGGCGCGGCGGACGGCCCGCGCGGCCGCGATACCAACGGTCGGCGAGCAGCGCCGCTCCCGTCGCGATCGCCGTGGCCGCGATCGTCGTGCCGACGATCTCCGCCGGATTCGCGGAACCGTAATTCATCCGGATCGCAATCAGCGTCGTCGGCACGAGGGTGATGCTCGACGTGTTGATCGCAAGCAGCGTGCACATGGCGGGCGTCGCCGTCGTCGGATCGGGATTGAGCTTCTGCAGTTCCTGCATCGCCCGGATGCCCATCGGCGTCGCCGCGTTGCCGAGCCCGAGCAGATTCGCGCTCATGTTCGACATGATATATCCGAGCGCCGGGTGGTCCTTCGGCACGTCGGGAAACAGTCGGCGGACGACCGGGCCGAGCAGCACCGCGAGCTTCCGGAGCAGTCCGGCGTCCTCGCCGACCCGCATGAGCCCCATCCAAAAGACGAGCACGCTGATGAGCCCGAAGCAGACCGTGACGCCGGTCTGCGCGCCGTCGAACGCGGCCTTGGCCAGTTCGTCCATCCGGCCGTTCGCGGCGGCGGCAACGAAGCTGATCGCGATCATGCCGAGCCAGATCCAGTTGACCACGGGCTCACACCTCCCGCAGCAGCAGCGTCAGTCCGACCGTTCGCAGGGCGGAGAGCAGCGTGCGGGATGTCGACTCCTTCGCCCCTCCGGCCGCCGGAGCGGCGGCATTCCCGCCCTCACGGTCCGCGCCGCCGGGCTCCTCCAGCAACCTCAGCGGCACCGCTCCGATCCGCTCGCCGTCCAGCCGGAATTCGAGCTGCCCGACGTCGCCGAGCCGGGTCCTGACGTCGTCCTGCGGATGGACGCGGAGATGCATCGTGATCCGCTCCCGCTCGCCCTCCGCGAGCGGATAGCGGAACGCTCGTTCCGCCGCGAGACGGTAGCCCGCGATTTTGCGCCCCTCCTCCACGACCATCTGCAGCGGGTAATGCCGGAACCCCCAGTCGAGCAGCCGCCGGTGGTCGGCCCAGTCGTCCCCGTCGTTCAGGGTCACGGCCGCGAGCTGCTGCCCTCCCCGCGTGGCCGAACTGACCAGACACCTGCCCGCCTTCTTCGTGTAGCCGGTCTTGACGCCGTCCGCGCCCTCGTACAGATGGAGCATCTTGTTCTTGTTCGTCCACACGTAATCCCATTCGGCGTTCGGATTCGGCGCCCTCCGGACGCGGGTCTTCACGATCTCGCGGAACACCGGATTGCGCAGGGCGTAAGCGGTCAGCTTCGCGAGATCGTTCGCGGATGAATAGTGGTCGTCCTGGTCCAGGCCGTGCGGATTCGCGAAATGCGTATTTTCAAGCCCGAGCTCGCGCGCCTTCTCGTTCATCAGATGGACGAATCCTTCCTCGGAACCGCCGACATGCTCGGCGATCGCGACGGCCGCGTCGTTGCCGGAACGGAGCATGAGCCCGTACAGCAGGTTGATGAGGCTCATCTCCTCCCCGGCCCTGAGATAGATGGACGAACCTTCCTTGCCCGCCGCGCGGCTGCTTGTCCGGACGATGTCGGACAGGTCGCCGTATTCGATCGCGACGATCGCGGTCATGATTTTGGTCAGGCTGGCGATGCGCATCCGCTTGTCGCCGTTGTGGCTGTAGAGCAGCCTGCCCGATTCGACGTCGATCAGCGCGGCGGCTTCCGCGCTCGTCGAGACCGGCGCGGGCGCGGCGGCGGCCGAAGGCGAGACGGCAGCCGCCAGCAGGGCGGCGACGACCGGAATGATCAGCAATCGCAGCTTCATCCTGCGGCTTCCTCCTTCGCTCTCCGGGATGCCGGGCGCGCTGCCCGGCCGGACCCGGTTCCGGACCTTGCTTGTACCATCGTATGACGAGCCCGCCGCCCGAATGCTTCCGCCCGTCCGGGACACAAAAAAAAAACTGCCCGCTGGCGGGCAGCCCGGACTCAGACCACCGGCTTGTTCGCCGGCGATTCGGTGATATCCGGTTCCGTTTCCACAACCATGTCCGCGTTCCCCTTGAACATGGCCGACAGCTTGTCGAGCATTTTCGGCGCCGTATCGATGACGCGCTCCCACAGATGGGTATGGTTGTCCAGCGAGACGATTTTGACGCCCTGCGGGCCGACGACCAGGAACGCGATCGGCGTGATCGACACGCCCGCGCCGCTGCCGCCGCCGAAGGGAAGCGCGACGGTCGCGTTATGCTGATCGACCGAGGCGTGCGTCGGTTCGGAATTGCCGTCCAGCCGGATGTCGGAGCCGCCGGCGACGAAGCCGAAGCCGACCTTCGAAATCGGCAGGATCACGCTGCCGTCGGGCGTCTGCACCGGGTCGCCGACGATCGTGTTGACGTCCACCATCTCCCGGATGCTCTCCATGGCGGTTTCCATCAGGCCCTGGATCGGATGGTCGAGCATGATGCATCCTCCTTCGTCGGTTCGTACTGCTCATCACGCATGGTTAGGTTGCCCCGGGCCGGAACGTTTATGCCGCAGCCTGTTCCCGCGGGCTTCGGCCCGTTCCGGTTGCGACAGCAGCTTTAGCCAGTCTTTGATTTCGCCTCCTGCGCGAAGGATTCGGCCGAACAGGACAAGGCCGGCCAGGAGCAGCCAGCCGGCCCGGATCCGGGCGGTGAACCTGAGGCCGGTCTTGAAGGCGGGCGAACCGAACAGCGGTTCCACGCGAAACGCCGGCCGCGTGCAGAGGCGGACGCGGCGCGACAGGGCGCCGGCGATTCCCGCCTTGAGCGCCCATGCGGCCCCGGTCATCATCGCGGTCCAGAACGCGTCCTTCAGGCCGATTGCCGTGTGCCATTCCCATTCCGTCACCCGGAGCCGCGCGACAAGCCGTCGGACGACGTCGGTCAGCCGGTAGACAAGCCGCAGCATCCGCCTGGTGTTCCGAAAAAACCGCTCCGCTTCTTCCCGGCCGATGCGTGCGACGTTCCGATCCCCGCGCCTTATGAGCCACTGCCAGTCCGTCCAGGACCAGCCGAACGCCTTCACGGTCTTCCGGCTCCGGATCAGGCCGTACAGCGCGCGGATCACCAATTCGCCTTCGTCATTCCCGTCGACGCGCCGGTATCGCCCGACGATGACCACATCCGACAGGCAGACGGCCGCCAACAAGGCGGCTGCGGCGA
>Ga0207871_100209_pt1 | contig 32599 bp, 27 predicted proteins | sample Passage260A_FD_187371 | JGI IMG/M metagenome (GOLD analysis project Ga0207871, IMG submission 187371) | Cellulose adapted compost microbial communities from Newby Island Compost Facility, Milpitas, CA, USA - Passage2 60A (SPAdes) (version 2) ...
GTTGCCGCAAACGCCGATTTCACGGCCACCGCGCAACCGGGAGCAGCCGCTGGAATCTACGAGCTTTCGGTTCAGCAACTGGCCCGACAACAGCGCGTAGCAACCAGCGCGACAACGCAGTTTGACCCTTCTGGTGGTGGCACCCTCGACATCACCGTCGGGGGAAACACGGTTCCCTTGACGATCGCAGCGGGCACGACACTACAACAGCTCCGCGACCAGATCAACGAAGCCAACGCAGGGGTAACCGCAACCATCATCAACAACGGTTCCGTCGATCAACTGGTCATCTCCAGTTCCGAAACAGGAACGGCGAATGCGTTTACCTTGACGGGAACGGGGGCGCTTGCCGGACTCTCTTTCAATGACCCCAACGCGCTCTCCACCAACAGCAGCGACACGCTCTACCGCGTGCAAAGCGCACAAGACGCGCAACTGACGGTCAATGGCATTGCCATTACGCGCGGCAGCAATACGCTCACAGACGTCATTGACAACGTCACACTGACGCTTACCGGGGAATCGAACACGACGCAATCGCTAACGGTAGACCGCGATCTCGACCCAGCCAAAACGGCAATTCAAAACCTTGCCGATGCCTACAACACGGTGATGGACCAGATCGACACCCTTTCCGGGTACGACGAAACGAACAAAACGTTTGGCGATCTGTACGGCGACTCCAGTCTGCGCGGTTTGCGCAACCAACTGCGGCAGGTACTGGGTCAAGAAGTCACCGGGTTGGGGAATTTTTCCCGTCTGCTCGATTTCGGGGTCGAGTTCGACGTCACCGGGCGCATGACCATCGACGACAGCAAATTGACGAACGCGCTCAATAGCGATTGGGCCTCGGTAGCCAACTTCTTTGCCGGTTCGGGCGCCACTGAAGGATTGGCCGCCAAAGGCATTTCGCTGGTCGATACCTACACCGAAAGCTCCGGGTTGATCGATCTGCGCATCAAAGGTTTGCAACAATCGGTGAAGCTGTTGGACAATCAGCAACTATTGTTGGAAGATCGATTGGCGCGCATCGAAGCCATGTATCTGCGTCAATTCAATGCGATGGATGCGCTGGTTGGCCAAATGAACGTGACCGGCACCTATCTGGCCCAGCAGCTGGCCCAACTGAGCGGCAGCAGTAGTGGGTAACCCCCGAAAGGAGAATGCATGCTCAACCGCACGAGTGGCGTGAACGCCTACCAGCAGGTCGACCTTGAAACCGCCGTCCAGACCGCGGACCCGCATCGCCTCATCCTGATGCTGTTCGACGGTGCGCTGATGGCCATCGCGCAAGCGGAAGTGGCGATCGAACAACGCAACATTCCGCAACGCGCAGCTGCGATCAACAAAGCGATCGCGATCGTCATCGAAGGCCTGAAGGCCGCGCTGGATCTCGAGGCCGGTGGCGAACTGGCCGATCGGCTGGCTGCGCTCTACGATTACATCGCGGAGCGCCTCACCCACGCCAACGCACTCAACAATGCCGCACCGCTCCAAGAGGCGGCCAACCTGTTGCGTACCATTCGGGACGCGTGGGCCGAAATGCCGGAAGAGGCGCGGAAGAAGACCTACGCAACCTCGTAGAGAAAGACGGTGAGACACGCTATGCCTGTGTCTGGAAACACCTCGCCACACCAGAAACTTGCGGAACACTGCCAAGCGCTGCGGGAGGCAGTGGAGCGTAACGCGTGGGAAGAAGCGGAGACCATTGCCAAAAACCTGCCACTACTCATCGAAGCGGATCGCAGGGCGAGCAGCGAACCGTCAGTCGATGCAAAGGAGCGCCGCACCGCGTTGCTTGCGGCACAGGAGGCGCTGAACGAAGCGCGCACACACCTCGACCCTGCTTATCAGAGTCTGTGCAAACTGCTCACCGCATGGAACGTTCTCCCTCCTGATCCCAGATGATCCCTCCAGATCTGGCCGCGCGCATCCGTCTTTTCAGCCAGGAATTGACGCCGGAAACGACAGCACCGCGCGTCGAGGCGCTGCACCGCATCACCCCGGTCAGCCCGACGGCGAGTGAACTGCCAAGCGCTTTGCAAGAGGGGCAGCGTTTTCAAGCCACCATCCAGCGGCCGCTGCCAAACGGTACTTTTTTGGCGTTGGTGGCAAACCAAGAGATGACCCTGGCGATGGATCGCCCGCTGAAAGCGGGTGATACACTGGAACTGGTGGTGATGCGCCGCGAAGGGAACCAAGTCTGGGCCCGAGAAGCGTCTGCCCCCGCCACAAGCTCGCCACCGCAGGTGTCTTCGAGTAACCCCGCGGCGCAAACGCAATTTTCGCAAACCGCGGCGCTCCTTCGCCAACTGATCACGACCGCAGAACCCCGAACGCCGCTTCCGGTATCGGTTGCTAGCCCGCCATCCTTATCCGCGGCACGCTCCAATCCTTTACCCACACCTCAGCCAACCGCAACGCCACCACCCGCGGCACAAGCCCACACGCCTGCACAACCTAGCGCCGCGCAGCAGGCAGCGCCCGCAGCGCAATCCCACACGCCAGCACAGGTTACCGCCGCGCAGCAGGCGGCACTCATCACCCCTACTTCGCTACGAACACCACCGGAAAGCCCTGCGCAGACAGGACAGACTATTGCGCACAATCCAGCAACCCCGCCTACTCTGGCGCGCTACCCCTTTTCAGCAGCGCTTCAGAATCTTTCTGAGAACCAACCGGTCCACGTGCTGCTTCGCTCGGTATTGTCCCCCGTAGACGCGCGACTTCAGCAAAACCACGCGCCACTCGTGCCGTCACAACTTGCCGATACCGTTCGCCAATCTGGCCTCTTTTACGAATCCCATCTGGCACGGTGGGCCCAAGGCCACTATCCGATTACCGAATTACAAGCCGAACCGCAGACCCAACGCCTTCCGATCGGTCAGGAGGCGACGATCGAACGGGATAGAGCCGCGGTGCAATCGGCGCTCGCGAGTGCGTTTGCCCCGCTTGCGGCATCTGCTCAAGCCGCAACACCCCGCTCAACCTCCCCTACGGACAAGCTCCTGGCATTGGTCCAACGCCTTTTGGGTGTGGAGTTGGGTAATGACAACGTGGACAACAACCCAGCGACCGCTTCGACCCGTGCCACACCAGGAGCTGCACAAACATCCCCAGCCGGAGAAGCCACCGAAACAACCGCCCAGGATGCTTTGCGGCAGTCGTCTGCCACGTCTGCGGCGCAAACGCCGATTCCTGAGCGTCTACTGCCACTCGTCCAACGGCAACTCGACGCACTGGCGTTTGGCCGTGTCGATCTCCTCTTTTCTGCGTGGCTTGGAACCGAGGTTCGCTGGGAGATCAGCGACGAAAACCGCGACAGCCGTCACTCCGGTTCCGAATCGGACGAACCGGCACCGATGTGGCGCTCTAAACTGACGATCGATTCGGAAACGCTGGGTAAGATCGCCTTTTGGGTCGAGATCGCACCGCACGGGATACAGGTGGCGATTGCTGCCGCATCCGAAGAGACCGCAACACTCCTCAAAGCGCGGATGCACGAGCTGCTTGCGGCGTTCGCAAACGACGAACTTCCGGTGCAGAAGCTCGAATGGTGCCCGTTTGTTGAAGCGGAAGCTCTCTGATGGCCGAACCGAACGATACGCGCTCCCAACCGGCTCCCCGCCCGGCTGCGGTTGCGCTCAAATATCAACCGGGCGACGAAGCCCCTCGTGTCGTCGCCAAAGGCAAAGGGATCGTCGCGCAACAGATCATCGAGAAAGCCAAGGAAGCGGGAGTTTTCGTCCATGAATCTCCTGAGCTGTTGAAGCTCCTGATCGGGCTCGACCTGGACGCCCGCATTCCGCCGGAACTCTATGTCGCGGTTGCTGAACTCTTGGCGTGGGTGTACCGTGTAGAGCAGCAGAAAAAGGGGGCCATGGGTAAATTGTGATATAAATGCAGGAGGAACACCCGATAACGATACGTTCGCAACCACGAAACACATGAGTTCAGCCCAGGAACCGTTGCGCGTGGTCGATTTCGACCGCTACGCCGATCACATCGTCACGCATCCGAAAGAGATCGAGTTCATCTTGCGCAATTTGTGGCAGCAACGGACGAACCTTGGCCTTTTCGTTGCGCAGCGCTACGTGATGCCCACCCAGATCGTAGGTCTAGCGGATCACGCGCTGTTCCTTGATCTCAGTCAAAACGAAGCACTCAACCAAAGCGTAGTGGAAAAACCGGCGGTTTGCCAGGGAAAACTCGACGGCATATTGACCCAATTCGCGGTCGAATCGTTGCGTTTAGCGCATTACCAAGGCACGCGCGCCTTTCAAGCGTCCCGCCCAACCGGAATCCTCCGGTTGCAGCGGCGCGAGTATTTTCGCGTCCATGTACCACTATCCCACAACGTCGTGTGTAAAGTGAATACCGCTCCGCCCGGCGCACCGCCGCACCTCGTCCCGTTTCGCGTGCTCGACGTCAGCAATGGCGGTGTGGCGATCCTTATCCCGCCTGCTTCGTTGAAAGTCGTTCCAGGACAGGTCTTTCGCGATTCGATCCTGGTGATCCCGACGGTCGAGCCGATCGTGGTCTCATTGGAAGTGCGTAACGTCTACCACGTCACCAACCGCCTGGGGCAGTATGTGGAACGAGCGGGGTGTCGCTTCATCAACCTGCCACCCGCTGTCGAAAAAGCATTGCAGCGCTATATCTTTACCGTTCAGCGCGAAATGCGCCTTCACGACAATCGCGTTTCCTGATACGTTCCTAGCTCGTTGTTTGCAGCTGCCTTGCTCGTAAGCTGCCCTGTAGCGCGGAAAACCTGCGCCCCACGTCAAACCGGCATATTCATGATGTCCTGATAGGCGCTCACCAACCGGTTACGCACCTGAACCATTTGATTGAACGAAAGGGACGCTTTTTCCAGGTCGACCATCACGTCGGCCAGATTGACGTTGGGGTCCCCCGCAACGAACCGTTCGGCTTGCGCTTTCGCCTCGGCCGATTGCGCGCTCACCTCTTTGAGCGCTTGGTCCAGGACTTGGGCAAAATCGGTCGTTCCACGCTCCGCTTCTGGCTGTTGCGCAGCCGATGTCCCTTTCGCGAGCGCTTGTGCCTGTTGCATTTGGGCGAGCAATTGGTTGATCGCGTTGGTGTCCATCGTCTGACTCCTCAGGCTTCGGGGACGTCGAACCCCGCTTCGCGGTACTTCCGCAATCGGTAACGCAACGTCCTTTCGGGCATGCCCAGCCGTTGCGCCGCCCGTTTTCGGGACCCTCCCTCTTCGGCAAGGATCCGTAAGATTTGTTCCCGCTCCCAATCCCGTAACGATACCGCACTTTGGCCATTTTCGTTCGTCCGGGTATCACGCCGCGGCAGGGAATCGCCTTCGGCCTGCTTGCCCGCTACCCATTGGGGCGTGGCGCGTTTTTCTACCGGATCAAGGCCGTCTGTTACTGGGGCATCGTTCGGCAAACAGTGGCGCAACGTCTTCCCGTCGATCACGTTACCCGGCGCAAGGATCAGCGCGCGTTGCAGGGTATTGTGGAGTTCACGCACGTTGCCCGGCCACGAATAAGTAAGCAAGATTCGTTCCGCTTCTTCGGTGATCCCGGGAACCACCCGCCCCCATTCCGCAGCCAGGCGCGAAAGAAAATAGCGCGCCAAGGGAACGATATCCGCGGGCCGATCGCGTAACGGCGGGATCGCAATAGGAAACACGTTCAGACGGTAAAAGAGGTCCTCCCGGAATCGCCCGGCCGCGACTTCGTCGGACAGATTGCGGTTGGTGGTGGCAATGACCCGAACGTCGAGCGGAATTGCCTTTTTTCCGCCCAATCGCTCGACCTCTTTTTCCTGCAGGACCCGAAGGAGCTTCGCCTGCAACAAAAGGGGCATTTCCGAGATTTCATCCAGCAGGATCGTTCCCCCTTGCGCCTGCTCGAATTTTCCGGGCTGCGCCGTGGCCGCACCGGTAAAGGCTCCTTTCTCATGACCAAAGAGCGTCGCTTCGAGCAAAGATTCGGGGATCGCCGCGCAGTTGATCGCGACGAACGGCCCGGTTTTGCGTGGAGAAATCGCATGAATCAGCCGCGCAAACACCTCTTTCCCAACGCCCGATTCCCCCGTGAGCAGAACCGTGGCGTCGGTTGCGGCAACGCGTTCGGCAAGCGTGCGCACTGCTTGGGTTTTCGGATCCTCTGCGATCAAGTCGGCGACTGCGCCGTCGCCTCCCCACTGCGCATAGCGTTCGATCACCGCTAAAAGTTGCCGACTTTCGAACGGTTTCAATAGAAATTCACACGCGCCGCTTTTCATCGCGCGTACCGCTGCAGGAACGTCTCCATACGCGGTCATGAGCGCCACCGGCAAGTGCGGCAATTTTTGCCGGACCGCATCGAGCAGTGCCAACCCGTCCATCGGCACCATCTTGAGATCGGTGACCACCATGGCCACGGCATGGCGATCGAGTAGTTCGAGCGCTTCGGGTCCGGATGCAGCCACCAACACCCGATACCCTTGCGCCGTCAGGATCAGCTCCAGCGCTTCACGCAAATCGGGGTCGTCTTCGACGATTAGGATCGGGAGCGAATGCTCAGACATCACGGCTCCTCACGGTACAAGGGAGTCGAACGATAAATGTGGTCCCTTCGCCCGGTTCCGAACGCACCTCGATGGTTCCGCCGTGCGCGGTGACCACTTCGTGCGCGATCGCCAGACCCAACCCGGTGCCATCAGGACGCGTCGTAAAAAAAGGGGTAAAGAGTCGCGCCCGCAAAGCGTCTGGAATGCCCGGCCCATGGTCGGCAACGACGATTTCCCACTGGTCTGCAGTCGCACGCGCCCCCAGACCCACCCATGCCGCTGCCTGCCCTTGTTGCACGGCAAGGGCGTTCTCGGCAAGGTTGATCAACGCCCCTAAAAGGGCCCGTTCGTCGCCGATCACCACCGGTGCATCCGCTTGCGGTGCGAACAACCGTTCGAACACGACTTTTTGCGCCTGGGCCAGTGGCTCGACGTTCGACCACCACTGCGCAAAGAGATGGGAAAGCGCGATCGGCTCTCGTGCTTTCAGCCCCCCGCGGGCAAAAATCAGCATGTCGGCAATCAATTGCTCCATACGGTGCAACCGTGCCTTGACCCGCCCTGCCAGTTCAATGCGACGCGCTTCGTCGAGCCCAGGTGTCGTCAAATGATCGAGAAACAGCAGCGCCGCAGCAAGCGGGGTTCGCAACTGATGGGCAAGCCCGGCAACCAACTCCCCCATCGCCGCCAAGCGCTCCTGCCGCGCCATCGCTTCGCGCAGCCGAGTGGCCTCGGTGACATCCTGCACCACGACGAGCTCCCCGCCTTGGTCGGGGAGCCGCGACCAGGTGAGCGTCAGCCTTTTCTCGCCATCCGGTGCCGACCACAAGACCTCGTCAGGGGCTTCAGTCGGCCGCAATTGCTGCGCGAAGCGCTGCCAGGCGGTTCCCACTGTGAGCGCCGTTCCGAACCATTGCCGCGCCGTTTCGTTCGCTTCGACAACCTCCCCTTCGGCGTTCAACACCACCACCGCCGCCGGCAACGCTTGCATCAAGACGTCGAGCCGTTCGGTAAGCCGTTCCGCGCGCGCCTCCAACTGGGCATAGGCCGCGGTGAGACGGTCGGAAGCACGCATGAATTCCGCGAACGCCGCTGCCAACTGTTCCGGCGTCATACCCGCGGCGTCCGGCTGTTTCACAGAAAAGGCGCTTGGTGCTTGTGTCATGTCGGCCATTGTAGCCGAACGCACACTCCGGCAACAATTGCCGGCGACTTTTGCCGCTTTTTCGCCCGCTGCCGGGCGTGGCAGTCGACGACAATAATGACAAAGAGACGTCACAGGACCAACGGATCATGGCCGAAGCAACCGCTGAAATCGGTTTGAATGCGGCTGGCGGTGCAGCCCAAGGGGGAACACCGGAAGCGGCAACGAAACCTGCCCCGTGGCAACCTTTCGTCGACCGTGTCGCGGCATGGAGCCCGCAACAGAAATTGGCCGCAGGCTCAGCGCTGGCGCTCGCGCTCGCAATGCTGGTCGGCGTCTGGCTCTGGTCTCAACCCGCCGATCAAGCCGTCCTTTTCTCCAACCTCGATCCCCAAGACGGCGGCGCGATCGTCGAGCAGCTCAAGCAGCAAAACATTCCTTACGAATTGGCGCAAGGCGGTAGCACCATCCTGGTCCCGGCCCAGCAGGTGCATGAACTGCGCTTGCGCTTTGCCGCGCAAGGGCTTCCGAAAGGGGGGACGGTGGGCTTCGAGCTGCTCGATCAACAAAAATTGGGGATCACCCAATTCGCCGAACAGGTCAATTATCAGCGCGCGCTCGAAGGCGAACTCGCCCGCTCGATTGCCACGCTGGCTGCGGTGACGCAAGCGCGCGTCCATCTAGCGATCCCGAAGCGGACGAGTTTTCTGCGCGATCAGCAAAAACCGACGGCGTCGGTCGTACTCCACCTCCGCCCTGGACGTTTCCTGGACGAAACCCAGATTGCTGGCATCCGCCACTTGGTCGCCTCTAGTATTCCCAACATGGATCCTGCGGACGTCTCGATCGTCGATCAAAACGGCAAATTGTTGACGATGACGTCCGACCCCCTCTCGCAAACGCTCAGCGCCAAACAATTGGCCTATCGGCACGAACTCGAAAACCGCTACCGTGAGCGGATCGAATCGCTCTTGGCGCCCGTCGTCGGCAAACCCAATTTCCGTGCCGAAGTCTCGTTGGAGCTCGACTTCGACCGCATCGAACGCACCGCTGAGACCTATCGCCCCAACCCTGCGCCGAATCAGGCGATCCGCAGCCAAGAGATCCACGAAAAATTCGGCAGCGATGCACTCCCTCAAGGCGTTCCTGGCGCGCTCACCAACCAGCCCCCTGCGCCCGCCACCGCTCCGATCACCAACCCAGAAGTCCCGCCAACGGGCAGCGCTACCGGCGTGCAACGCGAACGGTCCGCAACGATCAACTATGAACTCGATCGCACCATCGAACACGTGCAAAAAGCGCAAGGCGCGATCAAGAAACTGGCCGTTGCGGTCGTCGTCAACCAGAAACGGGAAAAGACGAAAGAGGGAGAGGTCGTCATCCCGTCGGATGCCGAATTGCAACAACTGGAACAACTGGTCAAAAGCGCGCTGGGCTTCGACCCGAACCGGGGTGATACCATTACCGTTCGTGGCGTGCTCTTTTCCGATGTACCCGAGACCGACAACCGCGCGTGGTGGCAAAAACTCCTCGAAGACCCAGAAATGCTCGAAATCGTGCGCGAACTCTTGCGCTTCCTCACGGTAGTCATCGCACTCACCCTGATCTACTTCGGGGTGATCCGGCCGTTGCTCCGCGCGGTCGCACCCCCCAAAGACGAAGGAAAGACCGAAGAGGAAGCGGGAACGGCTGCTGCCTCCCATGCCGCAGGCGGTGCCGCCACTGCTGAAACGCAAGGTGGTGCACCGACTGCGCAATCCGGTAGCACCCTGGTTGGCGGGGAAGGTGGGAAAACCCCTGATGCCCTCGTCCACCTGTCGCAATTGACCCCCGCCGACCCCTTCGAAGAAAAACTGGCGACGCTGCGCGAGCTCACCCAAACCAACCCGAAACTGATGGCCAACCTGATCAAAGAGTGGCTCGAGGGTGAGGAGAAGAAGTCATGAGCGGCAAAGACAATCCGGCAATCGAAAAAGCGGCCACGTTGCTCGTCACCCTAGGACCCACCGAAGCCGCCGCCGTCTTGAAACACCTGGGACCGCGCGAAGTGCAGAACCTGGGGATGGCGATGGCATCGCTGCCCCCCAAACCCCGGGAAGCGGTCGAAGCGCTCCTAGACGAAGCGATCGCCCATTTCCAGAAAGGGGCACCGATCGAACCCGATCCCGAACAAATCCGCCAAATGCTCACCCAGGCGCTCGGGGACGACAAAGCGAGCCACATCATCGGCAAGATCCTGCAGGGATCCGACACAGGGGCGATCGAAAGTCTCAAATGGCTCGACCCTGGTACCGCCGCCGACCTCATCAAGAACGAACATCCGCAGATCATCGCAACCATCCTGGTCCATCTCGACTACGATTTCGCGGGTGAAATCCTCAAGCGCTTCCCGGAACGGCTGCGCAACGACGTGATCCTGCGCATCGCAACCCTTGAAGGGGTGCAACCGCAGGCGCTCAAAGAGCTCAACGAAGCCCTTTCGGAGCTGCTCGCCAACGCCTCGTCGAGCGCGAAGGGGAAAGCCGCTGGCGGCGTGCGTCACGTTGCCGAAATTCTCAACTTCGTCGGCGCTCAAATCGAAACCGAAGTGCTCGACGCCGTGCGCGAGTTCGACCCCGACCTCGCGCAGCGGATCATGGACGAAATGTTCGTCTTCGACAACCTGCTGGACATGGACGACCGCAGCATCCAGACACTGTTGCGCGAAGTGGCGAACGACCAGTTGGTTTTGGCACTCAAAGGCGCATCGCCCGAATTGCGCGAAAAGATCTTCAAAAACATGTCGCAACGCGCCGCGGAGATGCTGCGCGAAGACCTCGAAAGTCGGGGGCCGGTGCGGGTTTCCGAAGTCGAAGCGGCACAAAAAGAGATCCTCAAAGTGGTGCGGCGCCTTGCCGAAGAGGGTCAAATCATGCTCCCAAGCAAGGGAGGCGACGAAGGGTTCCTCTAATCGCATATGGGTATCGAACGCCACCAAGCAAGCGGCCTCTATCCGCCTCTGCCCCTTCCCTCGTTCGACGAACCGGAACGCGGCGCGCGATCCGGCAAGCGCGCCGCCGAACCTCCGTCCCAGCACCCGTCCGACGAAACGCCCTCCTCGTCGCCCCTACCGACCGCGAGCGACCTGGAAGCGCTCATCGAATCGGCGCGCCAAGAGGGGTTCGAAGAAGGCTACCGCGCCGGTTTCGCGCAAGGAAAAAGCGAAGGCTACCAAGCGGGGTTCGAAGAGGGACGTGCGGCTGGATTCGTGCAAGGCGAAAACGAAGGGCGCGAAGCGGGCCACCAGGAAGGGTACGCGGCGGGCCTTGCCGAAGGGCAAGAAGCCGGAAAAGCCGCTGCATACGCCGAATGGGCGTCCCAGTGGGAAGCGCAAACCGATGCGCTTAAGAAAATCGTTACCCAACTTTCGGAAGCCACCCAACAATTGCCGCAACAACTGGCCGAGCCGGTCACGGCGCTCGCGATCGAAATCGCCCGTGCTGTGGTGATGGAAAACCTCAGAACCCAACCGGAATCGGTCGTCGCGGTAACCCGACAGATCTTGGAAACGGAATTACGCCGCCCCGTCACCGTGAAACTGCACCCCGACGACCACGCGCTCGTGACCCAAAACCTCACCCCACCCGAAGCGGTCCGTTTCGTCCCGGATCCGGAACTCGCCCACGGCTCCGTTTGCGTAGAGGGCGATTCGTTCCTTATCGACGGTACGGTCGCGAGCCGTTGGCGTCGAATCGTGTCGCGGCTCTACCCCACAGCAGCAACCTGGGAACCCTCCGATGACAGACGTGAAGATTGAGCTTGCAGCGCCGCTTGCGCAGATGCTGGCGACCTTGACCGAAGAGGTCAAAACGACGTCGGCACTTACCCCAACCGGTAAGCTCACCCGCGTGAGCGGCCTCATCCTCGAAGCAGAGGGGATCCGCTTGCCGGTTGGCGCCACCTGTCGCGTGGCACTGGCCGATGGAGCCAGCGCGGAAGCCGAAGTGGTCGGCTTTCGTGACGAGACGCTCTACCTCATGCCCACCGAACCCCTCTACGGCGCGATGCCAGGAGCTGCAATCACCGTTGCCGATCCCCCCCCATTGCCACTTCGTACCGACCGCATCCTTCATCCCAAACGCCGTCGCACCGACCGCGCCAAGCACCTTCCGGTCGGCACTGGGCTCTTGGGCAGGGTCGTCGACGGTAACGGCCGCCCCCTCGACAACCGCGGTCCGCTCCTCGACGTCGTGCCCCGCTCCCTTGCCGCCCGCCCGATCAACCCGCTCGAACGCAAGCCGATCACCCAACCGATCGACGTCGGTATCCGCGCGATCAACGGATTGCTCACCGTCGGCTCTGGGCAACGCATCGGCCTATTTGCCGGAACGGGGGTCGGTAAATCGGTCCTGTTGGGGATGATGGCCCGGTACACGGACGCCGACGTCGTCGTGGTCGGATTGATCGGCGAACGCGGTCGGGAGGTGCGGGAATTCATCGACGACATCCTGGGACCCGAAGGGCTGGCACGCGCCGTGGTCGTCGCCGCACCTGCCGATGCCAATCCGCTCGTGCGCATCCAAGGCGCGACCTATGCCACGACCATCGCAGAGGCGTTTCGCGAACAGGGACTGCGCGTCCTCTTGATCATGGACTCACTCACCCGTTTCGCGATGGCACAGCGCGAAATCGCGCTGTCGATCGGTGAAGCGCCAGTGACCAAAGGGTATCCTGCTTCCGTTTTCGCCCGCTTGCCTGCGCTGGTGGAGCGCGCTGGCCAAGGGCGAGAAGGCGAAGGCGCGATCACGGCGTTCTACACGGTTCTCACCGAAGGCGACGACCTTCAAGACCCGATAGCCGACGCCGCGCGCGGCATCCTTGACGGGCACATCGTGCTCTCCCGCGAGCTCGCCGACGAAGGGCACTATCCGGCCATTGCGATCGACCAATCGATTTCACGGACGATGCCGCAAGTGGTCACCCCCGAACAACTCAAACTGGCGACGCGCTTCAAAAGGCTTTGGTCCCGCTACCGCAACGCGCGTGACCTCCTCTCGGTGGGCGCGTACCAGAAAGGAAACGATCCGGAACTCGACGAAGCGATCGCGCGACAACCGGCACTGGCACGCTTCCTGCAACAAGGAATGCGGGAACGCACGACGTTCGAAAGCACCGTGCAACAACTGGCTGACGTGTTGGCATGACCCAACGGCAAACCCTCACGACGCTCCGCGACCTTTTGGCAGAAGCGGAAACCCGTGCTGCGCAACGGTTCGGCGCCGCGAACCAGGCGTGCGCCGAAGCGCAAAGAAAGCTGCAGACGCTCGAACAGTTCCGTGACGAATATCGCGATAAGTACCGGGCAGCGCTCGAGCGCGGTGACCCGTTTGCGCTCCTCGAGAACCTGCGCCAGTTCCTGGCGCGGCTCGACCAAGCGATCAACTTGCAAACAGACGCAGTAGCGCACGCCGCGCAAGAAGTGGAGCAGGCCCGCGCGGCATGGCAAGCGGCGATGGGCAAACGCAAAGCGTTCGACCTATTGCTCGCACGACAAACCGCCGCCGAAAAAGCGCAGGAAGAGAAGTCGGCACAAAAATTGCTCGACGAATGGGCAAGCCTGCGTGCGATTCGCACGCACGACGAGGGAGGAACCCACCGATGAGTATCGCTGCAACCACAAGCCCTGTGATCCAGAACTTGCGTCCAGGAAACCGCGCTGCTGCCGGTGAGGCATCGAGCGGAGTTGGCCAAGCCACTCCGGAAAATGTCCTTTCGGTTTTTGCGCAACTCTTGAAACGCACAAGCGCCACCCCGAACGCCGAAAACAGCGCCAACTCTGGCACCCACCGGGCCGAACCGAGCGGACCCGAAGAAGCGTCGAATCCCGAAAACCCGGATTCGACGCAACTTGCACAAGCGCTTGCGCAATGGCTCGCCACCTGGATTGCTGCGCAGCATAAATCCACTGCGCAACAGGGATCGACCCAACCTCCCGAACCGGACGCACCGGCAACAGCCAGCGCGACACTTTTTGCCGCGAGCAACGACAGCGCGGCGAAACTTGCCGCGATGCTTTCCGCGCTTTCTGAGCAAACAGAAGTGCAAGGCGTGCCGCTCCTGAAACAGATCCAGCAGATGCTGGAACAGCAAAATGCAGCGCTTGCGGTACAAGATGTACAGCCCAGTGAATCCAACGAAAACAACGCCGCAATGGCGCACCTGCGCCAAACCCTCGCGCAACTTTTTGCCGACGACCGTGCGTTGCGCGAACGGTTCCTGACCCTGCTGCGCGCGCACGAAACCTCTCAAGGGTGGCATGAAGCTGCGGCGCTACTAGAAAATGCCTTGCCTGGAAAAGGCGCTGCCGTGCTTGGTAACGTGCCCGCACTGCCCCTTGGTTTGGCGCAATGGCTCGCGAACCTCGACCTCGATACCGCACCTACATCGACCTTGTCCTCGGGCATTGCCGAAACCCCGCTGTGGCAACGCCTGTTACGGGAGTGGCGGCAAAGCGACAGAGATAGTGCGCACCCCACAGCGCTTTCGGCACTTCTGAAACCCGCTGACAGCCCGAATATGCGCATTGAAAAGCTGACGGCGCCACTGTTGCCGAACGATGCGCACCCCGCCGCTGACCCGCACGACGCACTGCGGTCCCTCATCGAAGAGAAACTGGGACTGGAAAAATCCCTTGCGCGAACCTCAGGGAGTGCGGACCCCCTAGCGCGCTCGGATGGTCGATTCGCTGAAACCCCATTCGCGCCCCCCGGTGCTTCGACGGCGCCTCGCGCCGCGTTCGAAACAATTCGCACCCCATTAAGCCAACCCGCCCAATGGGCGATGGAAACCGCAGAGCGCCTCGTCTGGCACGCTGGACAAGCGGTACATAAAGTCGAACTGCAGCTCAACCCGCCCCATTTGGGTCGACTGGAAGTGTCGTTGCAGCTCAACCAAGACCACCTCACCGCCCACTTCGTCGCCGCGACCCAGGCAGCGCGGGATGCCCTCGACCAGGCTCTGCCGCGGCTGCGGGAACTCTTGCAACAATCCGGCATTCAGCTTGGTCAATCGAGCGTTTCCAGTAACGGCACCGATCACGGCGGCTCGACGCCGTGGGGAAACCCGCAACATGCGCATAGCGACTGGCCAAGCGAATCCGCACTGAGCACGTCGGCGCTCACAGCAGAACCGGAATCGTCCCGTCCGCCGTTGCGCTCGCCCACCGTTCGTGCGGGTCACAACGCATTGGACGCATGGGCGTGATTACGCCGCTTTTCGGGCGCTTTTTTTCCGTCGGGTGCGCGATAATTCGATTATGATGGTCTCTGACGAAAGGAGAGCAACCCATGGCGAAAGAGGCACCCAAAGAGGAAAATGGCCAAGAAGCGGCTCCGGCGAAATCGGGCAAAGGCAAGCTCGTCATCATTTTGCTGATCGTCTTGATCATCCTGTTGCTCGCGGGCATGGGGTTCATGGCTTTCCTGCTGCTCAAAAAGAAGGGGGGTGACGGCCACGGTGACGAGGCCGCAGCGGCCGAGCACGCGCAACCGGCTGCCAAACAGCACACCCCTGCCACACCACCGCCCGTCGTCGTCGACCCCGGAAAACCGCCCGTTTTCGTCGCACTCGACCCGATCGTCGTCAATTTGGCCCCTGGCGAAGGGGAACGCTACCTCCAAGTCGCGATCGTGCTACGCATCGCCGACCAACAATTCGACGCGGCGATCAAGCAGTTCATGCCGGAGATTCTCCACCGCGTCAATCTGCTCCTTTCCAGCAAACTGCCTTCCGAACTCGCCACGCCGAAAGGGCGTGAAGAGTTGGCGATGGACATCCGCGACACGATCAACGAAGTGCTGGGCTACCCACCGCGCCCGCGTGACATGCAGCAACTGGGCCCCAGCGGCCCAGTTCAGGCGGTGCTCTTCCGCTCGTTCATCATCCAGTAACACCACAGGGGGGTTTCGTGGACAGTTCCTCCGAATTTCTCTCGCAAGAAGAGGTCGACGCGCTCCTGCGGGGCGTGACCGGCGAGGAGGATGAGCCGGAAACCCCCACCGAAGAGGAAGAAGGGGGGATTCGCCCCTACAACCTCGCCACCCAGGAGCGGATCGTTCGTGGGCGCATGCCCACGATGGAGCTCATCAACGAACGGTTCGCCCGCTACCTTCGGGTCGGTCTCTTCAACTTCGTTCGCCGCAACATCGAGGTTTCGGTCGGCGCTCTTCACGTCCAAAAATATGGCGAATTCCTGCGCAATCTGGTGATCCCCACCAACCTCAACCTCGTTCAAGCCAAACCGTTTCGTGGCAACGGTTTGATCGTGATGGAACCCAACCTGATCTTCCTCATCGTCGATATCCTCTTCGGCGGTAACGGCCGCTTCCATACCCGCATCGAAGGCCGAGATTTCAGCCCCACCGAACAACGCATCATCCTTGGGCTCCTCAACGTCATCTTCGAAGACTATCAGCGGGCATGGGCGCCGGTCTATAAAATCAAACTCGGCTACGTCCGCTCCGAGATGAACCCGCAATTTGCCAGCATCGCCACGCCGTCGGAAATCGTCGTCGCGTCGCAGTTCGTGCTCGATCTGGGCGTCGGCCAGGCCAATCTTCACATCTGCTGGCCCTATTCGATGCTGGAACCGGTGCGCGATCTCCTCTACTCGACGATGCAAAGCGACCAGATGACGCACGACTCGCGTTGGACGCGGAACCTCGCGCGGCGGCTCGTCGAAGCCGAAGTGACGCTCAATGCGGTGCTGGGGCACGGACGACTGACGCTCGGCGATCTGGTCGACTTGCGTGTCGGTGACGTGATCCCGATCGAAATCCCAGAACTGGTAACGGTCTACAGCGATGGTGTTCCGGTGATCCGTGGCCATTACGGAACGCGGAACAAACACTATGCGGTGAAAATCCACCACTTCGTCGCGGAAGAGGAGCCGCCGGACGATCCGCCAAACGGCGCACCGCAAGAAGTGGACGAGACCGCCGAAAGCACCGAGGAGTAAGAACCATGGTCGATGAGAACGAAACCCCACAAGAGCCGGAAAAAGAGACGGCGGCAGGCGAAGAAGAGGTCACGCCGGACGATTGGGAAGCGGCGATGCAAGAACAGGCTGCACAAGAAGCGGTTTCAGAAGGTGAAAACGGCGAAGGCGGCGTCGATGAGGCGGCGCTTGCCGACGAATGGGCTGCCGCGCTTGCCGAACAGGAAGGCGGTGCATCTGCCGAAGAAAGCCCTTATGCCGCGAAACCCGCAAAAGAGCTCTTCCCCGATTTCGGCGGCCCGAACCAGAAAGTCGAAAACCTTTCCGATTTTCAGATGATCATGGACATCCCGGTCCAGATCACCGTCGAACTAGGCCGCACCAAAATGCCGATTCGCAACCTCCTGCAGTTGGCGCACGGCTCGGTGATCGAGCTCGACGGCCTGGCGGGTGAGCCGATGGACGTGCTCGTCAATGGCACGTTGATCGCGCAGGGTGAAGTCGTAGTCGTCAACGAAAAATTCGGGATTCGCCTCACCGATATCATCACCCCCGCGGAGCGGATGCGTAAGCTCCGCGGCGGATAATCGTGATTGCTCCGTTGCGCCGATTGCCGGCCGCGCAGCGTTGAACGCAAACGCGTACCCGCGGCCGGTTTGGCGTTATCCCACCAACAGCCGGTTGACGCGCTTGACGAAGCCGGCGGGATCTTCGAGCGCGCCGCCTTCGGCCAAGAGCGCCTCTTCATAGAGCAGTTGTGCCCATTCGGCGAACGCATCCCCTTCGCTGCTCGCTGCCCGCGCAAAAAGGGGATGGTCGACATTGACTTCGAGCACCGGTTCGACCGCGGGCGCTTTCTGCCCGGCCGCTTCCAGGATGCGCTTCAAGTGAAGCGTCATACCCCCTTCCTCGACCACCAGGCACGCAGGAGATTCGGTCAGCCGTGCCGAAGGGCGCACCGCCTTCACTTTGCCTTTGAGTGCCTCCTCCAGCCGCTTGAGCGTCGCGTCGTGCGTCTTCGCAGCGCTCTCCACCGCGGTTTTTTCCGCGTCATCGAGCGCTTCGATTTCGTCCGCGCCCCGCGTGACGCTCACCAAGGGCTTGCCTTGGTATTCGGTGAGGTAACCCGTCCACCACTCGTCGATCCGGTCGGTAAGGAGCAGCACCTCGATCCCTTTCTTCTTGAAGAGCTCAAGGTGGGGGCTATGACGCGCCGCCGCGAGCGAATCGGCGGTGAGGTAGTAGATCTTCGTCTGCCCCTCCTTCATCCGCGCCAGATAATCGTCGAGAGAGACGGTCGGCTCGTCCCCTTCACTTGCCGTGGAGACGAACCGCAACAGCGCGGCGATTTTCTCGCGGTTGGCGTGGTCCTCACCAATCCCTTCTTTGAGGACACGTCCGAACGTTTTCCAGAAGGTGGCATATTTCTCCGGTTCGTTCTTCGCCAGCTGCTCCAGCAAGCCCAACACCCGCTTGGTGATCCCGCCGCGAATCGCGTCGAGCGCTTTGGCCTCTTGCAGCATTTCCCGCGACACGTTGAGCGGCAGATCCGCAGCATCGACCACCCCGCGCACGAAGCGCAAATAGTGCGGCAAGAGCCGCTCCGCGTCCTCCATGATGAACACGCGCTTGACGTAGAGCTTCACGCCATGACTCGGTTTCGGGTCCCAGAGATCGAACGGCGCGTGTTTCGGCAGGTACAGTAGGAGCGTATATTCGTGTTTCCCCTCCACTTTGGCATGGAGCCACGCGAGCGGCTCGTCGAAGTCGTGTGCCACGTGGCGGTAGAAGTTACGATACTCTTCGTCGGTGATCTCACTCTTTGCGCGTGCCCAGAGCGCCGTTCCCTGGTTCACCTGCTCCCATTCGCCGGTTCGACGGTATTCGCCCTTCTCCTTGTCCCACTCCTCTTTCGGCATCAAGATCGGCCAGAGGATGTGCTCCGAATACTTGTGGATGAGCTCAGTGAGCCGCCAGCGGGAAAGGAAATCACGCGCCTCCTCCTTCAGATGGAGGATCACTTCGGTACCGCGCTCGGCACGCGTAAGCGGCGCCACCGAGTACGCCGACGCCTCATCGCCGCTCAGCGTACAGCGCCACTCGACGCCGCTTTCTGGCGGCAAGCCCGCTTTACGGGTGCGCACCGTAACCGAATCGGCAACCATGAACGCAGAATAGAACCCAACGCCAAACTGCCCGATCAGCAGCGAATCTTTCTGCGCATCCCCCGAGAGATTGCGGAAAAACGCTTTCGTCCCGGAGCGGGCGATCGTCCCCAGGTTTTCGATCACCTCGGTTTCGCTCATCCCGATCCCGTTGTCGCGCACGGTGATCGTTCCTGCGGCTTTGTCATAATCGACCCAAATCTTGAGCTCGCCCGAACCTTCGTAGAGCTCTGGGTTCGTTGCCGCTTCGAACCGCAGTTTGTCATTCGCGTCCGAGGCGTTCGAAATCAGCTCGCGCAAAAAGATTTCGGGGTTCGAATAGAGCGAATGGACCACCAGGTGCAGCAGTTCCTGCACCTCGGCCTGAAACGGGAGCGTTTTACCCGCGGGTTGCGCCTGACTCGTCACCGTTTCGTTCGCGTTCATCACCAAACACTCCTTGTTCGACTCATTCATACCCGATACTGCACATCGACGATCTCGAGCACCCGCACCCCACCGGGAACGGGAACCCGAACCTCGTCACCCACTTCGCGCTTCAAAAGCGCTTTGGCAAGCGGAGAAATCCAGCTGATCTTCCCTTCACTCGGGTTGGCTTCGTCCACACCAACGATCTGCCAGGTCTCTTCCGTCTCGGTTTGGACGTCATAAACCGTCACCGTCGCGCCGAAATAGACGCGGTCGGTGGCTTCCCGCGCCGCCGGATCGACCACTTCGGCGCTTTCCAACCGTTTCGTGAGATAGCGTATGCGGCGATCGATCTCACGCAAGCGCCGTTTGCCGTAAATGTAATCGCCATTTTCGGAGCGGTCGCCGTTGCCTGCGGCCCACGCGATCACCTCCACGAGGCGCGGTCGCTCGACTTTCACCAGATGCTCGAACTCATCGCGCAACGCCCGATAACCTGCCGGTGTCATATAGTTCTTGAAACCGGCCACTGCGGCCACCTCCGGCAGTTCGAGATCCTCCGCTTCGTCCGACTCTTTGACGAACGCTTTGCTCATCGGTGTTACTCCGGCCAGGAAAGGGTCAAAACCACCGGCTGATGGTCACTTGCAGTAGTCTCCGTGCATACCTCAACCGCTACCACCTGTGCCACCAAATCGGGCGTCACCCACGCGTAATCGCAACAGTACGGGTGGTCCGGCCACGGTGCGCCGTGCAAACCCACCGTATGCGCATGGGGCTTGCCGGGGTGCGCGACCGACCACGCGTCGACCCAGCGGTTTCCAGCTGCCAACGCGCGATATTCTGGGGATTGTGGCGAAAAATTCAAGTCCCCGACGAGTACGGCGGGCGGCACAATCCCCTTTCGGCTCCCTCCTGCCTGAGCGTCGCCGGTCTGCGCCTCCCCGCTGGGCACCGATTCCACGACCATACGTTTCAGGGCTTCGACTTGTGCCATCCGCTGTCGCGCACAGTAATATTCGAGGTGGGTTCCCACCACCGTGAGCATCCGCCCCGCGATCGCGACTTCCGCGACCACCGCGGTACGCGGCAACCATTTTGCTGTGGTGGCCGGAGGCGCCGGGAGCGCAACCGACCGCCATGCCCGAATCGTATGGCGGCTTCCCAGCCAATTGCCGAAGCGTTTGCGCCGCCCGTCGCTGCGTGCGGTGTCGATCCCCGGAGCGTAACACGCTACGTATTCTGGGAGGTCGGCAGCCAGAATCGCCACCTGGTCGGCATCGTCGTTGTCGGGTAACTCCGGGTAGTGCTGTGCCACCTCCTGCAGGACGACGATATCGGGCGCAATGCGGCGTATTTCCGCAATGATCCGATGCCAATCGACCCGACAATCGGCACCCCGACCCCATTGTACGTTCCAACTCATTATCGTGACAGGTTTTTTCGTCTTCACACGCGATTCCATATATAGCGCTTATATTACAGCCAAATCACTATCCCTAGCGTTTTTGAGTTGACAGTCTCGCGCTTCGACGCTAGACTGGTTCACTGTCCGAACGTATCCGATTGTCCTTGGAGTAAGCCACCATGTCTACCCGCACCACGAAGCAACCCACCGTTGCCAATCTTCCCCCGCAAGAGATTTCGCTGGAAGTTCTGTTGGAAAAATATGCGAAAGACGGCGAACGGTCGATCGAAGACGTCCGCCGTCGGGTGGCGCGGGCGCTGGCGAGCGTCGAAAAAGAGAAGACCCGTAAGCAATGGGAAGCGCGCTTCCTCTGGGCCCAAGAAAACGGCTTCATCCCGGCTGGCCGCATCAACAGCGCCGCGGGTACGAAACTACAAGCCACGCTCATCAACTGCTTCGTGCAACCGGTGGGCGATTCGGTCACCGAAGTCGAAGACGGCTACCCTGGAATTTACACCGCGCTCGCCCAAGCCGCAGAGACGATGCGCCGAGGCGGCGGCGTCGGGTACGATTTTTCCCGCATCCGCCCACGGGGCGCGCGTGTCAAAGGAACGCAATCGAACGCTTCTGGCCCCGTCTCGTACATGCGCGTCTTCGACCGCTCGTGTGAAACGGTGGAATCGGCAGGCGCCCGGCGCGGCGCGCAGATGGGGGTGCTGCGCTGTGACCACCCCGACATCGAAGAGTTCATCCACGCCAAAGACCACGGCGACCTCACCAATTTCAACATCTCCGTGGGTGTCACCGACGACTTCATGCGCGCCGTCGTCGAAGACCGCGAAGTGGAGCTCGTCCATAAGGCGGAGCCCGGTGAGGAGTACCTGGCCCAGGGCGCGTACCAACGAGAAGATGGGCTGTGGGTCTATCGCAAAGTGCGCGCGCGTGACCTGTGGGATCAGATCATGCGCTCCACCTACGACCACGCTGAACCGGGGGTGCTCTTCATCGACCGGATGAACGCCGACAACAACCTCTACTACTGTGAGCGGATCGAAGCGACCAACCCCTGTGTCACCGCAGATACCTGGGTCATGACGACGGAGGGCCCCCGACAAGTCGGCGAACTGATCGGCACTCCGTTCTATGCCGTTGTCGATGGCAAACCCTACCCCACCGAATCGGCTGGTTTCTTTGCCACCGGCACCAAACCGGTGTTGCGCCTCCAGACCAAGGAGGGCTTTTTTCTGAAACTCACCGCCGATCACCCCGTACGCAAAGTAACCAAGCGCACGCGCCATACCCTTTACAGCGAATGGGTCCCAGCTGGAACTTTGCAAGCCGGCGACGAAATCGTGCTGCACAACCATCGCGCGCTGGAGGGCTGGGACGGAGAAGGCACGAACGAAGAAGGATATTTGCTCGGTTTGCTGATCGGGGATGGTCACCTGAACACGGAAAAAGCGATCCTTTCGGTTTGGGCCCCAGAATTCAAAGTCGTCGGTGGCGAATCGATTCGGTCTTACCCTAGCGCCCAGGGCATCATGGACGCGGTGACGGAAGCGATCGCCGCACTTCCTCATCGACGGGATTTTGGCGGTTGGCAACGCCCCATCCAGGGAAGGGGTGAGCGCCGTTTGGCCTCGACGGCATTGCGGGATCTTGCCTTTTCCTATGGCCTCACGCCAAACCGCAAAACCGTGACACCGAAGATGGAAAAGGCTTCTTCGGCTTTTGTCTGCGGATTCCTGCGGGGACTTTTCGATGCCGATGGTTCCGTTCAAGGAAACCATGAGAAAGGCATTTCGGTTCGTCTCACCCAGGCGGACGAAACGGTGTTGGAGGCTGTGCAGCGGATGCTCCTTCGCCTTGGCATTCTGAGCGTCATCTGCCGCCACCGTCGCCCTGAGGGGGAAACGCTGCTTCCCGACGGACGGGGTGGACGGCAGCCCTATTCGCAGCGGGCGGTGCATGAGCTGGTCATCAGCGGCGACAACTTGCTCCTTTTTGCCGAAAAAATTGGTTTTGCCGACACGAACAAGCAAAAAAAACTCACCCAACTGCTCGCCTCCTACCAAAGGACTCCGAATCGCGAACGATTCGTCGCCACGGTCGAATCGATCACCGATTCGGGTGTCGAACCAGTCTTCGATGTCACAGTCGCCGATGTCCATGCCTTTGACGCCAACGGGCTCTACGTCCATAACTGCGCCGAACAACCCCTTCCCCCTTATGGGTGCTGCGACCTCGGGTCGATCAACCTCACCCTTTTCGTGCGCGATCCCTTCACCGAAAAGGCGCGTTTCGACTTCGCCGCGTTCGAAGAGGTGGTTGGCGTTGCGATTCGCATGCTCGACAACGTCTTGGACGTCACCCACTGGCCATTACCGGAACAGCACCGCGAAGCGATGAGCAAACGCCGCGTTGGGCTCGGATTTACCGGGCTTGGGGACGCGCTCATCATGCTGCGGCTCAAGTACGACAGCGAAGAAGCGCGGCAAATGGCAGCCAACATTGCCGAACGGATGCGCGACGCCGCTTATCTCGCAAGCGTGGAGCTTGCGAAAGAGCGCGGGGCGTTTCCGCTCTTCAACCCCGATCTCTACCTCACTGGCGGCAATTTCGCCTCGCGGCTACCCGAAGCGATCAAAGCGGAGATCCGCAAACACGGCATCCGCAACTCGCACCTCCTGTCGATCGCTCCTACCGGCACGATTTCGCTTGCGTTTGCCGACAACGCCAGCAACGGGATCGAACCGCCCTTCTCCTACACCTACACGCGGCGCAAACGGCAACCGGACGGCACCTTCAAAGAGTATCCGGTGGAAGACCACGCGTGGCGCCTCTACAAGCACCTGGGGGGTGACGTCAACAACCTGCCGGAATACTTCCGCTCCGCGCTCGAAATCTCCGCAAAAGACCACGCCGCGATGGTCGCAGCAGTAGCACCCTTCATCGACACCTCGATTTCGAAGACGGTGAACGTCCCCGAAGACTACCCGTACGAGGATTTCCAAGACCTCTATCTGGTGGCGTGGCAGTCGGGCCTGAAAGGGTTGGCGACCTATCGCCCCAACTCGGTGCTGGGAGCGGTGCTTTCGGTCGAGCAGAAGAAGCCCGAAACCGAAACCCAAACCGAAGCCACCGCGAACGCCGAAGCGATCGCGTTTGCTGACGCCAACCGGAGGCTTTCGCTCGCGAAACTTCCCGCGCCCGTGCTCGCGAGCCTGCGCTGGCCGGGCCGTCCCGAACTTCCCGACGGCAACCCAGCGTGGTGCTACATGCTCAACACTCCGGAAGGGGAGTTCGCGCTCTTCGTCGGCCACATCGAGCAAGAACAAGGGGCGTTCCCGTTCGAAGTGTGGGTCAATGGCGCGAACCAGCCGCGCGGTCTGGGCGCAGTTGCGAAAACGCTCTCGATGGACATGCGCGCGAACGACCGCGCCTGGCTCAAGATGAAACTCGACACCCTGGCGACGATCGCGAGCGACAAAAGCTTCGAAATGCGCTTTCCGCCAAACGGCGAACCGCGGCGCTTTCCCAGCGTCGTCGCAGCGTTTGCCGAAGTGATCCGCTACCGCTGTGAGCGTCTGGGCGCGTTTGCCGACCTCGACGCCGGTGAAGGACTTTTCGGCAGCCACACGCCAGTAGTCGATTGCCTCTTTTCGCGCCATGAGCCGCGCACCGGTGCCGACGGGACGCTCTCCTGGACCGTCGACGTACAAAACCCCACCACCGGTGACGACTTCGTGCTCGGCCTCAAAGAAATCACCCTGCCAGCGCCCGACGGCAACGGCACCGTCACCCGCCCCTACGCCGTCTGGCTCGCCGGCAACTATCCGCGCGCGCTCGATGGGCTCACCCGTATTCTGTCACTCGACATGCGGGTGATCGACCCGGCGTGGATCGGGATGAAGCTGCGCAAACTGCTCAACTACCCCGAACCGCTCGGCGACTTCATCGCGTTCGTGCCGGGCGAGCGGCGGCAGACGAACTATCCGAGCACCGTCTCGTATGTTGCACAACTCATCATCCACCGCTATGCGATGCTGGGCATTCTCGACGAGCGTGGCTACCCGGTGCAAGAGATGGGTTTGATGCAACAGCCGCACCGCGACGACGAACCGCAGTTGATGCAGGGCAAACGCTGCCCCGAATGCGGCAACCAGACGATGATCCGCAAAGACGGCTGCGACTTCTGCACCGCGTGCGGCGCGGTGGGGGCGTGCGGCTAAAGCGGGCAGCTCAACCCAACGCTTCGCTCTCCCGCGGGCGGTCGAAACGACCGCCCGCGAGGCGTTTCACACACCGGCTCGTTTTTTCATCGGCTCCAACACCCCGCAGTGGTGGGAGAACGCACCCCAGCTTGGTTGAGCGTCAGCGTGCCGCACGAATCACTTGCCTGCGCCCCCTGCGGCACCGCCTGGAGCGTAAAGGTGGTTGCGGTGGGGTTGCCCGAAAAGGAAAAGGTATAGTAGTCGGCCAGATCTTGACGGCACTGCGTGTTGGGAAGCGACACAGCAGTGCCGCTGCTGTCTTGGTCATACCGCAAGTTGGTGGTGTAAAAACGCTCCATCCACTGCGCAAGCTCCACCAAGCACCCTTGCGCCGCCGCGCGCCGGCTTTTGAGCACGTGGTTGCGGTAACTCGGGTAAGCGATCGCCGCCAGGATCCCGATGATCACCACCACCACCATCACTTCGATGAGGGTGAAGCCGCGGTTCTTTCGATCACCCAATATCATGCTGTTCCTCTCAATTTTCTAAAATGATCTCACGCCAAGAAATTCGCCCTTTGAATGGTTGAACCCCCACGTTGATCCGCACAGACTCCACCGTTCCCTTCGAGCCGCCTACAACCAGGCGATCACCCACGATCACCGGCTCGCTCGGCATGCCAACACCCAAGTCGACCCCACCAATCGGCTTATCGTTGAGCGTGTCATCCGAAAAATCCTTGTTGTCATTGAGGTCGAAGAAACCGTAGGTCAGACGCCCGCCGGTAAAGGGGTTGATCGCATTGACGAAACCATCCCCACCGGGTAGACAGGGATCGCTCTTGGGAATGATAGAACTGGCGATCAATACCGGCTCCGCGCCGGTAAAGAGCTTCGATGCGGTCACGATCCGTTCCCCGGGCCGCGTCGTAAAATCGACGAACCAGCCCTTTTTGCCAACCATATCACCTGCAGAAGCCGCGCCAAAGGTCCGAACCGGTTTCCCGTCAAAGGTTCCTTCGCTCTCGATCGATCGCTGCTTCAGATCAGAGCGACCGGTAATTGGCGTCCCCTCATCGATCAGCCCGTACCAACTTTGCACCTGGGTATCACCAGGGTCGCCGCTCCGGAAATAACTCCCTGTACCAAAGAAGAGATAACGTTTGTTGTAATGGGGGTCATCGGGAACCGGATTGACCGCAACCATAATTTGCGCAGTAATCGGCTGCGGGTTCCCAGCAGAATCCATCGCGACAAAGAAAGGTTGTGGGTTTGTCCCGCTCATGAAAGCAGAATTCCACTGGTTGGTATTCGCACGGCTGACGTCGAACTTCCAGACGTTGCCTTTGAGGTCACCAGCATAGATGACGTCTGCGTCGCCGTCGTTATCTTCATCGACCACCGCTGGCGCGGCCAAGCCGTTGTCGCCCGCGACCCCAGTGTCGATCTTTTTGATCACCCCCCCGGTCGCAAGATCGAAAATATACAAAACGGCCTTGCCGCTCGTGGAGTTGTAGCCATTGCCGACGATCACCGCCCAAACGCCGTTGTTCATTTTTGCGATCACCGGGCGACCGAGCATATAGCCAAGGTCGGGATCACCATTGCAGGCGGCGACTGTGCCGCCGCTGTTGAAGCACTCCCACTTGACGTCGCTAGTCGAAAACCCGTTTGGATTCGTGACATCGAGCCCGAACAGTCCCTTGCCGCCGTGGCCCAAAGTGGCTACCAAGTAATTGCGACCACCCGTTTGACTGCGGTTTGAAACAACGATATCGCCATCGACGAAATAGTCGTGAGTATAGTTGGGCTGACTCAGATTTTTTAGTTTGGGAATCAGCGCACTGGGGATGTAGGCGAAGAGCTCTTCGCCATTCGAGGCGTTGAAGGCGTGCAACATGCCGTCGTTGGCGCCCACATAAACCGTATCGGTCTCTTTGACGTAATAAGGAGAGGAGTGGATGATATCACCCAAAACATTTTGACTTGCGCGATTCCGCAAGGTGCCCCCGAACTGCTGCTCTTGGCTGCGCTCCCCTCGCAGATAATCGACTATGCTACTGCTACCCAGCAATCCTTGATCAGACGAAGAGAGGTTGCTCCAAAGAAATGGTACCGCACTTCCACCAGAACGGGTAAAGAGCTTACGCGTCGCAGGGATTGGGACGTGATCAGATGCCTTCCAACTCAGGGTAGGGCTGATACCTGAAGCAGTAATCGGATAAGCAATCAAGTCTCCCGACCAATTGACAGTATTGAAAATTGACTGAAATACCAACGAATCGGAAGCAAAGGAAGTACTGTTGGACGTTACATTACCTGCAGAAGCAGTACGTTCTACAACTGTTTCCAATGCACGCTTCAAAGTCTCTTTTAGACGAAGTGGGTTTTGCACCAAAAAGTAGGTATCAGGAATGCCATCCCCGTTGTTGTCCCACTCGGTCTGAAGATCCGGTCGACTGTTATTGTTGCGGTCGACAAAACCACCCCACTTCGCCGCATACCAAAGGGGATCCTTCAAAAGGGTCGCAGATGAAGTACCAGGTGAGAATATCTGAACACTTGCTGATTTATTCGAGCAGGAACCGGTTGCGCAGGGAAGTTTTTTGCAAGCATCGGGAGGGTTTGCCTGGTCACAGTAGCCAGGACTTTCCCCGGGAGGAACATTTAGAAAGTATGGAATTGCAATATCTTCATCCTGTGCCACCAGATAAACCCCATCTCGTGTTGTACCTGAGATGATATACCCCACGTTCTGTTGAATGCCACCGGCCTGATAGGTTGTTCTTACGGTCACCTTTAGGGTGTTATCGGGTTGCGCTTCCAGTGTATATTCGGCAATCACATCCATGTCATGGTCGGCCCCCTGCTCAACATCTTCGTAGTTGATGGTGAATTGCGCATAATACCGCCCACCGTTGATCGACGGGTTGGCGTCGGCCGGGCCGGAATTGGCCAGTTGAGTGATATAAAAATCCACAATCTGATTAGTAGGTTGGAATTGGCCTTTAGCAGAGCTAATCTCAGAACCGCCAACAGACTTGGCAAAAGGAACAAGGGTAATGACCTGACCACTGGGCATTTTTACCGCAAAACGGGGCAATGGAGAAGCTAAGGCGACGGCGAAGAGATCAGTATTTTGTTGCCCTGGTAGGTCTGGCCGCAGGTCGGTTCGCTTACCAAAGTAGGCCACTGAGGCAGAATAATAACTCCCTTGCTTGGTTGGCTCTTCCGGGGCGAGCCCACGAATCGTCCCCAGTGAAGTTACAGTTTTTGCTGTTGGTGCCGAGTCATAACTCGTTCCTGACTGACCAATAAAATGGCTTCCAACGATTTCTGGTTCTAAGGCGGTAATGGTATTTGCTTCGTTTTGGACGTTGAGACCAGCCAGATCACCGGTGAAACTGGAGAAATAGCTCCCTGGGAGTTGGTCAGAGTCGAAAGAGACGTTAACATCGGAAATGGCCATGATGACAGGTTTAGCACACCACGGCGCTTTCGCTAGAGAGTTCGATGCATATGGATCATCCCACTTTGCTGCGCTCAAACCGAGCTCTGAATCCTTCGGGGCAGAGCTTAGCGGAGAGGCGAAGGCAGTCGTTGGATTTTTCTTACCCGCAAAGTAGCGCAAAGCTTCATAAAGCATCTCCGCAAGAGGGTTTCCCCAATCAACGAACTGACCTTCACTCATTGGCGCAGTCGTCAACCAACCTCCCCGATACGCTTTATCTTTCCGGTTATTATTGAAGTCACGTATGCGCAAATTGTTGAACGTCGCAACAATTCCCTCTGTCGAGTTGAATTGTCCTGTCGAAGGGTTTATCTCATTTTTAAAGGAAGAAACTGCTTTACGCAGAACTCCACCAGACATGTTACGGTTATAGCTTCCTGTCAACAAACCAAAGAACATCGCTTCATTTTCACCGAAGTCGTGCAGCAAACCAACCGGCTTCCACGTTCCATTGGGATACTGTTTGCATCCGTCATGAAAGCTAGGGGTACAGACCTCAACCCGTACGGTATAATCGGTTCGTTTTCCCCCGTGAGAGTCATCCAACACAGGTCTTTCTTTTGAAGCCCACTCCCATACCCGTTTCGTACTGTCTGTTACGACAGCAAGTAGAGGTGAAAGATTACTGCATGTATTCAGCGTGGCACAATTGGTATCAGCATTCGCAGTTAGATTCCCAAAAAAATGGCGCTTTCCACTTTTCGGTAACGGGAGGGGTGTGTAGTCATGAATGTCATAACCGTCAACTGCAACACTGGTATATTCCTTTGCCCACGAATGCGCATCCTGCGGGATATAAGCTCTTCTTAGTATCGTTTGAGTAGTGGTATCAACTTCGCGGTAGCCTCCATAAAGTACTTTTCTGAGCGCGTCGATTCGGCTAGTTGTGACATAGTTTAGCCAATTACCGGACCATTTTCCGGGACATTTACCGTTTTCTGCCTGAGAAACTGGCGTGAACAAACCACTTTTACCACTGCCGCTGTAGGTATAACAAAGGTTGGAGTCGAACAGACCATAGTAGGTAATCGATGGTTTGAATCGAATATCCAGGGCACCATCTCCATCGAGATCGGAAGCATCGTTATAGGCTTCATAAAACAGACGGTGGTCTTTGCTCGCCACAAGCATATTGAGCGGTGGCGCCGAAGCGGTAGTAGTAAGAGGTGTATTGGGTATCGAGAGCAGTGCGGACGCAGGAGATGTCATGAAAAGTAAGCTCAGCACAACGCTATTCAGTAGAACACTTTTTTTCATCGCTTTCTCCTCAATCCGTCGCATACACCGACTGCAGCATCACCGTCGCCCGCCCCGTCCCCGAATTGCTGCGCGCGGTGATGCGGTAGCGCTTGCAGTTTTTGGGATCGGAAGAGCCACCGTCGGTGCAGGGGAAGTTAGAGCCGAGATATTCCACGAAATACTGCGGGGTACCCGCGAGCCCTCCCAAGCTCACACTGGCATTGGCCCAGCCAGTAAAGTTGGATGCTTTCCAGCGCTCGGGGCAGTCTTTGTCCGGTGTTGGACACAGGCCGTTGACACAGTTGTTGATGGCCGAGGGCGAGGTAGGACAAGTGTTGTCGGCATCGGTATAGCTGGGAAACCCGCTGTTGGGCGGAACGGTTTTCGACTGTGCCTCGGCCACCGCTTCGCCGACGCGAAGCGCTGCTTCCGCTGCCTGAAATGCTAGATTGCGGTCGAACGTCGCTGCTGCCATCTTTTCTTCCAACGCCACATTCTGCACCCCGGAAACCCCCAACAGGGTGATGACGAGGAGCAACACCAGCGCAACGATCAACGCAACACCCTGCTCTTTTTTTCTGCTCATGGGGTTCGATTCCGCAAATTGACTACCGCATACCATTTGCGTTCAAGCGGCGTGCCGTCGGTTCCCACGTTCTCTGCCGTTCGTGTCGTCAGCTCAAGCCGCGCCGCAACCACGCGCGTCCAATCAGAAACCGCTGTCGCATCGCGATACTGGGTATCGAGCGCGCCGGAAGCGTCTCGCGTCAAGTACTGGAGCTGTAGGTCCCAGACGCCGTCGACGATCTCTTCTGCCGCAGCCAGATTGGAGCCGTTTTGATTTCCCAACCGCAATCGATAAAGCGAACGACCAGCTGGCGTGTTGCATGAGCCGCGGCCATTGCAGCCGACGTACCAGGCATGCGCGGTAAGTTTGGTAATTGTCCCGCCCCCGGCAAAAGTGTAAGAATTGCCATTGGTCGTCGTACAATCTGTAGGGTACCCAAGCCCTTTGCTACAGTTGCCAGGGGAAACCGAACTGCCTGTGTTGTGGACGATCGTCACATTACTGGCATTGGCATTGGTAACCTGAAAAATTGCCGCTTGGCGGTAATCGCACGCCATAACGATATCGCCGTCCTCCAACCCATGCGCGGAGGTGTTGACTTTGAACTGTGCAGCGTTGGGATTGTGGGCGACGATCGTCACACCGGAATCGCCCGTGCCACTCCATACGATCACCGCATCGGTACCCGAAACGCGGTCTGCACTATCAGTGCCAAACGACTTTGGAAAGGTATTGTCGTCCCCTTCGTATCCCTGAATTCCCTTGCCCCAGTTGGCCCACCAGGTGGTGCTGGCGTTGTTAAGCACATTGGCGGTGGGCAGGTTGCTGCCGCATGGGATCCCCCCCGCCTCGCGCAGCGAGCGGGCCAGGATTTCGAACGCATAACGGCCCGTCTCCTGCACCCGCGCCAACGCTTCGTTCGTCCGGTAACTCTCGCGCGCGGTGATGAAGAGACTAATTGCCGCTCCCGAAAGGAGTAGCCCCAGCACCATCGCCACCATCAGTTCCACCAACGAAAATCCGAGCGTCTGGTTCCGTTTCATAGCCGTGTCGCCACATCGAACGTTTGCGCGCTACTTCCCCCGGCACGGCTGTCGTCCCAGCGGATGCGCACGGTGCAGGTGGTTGCGGTGCTAGCGGTGGTGCAGAGAATCGCACCACACGCGGCGTCACCCAGGTTTTCTTTGAGTTTGCCCAACCAATAGGCTTGGTCGCTGGTTGCCAGATTGCTCGCAGTGGGTGCGGTGCAAGCCGGATTGTCCAGGCTTCCCAGGTTGTACGCGCCAGAAGCTGCAGCGTCGCGGTTCGCGCGCATCGCGTCCAGAATCAGGTACGCCAACATCGCCGCCTGGCTGCGCGCCACCGCGCTTTGGTTGGTCTTCAGTGCGTTGGCTTGCAGCGCGGCGACACCAAGCAGACCAACCGCCAGCACCAACACGGCAATCAGGATTTCGATCAGGCTCACACCGCGTTGCGTCCCTTTTTTGGGCGAATAATGACGCGCTTGTTGCAAGAGATGAGTGGGTAGCACAGGATGTCTCATGACCGTTCAACAAGAATCGAGGGATACGGACGCTGGTCGCCCTGTAGTGTTTATCTTGATCTTTCTTCCCTGACCGGAAACGCAGAAGGTGAAGGTGTCATTGCCCAACCCCGTACTGCCAGCTGCTGTGATCCCCTGACTGACGCCGGTTGCCAGGTATGACACGCCCAAAGCAAAGTGACCGCCGGTCGTAATGGTCACATCGGGAAAGGGCCCCAAAACCCGCAACAGGGTGTCGCCGCTCTCCACTGTGCCGACGGTGCCGCGGTCGACAAAAACGATCGCCCCCTGGCTCCAGGTGGCACTCGCCGCGCAGTTGGGTGCAGTGGCGTTGGGATCTGCGGTTTTACAGAGCGTCACCCGTGCGTTGCGCTTGACTGCTTCGATTCGCGCCAAATTGAGTGCCGCTACAAAAGCGTTGGTGGTTGCGGTAAGGCGGTTGGAGACGATGAGGTTACGAAAACCCGGCACGGCAACCGCAAGCAGGATCGCCGCCACGGCGATGGTCACCATCAGCTCCACCAGGGTGACACCACACATCGCGAAAACGAAGCGGTGGGCATGAAAGGATTTAGCCATCAGCAGTCTGTTCGGAAGCTTTTGTGGAACAGCTTAGCGCATTGCGCAGAGAATGAAAAGGGCGCTCCCGACGAACGGTAGGATTTTACCGACGAGCGGCATCTTTTTTCGAGAGACTAAAATTCTTGCATCCATCTCATACGAATTTTAGGCACACGCAGGCCCGAGTTCAAACGGTGATACCGAGCCTTATGTTCAAACCTTGATGATAGTATCGCTGTAACGCGCGACGATCGGGTCGTGGGTGATAAGCCGCATTGGCTCGGTGATGGCCTGCGCAACGAGGATGCGGTCGAACGGGTCGGCATGGAGC
>Ga0207871_100217_pt1 | contig 31128 bp, 22 predicted proteins | sample Passage260A_FD_187371 | JGI IMG/M metagenome (GOLD analysis project Ga0207871, IMG submission 187371) | Cellulose adapted compost microbial communities from Newby Island Compost Facility, Milpitas, CA, USA - Passage2 60A (SPAdes) (version 2) ...
GCCGCGTACCTCTCCTCCAATTCCCGCGCCAGCCGCTCCGCCGTCTTCCAGATGTCGCCGGCGCCCATCGTCAGCACGAGATCGCCCGGCTTCACGCGCCCGAGCAGCCACTCGAGCACTTCTTCCTTCGTCGGCAGATAGACGGTGTTCGGGTTGCTGTTCTTCGCGATCAGCTCCGCGAGCCGCTGCGAGGATACTCCCTCGATCGCCTTTTCGCCCACGGGCGAATAGATGTCGGTGATGACGACTTCATCGGCTTCCGGGAACGCGCGGCTGAAGGCGTCAAACAGGAAGAACGTCCGCGTGTAGCGCTGGGGCTGGAACACCGCGATGATCCTTTTGCCCGTCGCCTTCGCGGCCGCGATCGTCGCGCGGATCTCCGTCGGATGATGCGCGTAATCGTCGATTACGAGGATGCCGCCCGGCTCGCCGATCACCTGAAACCGCCGTTTCGCCCCGCGGAACAGGCGGATCGCCTCCGCGATCCGGTCGAATCCGAGCCCCGCTTCCATGCAGACGGCGATCGCCGCCAGCGCGTTGGCCGCGTTGTGCCGGCCCGGCACCGACAATTCCACGCGGCCGAGCCGCTCGCCGCCCTTCAGCACCGTGAACGAGACCCTGCGGTCGCCGGGCGCGATATCCACCGCCCGGTAATCCGCTTCGCGACCCTCCTCGATCGAATAGGTGACGATCCGCGGTATATCGACCCGGGGCAGCAATTCGCGGATATTCGGATCGTCGATGCAGACGACGGCGAGGCCGTCCGGCTTCACCCGGCCCAGGAACCGGGCATACGCATCCTTCAGCTTGCCGAAATCGCCGTCGAAGTTTTCCAGATGATCGGGCTCGATGTTCGTCACGACGGCCGTATGCGGCTGGTATTGCAGGAACGAACCGTCGCTTTCGTCCGCTTCGGCCACGACGTATTCGCCGCCTCCGGCCTTGGCGTTCGTGTCGAGGCCGACGATCTCTCCTCCGATGATCCAGGTCGGATCGAGGCCGCACGACTCCATGACGAGCGCGATCATGGACGAGGTCGTCGTCTTGCCGTGCGCGCCGGCGACGGCGATCCCCTTGCCCTCGTTCAGCAGGCGGGCCAGCATCTGCGAGCGATGAATGACCGGGATGTTCCGCTCCTCGGCGGCGCGGCGTTCGACGTCATCCTGCGCGATGGCCGTCGAATAGACGACGAGGTTCGCCCCGACGACGTGCTCCGGACTGTGTCCGATGTAAATCCGGGCTCCCTGCTCCGCGAGCTTGTCGGTGCGTTCCTGCCGTACCACGTCCGAACCCGACACCTTGTACCCCTTCTGCAGCATCACCCTGGCGATGGCGCTCATCCCGTATCCGCCGATGCCGATGAAATGCACATGTTCCGCCGTGCTCAAGTGCCGTCTCACCAACCTTTTTCATTGTCGCGATCATGGAGGAGAGAGGAACGAACGTCCGCGATCAGGTACAGCGAGCCGGATACGACGGCCAGATCCTCGGGCCCCGTTCGCCCGATCAGCATGTCGAGCGCCCGGCGCCAATCCGGTTCAACCGCGGCATCGGCCGGACAGCCGGGGACGGCGGCCGCGATCCGCGCCAGCTCTTCCGCGTCCAGCTTCTTCCTGAAATCCGGTTCGGTCACGATGAGCGAATCCGCCATTGGTAGTATATGCCGCAGCATGTCGAGATGATTCTTGTTCGCCAGCGCGCCGATCATGAGGTGCAGCCTGCGCCAGCGGAAATGGTCCCGCAGCGCGCCCGCCAGGGCGGCCATTCCCTCCGGATTGTGCGCGCCGTCCAGCAGCACGCGCGGCTCCTGCCGCACGATCTCGAGCCGGCCGGGCCACCGGGCCTTGCGCAGCCCCTCCTCGAGCACGCCCTCCTCGAGGTACAGCGCGTAATATTGCCGGAGCACCTCCAGCGTCATGACGGCAACGGCGGCGTTTTCCCGCTGATGCGCGCCGATCATCGCGATCTCGAGCGGCTCGATCGCGCGGAACGGACCCTCGAACCGGAACCGCTGCGTGCCGTCGCCGGTGCCGAGCGGCGTCTCCCGGAAATCCCGGCCCATGAGATAGAGCGTGCTCTTCCTGGCCGCGGCCGTCTCGCCGATGATGCGGACCGCCTCCGGCTGCTTCGCGGCGCTCACGACCGGCACGCCGTTCTTGATGATGCCGGCCTTCTCGGCCGCGATCGACTCCAGCGTGCCTCCCAGCACGTCCATGTGGTCGTGGCCGATGTTCGTGATGACGCTCACCACCGGCACGACGATGTTCGTCACGTCAAGGCGGCCGCCGAGTCCGGTCTCCCAGACGACATAATCGGGATAGACGACCTTCGCGAAATAGAGGATCGCGATCAGCGTCGTCACTTCGAACATCGTCGGCGAACCGAGCTCGGACGAAGCCAGTTCGTCGACATGCGGCTTGACTTCGTTCGCGAGCCGCACAAGCACGTCGTCGGGGATGTCCTCGCCGTTGTACCGGATCCGGTCCGTGAACCGGGTCAGGTACGGCGACGTGAACGTGCCCACGTCGTATCCCGCGGCGCGGAGCACGCTGGTCAGATAGGCGCAGACGGAACCTTTGCCGTTCGTGCCGGCCACGTGGATGAACCGGAGCCGGCGGTCGGGCCGGTCGAACCGCTCCAGCAGCCGCGTGATCCGCTCGAGCCCGGGGCGGATGCCGAACGCGGAGAGGCCGGTGATCCAGTCGCGCGCCTCCTCGTATGTCCGGAACGGACCCTGCTCCTGCTGTCCGTTTCCGCTTGCACCTCCGGTCCGTTCTCGCTTGTCGGACATGCTTGCGCTTCCTCCCCCTTCAGCCGCGCAGCTCCGCGATGCGGGCGATCGTCCGGTCGCGCTTCTCCGTATAGTCGCGCAGCTTCGCCCGCTCTTCCTCGATCACCTTCGCGGGCGCCTTCGCCAGGAACCCTTCGTTCGCGAGCTTCTTCTCGACCCGCTCGACCTCGGCGTTCAGCGTCTTCAGCTCCTTCTCGAGCCGCGCGATCTCCGCCTCGATGTCGATCAGCCCCGCCAGCGGCAGGTACAGCTGCGCACCGGTCACGATCGCGGTCATCGCCTTGTCCGGCGCCGGGAGATTCACGCCCATCTCGAGCGACGACGTGCCGCAGAACCGGCGGATGTACTCCTCGTTCCGCCTTGCGATCGCAAGCTCGGCTTCTCCGGTCATGCTGACGATCAGGTCGACCTTCTTGCTGAGCGGCACGTTCACTTCAGCGCGGATGTTGCGGACGGCGCGGATGATGTCCATGAGCAGGTTCATCTCGCGCACGGCGTCCGGCGCCTCGAAGGCGGGATCGTACTCCGGCCAGGGCGCCAGCGTGATCGTCTCGCCGTCATGCGGCAGATGCTGCCAGATCTCCTCGGTGATGAACGGCATGAACGGATGCAGCAGCCGGAGCGTCCGGTCGAGCACATACGCCAGCACCGACCGGGTCGCGCGCTTCGCCTCCTCGTCCGTGCCGTACAGGTTCGGCTTCGAGAATTCGATGTACCAGTCGCACAAATCGTCCCAGATGAAGTTGTAGAGCAGCCGGCCGGTTTCGCCGAACTCGTAGGCGTCGATGAGCCGGGTGACGTCGCGCACCGTCTCGTTCAGCCGGTGCAGGATCCACCGGTCGGCCGTGCCGAGCGGCCCGGACAGATCGATGTCCCGGACCGCGAACCCTTCCAGGTTCATCAGCGCGAAGCGCGACGCGTTCCAGATCTTGTTCGCGAAATTGCGCGCCTGCTCGACGCGCTCCCAGCGGAACCGCAGATCCTGGCCGGGCGAAATGCCCGTCGAGAGCATGAACCGCATCGCGTCCGCGCCGTAACGCTCGATCACGTCGATCGGGTCGACGCCGTTGCCCTTCGACTTCGACATTTTCTCGCCGTTGGCGTCGCGCACGAGGCCGTGGATCAGGACATCTCCGAACGGCCGTTCGCCCGTGAACTCCAGCGCCGTGAAAATCATCCGCGACACCCAGAAGCCGATGATGTCGAAGCCGGTCACGAGCACCGTCGTCGGGTAGTACCGCTTCAAGTCCTCGGTCTCGTCCGGCCAGCCGAGCGTCGAGAACGGCCAGAGCGCGGAGCTGAACCACGTGTCGAGCACGTCCTCGTCCTGGCGCACCTCGCCGCCGCATTTCGGACAGACCGTCAGATCCTCGCGGGAGACATGCGTCTCGCCGCAGGCGTCGCAGTACCATGCCGGGATGCGGTGGCCCCACCAGAGCTGGCGGGAGATGCACCAGTCGCGCACGTTTTCGATCCAGTGCATGTAGTTCTTCTCGAACCGCTCGGGCACGAACCGGACGCCCTTGCCGGAGCGCTGCGCGGCGATCGCCTGCTCCGCGAGCGGCTTCATCCGCACGAACCACTGCGTCGACAGGAACGGCTCGACGACGACGCCCGTCCGGTCGCTGTGGCCGACCTGGTGGACGTGCTCCTCGATCTTGATCAGGACGCCTTGCTCCTTCAGATCCTCGACGATCCGCTTCCGGCATTCGAACCGGTCCAGTCCCCGGTACGGACCGGCGTTCTCGTTCATCCGGCCGTCCTCGTCCATGACGACGATCTGCGGCAGATCGTGGCGCAGGCCGATCTCGAAGTCGTTCGGGTCGTGGGCCGGCGTGATCTTGACCGCGCCGCTGCCGAACTCGCGCTCGACGTATTCGTCCGCGATGATCGGAATTTCGCGGCCGATGATCGGGAGGATCAGCGTCTTGCCGATCAGGTGCCGGTACCGCTCGTCCTCCGGATGGACGGCGACCGCCGTGTCGCCCAGCATCGTCTCCGGACGGGTCGTCGCGACGACGATGTGGCCGCTGCCGTCCTTGAGCGGGTAGCGAAGATGATAGAGCGCGCCCTTGACTTCCTTGTATTCGACCTCGATGTCGGACAGCGCCGTGCGCGCGGCCGGGTCCCAGTTGATGATCCGCTTGCCGCGGTAGATCAGCCCCTTCTCGTACAGGCGCACGAACACTTCGCGGACGGCGCGGGACAGCCCCTCGTCCAGCGTGAACCGCTCGCGCGAATAGTCGAGGGAGAAGCCCATTTTCGCCCATTGTTCGCGAATCGTCTTCGCGTAGTGCTCCTTCCATTCCCAGACTTTCTCGAGGAATTTCTCGCGCCCGAGATCGTAGCGGCTGATGCCCTGCTCGCGGAGCGTCGCCTCCACGCGCGTCTGCGTCGCGATGCCCGCATGGTCCATGCCCGGCAGCCACAGCGCGTCGTACCCCTGCATCCGCTTCGCGCGGATCAGGATGTCCTGCAAAGTGCAGTCGAGCGCGTGGCCGATGTGCAGGTTCCCCGTCACGTTCGGCGGCGGAATCACGATCGTGAACGGCTTCGCGTCCTTCCGCCGCCCCGCTTCGAAATACCTGCCCTTGAGCCAGTAATCGTACCATTTCTGCTCCGCCGACTTTGGATCGTACGTCGTCGGAAGCGTCACAGAGGATTTGTTGTCGGTCATGCTCCTCAAGCCTCCTCGTGCGGCCTGGATCCGGCAATCCTCCGGGGGTCCAACAAAAAAACCTCCCGCCCGACAAAGGACGAAAGGCTCTTCGCTTCCGTGGTACCACCTTCATTCCGCCGGCGCTTCGGACGCCTGCGGCACTCGACGGCTTCTAACGGTTGCCAACCGGCCTGCCCTGGCGTTCGCAACGCTCGAACAGGCGACTCCGGGGCGACCCGCATGCGTTCCGATCCTGCGGAACCTCGCAGCCATCCGGTTCCGCTCTCTGAAGGCCGGGCGCGCCGCGGCTCCCCTTCATGGTCGTTCGACGTCGGGAATGCCGAATCCCGTTAAACTATCACTCATTATTTCCTATCATAGCGATGTTAACCGTCCTCGTCAACAAGGCGGCCGTCCGGCGCCGGGAGCCGGTGCGCGATTCCGGTGCGGATCGATCCGGCGCGGTGCCGGCCCGCACGGGGGCCGGGAGCCGGGCCGCAGCCGCCCGACAAAAAACGGCCGAACGGGAACGGCATGCCGTTTCCCGGTCGACCGCTTGATGCCGCCATTTCAAGCACGGGCAGCATCCGCCGCACCCGCGCCGGCAAAGCCTGCCGGCCCGTCCGGCCTACGGAATGTACAGCACCTGGCCTTCCGTCAGCGACGAATCCTCGAGCCGGTTCGCCAGCGCGATCTCGCGCGGATTCCGCTGGTAGCGGAGGGCAATCGATTCGAGCGTGTCGTCCTTCTGCACGATGCACAGCCGCACCGTGCGGAACGACTCCTGCGCGGCGGCCCCGCCGAACAGGGTCCGCCAATCCACTTCGTCCGACGAAGCCTGACGCCGTTCCGTCTCCGCCGGTTCCGGCTCCTGTTCCGGATCGCGGACTTCCTGCGCCTTCGCATCGGATTCGCCGCGCGTCTCCCGCCGTTCCGGGAAAAACAGCTTCCCGATCCCCGGCGTCCCGTCCGCGTCCGACGTTCCGGCATCCCGCTTCGTGCCCAGCGCGACCCTCAGATCGGACCTGCCGGACGCGGGCCGGGATCCGGAGCCGGATTCGGCGGCGGACGCGCCCACGGCCTCCGGAGCGGCGTCGGACGTTTCCTCCGCCGCCGAAGGTTGCGCTACCTCCGGCTGCGCATCGTTCCGGGCCTCCGCGGCCGGCGGAACGTCCGCCTGCTCCGCGCCGGCCCCGGCCGCATCGCCGGCTTCGCCGCGGGCGTCGGACGTGCCCGTCCCGGATCCGGCATCTCCGTCCCCCGTCGTCCCGACCGTCCGCCGCTCCGCTTCCGCGCCGTCCGCGCCGCCGGCCCGCGCATGCGCCGCGAACGATCTCCAATCGAGCGGTCCCGCCGCCCCGGCCGAGCCGGACTTGTCGTCCGCATCCCGCCCGCCAGCCGACCGCCATTCCGCCGTCACCCGCTCCGGCGCGGGATCTTCATCCTTCACCGGGTACGGGCCGCCGGACGGCGGCGCGAACGCTCCGTTCTCCGGCGCCGGTTCGAGGTTCGTCCGCGCGGATCCGACCGCCGCCGGCTCCCATATCCCGGATGCCTGCGACGTCCGGGCATTGCCGGCGCCCGCAAGGACGCCCACTTCCTGTTCCTGCGTCTCCGCACCGGACGGCCGTGAAGCATTCGCCGCCTCCCGCGCCTCCGTGCCGGATGCAGGCGTCCATTCGGCCGCATCCTGCGCACCCCGCGCGGATGCCGCCTCCTCATGCGCATCATCTGCCGCCTGCGCGTTTGTCCCCGCCGGCAGCGCCGAATCGCCCGCCGCGCGCCCGAAGGCTTCGTCCGCCTGACCGGCGGCCCCTGACCGGGACGATTCTCCTTCCGCCGGCGCCGCCCCGCCGAATGCCCGCGCGTCCGTACCCGCCGGCTGCAGCGCTTCCTCTGCCGACACCCCCGGCGCATCGTCCGCCCGGCCGGTCCCGCCGGCGGATGCACCGCCCGCTTCCCCGGTCACCTCGCGGCCGCGGCGGTGAACGACCGTATACGGCTCGTCGCCCCAGGCGTAGGTCTGGTTCCGCGCGGCGGACGCATCCGCCGCGACGCCTTGAAGCGTCAGGACGCCCGTGATGTTGAGCGTGCGCCCGTCCAGCAGATCGACATCGAAATTGTCCACTTCCACCGCCAAATCTTCGGGCCTGATCACCCGCTCCCGCGGCAGCGTGATCTCGACCGGGATCCAATGTTCGAGCTGCCGCGAAGCCCGGCTCTCGTCGTCCGACTGATAGACGCCGCTCAGAAGCAGGCTGCCTCGCAGCACCACCTGTTCTCCGCGGGTCTCGGCCTGGACACAGGGCGTCAGTTCGATCTCCTCGATCTCGCGGATCTCCGCCGCCTCCTCCGGCAGGCGCACGCGCTCGTAGATATCGAACCGGAGCCCGCTCGATTCGCGCACGTCGCTTCCTCCTTCCTCCGCAACCATGGATGCTGCCATGGATATGAACGGATTCATGCCTTCGTTCAATATCCATCTATATGGCCGCGGAAGGAAGGGCATGCCTGCAATTTCCCGAAGGCCCGGCGGAAGCCGGTGCATATCCGGAGGCCGGTCAGCCGGGTCCCGGTTCAGAGGCCGGCGCGGCGGAGCGCATCGTCGAACCAGCGCGGCCGGGGCGCGGCGACGGTGATTTCCTCGCCGGTCCAGGGATGCGGAAAGACCAGGGACTCGCCGTGCAGCGCCTGATGGGACAGGAACGGATCGGCCGGCGCGCCGTACAGTGTGTCGCCCAGCAGCGGATGACCGATATGGCTGAAATGGACGCGGATCTGGTGCGTCCGGCCGGTCTCGAGCCGCACCCTCACCAGCGACAGGCCGCCGGACGCCTTCACCGTCTCGTAATGCGTCACGGCGCGGTCGCCGCCGGGCGTCACCCGCCGGCGCGAGGCGTGGTGCCGGTCCCGGCCGATCGGCGCGTCGATCGTGCCGGACCGCGGGCGGGGCACGCCGTGCACGATCGCGACGTACCGCCGTTCGATCCGCTTCAGGCGCATCGCTTCGTCCAGGCGCATCTGGGCGAGATCGTTCTTCGCATACAGCACCGGCCCGGACGTATCCCTGTCCAGCCGGTGGATGTGGCGGACCGGCAGCGGATCCCCGGCCCGGAGCACGTGCCGGACCGCCGCTTCGTCCAGCGTGCCGCCCATGCCCGGATGCGCGGGATGGACCGGCATGCCGACCGGCTTGAGCAGGACCAGGCACCAGTCGTCCTCGTACAGCGCCTCCGCGGCAGCCGGCTCGCCTCCGCCGGACAGGAGCGGATGGCCCGTCCAGTCATACGCCGGAAAAGCCTTCAACCACAGCGCGCCGTGCTCCACCCGGATGCCGCCCGTGGAGAACAGCCGGTTCAGCCATTTTTCCGGAAACACCCCTTCCGCGATGAGCCGCCTGCGCGCGTCGTGCGGATGCGTCCCGTCTTCCAGCCCCGCCGGACGCTTCTCGCCGAGCGGCACGCGCAGCCATTCTCCCTCGCGGCGGGCAAGCGCCGGATCGATCATGCCGCCTCCTCCCGTCCCTGCCGCGCCGGCGGGACGCCTTGCCTACAACCGGCGCAGCGCCTCGTCGTGGGCTTCGATCGTCGCATCGATGTCCGCTTCCGTATGGGCCGCGGAGACAAACATCCCCTCGAACTGGGACGGCGCGATGCTCACGCCGAGATCGAGCATCGCCGCGAAATATTTCTTGAACCGTTCGAGATCGGACGTCTTCGCGGTCTCGTAGTTGACGACCGGGCGGTCGGTGAAGAACGGGCAGATCATCGAGCCGACCCGGTTGATCGTCATCGGCACGCCGCGGCGCGCCGCGTTTTCCTCGAATCCGCGCTGCAGCCGCGCCGACAGCCGCTCGAGCCGTTCGTAGACTTCGGGCGTCAGCAGCTTCAGCGTCGTGTAGCCGGCCGCCATCGCGAGCGGATTGCCCGACAGCGTGCCCGCCTGGTAGATCGGCCCGGTCGGCGCGATCATCTCCATGATGTCCCGCTTGCCGCCGTACGCGCCGACGGGCAGGCCGCCGCCGATCACCTTGCCGAAGCAGGTGAGGTCCGGTTCGACGCCGTACAGCCCCTGGGCGCAGTGATAGTGCACGCGGAATCCGGTCATGACCTCGTCGAAAATGAGCAGGCTGCCGTACGCCTTCGTCACTTCCCGCAAGCCTTCGAGGAAGCCCGGCAGCGGCGGCACGACGCCCATGTTGCCGGCGACCGGCTCGACGATGACGCAGGCGATCTCCTCGCCGTACCGCTCGAACGCGAGTTTGACGGCGGCCAGATCGTTGTAGGGCACCGTGATCGTGTGCGACGCGACGCTGTCCGGCACGCCCGGGCTGTCCGGCAGGCCGAGCGTCGCGACGCCCGAGCCGGCCTTGATGAGCAAACTGTCCGCGTGGCCGTGGTAGGAGCCTTCGAACTTGACGATCTTGCTCCGCTTCGTATACCCGCGGGCGAGCCGCAGCGCGCTCATCGTCGCCTCGGTGCCGGAGTTGACCATCCGCACGACCTCGACGGACGGGACCCGTTCGACGACCAGCTCTGCCATCATCGTCTCGAGCTCCGTCGGCATGCCGAAGCTGGTGCCCTTTTCCGCCGTCCGCTTGATCGCTTCGACGACTTCGGGATGGGCGTGCCCGAGGATGAGCGGCCCCCACGAGCAGACATAGTCGATGTACGTGTTGCCGTCGATGTCCGTGATGCGGCTGCCCGACCCCTGGGCCGCGAACACCGGCGTCAGGCCGACCGACCGGAACGCGCGGACCGGGCTGTTGACGCCGCCGGGAATCGACCGCTTCGCCCGCTCGAAGGCGGCCTTCGATTTCTCATCCCTTCGGATTCGACTTGTTTCGATCAATTTTGTCACTCCCGTCACTTACAAAATCGACGCGCTGTGCTAAACTAGAAGAAGAACGAACAAATTCCGGAATTTCCGCGCTACCGCCATTATTGCGAAAGTCGGGGTTGGTTTATGATCGAATTGCTGAGAAATTCGAAAACATGACCGACGAACAGCTGGGGCAGCTTCTGTCGATCGCGCAGCGTCAGACGTTCCCCGCAAACACCGTCCTGTTCCACGAAAACGATCCCGGCGCCACCTTCTATGTCATTTTGCGGGGATCGGTCAAAATCTTCAAGCGGTCCGCCCAGGGAGAGGAGAAGGTGCTGATCCTGCTCCAGGCCGGCGACAGCTTCGGCGAACTCGCCCTGATCGGCGGACGCCCCCGGTCGGCGTCGGCCGCGACGCTGGAACCGACCTCGGTCCTGGCCATTGCGGAGCAGCCGTTCCACGAGCTGCTGCGCAACCACTACGACATGACGCGCAAGATCATGGCCGAACAGTGCCAGCGTCTCCGGGACACGAACCAACACGTGCACGACCTGACGTTCCTCGACTCGCGCACCCGCGTGATCAAGAACCTGATCCTGCTCGCGAACCGGCACGGCCAGCGCAGCGGCAACATCATCACGATCCGGATGCCGCTCAACTACGACGAGCTGGCGCAGATGGCCGGCGTGCAGAAGCACGTGCTCGCCGAAGTGCTCCGGGACGTCGAGGACCGGGGCATCCTGCGCCTTTCGCCGAACGAATACACGCTCGATCTCTCGAAGCTGCGGAGCTGATCCTCCGCGGCTTTTGTCGTTTATCGGGACTTCAGCCAGTTCGCCGCGTCGACGGCGTGGTAGGTGATGATCAGATCCGCGCCGGCACGCTTGAGCCCCGTCAGCGTCTCCAGCACGACGGCCCGCTCGTCGATCCAGCCGTTCATCGCCGCCGCCTTCACCATCGCATACTCGCCGCTCGTATTGTAGGCCGCAAGCGGCAGATCGAAGTTTTCCCGGATCGTCCGGATCACGTCCATATAGGCGAGCGCCGGCTTCACCATCAGCATGTCCGCGCCTTCCAGCACGTCCGACTCCGCTTCGCGCAGCGCCTCCCGCACGTTGGCCGGATCCATCTGGTATGTCTTCCGGTCGCCGAACTGCGGCGCCGACCGGGCGGCCTCGCGGAACGGTCCGTAGTAGGCCGACGCGTATTTGACCGAATAGGACAGGATCGGCACCGACTCGTGCCCGGCGGCGTCCAGCGCGCCGCGGATCGCGGAGACGAAGCCGTCCATCATGTTCGACGGCGCGATGATGTCGGCGCCGGCGTCCGCCTGCGACACGGCCGTCTTCGCGAGCAGTTCGAGCGATTCGTCGTTCGCGACGTCCGCGCCGCCCGACGGCGTCCTGCGGACGACGCCGCAATGGCCGTGGTCGGTATATTCGCACAGGCAGGTGTCGGCGGCGACGACGAGGTCGGGAGCGAGCCGCTTCACCTCGCGGATCGCCCGCTGCACGACGCCTTCCGGATCCCAGGCCGAAGAGCCGAGCTCGTCTTTGTGCGCGGGAATGCCGAACAACATGACGGATTTCACGCCGGCCTCGACGACCCGCTCGATGATTTCGCCCAGCCGGTCGACGGAGTAGTGGAACACGCCCGGCATCGACTTCACTTCCTCGCGCACGTCCCGGCCGTCCCTCACGAAGATCGGATACATGAAATCGCCGGCGTCCAGCGTCGTCTCCCGCACCAGGTCGCGCAAGGCGGCGGTGCGGCGGAGACGGCGGTGCCGGATCAGCGGATAAGCCATTGATCATTCCCCCAGCATGACAGGATTTCGGACGGTCTCCGGCGCGATGACCGGAGCCCGGATCGTTCCCCGCGCCGCTCCCTGCAGGCGGCGGACGCGGCACGCCGCAGCCGGGCGCGGGTGCACTCCTCAGACCGGCCTGCGGTCCGCCCAGTAGGCCGCGATCGCGGCGACGAGCGCGTCGATCGTCGATTCGGGCGGCTCGATCGCGACCTCGAGCCCCGCTTCCCGCGCGGCCGCCGACGTGAGCGGCCCGATCGAAGCCACGGCCGTTCCCGCGAGCAGCCCGGCCGGGTGCTCCACGCCCGCCGCCTGCAGGCGGCCGATCAGATGGCGCACCGTCGACGCGCTCGTGAACGTCACGATGTGGATGCCGCCCCCGCGCAGCAAATCGACGATGTCCTCGCCTCCCGCGGCCGGCACCGTCTCGTACACGGCGATCTCGACCGGCTCGACGCCGAGCGCCCTCAGCGCCTCCGGCAACGACTTGCGCGCGAGATCGCCGCGCGGCAGAAGCGCCCGCTCTCCCGGCCGCACGTGATCTCGCATGCTTTCCAGCAGGCCCTCGGCGTGGTACTTCTCCGGCAGCTCGGCCGGCACAAGGCCGATCCCGCGCAGCGCTTCGGCCGTCTTCGGACCGACGGCGGCGACGCGCGCCCGGTGGAACCGCCGGATGTCGAGCCCGAACCGGCGCAGCCATTCGAGGAAATAATGCACGCCGTTCACGCTCGTGAAGATCAGATGATCGTACGATTCCGCCGCCCGGAGCGCCTCCCCGATCGCCGACGCGGCCGCTTCTCCCGCGGGCATCCGCGTCTCGATCGCCGGGAATTCCACCGGTTCGCCGCCGAGTTCCTCGATTTTCTGCGACAGCGTCCCGGCCTGCGCCCTGGCGCGCGTCACGAGCACGCGGGCGCCGAACAGGGGCCTGCGCTCGTACCACATGAGCTGCTCGCGCTTGCCCACGACTTCACCGACGACGATGACGGCCGGCGGCTCGAAGCGCGCCGCCTTCACCTTCTCCTCGATGTCCGCCAGCGTGCCGACGAGCGTCCGCTGGTCGGCCGTCGTGCCCCAGCGGATGAGGGCGACCTTCGTGTCCGGCGGACGGCCGTGGGCGATGAGCTGCCGGGCGATGTGGCCGATCCGCGCGACGCCCATCAGGAAGACGAGCGTTCCGGCCGCGTTCGTCACCCGATCCCAGCGGATCAGCTCGTCCAGCTTCTCCGGATTTTCGTGTCCGGTGATGATGGACACCGATGAGGCCAGATCCCGGTGCGTGACCGGAATGCCCGCGTAGGCCGGCACCGCGATCGCGGACGTGACGCCCGGCACGATCTCGAACTCGATCCCTTCCCGGCGAAGCGCTTCCGCTTCCTCGCCGCCGCGGCCGAAGACCATCGGATCGCCGCCCTTGAGCCGGGTGACGATTTTGCCCTCCAGCGCGTGCTCGATCAGGATCCGGTTGATCTCCTCCTGCTTCATCGTGTGGCGGTCCGGCAGCTTGCCGACATAGATCCGCTCCGCGCCCGGCTTCAGGTGTGCAAGCAACCGCGGACTGGCCAGCCGGTCATAGACGATCACGTCGCACGTCCGGATGCATTCGAGCCCGCGCAGCGTGATCAGCTTCGGGTCGCCGGGACCGGCTCCGACCAGGTACACTTTCCCCTTGCCCAAACGAACGGTCACCTCACATCCGCGAGAATGCGGTCGGCGCCGAGCCTGAGCAGCCTGCGCGCCAGCTCCCTGCCGAGGAGCCGCGGGTCCGTCCCCTCCATCGACTCCTTGAGCAGCGTTTCGCCGTCCGGCGTGCCGATCATGCCGGTCAGCCGGATCATCGCGCCCGCGGTTTCGGCATAGGCGCCGATCGGCACCTGGCAGCCGCCGTTCAGCTCGGCGAGGAAGCTGCGCTCCGCCTCCACCGCCCGCGCGGTCGCCTCGTCGTTGTACCGTCCGAGCAGCGCGAGCAACTCTTCGTCGTCGGCGCGGCATTCGACGCCGAGCGCACCCTGTCCGGCGGCCGGCACGCATGCCTCGACCGGGATCGGCGCGGACGCCCGGTCTTCCCAGCCCATCCGCTTCAGCCCGGCCATCGCGAGGATGATCGCGTCGAACCCCTCCGTCTCGAGCTTCTTCAGCCGCGTGTCAATGTTGCCCCGCAGCGGTTCGAGCCTGAGATCCGGACGGATCGCCTTGAGCTGGCACATCCGCCTGAGGCTGCTCGTGCCGACCCGGGCGCCGCGGGGCAGCTCCGCGATGGAGCGCGCCCCGCGGGCAATCAGCGCGTCGCGCGGGTCGACGCGCCGCGGCACGGCGCCGATCGCGAGGCCGTCTTCGAGCGTGTGCGGCACATCCTTCATGCTGTGGACCGCAATGTCGATGCCGCCGGAGAGGAGCTCCTGCTCGATCTCCTTCACGAACAGCCCCTTGCCGCCGACCTTCGAGAGCGACACGTCGAGGATCCGGTCTCCCTTCGTCACGATGTGCCGCGTCTCGAACCGGTATGCGAGCCCGAGCTCGCGCGCGATCCGCGCGAGATCCTCGATCACCTGTCCCGTCTGCGTGAGCGCCAGGGCGCTTCGCCTCGTGCCCACGACGATCGTTCGTGCACCCGCCATCTCTTCACTCCCCGTCCGTTCCGTTACCGTCTCCGGCCTCCGGCGGGTCCGGCCGTGCCGCAAGCTCCCGGATGCGCGCGGCCAGATTCCCGCCCGCCAGATCGCGCCGCCACTCCGCCTCCGGCACTTCCAGCGCGGCGCGCAGCACGCGCCGCCTCGCCCGCGCGTCGGGCACCGACGCGCGCACCGCCTCGCGCAGCCGGTGCAGCCATTCGGTATAGTCGGCCCAGGATTCGCCGTAACGCTCCGCCAGCTCGCGCGCGATCCTGCCCGCCAGCGCCGGGCTTGCGCCCGACGCGGTGACGGCAAGCACGAGCCGCCCGCGGCGGACGACGGCCGGCACCGCGAACGAACCGGCTTCCCGGTCGTCCGCCGCATTCACGGGAACGCCGCGGCGCTTCGCGTCCCCGGTTACCCGCCGGTTGGTCTCGCGGTCCGCGGCCGCAAGGCAGAGCCGGACGCCGTCGAGATCCTCCTCCCGGTATTCCCGGCGCATCCAGGCGATATACCCTTCCTCCGCCAATCGTCTCAGTCCCTCCGTCACGGAGGGCGCGACGAGGCGCACCCCGGCGCCCGCCTCGAGCAGGCCGCGCGTCCGCCGCTCCGCGACGGGGCCGCCGCCGACGACGAGGCACGTCTCGCCTTCCAGGCGCAGCATGATCGGATAATACCCGGCCACGCAACCACCGTCCTTGCCCTACGACCAGGAATGAAAACGCGACGCCGCGCCGATCAGCGAATTGGCGAGCAGCGCGCAGAAGGCGTACAGATTCCACCGCGCCGTCAGCATGCCGGGATGCCTGCGGCGCTTCCTTGCAGCTATGTAGATGAGATAGGCGGCCGCCGCGACCATGGTCGCGAACACCTTCCAGTCGGCGAGCCATTCCGCCCGCCGGGCCATGAGCAGCGTCGCCGCGGCCGCCGCGAGCGACAGGATGAGCAGCGGCGTGCCGGCGAGCACCGCGCCGAACGCGCAGCGGTCGATCGTCTCCAGGCTGGGCATCCGCCGCACGACGGCGTTCCAGCTCCTGCTCTTGAGCTGGCGGTGCAGAAGCAGATACATCGCCGAGAAGACGGCGGCGGCGGTGAACAACGCGTAGGCGGCCAAAGCAAGGCTGATGTGCACGATCAACAGATACTGCCCGGCGTCCCACAGCCGGAGCGGCGCCTCGGACGGCCCTTCCGCGGCCACCGCCGCCAGCACGCCGAATCCGACGACGTTCAGCGCGAAGACGAACGGCTCGATCCGCGGGATCCGGCCGGCCGCGAGCGAGATCGTGACGAGCAGCCAGACGAAGAACAGCATCGTCTCGTACCGGGTCAGGTCGGACGGCCCGTCCAGCTTGAGCAGGCGCCAGACCAGGTAGCCGGTCAGAAGCGCCCATACGAACACAAGGAGCCCTGCGCCGATCCGCTTTATCCTCCGGTTCGCCGACACGAAATCGGAGAAATAAAACAGAAGGCTCAGGGCATGCAAGACGAGCAATCCGTGGACCGCAAGGCCGTACACGGGGCATGCACCTCCGGGGCGCACCCTCACGGCGTGACGGCGGCCAGGCCGCCGGCCGCCTTCCGGACCTGTTCCGTCGCATCCGACCGCTTGTCCGTCCGCGCTTCGGCCTCCTTTGCCTCCGTCTCCTTCTTCAGGTTCCGGATCTCCTCTTCGAGCGCGAACAGCTTGACGAACAGGTCCATCGCTTCGCCGGCTTTCCGGTCCGCCGCCATCTCCTTGATGCGGAGAATCGGATCGTGCATCAGCTGGTTGACGATGCGCTTCGTCATCTTCCGGATCACCCGGCGCTCGTGCTCGGTCAGGTCCGGCAGCTTGTTGAAGAGGCTGGTCATCGTCTCCTCGTGGATTCTCGCCGCCTTCTCCTGCAGCGCGCGGATGAGCGGCACGACGCCGAGCGTCCTGTACCAGTTCAGGAAATGCGCGAGCTCCTCGCCGATCATCGCCTCGATCTTGACCGCTTCCCTGCGCCGCTGCTCGAGATTCGATTCCACGATCCCCTCGAGATCGTCGATATCGTACAGGAACACGTTCGGAATGTCGGCGATCGCCGGATCGAGGTCGCGCGGCACCGCGATGTCGATCAGGAAGAGCGGGCGGGACGGCCTGAGGCGCATCGCCTGCTCCACCTGCGCCTTCGTCAGCACGTATTCCCGCGATCCGGTCGAGCTGATCACCACGTCCGCCTCGGCGAGCCGTTCGGCCGCCCCGGCGAGCCCGATCGGTTCGCCGCCGAGACGCGCCGCGAATTCCACCGCCCGCTCGTAGGTCCGGTTGGCGACGAGCACCCGTTTGATACCGGAAGCGTTCAGATGCTTCGCCGTCAGCTCGCCCATTTTGCCGGCGCCGATGACGAGCGCCGTCTTGCCGCCGAACCCGCCGAAGATCCGTTTGCCGAGCTCGACCGCCGCATAGCTGACGGACACGGCGTTTTCCCCGATCGACGTCTCCGTATGGGCCCTTTTGCCGACGGTGATCGCCTGCCGGAACAGCATGTTGAACAGCGTCCCCGTCGCGCCCTCCCGCTGGGCGAGGAGAAACGCGTCCCTCACCTGGCCGAGAATCTGCGTTTCGCCGAGAATCATCGAGTCGAGGCCGCACGCCACGCGGAACAGGTGGCGGATCGCCGCCTCGTCTTCATACATGTAGAGATATTTCGTGAACGTCTCCCGCGGGACGCCGAACCATTGCTCCATGAAATGCCGGATGTAATGGCCGCAGAGCACGTGGCGGTCGACGACGGCGTACAGCTCCGTCCGGTTGCAGGTGGCGATGATCACGCATTCCATGACGCTCGTCGTCCGCTTCAGCATTTCGAGGGCCTTCGGAAGCTCCTGCCCGGCGAACGTGAACCGCTCCCGCACTTCGACAGGCGCCGTCCGGTAATTCAATCCCACGACAAGGATGTGCATCCGCGTTACCACTCCTGACCGGGCCTCAAAGGCGGGGCGGGGCCCGGTGAGATTTCGGCTTTGAAATAGTATAGCATAGTTGGAAGGCACGTACCCTGACAAAAATGAAAATTGTATGAAAAGCGCGGCATATCCCTATATATCCCTATTGTGGACGCCGGCGCGCGCGGTTATGCAAAAACATGCAAAAACAGCCACGGAACGCTGTCCATGGCTGTTCATTCCTTCGCTGTTCGGTTCAAACCAACGCGAACGGCTTCAGCTCGGGCTCTTCCACCTTGAGCTCGCCGATGCCGCGGATAAGCTTCTTCGCGTGGACCTTGCGCGGCTTCAACACGGAAAGAAGATAGTCGATCGCGAGTTGGGGGTCCACCGTCGCTCCGCAAGTGTAGCAGTCAATCGCCGCGAAACCTTTCTCGGGATACGTATGGATCGAGAGGTGGCTCTCCGAAAGCAGCACGAGCACTGTCGCGCCTTGCGGTTCAAACTGTTTCGATTGCACCGAGAGAACCGTGGCACCGCAGGTTTCCGCGGCCTCCACCAACTGGGCTTGCAGAAATTCGGCGTTGTTGAGCAGTTCGTAATCCACGCCCCAGGCGTCGACTGCCACGTGCCTTCCGAAAGTCGAGTACTCCGCCACTTTCGGCTCCCCCTTCCCAGGAATAATATGGTAAAGCAACTGTCATCCTCCGGGATCTGCGTCATGCACTTCCGGGGGAATTCTCCCGCACATCGCATGCCCCGGGCCAATCCCGGTTCCCGTAGTGAATTCAACGATGATTAAAATAACATCTTCCGCCGAGAAATGCAATACTTTTTTTGGACCGGCGCGAGTCGCCCGGATCCCGCGCCGGACAAGGCTTCTCGGACTCTTCCGGCATGCGCGTGCGACCGCATGAAAAAGGGGCCGCCCGCTCCGTGCGGGGCAGCCCCGGACAACCGCCTTCGCGTCATTCCGCTTCCAGGATGAACAGCCGGCGCGTCAGCTGCCGCAGCCGTTCGTCCACGGCCTGCTTCTCGGCTTGGGACGTGCATTGGTTGCGCAGATCGAGCAGCTCGTCGATCGCGTCCTGGATGCGCTCGATTTCCATCTCCACCTGGCGGCTCTCATACAGCGATTCAAGCTCACCGACCGTGTCCCGCCGCTCGAACACGATCCGCGCGCCGTCCCTGCCGTGCTCCACGATCTTGTGGACGGCGCCCTTTTTGTAGTAATACGTCATCGTGAAACCCAGATAAATGCGGTTGACAACGGCGTCGCCGCGGAACGCCGCGACGGCTCTGCGCATGGCATTGGTCAACTGCGGATGGACCAGACGGCAGGACAGCTCACAGACATAACGATCACCGCACAGTTCGAACCTCAGGCTGACTTCCTCTCCGCTCGCCTCGTCCGCGAGCTCCATCTCCTGGCTGCCGCACCCGATCACCCGCAATCGGATGCGGATGTTCTGGGCGCCCACGAACCGGATGAACCGGTCCAGCTCGTCAGCCGTCAGCTGCAGCCGGGCGTTCACATACTCTGTGGCCAGCCGTTTCGCCATAAAAAAATCTCCTCAATTCTTTAGCTTGCGCCGCAAATCGCGGGCTTTTGCCTGTTTCCATTATACGCGATATCCGGATCGGGCGCCTCACGCCGCGGCCTCGATAATCGCGCATTTTCCCGAGAAATTCCGGCGAATATCGCAGGCTGGCCGAAATATTGCAAGGTATCCTCCGAATTGTACGGCAAGTCGGCGGGCTTGCGGTGTCATCCGGCAATTGCCTGACGCACGATGTTCCAGAGCTCGTCCCGCCCCTCTCCCGTCTCGGCGGAGAACAGGACGAGCGGCACGCCGTCGTCCAGGCCCAGCGTCTCGCGCACGGCGCGGAGATGCCGCTCCCGCCGCGTGCGGGGAACTTTGTCCGCCTTTGTCGCGACGACGCAGGTCGGAATCCCGTAATAGCGCAGCCAGTCGTACATCAGCTTGTCGTCCCCGGTGGGAGGATGCCGAAGGTCCACGATGAGCAGCTGCAGCTTGAGCTGCTTCCGGCCGCGGATGTACGATTCGATGAGCCGCCCCCACTTCTCGCGCTGCTTCTGTGACACCTTCGCGTAGCCGTAACCCGGAAAATCGACGAAGTACATCTCGCCGTTTACCCGGTAGAAATTGAGCTGCTGCGTCTTGCCGGGCTGCGCGCTCGTGCGCGCCAGGTTCTTCCGGTTGAGCATCCGGTTGATCAGCGACGACTTGCCGACGTTGGAGCGGCCCGCCAACGCGACCTCCGGCAGGCCGTCACCCGGCAGCTGATCGAGGCGCGCCACGCCGATCACGAATTCGGTGCTGACAATCTTCATGGCTCCTGTCCGCTCTCCCGTATCCCTTCCGATTCCCGCGGAGCATCAGTGCACGTCGTGCATGTCGATCCGGACGGCCTCGCCGCCGGCGCCGTCGCCGGACTCCATCACATGGACGGGGGGAAGTCCGCCGACCAGGGCGTGCGCCAGCACCTCGTCCATGTGCGACACCAGGACGAACTCCAATTCCTCGCGGATGCATTCGGGCACATCCTGCAGGTCGCGCGCGTTGTCCTTCGGCACGAGCACCTTGCGGATGCCGGCGCGGTGGGCGGCGAGCGATTTCTCCTTCAGCCCGCCGATCGGCAGCACGCGGCCGCGGAGCGTGATCTCGCCGGTCATCGCGACTTCTTTCGAGACGGGGCGTCCCGTCAGCGCGGAGATGAGCGCGGTCGCCATCGTGATGCCCGCGGACGGACCGTCCTTCGGTATCGCTCCTTCCGGCACGTGGATGTGGATGTCGTATTTTTCGTGGAAATCCGGCTCGATGCCGAACTCGACCGCCTTGGAGCGCGTGTAGCTGAACGCCGCCTGCGCCGATTCCTTCATCACGTCGCCCAGCTTGCCGGTCAGCGTGAGCTTCCCCTTGCCGGGCATGACCGTCACTTCGATCATCAGCGTGTCGCCGCCGACCTCCGTCCAGGCGAGGCCCGTCGCGGCACCGACCTGGTCCTCCTGCTCGGCGAGGCCGTACCGGAACTTGGCCGGTCCAAGCCATTCCTCGAGGCGCTTCCGGTCGACGACGATCGGGCCTCGGCCGGGATCGGAGACGATCTCCTTCGCCGCCTTGCGGCAGATCGCCGCGATCTGCTGCTCGAGGCCGCGGACACCCGATTCGCGCGTATATTCGCGGATCAGCGCCTGCAGCGCCTCGGGCTCCACGGAGAGCTGATCCTCCTGCAGCCCGTGGTCCCGCTTCTGTTTCGGCAGCAGGTAGCGTTCGGCGATTTCCTTTTTCTCGAGTTCCGTGTAACCCGGAATGTACAGCACTTCCATCCGGTCAAGCAGCGGCCGCGGAATGTTGTGCACCGCGTTCGCCGTCGTGATGAACATGACGTGCGACAGGTCGAACGGCAGCTCGATGTAATGGTCGCTGAACGTGCTGTTCTGTTCCGGATCGAGCACTTCCAGGAGCGCCGCCGCCGGATCGCCGCGGAAGTCCATCGCCATCTTGTCGATCTCGTCGAGCAGGAAGACCGGATTGGCCGTGCCCGCCGTCTTCATGCCCTGGATGATGCGCCCCGGCATCGCGCCGACATACGTCCTGCGGTGGCCGCGGATTTCCGCCTCGTCCCGCACGCCGCCGAGCGAGATGCGCACGAACTGGCGGCCGAGCGCCCGCGCGATCGAACGGGCGATCGACGTCTTGCCGACCCCCGGCGGACCGACGAGGCAGAGGATCGGACCCTTCAGCCGGTTCACAAGCTTCTGCACGGCAAGATATTCGAGCACGCGCTCCTTCGGCTTCTCGAGGCCGTAGTGATCCTCGTTCAGCACCGCCTCGGCGTGCGCGATGTCCAGGTTATCCTCGGTGCGCTTCCGCCACGGCAGCGCGAGCAGCCAGTCGATGTAGGTGCGGATGACGCCGCCTTCGGCCGACGTCGTCGGCATCCGCTCGAGCCGGTCGATCTCCTTCGAGATCCGCTCGCGCACGTTGTCCGGCACGTCGGCTTCCTCGAGCTGCGCGCGCAGCTCCTCGACTTCGCCCGCCCGGCCTTCCTTGTCGCCGAGCTCCTTCTGGATCGCCTTCATCTGCTCGCGCAGATAGTATTCCTTCTGCGTCCTCTCCATCTGCTTCTTGACGCGCTGGCTGATCTTCCGTTCCAGCTCCAGCACTTCGCGCTCGTTGTTCAGCAGATTGAGAATCTTCTCGAGCCGCTCGCGGACGTCGATCGTCTCGAGGATTTCCTGTTTGTCCTTGATCTTGAGCGACAGATGGCTCGCAATGACGTCCGCGAGCCGCCCGGGCTGGTCGATGTCGGCGACGGCCGCCATCGTCTCGGGCGTCACTTTCTTCGTCAGGCCGATGTAATGTTCGAACTGGCCGAGCACCGCGCGCATGAGGGCGTCGATCTCGGGATCGATCTCCTGGCGTTCGGGCAGCTCTTTCACGATGACTTCGAAAAACTGATCGTTCGGGACGTACTCCGTAATCTCGGCGCGCGTCAAGCCTTCCACCAGCACGCGGATCGTGCCGTTCGGCAACTTGAGCATCTGCCGCACCCGCGCGATGGTGCCGACACGGTAAATGTCGTTCTGCGTCGGTTCCTCGATGCCCGACTCCGACTGGGCGCAGAGCAGGATCGTGTTGTCGCCGACCATGCAGCGCTCCAGCGCCCGCACCGACTTCTCCCTGCCGACGTCCAGGTGCAGCACCATGCTCGGGTAGACCAAGAGTCCCCGGAGCGGCAGCAAGGGCAGGCGCCGTCCTTTCCATTTGCCCGGTACCACGCCAGCACCTCCCTGGTCGAATGCACCGCCCGCCGCGCCGCGCATGCGGCACCGTCCGGCGGGTTGACATCTATTTTAGCATTCCGCCGAATCGGCCTGCAAATACGACACCTCCGGCACGGCGTACCGCTCGGCCGGCGTGCCGGCTTCGAGGCCGGGACGGCGCAGCTCGATGTCCGGCAGCGCGATCCGCAGCACCTCCTCGGCCCGGCTCACCGGGATGACGTTCAGTCCCTCCAGCCGTGCATATAAATCCTGCCAGTTGTCCTTCGGGATCAAGACGGTCCGGGCGCCGGCCTGGAACGCGGCCTCCACCTTCGCGAGCACGCCGCCGACCGGCTTCACGTTGCCGTGGATGCCGAGCTCGCCGGTCATCGCGAGCCGGTTGTCGACGGCCCGGCCCGTGATGGCCGAGGCGATCGCGGTCATCATCGCGATGCCGGCCGAGGGGCCGTCGATCGGCGTGCCGCCCGGGAAATTGATGTGCAGATCGTACCGGTGCGGCTGGAATCCGAGCCGGCGGAGCACCGTGAGCACGTTCTCGACCGATCCGCGGGCCATGCTCTTGCGGCGCAGCGTGCGCGATCCGCCCTCCAGCTCCTCCTCGTCGACGACGCCGGTGATCGTGAAGGTGCCCCGGCCCGAGCGGACGGGAATCGCGCTGACCTCGATCTCGAGCAGCGTCCCCATGTTCGGGCCGTATACCGCCAGGCCGTTCACATAGCCGACCTGCGGCTCCTCCGGCACCTTCCGTTCGGGACGCGGCGCGAGCTGGCTCGAATTCGCGACCCACTCGATATCGGCCGCCTCGATCCTGTCGCGCCGCTCGGACATGACGAGGCCGGCCGCAAGCTGCACCATGTTGACCGCCTCGCGTCCGTTCGTCGCGTATTTCGTGACGGCCTTCACCGCCTCGGCATCATACGGCAGGCCGATCTTGCGCATCGCGCCTTCCGCGATCTCCGCGATTTCCTCCGGCAGGAGCGGCCGGAAGAAGATCTCCATGCAGCGGGACCGGAGCGCGGGCGCGATCTCCTGCGGCGACCGCGTCGTCGCGCCGACGAGCCGGAAATCGGCGGGCAGGCCGTTCTGGAAAATGTCGTGGATGTACTGCGGGATGTTCGGGTCCTCCGAATGGTAATAGGCGCTCTCGAGGAACACCTTCCGATCTTCGAGCACCTTGAGCAGCTTGTTCATCTGGATTGGATGGAGTTCCCCGATCTCGTCGATGAACAGCACGCCGCCGTGCGCCTTCGTGACGGCGCCGGGCTTCGGTTGCGGGATACCGGCGACGCCGAGCGCCCCGGCACCCTGGTAGATCGGATCGTGCACGGAGCCGATCAGCGGGTCGGCGATGCCGCGCTCGTCGAAGCGCGCCGTCGTCGCGTCGATCTCCACGAACTTCGCGTCGTGGCGGAACGGAGAAGCCGGATTTTTCTTCGCTTCCTCCAGCACGACGCGGGCGGCCGCCGTCTTGCCGACGCCCGGCGGGCCGTAGATGATGACGTGCTGCGGATTCGAACTGCAGAGCGCCGCCTTCAGCGCGCGCAGCCCTTCGCGCTGCCCGACGATGTCATCCATCGTCTTCGGCCGCGTCTTCTCGGCCAGCGGCTTCGTCAGCGTGATCGAACGGAGCCGGCGCAGCTTCTCCATCTCCTTGCGCGATTCCCGGTCGACGGCCACCCGGTTCGTCCGCTGCGTGCGCAGCAGATTCCAGAAATAGAGACCGATCACGACCGCGAAGAACATTTGGATCAACAGCAGCACGACAGTCAGGTCCATGCGAATCGCTCCTCCCGTATGCGTCGGCGGCCCGGGCGCCCGCCCGGCGAACCGCCCGACACAAAAGTCCGGCAATCAGGATCAATACTTGTAAGTATTGCCTGTTTGCCGGACATGATACGGGAAGTAAAATATTGGTTATCCGATCGTCACCGGACCGCGTGCCCGGCGTGCCGCTTCCGTCCCGGGATCTCGCCCGTCTCGTTGTAGATGCGCACGAGCTCGTCGATTTCCTTCTTCAGCTCGTTCACCAGCTCCGATTCGGGCACCTTGCGGATCATCTCGCCGTGGCGGAACAGGAGGCCTTCCCCGCGGCCGCCGGCGATACCGATGTCCGCCTCGCGGGCCTCGCCGGGTCCGTTCACCGCGCAGCCGAGCACCGATACCTTGATCGGCGCCTTGATGTCGGCGATGTACGCCTCCACTTCGTTCACGATCGAGAACAGATCGATGTCAAGCCGCCCGCAGGTGGGGCAGGAGACGAGCGTCGCCGCGTTCGAGATGAGGCCGAACGCCTTCAGCAGCTCGCGGGCGACCTTCACTTCCTCGACGGGGTCGGCGCTCAGGCTGACGCGCACGGTGTTGCCGATGCCCATCGCGAGCAGCGCGCCGATGCCGGCCGCGCTCTTGATCGTCCCGGAAAACAGCGTGCCGGCCTCCGTGATGCCGAGATGGAGCGGATAGCGGATTCGCTCCGCCGCCATCCGGTACGCCTCGATCGCCATCGGCACGTCGGACGCCTTCAGCGAGACGATGATGTCACGGAAGTCGAGCTCCTCCAGGATGCCGATGTGGTAGAGCGCGGATTCGACCATCGCCTCCGGCGTCGGATAGCCGTATTTCTCCAGCAGGTGCTGCTCCAGCGAACCCGCGTTGACGCCGATCCGGATCGGGATGCCCCGTTCCTTGCACGCCTTCACGACGGCCTCCACCTTCTCGCGGCGGCCGATGTTGCCGGGATTGATCCGCACCTTGTCGATGCCGTTCTCGATCGCGGCCAGCGCCAGCCGGTAATCGAAATGGATGTCCGCGACGAGCGGGATGTGAATCCGTTTCTTGATCTCGCGGATCGCCTCCGCCGCCTCCCGGTTGTTCACGGTCACGCGCACGAGCTGGCAGCCGGCCTCCTCCAGCCGGTGAATTTGCGCGACGGTCGCCTCGACGTCGGCCGTCTTCGTCGTGCACATGCTCTGGATGATCACTTCGTCGCTGCCGCCGATCGTGAGGTTCCCGACCCGGACCGGAACGGTGTCTCTCCGATGGTACATGGCCTTCTCTCCCCGTAGAACGTCAAAATGCCACCTTCGCCGCGGGGGACATCCCCGCGGCGAAGGTGGTCCAATGCGAATCGCCCGGCATCAGGCGCTTATCAGGCGCTTTCTTCTTTCTTCTTGCCCTTCTTCGTCGTGAGCTCGGGCATGATCTTCTCGCGGACCACCTGCTCGGTGATCATGCAGCTCGTGACGTCGTCGCGCGACGGCACTTCGTACATGACGTCGAGCATGATGTCCTCGATGATCGCCCGGAGGCCCCGCGCGCCCGTGTTCCGCTTGATCGCTTCCTTCGCGATCGCCTCGAGCGCCGCCGGTTCGAAGTCGAGCTTCACGTTGTCCATCTCGAGCAGCTTCTGGTACTGCTTCACGAGCGCGTTCTTCGGCTCGGACAGGATGCGGATGAGCGCCTGCTCGTCAAGCGGCTCGAGCGCGGCGATGACCGGCAGACGGCCGACGAATTCCGGAATCAGTCCATACTTGATCAGGTCCTCCGGCTGCACGAGCTTCAGGTACTCGCCCGGCTTCAGCTCGTGCACGCTGTCGCTGTTCACGTTGAAGCCGATGACCTTCTTGCCGATCCGGCGCTTGATGATCTGCTCCAGACCGTCGAAGGCGCCGCCGCAGATGAACAGGATGTTCGTCGTGTCGATCTGGATGAACTCCTGGTGCGGATGCTTGCGCCCGCCCTGCGGCGGGACGGAAGCGACCGTACCCTCGAGAATCTTGAGCAGCGCCTGCTGCACGCCTTCGCCCGACACGTCGCGGGTGATGGACGGATTCTCCGATTTGCGCGCGATCTTGTCGATCTCGTCAATGTAGATGATGCCGCGCTCCGCCTTCTCGACGTCGTAATCCGCCGCCTGGATCAGCTTCAGCAGGATGTTCTCGACGTCCTCGCCGACGTAACCCGCTTCCGTCAGGGACGTGGCGTCGGCGATCGCGAACGGCACGTTCAGCATCTTCGCGAGCGTCTGGGCAAGCAGCGTCTTGCCGGAACCGGTCGGTCCGACGAGCAGGATGTTGCTCTTCTGGAGTTCGACGTCCTCGAGCTTGTTCTGCGAGTTGATCCGCTTGTAATGGTTGTAAACGGCCACGGACAGCGATTTCTTCGCGTGATCCTGGCCGATGACATACTGGTCGAGGAAGGCGCGGATTTCCTTCGGCTTCGGAATATCCTTCAGATCCACTTCCTCTTCCGATCCGAGCTCTTCTTCCACGATCTCCGTGCAGAGTTCGATGCATTCATCGCATATATAGACGCCCGGACCGGCGACCAGTTTGCGCACCTGATCCTGCGATTTTCCGCAGAAGGAGCACTTGAGCTGGCCCTTCTCGTCATTGAATTTGAACATTTCGTTATTCTCCCTTCGCTATGCGTCACTGGCCTACGGCTTCGGGCCGGGTGATGACCTTGTCGATCAACCCGTATTCGAGCGCCTCCTGGGCGCTCATGAAAAAGTCGCGGTCCGTGTCGCGCTCGATCTTCTCGTAGGGCTGTCCGGTATGCTCCACGTAGATCTGGTTCAGCTTGTGCTTCGTCTTCAGGATCCAGTCGGCATGAATCTTGATGTCCGCCGCCTGGCCGCGCACGCCCCCGAGCGGCTGGTGGATCATCACTTCGCTGTTCGGAAGCGCGTACCGCTTGCCCTTGGCGCCCGCGGCCAGCAACAGCGATCCCATGCTGGCCGCCATGCCGACGCAAATCGTCGACACGTCCGGCTTGATGTACTGCATCGTGTCGTATATGCCAAGCCCGGCCGTCACCGAACCGCCGGGGGAATTGATGTACAGGTAGACGTCCTTCTCGGGATCTTCGGCCGCAAGAAAGAGCAGCTGGGCGATGACGAGGTTGGCGACATCGTCGTCGATCGGGCCGCCCAGAAAAACGATCCGGTCCTTCAGGAGCCGGGAATAAATATCGTAGGATCGCTCGCCGCGACTGGTCTGCTCCACTACGATCGGCACCAGATTCATGCGACCCACCTCTTTTCTTATTCGGTTTTGCCTCTTATTGTACCATGTCTGCGCCGCAATGTCATATCCGGCGGAAGCGGACGCTCCCGCCGGCAGGGCTCCTGCCCATCGCTTACCTATTATGTATGCGCCGAACGGCGCGGCGTGCACCCCGTCGCCGGTCGAAGATGGAGAAATAAGGCACGCGCCCGTGAAGGTCGTGCCTTACTCCCCTGTTGACGTTCCCGGCGCTCAGGCGGCCGGGGATGCATCTTTGCTGTTTTCGACCAGGAACCGGATCGTCTTGCGCAGGACCAGATCTTCCTTCAGGTTGTCCAGACTGCCGTTGCGGGTGAACAGCTCGCGCAGTTCCTCCGCGGAACGGTTGTAGATGCCGGACAGCTTCTCCAGCTCCTCGTTGACCTCTTCTTCCGTGACGGTGATGTTCTCCGCCTTCGCGATCGCTTCGAGCACGAGATTGTTGCGGACCCGCTTCTCGGCGTCGCCCCTCATCTGCTCGCGCAGCTTCGCTTCATCCTGTCCGGAGATGCGGTAATACAGTTCGGGCGTCATGCCCTGCATCCGGAGGCGGTTTTCGAAGTTGCGCAGCATGTAATCGAGCTCCGTCCGGATCATCGCTTCCGGAATGTCGACCTCCGCGTTCGCGGCGGCCTTCTCGATGGCGGCCAGCTCGCGCGCTTCTTCGGCCTCCTTCCGCTTACGTTCCTTCATTCTGGCCGCAAGATCCTGTTTGTATTCCTCCAGCGTCTCGAATTCGCTGACATCCTTGGCAAATTCGTCGTCCAGCGCCGGCAGGTTCTTCCGCTTGATTTCGTGCAGCTTCACCCGGAAAACCGCCTTCTTGCCCTTCAGCGCATCCGAATGGTAGTCCTCGGGGAACGTCACGTCGATGTCCTTGGAGTCGCCGGTGCGCATGCCGACGATCTGTTCCTCGAAGCCGGGAATGAACCTTCCGGAACCGAGTTCAAGCGTGTAGCGCTCAGCGCGTCCGCCTTCGAACGGCTCGCCGTCGATCGTGCCTTCGAAGTCGATGATGACGATGTCGCCCGTCTCCGCCTGCCCTTCGTCGACGACGACCAGTTCGGCGTGGCGCTCCCGCTGCCGCTCGAGTTCGGCCTGGATTTCCTCCTCCGTCACGTCGACTTCGACGGGCGGAAGTTCAAGGCCCTTGTATTCCCCGAGCTTCACCTCCGGCTTGACCGTCACCTTCGCCTTGAAAATGAACGGCTTGCCCTTGCCGAACTGCTCGATGTCGATCTCCGGCGCGTCGACCGGAAAAATGCCCGTCTCCTTCACCGCGTCCGCATAGGCGTCGGGCAGCAGAATGTCGACCGCGTCCTGATACAGGCTCTCAACGCCGAACCGGGCTTCGAAAATCTTGCGCGGCACCTTGCCCTTCCGGAAGCCGGGAACGTGCACCCGCTGGACGATCTTCCGGAACGCCTTGTCCAGCGCCTCGGCCACGCGTTCCTCTTCCACTTCGACGCTCAGCACGCCCGTGTTCTTCTCCAGAGTCTGCCAACTTGCCTTCATGTTCACGCCTTCCCCTTCCACTACTGACACAACTGACACCGTCTGTTCCTTCGCTCCAATTAAACTACTCCATTATATCCAACCTGCAGAAAGATTTCAAGATTTCCGGGGCCCCTCGACCGCGGGCCCGACCGCGCGCCGGACGGCCCGGCACGCCTGTTCGAACCGGAAACGTAGCGACTCGGGAATGCCGTAGGCCGCGCGGATCTCCGCTTCGTCGGCCCGGCCGTAGGCCGCCGTCTGCACCGCAAGATGCAGCGCGGCCGCCCAGCAATCCACCGCCTCCTCTTCGCCGGACGCCAGCCATTCGTAGTCGGACGTGCCGTAGATGGATCTCAGGATTTCCTCCCACAGTTCGCGGGCGAATTGCGGCAGCATCGGATCGTACGATTCGGTCGCGCGGCACGCCCGCTCCAGCACCTCGCCCGCCGCGGGCGGGTAGTCTTCCGGCCTGAGCGGCGTCCGCTCGATCTCGAGCTCGACCGTCTCTCCCGCGCGGTTCAGCAACACCCTGCCGGTGACGCCGCGCCGCCTGAGCGTCTGCAGGGCGCGGAACTGCATCGACGGGTGCATCGGCTCGCCGCGCAGCCATTCCAGAATCGCCCGGTCCACTTCGGGGGCGTCGAGGTACGCGGCCTTCTCGAGCGCAAGCAGCCGCCGTTCGGGGCTTGAGCCGCGCTTCAGCTCCCCGATCACCCGGCGGATCAGCGCTTCCCGGTCGCCGTCTTCCCGCGGCCTGAGCGCCCGCCCGCGCATCGCTTCCTCGTCGTCGGGCGCATCCTCCTCCGGCGATCCGGCCAAACCCCCGGCCGGTTCGGCGCCGGCTTCGCTCCCGCTCGGCCGGCCGCTCAGCGCCACCAGTTCGGGAAAAACCGCCTCCAGCCACCGGAGCAGCCGCCGCCATTCGGCGTACGCCTCGCCGTCCTGCCCCCGGCAATCGAGCAGGAAGCGGAGCAGCGCGTGCGCTTCCCCGAACCGTTCGGTCTCGAGCAGGCGCCGGATCCGGCGCCGATATTCCTCCGTCATGGACGGCATGAGGTAAACGTTGCTTCCGCCGCCGTCACCGCCATCGAAGTGATCCGCCATATGATGATCGCTCCCGGAAGGCGCCGCCGGGGACGGGCAGGCATGTTCCGGCCCGGCCGGCGCCGGAAATGGTGAATCGCTTGAGTCGACCCCAGTATAGCACGACGCCCCGCTTTCTTCATCCCTTGCCGGCCGGACCTCCCGCAGCGCTTCGTGCCCCGGCGTCCGGTTGCATTTTCGCCCGTCCTGTGCTATGATGTTATGTGCTCCATGCGGGTGTAGTTCAATGGTAGAACTCCAGCTTCCCAAGCTGGCGGCGCGGGTTCGATTCCCGTCACCCGCTCCATCGACCTGTCCCAGTAGCTCAGCTGGATAGAGCATGCGCCTTCTAAGCGTATGGTCAGGGGTTCGAATCCCTTCTGGGACGCCATACCGCAATCTTCACGGGCTGCCCGCACGCCGTGTTCACGGAAGACGGCGTGCGGGCGGCTTTTTGTTGTCCTTGTTGTCCTTTCCGCGCGGCGCGGTCATGGCATCAGGTTCCCTGCGCCGCACTAGACCGGAAGCATGCGCCGCCGATCCGCCGGAATCGGGAACACCCGCATGCCATGGGGCGTGCGGGTGTTCCGTTCGGCGCGCCTGTGGACGGCGCGCCACGATCACGGCGACAGATCAGGCCGTTTTCCGTTTGATCACGTCGGCATAAACGGCGATCAGGATCACGATCCCTTTGACGATATATTGCCAAAAGGAACTGACGCCGATCAGGTTCAGGCCGTTGCTGAGCACGCCGATGATGAGCGCGCCGATCACCGTGCCGCCGATTCTGCCGTAGCCGCCGGTCATGCTCGTTCCCCCGAGCACGACCGCGGCGATCGCATCCAGTTCCGCGGCAACGCCCGCCGTCGGCTGACCCGAGAACATGCGCGAGGCGAGCACGATTCCGGCAAATCCGGCCATGAAGCCGCTGAACGTATAGGCGAAAAACTTCACCCGTTTGATATGGATGCCGGAAAATCGGGCCGCCTCCGGATTGCCGCCGACCGCATAAATGTACCGGCCCATCTTCGTTTTGTTCATCATGAGGTAGCACAGGATCACGAAGATGATCGAATACAGCACGGGGGTG
>Ga0207871_100218_pt1 | contig 30859 bp, 29 predicted proteins | sample Passage260A_FD_187371 | JGI IMG/M metagenome (GOLD analysis project Ga0207871, IMG submission 187371) | Cellulose adapted compost microbial communities from Newby Island Compost Facility, Milpitas, CA, USA - Passage2 60A (SPAdes) (version 2) ...
GGAGCGAACGCGATCGGCCGGCCGCCGGCCGCCAGCAGCACGTTCCCGTAGCCCCGGCCGGGCGACGCCGGCAGGAAGAAGGCGGCGGTGTGCCGGAACGCCAGGGCCAGCGCCGCGTGGACGGATGCGATCCGGCGGTCGCCGCGCGCGCGGCCGGTCAGGTTGAGAATCAGAAGACCCGGGCCGCGCATCCTGGCCGCGGCCGCCTCGAAGCATTCGAGCGTCGTCAGGTGGACGGGCGTGCCGTCCTTCGTGAACGCGTCGATCAGGACGGCGTCGAGCGAAGCCGGCGGCTCGGCTTCCAGCAGCGCGCGGCCGTCGCCGATCGCGATGTTGTCCCACGGGTAGCCGAAATATTCCCTGCTGATCGCGGCGACCCGCCCGTCGATCTCGGCGACGGTGAACGTCCGTGCGGGGTATTGCGACGGGATCGTGCCGATCCCGTGGCCGATCATGAACGCCCGCTCGAAGCCCGGCGCGTTCCGCCCGAGCAGGTGGAGGATCGCCCGGGGGTTACCGTCCCGTCATGCCGAACAGCGCGCCGGTCTCATAGACGGTGATGTCGTTCCAGGGCGTCTTCTCGCGTGCGATCACGTGCATGCGGCGATCACAGCAGCCCGAGGATGTCCGCCTCGATTTTCTCCGGCTTCACCGCCGGTCCGAACCGTTTGACGACGCGGCCTTCGCGGTCGACGAGGAACTTCGTGAAATTCCATTTGATGCTTCCCGAGCCGAGCAGGCCGGGCTTGCGGCTGATGAGGTACCGGTACAGCGGATGCCGGTTCGGGCCGTTCACGTCGATCTTGGCGAACATCGGAAACGTGACGCCGTAGCGGAGCGAGCAGAACGACGCGATCTCGGCCTCGCTCCCCGGCTCCTGACCGGCGAACTGGTTGCAAGGGAAGCCGAGCACGACCAGTCCCCGGTCCCGGTATTTCCGGTACAGCGCTTCCAATCCGGCGTATTGCGGCGTGAATCCGCACCTGCTGGCGGTGTTGACGATGAGCATCACCTTGCCCTTGAATGCCGACAGGGTGATGCGGCGGCCGTCAATCGTCACGACCTCGATGTCGTAGATGTCCGACATGCGGCACCTTTCCTTCCGGCTGGATTTGGCTATGATTGTAGCCGCGGGAAGACGGGCCGTCAACGGATCACCTCCGCCGCGCGCCGACGGGAATCCCGGGCAGCCAGGACGCTCCCGGCGGCGCCGCTGTTTTCCGGTTTGGCGGCCGCGGTTTTCATGCCGGGGAGGCGGGCGCCGCACGGGCTGTGCGGAACGCGGACGACGGATGCCGGCGGGACCGGACAAGCGGGTAACGCAGGAGGCGGCGGAAAAACGATGCGGGAGCGCGGATCATGCGGGAGCGTCCACGGGCGTATCATTTTTTGCGGACGGGTTCGCGGACGGCATCTTTTTTTCTGAAAAAAGTTTTGCGTTACGGCCGGTTTTGTCTTAAGATGAGGAAATATAGATCGTAACGCGAAGGAGATGCACGATGCCCATGAGGACCGACACCAGCCACTGCAAGATTCTCGACTGCACGATCCGTGACGGCGGACTCGTGAACAACTGGGATTTCAGCGTCGAGTTTGTCCGGGACCTGTACCGCTGGCTGAACGAAGCCGGCGTCGACTATATGGAGATCGGATACAAGAATTCGCCGAACCTGCTCAAAGGCGCCGATTCGGCGGGGCCGTGGCGGTTCCTCGACGACCGCTTCCTGCGCGAGGTCATACCGCAGAAGGGCGAGACGAAGCTGTCCGCGCTGTGCGATGTCGGCCGCGTGGACGAAAACGATATCCTGCCGCGCGAGGAAAGCCTGCTTGACCTGATCCGCGTCGCCTGCTACATCCAGGACGTGGACAAGGCGCTCCGACTGGTCGAAGTGTTCCACAAGCGGGGCTACGAGACGACGCTGAACATCATGGCGCTTTCAAACGTGCTCGAGAACCAGCTCGTCGAGGCGTTCAGGATGATCGCGGACAGCCCGGTCGACATCGTCTACATCGTCGATTCGTACGGCAGCCTGCTGCCCGACGACGTGAACTTCCTGGTCGACCTGTTCCAGAAACATCTGCCGCACAAGCGGCTCGGCGCCCACATGCACAACAACCTGCAGCTCGCGTTCGCGAACACGCTGCTTGCGGCCGGCAAAGGGGTGGAACTGCTGGACGCGTCCGTCTACGGCATGGGGCGCGCGGCGGGCAATTGTCCGACCGAGCTGCTCGTCTCGAAGCTGCAAAATCCGAAGTACGAAGTGCGCCCGGTGCTGCAGATGATCGAGAAGCACATGATCCCGCTCCGGGAAAAGGAGGAGTGGGGCTACATCATTCCGTACATGATCACCGGCCTGCTCGACGAGCACCCGCGTTCGGCGATGGCGCTGCGCAATTCGCCGGACAAGGACATGGTCGTCGATTTCTACGACCGGATGATGACGCCGGAGGCGGCGGTGCGGAGCTGAAGGCCGGCTCGACGGAACGCACGGGACGGGAGAAGTTCGCCGGAGGTGGTGTTCGGCATGAGCCTGAAAGCGAAAGCCGCGGAATGGCGGAGCAAGCTTGAAGCGCGCAGACCGCTGCTGCCGCTGCGGCCCGCGGGGCCCGTGGACCGGGAAGCGGACGAGGCGATCGGCAGGCTGCTCGAGGAAGCAGGCGATGATCCGGACGCGCGGGCGGTCGTCTCGGGGCTCATCCTGTGGAACGGCAATCTCGACCGTTCGCATGCGATTTCCCAAGGCATCGCGAACGCGACGGGCAGCTACTGGCACGGCATCATGCACCGGATGGAGGGCGACTACTGGAACGCGAAGTATTGGTTCCGGAGGGTCGGCCGGCATCCGGCAATGGAACGGCTGTGGGACGCGGCCGGCGAAAAGCTGGCGGCGTTCCGGGCCGGAGACGGGCCAGGGGCTTCGGAAGCGGACCGGCTGATCCTGCGACTGGCGGCCGCCGGCGCGTGGGATCCGTTCCTGTTCGTCGACGCCGTGGAGGCGCAGGCGGAAGGCCGGGGGAGCGAAGCGGCCGGCGCCCTGTTGGAGGAACTGCAGCATCTGGAGCTGTCGGTGTTGTCGGCGTATTGCCTGGAGCGCATCGGATAAGGACGGCTTCGCGGGCGGAATTCCCGCGGAGCCGTTTTGTCGTTGAGATGCCCGGAGCAAAGCGGTTAAAGCGGTCAGGCAGCGAAGGTCCGGCGCGCGCGATGCCTGTGCCGCGTCGCGGAACGGCATGCGGCTTCATGCAGGCCGCAGCGTATGGACAGAAGGATGAAAATGGAGGAAACTTTAAAGTGTGCATGCGCGCGGAGTGCGGATGCTCCGTGCGGTTCACGGATCGGAAGCGGCGGTGGCACCGGCCTTGCGCGACGCGGGGCCTGCGCGGGGCAAAGGCTGTGTGTGCCGAACGGTTGGATGCATCGGTGATCCGCCGGGCAAGGGACGTTTCGGAGACCAATGCGGGAGCGGGGTGGAGAGCGTGATGCGGTGGGTGCCTGCCGGGGACCGGGCGGCCGTGGCCGTGTGGGAGGGCGGCGCGGACGAAGCGCCTGATCCGGCGTCGTGCGCGGCCCGGATCGCGGCGGCAAAGCTGCCGTGGGTCGTCGACATCGTGCCCGCCTACGACACGGTGACGGTGGTCTATGACCCCGCGGCCGCGGCGGAGCAGGCGCCGATGGAAGGCGGCGGACCGGCGGTGTGGCAGCGCGTGGAAGCGGCGCTGCGGCGCGCGGCCGCAAGCGGCGACGCGGGCGCGGAGGCGAGGCCGCGCGTGGTCGAGATTCCGGTGCGCTACGGCGGGGAGTACGGCCCGGATCTGGAAGCCTGCGCGGCGCGGGCCGGCATGGATCCGCGGGAATTCATCGAAGCGCATGCGTCTGCGCAATATACGGTCGCGATGATCGGATTCCTGCCGGGATTTCCGTATCTGAGCGGATTGCCGGAGCGGCTTGCGCAGCCGCGCCTCGCAGCGCCGAGGCGGCGGGTGCCGGCCGGGTCGGTCGGCATCGCGGGCGTGCAGACCGGCGTGTACCCGTTCGATTCGCCGGGCGGGTGGCAGATCATCGGCCGTACCGATCGCAGGCTGTTCGATCCGCATGCCGCCGAGCCGTCGCTGCTTCGCGCCGGTGACATCGTCCGGTTCGTACCCGTCGGGAACGACGACGGCGCGCGGTCGTCAGCCGTTCCGGGCGGCGCAGCCGGCGTTGCAGGGCTTGATGCGGCGGATGGCGAAGGCGGGGGCCGGGCGAATGCGACCGGCGAGGGAGTCGTCCGAGGGAAAGCGCCGCGGACGGGGCTCATCGTCCGGTCGCCCGGGTTGCTGACGACGGTGCAGGACGGCGGCCGGCCCGGATACCGCGCGATCGGCGTCAGCGCGGGCGGCGCGATGGACGAGGTCGCGCTCCGGATCGCGAATCTGCTCGTCGGGAACCCCGAACGGGCCGCCGCGCTGGAGATGACGCTGGCGGGCGCCGAGCTGGAAGCGACGGATGATCTGCTCATCGCGGTGGCGGGCGCCGGGATGGAGCCGACCGTGGACGGCGAGCGGCTGCCCGCGTGTCGCCCGGTGTGGGTGCGGCGCGGCACGGTGATCCGCTTCGGCCGTGCCGCGCGGGGGTGCCGCGCGTATCTCGCGGTCGCCGGCGGCATCGATGTGCCGCCGATGCTCGGCGGGCGCGGCACCGACATCCGCGCCGGCTTCGGCGGCGCGGACGGCCGGCCCCTGCGGGCCGGAGACGCGCTGCCCGCGGGCGATCCCTCGGCGTGGGCGGCCGCCTGGGCGGCGGCGCTCGCGGCGGAAGCCGCCGCGTCCGGTCGCCGCTGGGCGGCGCCCGGATGGTGCGCGTCGCCGGACGGCTTCGTCCCGGAGGGCGGCGCGCGGAATGCGGCGGACGGCGTCGTGCTGCGCGCCGTGCCGTCCGCCGACATCGATGCGTTTACGGAGGAGGCCCGCGAGCGGTTCTTCCGGGAGCCGTACCGGGCGGCTCCCGATTCGGACCGGATGGGCGTGCGGCTTGCCGGACTGCCGCTCGAGCTGAACGTGCGCACGGAGATGTGCTCGCGCGGCGTGCTGCCGGGCACCGTGCAGGTTCCGGCCGGCGGCCAGCCGATCGTGCTCGGCGCCGACTGCCAGACGACCGGCGGCTATCCGGTCATCGCCCACGTGGCGGCCGTCGACCTGCCGCTGCTCGCCCAGATCCGCCCCGGCGACCGGGTGCGCTTCCGCCCGATCGGGCTGGATGAGGCGCACCGGCTGCTGCTCAGGCGGGAGAAGGAGCTGCGGCTGCTTGCCGCCGGTCTGCGCTGCCGGCTTCCGGCCCGCTCAATCTGACGGGAGGCGACGTCCATGACGACACGGGAGAGAACCATTGATCTGAACGGTGATGTCGGCGAAGGGATCGGCCGGGACCGCGAGCTGATTCCGTTCCTGTCGTCGGCGAACATTGCGTGCGGTTTCCACGCCGGCGATCCGCGCACGATGCGTGAGACGGTGGAGCTGTGCATGGAACACGGCGTCGCGATCGGCGCGCATCCGGGACTTCCGGACCGCGCCGGATTCGGACGGCGGGCAATGGCGATCTCGCCGCGCGAGGCCGCCGATGATCTGCTGTACCAGCTCGGCTCCCTCTACGCGTTCGTCCGCGCCGCGGGCGGCCGGATCCGGCACGTCAAGCTGCACGGCGCGCTGTATCACATGGCGGACCGGTCGGAGGAACTGGCCGACGCGATTGTCGGGGCCGTCCGCAGGTTCGATCCGTCCCTCGGCCTGTTCGTGCCGCCGGGAGGGCTGCTGGCGCGCTCGGCCGAAGCGGCCGGCCTCGGGTACGCGGTCGAGGCGTTCGCCGACCGGCGATACGGCGCAGACGGACGTCTGCTGCCGCGCGGCGCCGACGGCGCGGTGCTGGAACGGCCGGAAGAAGCGGCGGAGCAGGCGCTCGCCATAGCCGCCTGCGGCGTCGTGCGGACGGCGGACGGCGGCACGGCGGAGGTCCGGGCCGGCACGATCTGCATCCACGGCGACAGCCCGCGGGCACCGGAGATCGCGGCCGCGGTCAGGCGGGCCCTCGAGCGGGAAGGATGGCGAATCGTTTCCCCGTTTGCACCAAATTAAAAAACCGGGAGGACCCTGCCAGTTCATGCAAAAGTTGCATAACCGGCAGGAATCTGCAGAATGCGCGTGGAAATGTTATTGAAGAACGCGAAAAAACGCGAGGATATTCGAAATGTTGAAGGTGCAGGCACGGGGGCGGAGCAATGTCGGTTAACAAGGCGGAGAAACAGACCATACAGGTGATCGGCCTGGCGCTGATCGCGTTTGCGGTCATGCGGCTGTTCCACGGCCGCATCGACAAATGGGCGGGATCGCTGGATGTGCTGTTCATCTCGACATTGCTCGGATATGCGATCGTGGCGTTCTGTTTCGGGATGGTGCTGCTCGGCTGGGCGTTTTTCGTCCGGCAGCTGACGCGGATCCGGCTACATTCGGCCAGCCTGTTTACGATCGTCGGCATGCTGGAGCTGGCGCATGCGATCACGTTTTACGGTCAGCCGTTCCATCGCGAGCTCGGTGACACTTCGCTGACGATGATTTACGGCGCGGCCGCGCAGATCATCGGCGCGGCCGGATTGCTCATGCTGCTCAGCCAGTCGGACGGCAAGGCGCACGGCGGCGAGCGCAGGCGGCTATTGTGGATGTCGCCCCTCTGCGGCATCGCGTTCGTGTCGATCATCGGGCTCATGGCGCTGTATCAAGGCCCGGAGCTCTTCTCGGGACAGAAGCTGAACGCGCTGCGCATCGCGGCCATCGTGCTCATCCTCGGCGGCTATGCGACCGCCGGCGCGATGATCCTGTACCGGAACCGGATCACGCGGCCGCAAATGCTGCTGAAGGTCGTGCAGGCGATATGCCTGCTCTGGTTCGCGAATCTGCAGATGCTGTTCGTCGATGCAACGCTGGACGCGGACATGCTGCTCGCGCAGCTGTACAAGGCGGGCGGCTATTTCTTCCTGATGCAGGGCATCTATCTGATCACGATCGAAGGTCCGATGCGGCAGCAGAAGCGGGCGGAAGCCCAGATCCAGTATCTGGCGTACCATGACGAATTGACCGGCCTCGGCAACCGCCGGCTGCTGATGGAGCGCCTGGAGGCGGAGCTGAACCGCGCGAGGCGTTCCGGCACCGTGCTCGCCGTCCTGCTGTTCGACCTGGACCGGTTCAAGACAATCAACGACACGCTGGGACACACCTGCGGAGATCAGCTGCTGATCGCCGCGGCGAACCGCCTGAGGCAGGCGATCGCGCCTTCGACGCATGTCTACCGGATGGGAGGCGACGAGTTTACGGTGCTGCTGCCGGGCCTGGAGTCGGTCGGGGAAGCGGAGGAGGCGGCGGCACGGCTGCAGAAGGAATTCGAAGCGCCGCTCCGGTTCGACGGCACCGGCTATCATATCACGGTCAGCATCGGCATCGCGATCGGTCCGGAGCCCGGCAACACGCCGGAGATCCTGCTCACGCAGGCGGACGCCGCGCTCTACAGCGCGAAGGCGGAACGGAACACATACCGCCTGTACGATCCCCGGATGAGCGACAAGGCTCGCGAGCGGCTGGAACTGGAGAACGATCTGCGGCGCGCGCTGGAGGAGAACCAGTTCCATCTGGTCTATCAGCCGCTCGTCGATCTGCGCACCGGCCGCGTCACCGGCGTCGAGGCGCTGCTGCGCTGGAAGCATCCCGAGCGGGGCACCATTCCGCCCAGCCAGTTCGTGCCGATCGCGGAGGAGACCGGGCTCATCAACGAGATCGGCGAATGGGTCATCCGCACGGCCTGCAGGCAGAACAAGGCTTGGCAGGACGCCGGACTGCCCCCGTTCATCGTGTCGGTCAATCTGTCCATGCGGCAGTTCCACCAGCATGATCTGGCGGATCGCATCCGCGCGATTCTCGAAGAGACCGGCCTGGAGCCGCGCTGGGTCGGACTGGAGATTACGGAGAGCATGACAGCCGATGTTGAATTCGCTTACGAGACGCTGCGGAAACTGAAGGAAGTCGGGGTGCAGATTTGCCTCGACGATTTCGGAACCGGGTACAGTTCGCTCAGCTACCTGAAGCGCTATCCGATCGACAAGCTGAAGATCGATCGCTCGTTCGTCGCGGATCTGGAGCGGGACGGGAACGACGCGGCGATCGTGTCGACGATTGCCGCGATGGCCCGCCACCTGAATTTGCGCGTGACGGCCGAAGGCGTGGAGAACGAGGAGCAGCTTCGCTTTCTGCGCGCGGAATCGTGCGAAGAGGCGCAGGGCTATTATTTCACGAAGCCGGTTCCCGCCGATGCGTTCGTCAGGTGGTATGAAGCGCATGCGAAGGCGTTGGAGGCGTAGGGGGAAACATGACCCGGACCGTGCGCGTGTTCGTCTACGGCACCCTGCTGCCCGGTGAATCCAATCACGGCGTTGCATCCCCCTGGCTGGTCGATGCGCGGCCGGGTGAAGTGAACGGCAGGCTTGTCGACTGCGGCCTCTGGCCCGCGCTGGTGCGGAGCGGCGACGCGGCGGCGGGCCGCGTCAGGGGGATGTGGTTCACGGTCTGCATCGAGGCGCTGAGGGTGATGGATGAGCTCGAGGATTTCATCGGCCCGGAATCGTTGAACGGCTACGAGCGGATCTGGATCCGCGACGCGTCCGGGCAGCCGCTGGAAGGATGGGTGTACGTCTGGCCGGACGCGCGGGGATTGCCGTACATGGGCGTCGACTATTGGCCCGATCGAAGCAAAGCAAGGTAACGGCCGCCGGGCCCGCCATGCGCGGGCAAGGCGGCCGTTTGCCTGCGCGGGCAAAGCGACTGTTTGCCATGCGCGGGCAAGGCGGCCGTTTGCCTGCGCGGGCAAAGCGACTGTTTGCCATGCGCGGGCAAGGCGGCCTGTTTGCGTTGCGCAGGGCAGGCCGGCCGTTGTCGAACGAGGGGATGGCCGGGATGCGTTCGGGCGCGTGGCCGGCGGACCGTTCCTCCCGGCAAGGAAAACCGCTCCTCCCGGCAATGGATGAATGACCTTGCACCATTGCCGCGCACATCAGGTCCGCCGGAGGCCGCATTTCGCGCGCCCGGGCCGGCATATCGTCTCCGTCCGGGCTCGGGTCTTGATTCCGTCAGCGAATTAAATTAGAATAATTCTCAAATGAAATTAAATTTCAATATGGAGTGATGATCGAAATGGAAACAACCGCGAGCACCGGCAAATGCCCCTTCCCACACGGGAGCGTCACGAGCCACAAGTCCGAAGCGACCACGAACAAGCACTGGTGGCCGAACCGGCTCAACCTGAGCATCCTGCGCCAGCATGACCGGAAATCGGACCCGATGGACGAAGGGTTCGACTACGCGAAGGAATTCGCGAAGCTCGACTACTGGGCGCTGAAGGAAGATCTCCGCAAGCTGATGACGGACAGCCAGGACTGGTGGCCCGCCGACTACGGGCATTACGGACCGCTCATGATCCGCATGGCCTGGCACTCCGCCGGCACCTACCGGATCGGCGACGGCCGCGGCGGCGCCAACACCGGCACCCAGCGGTTCGCCCCGCTGAACAGCTGGCCGGACAACGCGAACCTGGACAAGGCCCGCCGTCTCCTGTGGCCGATCAAGAAAAAATACGGCAACAAGATCTCCTGGGCCGACCTGTTCATCCTCGCCGGCAACGTCGCGATCGAATCGATGGGCGGACCGGTGCTCGGCTTCGGCGGCGGACGCGTCGACGTCTGGCATCCGGAGGAAGACATCTACTGGGGCACGGAGAAGGAATGGCTGGACGACAAGCGGTATTCCGGCGACCGTGAGCTCGAAAATCCGCTGGCGGCCGTCCAGATGGGCCTCATCTACGTCAACCCCGAAGGTCCGAACGGCAAGCCGGACCCGCTTGCGGCCGCGCGCGACATCCGCGAGACGTTCCACCGGATGGGCATGAACGACGAGGAGACCGTCGCGCTCATCGCGGGCGGCCACACGTTCGGCAAGGCGCACGGCGCCGGCGATCCCTCGAAGGTCGGCCCCGATCCGGAATCCGCGCCGGTCGAACACATGGGCCTCGGCTGGATCAGCACGCACGGCTCCGGCAAGGGCCGCGACACGATCACCAGCGGGCTTGAAGGCCCGTGGACTTCGAATCCGACGAAATGGGACATGGGCTACTTCCAGAACCTGTTCGGCTATGAATGGCAGCTCACCAAGAGCCCGGCAGGAGCATGGCAGTGGGAGCCGGTCGATGTGAAACCGGAACATATGGCGCCGGACCCGGAAGATCCGTCCATCAAGGTCAAGCCGATCATGTTCACCACGGACCTGGCGCTCCGGTACGATCCGGAATACGAGAAAATTTCCCGCCGCTTCATGGAGAATCCGGAAGAGTTCGCGCAGGCGTTCGCGCGTGCGTGGTTCAAGCTCACGCACCGCGACATGGGGCCGCGCACGCGCCTGCTCGGTCCGGAGGTGCCGCAGGAGGACTTCATCTGGCAGGATCCGGTGCCGCAGGTGGACTATACGCTTACGGAGGAGCAGATCGAGGACATCAAGAAGCGGATCCTCGATTCGGGCCTGACGGTCAGCGAGCTGGTCTACACGGCGTGGTCGTCGGCGAGCACGTTCCGGCATACCGACTATCGCGGCGGCGCGAACGGCGCAAGAATCCGCCTGGCGCCGCAGAAGGACTGGGAAGTGAACCAGCCCGAGCAGCTCGCGAAGGTGCTCAGGATCCTGGAAGCGATCCGGGAGGAGCTCGATCCGAAGGTCAGCATCGCCGACCTGATCGTGCTCGGCGGCAGCGCGGCGGTCGAGAAGGCGGCGCGGGACGCCGGATTCGACGTGAAGGTGCCGTTCGCGCCCGGACGCGGCGACGCGACGCAGGAGATGACGGACGTCGAAAGCTTCAAGGTGCTTGAACCGCTTGCCGACGGCTTCCGCAACTACGTGAAGAAGGGCGTCGACGTCAATCCGGCGGAACTGCTGGTCGACAAGGCGCATCTCCTGGGCCTCACCGTTCCGGAAATGACGGTGCTCGTCGGCGGCATGCGCGTGCTCGGCGCGAACTACGGCGGCACGAAGCACGGCGTGTTCACGGACCGCGTCGGCGTGCTGACGAACGACTTCTTCGTCAACCTGCTGGATATGAACATCCGGTGGACGCCGGCCGGCGACGGCATCTACGAAGGACGCCACATCAAGACGGGCGAGCTCCTGTACACCGCGACGCAGGTGGATCTCGTGTTCGGCGCCAACTCCGAGCTGCGCGCCGTCTGCGAATTGTACGCCCAGGACGACAACCGGGAGAAATTCGTCCGCGACTTCATCAAGGCCTGGGTGAAGGTCATGAACGCCGACCGTTACGATCTGCAACGGGTGATGGTGCACTGATCCGACATGCGATCATCGTTCGAAAGATGCACAAACGGGAAGCGCGCGTGCGCTTCCCGTTTGCGTTTGGTTCATCCGATATTCGTGTTCACTTCGCTGCCGATGCCGTTCATCCGCTCGTAGACGACGGTGCCCTCCTGGGCATGGGACGTCAGGTTCATCTGCCTTGCCCGTTGCAGCAGCCGGTAAAGCGTCTCGAGATCGGCCTGGGCGGCCGCGTCGCTGAGCGCTTCGAGCGTCGCGATCCGTTGGCGCAGCGCCTTGTTCTCCTTCTCGATCATCTTCATCCGGTCGCGGCACTGATTCAGCTCCTGCGACAGATTCGCGAACAGCACCTGCACCTTCGGCGCGGCGTCAAGCAGCTGCGAGAGCGCGGCGGGAAGCGGCGTCGTCTTCGCCGATCCCTTCGCGGCTGCGGCGCCCGCATTTTCCGCCGGAGCGCGACCCGCATCCTGGGCCGGCTGGCGCTGGCGCCGGCCGCGCCGCGGCTGGACGGGCAGCGTGTAATGATTCTTCAGTTCGGTGTTCCAGCGGAAGCCGCAGGCCGCCGCCGATCGGCCGGGCAGCAGCTCCGCGGCCGCGGCGAACGCCGCCGTCAGCGACGAACCGGACTCCAGGTGCTGGCGGATGACGCTGACCAGCGTCTCATCTTCGCTCGGTGTCCATCTTGCGCGTGTTCTCTCCGACATGACTGGCATCCACTCCCTTCGATTCTGTTAACCATTGTTGCCGAATCCGGGCAATCTATTCTTGAGAAACTCGGAATTTCGTCCGGGGGGCTGTAGAAGGAGATCGGGAGACGGAAAACATTTGTTTCCCGTACCGCTTGACCCTCTTGCGTGATCCTGTACAGTGGGTGGCGGAAAGGAGGTTGAACGCGGCGATGCGGGTGAAGGCCGATGCCGCGGAAGTTCAGGCCGCGATCGGCGAATGGTACGAGCTGCTGCGGAAGTTCGGCGATTATCCGCCGGAGATGTTCCGGAAGCTCGGCCAACTATACGTGGACGACGCGCGGTTCAAAAAGAACATCGACCGGTTCGGCGAAGGGCTCGCGGCGTTCATGCGCGACGCGATGGCCGTGTACGCGGACCGGATGCAAGCGCCGTAAACAGGGGAAGGCAAGGCCCGCGGGCCTTGCCTTCGTTCGTTCGCGCCATCCGGTTCATTCGGCCGAGCCTTCGCCGGCCGCGCCCGCATCCGCCCGGTCCGGGACGGATTCCGCATCCGCCGGGACGGGTTCCGCATCTTCCGGAACCGATGCCGCCGATCCGGACGCAGAACCGCTCCCTTCCGACACTTCGCCCGATCCCGGGAATTCGAACGCGTTCGGTCCGCTCGCCGGATTCTCGGCCGCCCCGTCGATCACCGCCTGCAGCCGGGTCTGCATGCTGGCGAGCGCTTCCCGCACCGTCTTCTCGTCGTTCAGGACGGCCTGCATCTCTTCATTCCCGATGAAGTCGAACTGCATGTAGAAGTCTCCGGGAAGATCGTCCGCCCCTTCGTACAGATTGGCGCCCGACGGCTTCAAGGCGTAGAAGGCGGCCAGGTTGCGGCCTTCCTCGTCCTGGATGTATTTCGTGCGGGTCGGGAACTGGCCCATGAACGATTTCGATACGACCCGCGCAAATTCGTCGCTGTGGACGTAACGGATAAACTTCCAGGCCGCGTCGGGGTTCGTCGACTCCGCGTTGATCGCAAACACGTCGTAGAAGTTCATGTCGGGCGAATAGTCGGGATTGGCGGGATCGACCGGAACGGTGACGAGATCCCAATTGTTGACCGCCTTGTCCGGCAACATGCCCGAGGCTTCCCGGATTTGGATGAGCAAATACATCGGGCCGATCGCCATCGCGGCTTTGCCCCCGATGAACGGATCCCGGAGCAGGTAGTCTTGATACACGATTTCGCCTGTGAAAGAAGCGGGATCTTCCTTGTACAGCGCGCCGGATCGAACGGCTTTCACCGCCGTTTCGTACACGCGGGCCCAGGAATCGGTGTCGAGGGACACCCGCTTGTCGGCCGGATTCAGCACGCGGAGCCCGTGGGTGAGCCCGATCTGCTGGGCGAGCGGTTGGACGCCCGAGGGGGCATACATCATATAAAGCCCGAAGACCCGATCTTCACCCTCGCCGTCCGTCGGGAACCGCGCCGCCAGATTGAGCAGTTCCTCCCAGCTCATCCGGTCGGTCGGATATTCGATGCCGAACCGGTCGAACAAGTCCTTGTTGTAGTAGACGGCCTGCGAGTAGAAACGCGGCGCAAGGCCGTACAGCTCGCCGCCGCCCTTCTCCCTCAGCAACTCGACCATGCCCGGGACAAATCCCTCGAGATCGAACTTGTCCCGGGTGATGTACGATTCGAGCGACACGAGCCGGCCGTCGGCGGCGTACTTCTCGTACTGGTCCTGCGACAGCAACAGGATGTCCGGCTTTTCCTTCCGGATGAGTTCATCCAGTTTTTCGTTGTAGTCGCCTTCGCCGGATTGGATGGCATTCGTGTTGACCACCTGAATCTCGATATCCGGGTGCGTGGCGTAGAACAGCATGCCGTATTCCATTTGGAACGACTGGTCGCTCCAGTACAAAACCTTGATCGTCGCCGGTTCTCCGGCCGATTCCTTGCCGCTCCCGCCCTTGCTGCAGGCGGAGAGCAGCAGGGACATGGCGAGCGCGGCCGCAATCCAGCGCCGCAGCCGGATGACGGCACGATTGGCGGAACGATTCATGACGAAAAATCTCATCTCCCCCGTTTGAATGGTCGGATGGGCCGCGGCTGACTGTGTTGGCTGTCGGGACAGGGCCACTACGAAAATAGACGTTGGAAGGGAATCGATGGTTTCATTTGACATCACTGGTCCAAATTCCCGCCTTTCCCTCGCCTGCAGGCGGATCTGCAGGCGGCGGGCGCGTCTTTGAATCCGTTCAATAAATAGACAATCAGGGTCCGGAACCGGTTCATCCCCTTTTGCGCAAGGACACAAAAAAGAGGAGCGCCCCGGCCGGGCAGCTCCTCCGCGTATTGCGCATCTGTTCGATCGGAACGCTATTCGTTTTGTTCGTTTGCGCCTTCGGCCCGGTTCGCCAGCGCCTCGTCCAGCGCAGCCTGCAGCCGGGTCTGCATGCTGGCAAGCGCCTCCGCGACGGTCTTGCGGTCTTCCATCACCGCCTGCATTTCTTCCGTGCCGATCTCGTAGTAGTGCGTGAAGAAATCGTCCGGCAAATCGCCGTAACGGGCGTACATGTTCGTGTCGGCCGGCTTCAGCAGATAGAAGGCGGCCAGGTTCCGTCCTTCGTCATCGCGGATATATTTCGTGCGAACCGGGAACGTGCCGTTCAGGATTTTGGACATGACCCGCGCATAATCGTCACTGTGGAGGTAGCGGATGAAATCCCACGCCGCGTCGCGGTTCGCCGAATCGGCGTTGATCGCGAAAATGTTGTAGAACCAGACGTCGTTCGTGTAGTCGGGATTCGCCGGATCGACCGGCACGGTGACCAGGTCCCAGTTTTTGACGGCCTTGTCGGGAATGTAATCCTGTGCTTCGCGGATTTGCTGCATCAGGTACGCGCCGTCGATCGTCATCGCCGCTTTGCCGCTGATGAAGGGATCGCGCAACAGAAATTCATCGTAGCCGCCTTCAAAGCTGGTCGATTCGATCTTGTACAGGGCGCCCGAACGCATCGCACCGAGCGCCAGTTCGTAGACGCGCGCCCACGAATCGGAGTCGACCAGCACCCGCATGTCGGCCGGATTGACCTCGCGCAGCCCCAGCGACATCCCGATCCGCTGGCCGAGCTGGAACAGATCGGTATAGTAGCCGATGTTGAGACCGTAGACCCGGTCTTCGTCCGATCCGTCCGTCGGGAAACGGGCCGCGAGGTTGAACAGGTCCTCCCAGCTCATCTTGTCCGTCGGGTAGTCGATGCCGTAGCGGTCGAACAGATCCTTGTTGTAATAGAGCGCCTGGCTCGAAAAATGCGGCGTCAGGCCGTACAGTTCGCCGCCGCCCTTGCTTCGCATCAGCTCGATGAGGCCCGGCACGAAACCGTCGAGATCCACCTTGTCCCGGTTCAGATAGGGTTCGAACGACACGAGCCGGCCGTCGTTGGCAAACTTCTCGTATTGTTCCAAATCCAGCACCAGAATGTCCGGTTGTTCCTCGCGGATGAATGCGTCCAGTTTTTCTTCGTAGTTTTCGTCCCCGGAAACCCGGAGCTTCGAGGTGTTCACGACTACGAACTCGACATTCGGGTTCAGCGCGTAATACGGCATGCCGTATTCGGAATGGAACGACTGTTCGTTCCAGTACAGGACCTTGAGCGTAACCGGTTCGCCGTCCGCTTCCTCCGTGTTTCCGCCGGAGCTGCACGCGGCCGTGAGCAGCGCCAGGACGAGCATGATGAACATCAGGCGCCGCGGGGTCTTGCCGCCTGCCGGATTGCCCGTCTTGCCGCTTTTCGGGCCGGTTGCCGGAAGTTCTGCCGAATGGCCTGCCGGGTTTGGAGTGCGAATCATGTGGTTTCCTCTCTCCCATCCAAATCGTTTCGGTATGCCGCGGATTTCTCGTCATGTTTCGCGTTCCGCGCACCTTCCCTTATTATTACGAATCGCCCGGCGGTTTTGTTTCATACGGGGTGGAAAAAAGCGCCGTTGTGGACAAAACGTCCGTCCGCGCGGATAATGAGTAGCGGGAGGAGAGACTCGTGGCGATTTTGCGGAACGATTGGGCGGAATATCTGGAACCGGAATTTTCGAAGCCGTACTATCGGCAATTGCGCAGGTTTCTGATCGAAGAGTACCGGACGCGGGTCATCTATCCGGACATGTACGATATTTTCAACGCGCTCCACTATACGTCCTACGCCGACACGAGGGTGGTCATCCTGGGCCAGGACCCCTACCACGGTCCGGGTCAGGCGCATGGCCTCTGCTTCTCGGTGAAGCCCGGCGTGCCGCAACCGCCGTCGTTGCAGAACATCCTGAAAGAGCTGCACGACGACCTCGGCTGCGCGATCCCGGATCACGGCTGTCTGGCCGCCTGGGCGAAGCGGGGCGTATTGCTGCTCAACACCGTGCTGACGGTGCGGGAAGGTCAGCCCAATTCGCACCGCGGCATGGGCTGGGAGACGTTCACGGACCGCGTGATCGAGACGTTGAACATGAAGAAGGAGCCGGTCGTGTTCCTGCTGTGGGGCAGCCACGCGCAGAGCAAAGCGCAGCTCATCACGAATCCGCGCCACCATCTGATTCGTTCGCCCCATCCGAGCCCGCTGTCGGCGCACCGCGGCTTCTTCGGGAGCCGCCCGTTCTCGCGCGCGAACCGGTATCTCCGGGAGAACGGGCTGCCCGAGATCGACTGGCAGCTCCCGCTCCGCGCGGAAGAAGCGATGTAAGCGGACGGCGGAGGGTCCCATTTTTCAAAAAAGTGGTTGACAGACCGCCTGGCACATGATAAAGTGATACACATCAGCTTATGCCGACCAACCTTATAGGAATTATTGTAATTGTCGACCATTCGAGTGGAGACTTTCTGCTGCAGCCGCAGACGGAAAGTCTCCACGTGTATTTGGGAGGGTGAATCCATGGCCGAAACCGCGGGGGATGTCATCCACTGGCCGGACTACAAGTTCGCGGAATACTGCCGCAACCGCTACCGGGTCAATCGCGGCGTCTACAACACGATCGACATCTGGCTGTACGAGAACGGCGTGCGCGACATCGGCGACCGCAGGCGGCTCATCCTGCTGTTCCTCGCGGACTGCAGCGAGCCATCCGAACGCGGGGACGGCAAGTTCCTCAGATTCGGCAAAGGCGGCCTGACGGACCGGATGCGGCGGCATGTGTTCGGCCATCCGCAGCCCGGGCGAAGTCCGTACCACTGACACCACCATACGGTCTACCGTACGAGCGGAGGCATATCCCATATACGGAGATGCCTCCGCTCTCATTTTGGCGGGAGGAGGATGCGAGTGAGCCTGAACCAGCCGGAACATCTCGACATTCGGCATGTCAGCAAGACGTTCGTCACGCAGAAGGGCAGCGTCCACGCCCTCGAGGATGTCAATCTCCGCGTGCGCGCGGGCGAGTTCATCACGCTGATCGGCCCGAGCGGCTGCGGCAAGAGCACGCTGCTCAAGATCGTCGCGGGCCTCGACGACAGCCACGAGGGCGAGGTGCTGCTGGAGGGGCGCCGTGTGACCGGCCCGGGCATCGACAAGGGGTTCGTGTTCCAGGAGCCCCGCCTGTTCCCGTGGCTGACGGTGGAGCGCAACATTGCGGCCGACCTGTCGCTCAACGATCCGGAGGTGCGGCGGCGGGTCGACGAGCTGATCGGGCTCGTGCGCCTTCAGGGGTTCGCGAAGGCGTACCCGCGCGAGCTGTCCGGCGGGATGGCGCAGCGGGTCGCGATCGCGCGGGCGCTGCTTCGCAGCCCGAAGGTGCTGCTGCTCGACGAGCCGTTCGGCGCGCTCGACGCGTTCACGCGGGCGCACATGCAGGAAGTGCTGCTCGACGTCTGGCAGACAAACCGGACGACGATGCTGTTCGTCACCCACGACATCGACGAGGCGGTGTTCCTCGCGAACCGGATCGTCATCATGCGGCCGCGTCCGGGCTCGATCCGCGGCGTCATCGTGAACGATCTGCCGTACCCGCGCAAGAAGGCGAGCAGCGCGTTCCAGGAGATGCGGTTCCGCGTGCTGAGCGAATTCGAGAAGCCGGAGGAGCCGGTTGCCGCGGACTGGGCGGGCCTGTGACGGGCCCGGAAAGGAGGGGGATGGACATGTTCGGAACGATCGATGCCGCCGTCCGCAAAGAGCCGGGCCTGAAGTCCGGCCGGGAACCGGATCTTGAGCCGTGCCGGCCGAAGAACCGGGAGCCAAGCCGGGTGACGGACCGGGCGCAGGGCCGGGAGCCGAGCCGGCTCAGGATCGCCGCGCTCGGCTCGATCCTGCCCGTCCTCACGCTCGGCGCGTGGCAGATCGCGGGCGACCTCGGCTGGATCTCGACGCTGCTCTTTCCGACGCCGTTCACGATTGCGGAGACGTTCGCGCGGCTTGTCGCGACCGGCGAGATGTGGACGCATCTCGGCATCAGCTTCACGCGCGCCGCGCTCGGCTTCCTGCTCGGCGGCGGGCTCGGCCTCTTCCTCGGCCTGATCGTCGGGCTGTTCCGCCGGGCGGAGCGGTCGCTCGACCCGACGATCCAGATGATCCGGATGATTCCGCATCTCGCCGTCGCGCCGCTGTTCGTGCTCTGGTTCGGGATCGGCGAGGAGTCGAAGGTGCTGCTGATCGCGAAGGGCGCGTTCTTTCCGCTCTACATCAACACGTTCCTCGGCATCCGGAACGCGGACAACAAGCTGTTCGAGGTCGCGCGCGTGCTCGGATTCAGCCGGGCGAAGCAGGTGATGCGGCTCGTCATCCCGTCGGCGATGCCGAACATTCTGCTCGGCGTCCGGCTGTCGCTCGGCGTCGCCTGGCTCGGGCTCGTCGTCGCGGAGCTGATCGCGTCGACTTCCGGCATCGGGTACATGATGTCGGACGCGCGCCAGTTCAACAAGACGCCGGTCGTCTTCGTGGGCATCATCTTATTCGCGCTCGTCGGCGTGCTCGTCGATCTGTTCGTGCGGCTGCTCGAGCGCCGGCTGCTGCACTGGCGGGAAGGATACAAGGGCTGACCCGCCGGTTGTTCCCGAGATAAGGAGGCATGTCATGAGCGAAAATGTTGAAACGCTTCGTCCGGGGCGGATCCGGGATTCCACGGCTGGCGTCCGCAGGGGAATTCGCGGGCTGAGCGGCCGGAGCATCCGCCGGGCCGGATCGGATTTTGCGGCCGGCGCCGCGCTGCCGGCCGCCGTCATCGCCCTGTGGCAGATCGCGGGCGACGCGGGATGGATCGATCCGTTCTTCCTGCCGACGCCGCTTTCCATTCTCGAAGCGTTCCGCGACCTGTTCATCTCCGGAGATCTTGGCCGCCATCTTGGCGTCAGCGTGCGGCGCGCGGCCGTCGGCTTCCTGTTCGGCGGCGGGCTCGGGCTCATCCTCGGGCTGCTTGCCGGTTTCAACCGGAACGCCGAGTACGTGCTGGACCCGAGCATGCAGATGCTGCGCATGATTCCGCACCTTGCCATCGCGCCGCTCGTCATCCTGTGGTTCGGGTTCGGCGAGACGTCGAAAATCATCCTGATCGCCAAGGGCGCGTTCTTCCCGCTCTACATCAACACGCTGGCGGGAATCCGGGGCGTGGACGACAAGCTGGTCCAGGTGGCCCGCATCCTCGAATTCGGCCGGCGGAAGCGGCTCTCGCTGCTCATGATCCCCGCCGCGATGCCGGGCATTCTGCTGGGCTTGAGGCTTTCGCTGGCGCTTGCGTGGCTCGGCCTCGTCGTCGCGGAGCTGCTCGGCTCGACGGAAGGCGTCGGCTTTCTGATCAACACCGCGAAGCAGAACGGGACGACGGAGAACATTTTCGTCGGGATCGTCATCTTCGCGGTCGTCGGCAAACTGCTGGATTCGTTCGTGAGGCTGCTCGAACGCCGGCTGCTGCGCTGGCGCGACAGCTATCACGGATAAATCATGGATGAAATGTGCTGAAGGAGGATGAAATCATGAGCCATGTACTCGCACGGCAGAACGGATTGTCGCTGGAAGCCGACGTGCTGGTCATCGGCGGCGGTCCGGCGGGCACCTGGGCGGCGCTCGGCGCGTCTTCGCGCGGCGCGAAGGTCGTCCTCGTCGACAAGGGGTACTGCGGCACGAGCGGCGCGACGGCGCCTTCGGGCACCGGCGTCTGGTATGTGAAGCCGGATCCCGCGCTGCGGCGGCAGGCGAAGGAGAGCCGCTACGCGCTGGGCGGATTTCTTGCGGACAACCGGTGGATGGACCGGGTGCTCGACCAGACGTACGCGAACATGAACCGGCTCGCGGAATGGGGATACCCGTTCCCGCGCAATGAATTCGGCGAGCATCACAAGCGCGGATTGCAGGGGCCGGAATACATGCGGCTGATGCGCAAGCTCGTGAAGAAGGCCGGGGTGAAAATCCTTGACCACAGCCCGGCGCTCGAGCTGATCGCGGACGAATACGGCGTCGGCGGCGCTGTGGGCATCCGGCTCGAGACCGGCGAGCCGTGGACGGTGCGTGCGGGCGCGGTCGTCATCGCGACCGGCGGGTGCGCGTTTCTAAGCAAAGCGCTCGGCTGCAACGTGCTGACGGGCGACGGGTACCTGCTCGCCGCGGAAGCGGGAGCGGAGCTGTCCGGCATGGAATTCTCGAACGCCTACGCGATCTGCCCGATCTTCTCGTCGGTCACGAAGACCGCGTATTACCGTTACGCAACGTTCTATTACGAGGACGGCACCGTCATCGAGGGCGCCGGCTCGCAGCGCGGCCGCTCGGTCATCGCGCGCAAGCTGCTCGAGGGACACCGGGTGTTCGCGCGGCTTGACCAGGCGCCGGAGGACATCCGGCCGCTCCTGCGCGTGAACCAGACGAACTTCTTCCTGCCGTTCGACCGGGCGGGCATCGATCCGTTCCGCGACATGTTCGAGGTGACGCTCCGGCTCGAGGGCACGGTGCGCGGCACCGGCGGCATCCACATCGTGGACGAGACGTGCGCGACGAGGGTGCCCGGGCTGTACGCGGCCGGCGACGCGGCGACGCGCGAACTGATCTGCGGCGGCTTTACGGGCGGCGGCTCGCACAATGCGGCGTGGGCGATGTCGTCCGGCACGTTCGCCGGCGAAGGCGCGGCGGACTACGCGCTCAGGCTCGGCCGGCGCGGCCTGAAGCGGCGGCTGCGCGGACTGGCCTCGCAGGCGATCGGCGGCAGGCAGGGGCAGACGCCGGAGCGGACGCGGGAGTTCATCCGCGCCGTCCAGGCGGAGGTCATGCCGTTCGACCGCAACCTGTTCCGCACGGAGGAGCGGCTCACCGATTCGCTCGTCCGGCTTGACGGGCTGTGGCGGGACATCCGCACGAGCGCGGTGCCGTTCACGAAGGATGTCGTGAAGGCCCGCGAGGCGGCGGCGATGGCCGCAACCGCGCGGTGGATGTACCGGACGGCGCTCCGGCGGACCGAGACGCGCGGCATGCACAAGCGGGAAGATTTCCGTACGCTGGACGAGACGCAGAAGCACCGGCTCGTCAGCGGCGGGCTCGATGAAATCACCGTCCGGCCCGAGCCGGTCGGCAAGGAGGCAGCGCTGGTGTGATCGAGATCATCAGTGAAGAAAAATGCATCGCCTGCAACCGATGCGTGGATGTCTGCCCGACCCGCGTGTTCGACCGGACGGGCGGCGTTCCGGTCATCGCGCGGCAGGAGGATTGCCAGACCTGCTTCATGTGCGAGCTGTACTGCCCGGCCGACGCGCTCTATGTGGCGCCGGAGGCCGAGGCGCCGGCCGGCGTCCGCGAAGAAGAACTGGAGCGGGCCGGTCTCCTCGGCGGCTACCGCGAGAAGGTCGGCTGGGGGCCGGGAAGGACGCCCGTCGCGCAGCATGAGTACATCTATCTGCTGTCGGTCAGAAGCGGCATTGGCTGAACACGGGGAGGATATGAACGAAATGGCATCGGCAAGAAAACGCATGAAGAGACGCCATCTGTGGCTTCGCGCCGCGGCGCCGGCATTTCTCGCCGCCGGCGTGCTGCTGCTCGCGGCGTGCGGCGCGGGCGGCGGGTCCGGCAGCGAGGCTTCCGCCTCCGGCGGCGTGCCGAAAGTCATCACGTACGGCTACATCGGCCTGAACGATATGAATTTGCCGACCGGGGCCGAAGGGTGGGGCTTCTACAAGGGCATCATCCAGGAGGAACTGAAGAAGTACGGCGTCACCGAGGTGAAGCTGGTCGGTTTTCCGAACGGTCCGGACCAGAGCGAGTCGCTCATCAGCGGCCGGATCGATTTCGGCACCCTCGGCGACACGCCGGCGATTCTCGCCCGATCGTCGGGGGCGAAGTCGCGGCTCATCGCGCAGGTGTCGACGGACAGCATCGGCTATCTGATCGGCAAGAAGGACGGGCCGAAGACGGTGGGGGAGCTGAAGGGCAAGACGATCGCCACCCAGAAGGGTTCGTTCATGCACCGGTATCTCGTCGGGCTTCTCGAGAAGGAGGGGGTCACCGATTACAAGCTCGTCCACATGCTGCGGCCGGACGGGGAGGCGGCGCTCGCCCGCGGCGAGGTGGACGCGATGACGAACAGCGGGGTCAACGCGCTGAAGCAGATCGAACAGGGCTTCATCCACATCGATGACGCGACGAAGCATCCCGAGCTGTACGGCACGAGCGTGACGGTGGCGTCGGAAGATTTTCTGAACAGGTTCCCAGGCTTCCCGCGCATCTGGAACGAAATCCGGCTGAAGGCGCTCGAGGATCTGCTGCAGCACGAGGAGGAATATTACGAGCTCGTGGCGCGGATCCAGCAGTCGACGCCCGAGCTCGTGAAGCAGGTCAGCCCGGTCACGATCATCAAGGACACGCCGTTCACGGAGGAAGGCCTGAAACTGCTCGAGAGCACGAAGAATTTTCTGGTGGCAGAGAAGCTCGCGGACCGCGACTTCGAGATCGAAGACTGGATCCTGCGGGCGGAATAGGAGGGAGAGAACGATGGGAACGAGGACGACAGCGAGACTCACGCCGTTCAGGCTCGAGCAGCCGGACGGCACGGCGCTGGAAGGCGAAGTGCGGGTGGTCGAAGGCGGCGGGCGGAAGCCGGTGCTGATCCTCGGCCACGGCTTCCGCGGGCACAAGGATTGGTCGTTCTGGCCGGATGCCGCCGAGCGGCTCGCCGGCCGCGGGTACTACACGGTGACGTTCAACTTCGCGCGCATCGACGCGCTGAAGTCGGGCGGCGAGCGGAAGGCCGCGGAGACCGCCACGCTGTCGCGGGAACTTGAGGATTGGCGGGCGGTCGTGCGGGCCGCGGTCCACGGGCAGATCCCCCTGGCGGCGGAAGCCGACCCGGAGCGGCTTGCCGTGCTCGGCCACAGCCGGGCCGGAACGAGCGGCCTGCTGCTCGCCGGCGAGCTGGCCGAGGTGAAGGCGGCCGTCGTCTGGAACGGCGGCGGCGCGCCGATCCGGCCGTCGGCGGAGGACGGCCGGGAGCTGACGCCGGCGCAGATCGCGCTGATCGACGATCTCGACCGGAACGCCGAACGGTTCGATGTGCAGCGCGTGTTCGCCGGGCTCAACATTCCCGTGCTGGTCGTGCAGGGCGAGGCGGACAGCGAACGGCTGCTGGAGCAGCACCGCGCGCTCAGGGAACTCGCCCCGCACCAGTCGTTCGTCTTGATTCCCGGCGCGGATCACCGGTTTGGCGCGGCCGACCCGTACACGGGAACGACGCCGGCGCTCGACATCGCGCTTGACGAGACGGCGGCGTTCCTTAAGCGCGTCTTCCGCTGATGGCGCCGGGCTGGAGGCGGCAGTTCGGCGCGCTGCTCGCCGTGCAGCTCTTCATCTCGACGTCGCACGGCATGTACGCCCCGATCGTCTCCCGCCATCTCGCCGAACTCGGCCTGACCGGCACGGCGCTGACGAGCTGGACGGGGATCGCCTTCGCGGCCAACTTCCTCGCGATGATCATCATGCTGCCGATCCTCGGCAGGCTCGGCGACCGGATCGGCCGCAAGTCGATCATGGTCTGGTCCGGACTGGGCATGGCGACGGTGACGAGCGTGATGATGTTCGCCGGGCACCCGGCGGAGCTTGTGCTGCTGCGTTTCCTGCAGGGCTGCTTCACGGGGATTCTGCCCTTCTCCAACATCCTGGTGCTGACCGGCGCGCCGCGAAGCCGCGTCGCGTTCTCGGCCGGGCTCATGCAGATGATGGGCGAGAGCGGGCATGTGCTCGGACCGGTCATCGGGACCGCCGCGATGACGGTGCTCGCGCCGCGGCAGACGTTCCCGTTCATGAGCGCGCTGCTTGCGGCGGGCACGCTGATCGTCCTGCTGCTCGTGCGGGAGCCGCCGCGGCGGAAGGCGCCGCAAGCGGAAAGCGCGAACCTCTTCCAGGACATCGCCGCAATCTGGAAGCGGAAGCCGTATCCGCATCTTCTCGTCGCTGCGTTCTGCACGAATTTCTGCATGACGGGCACAACCCCGCTGCTCGCGTTCTGCATCGAGCGCGCGGAAGGCCGCTGGTGGGAGGGCGGCCTCAATCTCGGCTTCGCGCTCGCGGTCACATCGCTCGCGGTCATCCTGTCCGCGCCGGTTCTCGGAAGGCTGGCGGACCGGATCGGACCGAACGTCCTGCTGAAGGCGGCGACGGCGCTTGCGATCGCGCTCGGCGTCGTCCAGGCGATGACCGCAAGCTACAGCGTCATCGTGGTCTGCCGGTTTCTCACGTGCCTGTGCGTCGCCGGCATGCTCCGAACATCCAGGCCCAGATCCGCCGGCACGTGCAGCCGGGAATGGAAGGCCGGACCTACACGATCGCGAACGCCTGGCAGTTCATGGGCAGCCTCGCCGGCCCGACGGCCGGCGGCGCCATCGCCGGACTCCTCGGCATCCACGGCTGGTTCTGGACGACGGCGCTCGTGCTGGCCGTCAGCCTCTGGCAGGCGCACCAGGCCGGCCTGGCCGCGGCGGCCGCTCCCGCGGAGCGGGCAAGCCGCCCGTCGGCGGTGCAATCATGACCCATGAAGCAAAGGCTTCCCGACAGGCATGCGGGAAGCCTTCGCCGTTTACGCCATCATCATGCACATCCCGATCGTGCTGCGTTCCGGATGTTCGGGCATCGTGATGTGCCCCTCGTCCAGCGCATGGCGCAGGCACATCATCCGCATGCCCCACAGCTGCTCGCCGGTCACAAATTTGAGCTGCTCCGTCAGCCTGGCGGGACATCCGCGGCCGATGACGCGGTACGCATGGCGGTAAAGTTCGTTCAGGATGTCGAGCAGTCCGATGTAGCCGGGGGTGTCTTTCCAGGATTTGAGCCGTTCGTAATGCTCCCGCCGGAATACGGGGAAATTCGGGATGATCTTCACCGGATCGTCGGCGAGAAATCCGCGTTCGATCAGTCTGCGGATCGTGTCGGCTTCGACGCGGCCGAGCTGATTCCGCGCAAGTCCCGAACGGATGGCGCCGGCGAGAATCTGCGTCTCGACAAGGTCCAGTTCGCCCGCGCGATCCCACAAGCCGGGCAGCGGAAACTTGTAGTACCGCATGACCGCGGACTCGTCGCCGCTTTCGTTCTGGCCGATGCTGATGTTGTACGGCGTTTCGCATCTTTCGTAACCGACGATGTCCCAATATCCGCCGTGCGGCCGGGGCGTGTAGGCATTCCGGACGCCGTTCAGGCGGCGGGTATCCTGTACGGCCATGTCCACCGCAAGCGGAATCAGCGTCCAGAGCAGAAAGCTCCGCTCGAACCGTTGGCCGATCACCCGCTGCACATCCTCCGCCGCCGCGTCGAGCCATTCGATGAGCAGCGGCGCGAACGTCTTCGCGGCCTCCTCCGTCTTGCGGAAAATATCAAGCTTCATCGCTTTGTCGAGGATAATGAAATCCGTCTCGTACCTGCCCTTCGCCGTTTCCCTGAGCAGCGTCCCCTCCGCAAGCAGCCGCACCTCTTCCTCCATGTACGGCATCGCGACGCCGAGCTCGAGGGACAGCTCTTCCAGCGTGAGCGGATTCCGGTACGCCGCAAGGAGGATGTTCTTCGGAATGAGCCGGTTGATCAGGCTCCACGGCGAGCCGTCCCGGCCGTTCGGTCCGCTCTTGCTGAAGTCCACCTCATCCGCCTTGAAACTGCGCGTGCCCGTCTCCTTCGCCATCTCGATCCCCTCCCGGATAGCTTTGCGGCAGTCGTGAAGCCGCCGCTTGACCGTGCCTTCGGCCAAGCCGAGCCGGGATGCGATGTCCGCGATCCGTTCTCCCGCAAAGTAGTAAGCGACGACGATCTCGCGAAAGTCCTTCGTCAGCAAAGCCAGCTCGCGCCTGAGCGCGGCGAGTTCGTCGGCCCTCACGAGCACCGCTTCGGCGGACGGACCGGCGTCGGGCTGCGCGGTCAGCATCTGTTCGTCATGGACGATCGCGGAGCGTTTGCGCTTGTCCTTCGCCCAGCGGGCGTAGCGGTTGCGCGCCACCGCCCACAGCCACCGGTCGAAGTCGACGGGACGGCTGCCGCAGGCAAGGCTTGCGAGCGCCTGCATCGCGATCTCCTGCGCGAGATCCTCCGCTTCGTGGCGGCTTCCCGTCTTCCGCAGCGCAAAATAGTACAGCTTCTCCAGCACGTCCCGCCCCAGCGCCGCATCCGCCGCTTTCGGGGCGCCGATGTTCGCCATGCGGCTTCACCTGCCTTTCGTTCATACAAGTGTCGCCGGATGGGGAAAGGTTCGGCTGCGCGGATGTTTTTTCAACCAAGCGGCTGGACCCTGTAGATGTCGGCGCCTCCGGACCCGCGGTAATACGGATATTCCATCCGCTCCTGTATGGTCTTCGCCGCCTCGGCTCCCCGGAGCAATTCGACGGCGTACAGGCCCGTGTCGATCGATGCACAGACGCCTGCCCCGTGATTACGCCGCCGTCCCGGACAACCCTCGCCTTCACGACTTCCGCGCAGCAAGGGGCCAGCAGATCGAAGGCGGATGCGTTCGTCGTGGCCTTCCTGCCCTGAAGAAATCCCGCCGCGCCGAGCAGCAGCGCGCCCGTGCAGACGGAAATCTTCCACTCCGCCGGTTCCGCCGTCCGGATCCGGCCGGCGAAATCGTCATCGTGCCGGAGCTTCCTCGCGGCCATGCCGCCCGGGACGAAGACGAGATCATATCCGGCCAAATCCGGACGGACCCGGTTCACGCGGCAGGTGATGCCGCGGTCGTCGGTGACCTCTTCCTTCACGGCACAGAAATCCCACGACACGTTCTCGCCGCCCTCCATCAGCCTGAGCCGCGTAACCGCCTCGAAGAAGCCGATCCAGTCCAGCGAGGTCATGCCGTCGAAGAGAATGAACGCCATTTTCATCCGCATCGCCCCTTATTTCCGCTATTGTACAATACAAGCATGAATTGGGGAATCGGAACGGTTTTTTTGCGGGGAGGCGCGCGGATGAGGAACGAGCAGGAAATGATGGAGCTGATTCTCGGATTGGCGAGGGAGGACGAGCGGGTGCGGGCGGTCATCCTGAACGGCTCGCGGGCGAACCCGGATGCGCCGCGGGATCCGTTCCAGGACTACGACATCGTGTATGCGGTCCGCGAAGTGGAGCCGTTCGTGCGCGACCGGAGCTGGATCGGCCGGTTCGGCGAAGTGCTCATCATGCAGACGCCGGACGAGAGCTCGGTCCTGCCGCCGGAGCGGAAGCGGCCGGGCTTGGCGTTTCTCATGCTGTTTGCCGACGGCAACCGGATCGATCTGACGTTCTGGCCGGCGGACCGGCTGAAGGAGATGGAGGAAGACAGCCTGAGCGTGCCGCTTCTCGACAAGGACGGCGCGCTCGGCGAGCTGCCGCCGCCGAGCGTCCGCGGCCATCTGCCGAAGCCGCCTTCGGCCGCTGAGTTCCGGGATTGCTGCAACGAGTTCTGGTGGGTGAGCCCCTATGTGGCGAAGGGGCTGTGGCGTCGCGAGCTGCCGTACGCGAAGGCGATGCTCGAGGGTCCGGTGCACGCGATGTTGATGCGGATGTTGAAGTGGTACGTCCTGGAGATGTCGGACTGGAATGCGGATCCGGGGAAGGAGGGCAAGTATCTGGAGCGCCATCTGCCGCCGGATAGGTGGGCGCAGCTCGTGCGGACGTATCCGGACGGCGATTACGGCCGGATCTGGGAGGCGCTGCTGGAGATGGGCGGGCTGTTCCGCCGGGCCGCGGTGGCGGTGGCGGAGCGCCGCGGGTTCGTCTATAACCGGCGGGAGGACGAGAACGTGACGGCGTATTTGCGGCGCGTAAGGGAGATGCCGCGGTGAGGGGACGTCGCGTTGAAACGGCATTCGCGGGGCGGTGCCGCAGCACCATGATGCGCCGTTCAAGCGCGGCATTCGCGGGGCGGTGCCGCAGCATCATGATGCGCCGTTCAAGCGCGGCATTCGCGGGGCAGCCCGGCCGGCGCGGGGTCCGGAATTTCCGCCAAAGAAGCAACAAATCCGGCACCATGCGTGCCGGATTTCCGTTTTTGGCAGTCTTCAAGCAAGGGGGTGTCTTCCGCTCCTAACGATAATATTATAACGCAACATTTTTTATAAGTCTATACTTTTTTCACCCGATTGGCTATATTTTTCACGGCGATCCCGGGATCACACCAATCCGAACGGGGTGATCGTTTGAGTCTCATCAAGCTTGAGGCAATCGGCAAATCGTTCAAGGTCGCGAAGCGGCCGGCAGGTTTCCGGGAAGCGGTGAAAGCGTTTTTCTCCCGTGAGCACACGATCGTCGAAGCGCTCCGGGACATCTCGTTCACCGTCCGCGAAGGCGAGATCGTCGGCTACATCGGCCCGAACGGCGCCGGCAAGTCGACGACGGTCAAAATCATGTGCGGCGTGCTCGTTCCGGATGCCGGCTCCTGTTCCATCATGGGATACACGCCCTGGAAAGACCGCGTCCGCTACGTCCGGCACATCGGCGTCGTGTTCGGCCAGCGGTCGCAGCTCTGGTGGGACGTGCCGGTCATCGACTCGTTCGAGCTGCTGCGCGACATCTACGCCATTCCGCCGGATGCCTATCGCAAAAATCTCGACCGGCTCGCCGAATGGCTGGACCTCGCCGATCTCCTGCGCACGCCGGTGAGGCAGCTCAGCCTCGGCCAGCGGATGCGCTGCGAGATCGCCGCTTCGCTGCTGCACGAGCCGGCGATCCTGTTCCTCGACGAGCCGACGATCGGCCTTGACGCCGAGAGCAAACGCGCGGTCCGGCAATTCATCAGGATGATCAACCGGGAGCGCGGCGTCACCGTCATCCTGACGACCCATGACATGCACGACATCGAGGCGCTGGCCGACCGCATCCTGATGATCGGCAAGGGGATGCTGCTCTACGACGGCAGCCTGTCCGACCTGCGAAGCCGCTACGGCACGCGGAAGACGATTGCCGTCGAATACAAGGGCGGCGCCGACGCCGTCCCCCCGATCGATGCGCCCGGCGTGCAGTGCCTTTCCCGTTCGCCGGGTCGGGCCGTCTACGCCTTCGATTCGGACCGGATCGACATCACCGATCTGATCAACCGGTTGTCGGCAGTCGGAGAACTTGCCGACGTCGAAATCGGCTCGCCGCCGGTTGACGAACTCATCCTTCGGCTTTACAAGGAGCATCGGGTATGAATGCGCCGCTTGCGCTCTTGAAAATGCGTTTCCTGACCGGCCTGCAGTACCGGGCGGCCGCCGCGGCCGGCGTGCTGACGCAGTTCTTCTTCGGCCTCGTCTTCATCATGGTGTACGTCGCCTTCTACAGGCATGCCGGCCCGGCGCAGCCGATGACGCTGGAGGAAGTGGCCGCCTACATCTGGCTGCAGCAAATCTTCTTCACGTTCATCATGCTGTGGCATTCCGATTATGAGCTGTTCGATCTGATCACCGGCGGGGGCATCGCGTACGAACTGTGCCGGCCGTGGCGGCTCTATACGGTCTGGTACGTCAAGCTGCTGGCGGCGCGCCTTTCCGCCTGCGCGCTCCGCTGCCTGCCGATCGCGGCCGTCGTCCTGTTCCTGCCGGAGCCGTACGGCCTTTCGCTCCCGCGTCGCCGGAAGCGTTCCTGCTGTTCGTCGCGGCGCTGCTCGCCGGCCTTCTGCTCGTCATTGCGATTTCGATGTTCGTCTACCTTTCCGTCTTCTGGACGATGTCACCGGTCGGTTCGATATTGTTGATCGCGGTGGCGGGCGAGTTTTTCGCGGGAATGGTGATACCGGTGCCGCTCATGCCGGACTGGATGCGGCAGATCGCGCATCTGCTGCCGTTCCGCTGGACGGTCGATTTTCCGTTCCGGGTATACACCGGCCATATCGGTGCGCAGGAAGCGATCGCCGGAATCGGCGGGCAGCTCGTCTGGCTTGCTGTCCTCGTCGCCGCCGGTCGATGGCTGATGGGGCGGGCGCTCCGGCGCGTCGTCGTGCAGGGAGGCTGATGCATAAGATGCGGCTCTATTTCAAATACATGTCCATCCTGTTCAAGTCGCAGATGCAGTACCGGACGTCGTTCCTCATGCTGTGCATCGGCCAGTTTTTCGTGCCGTTCTCCGTGTTCGCCGGCGTGTACTTCCTGTTCGAGCGGTTCGGCGGGCTGCCCGGCTGGACGTTCCACGAAACGGCGCTTGGCTACGGCGTCGTCCACATGGCGTTCTCGGTGGCGGAATGCTTCGCGCGCGGCTTCGACGCGTTCCCGCGCCTCGTCGTCCGCGGCGATTTCGACCGGCTGCTCGTCCGGCCGCGCGGCACGGTCGTCCAGGTGCTCGGCTCGAACATGGAATTCACCCGCTTCGGCCGGATGCTGCAGAGCGCGGTCGTGCTCGGGATCGCGGCAGGCGGGCCCGATGTCGGCTGG
>Ga0207871_100219_pt1 | contig 30628 bp, 23 predicted proteins | sample Passage260A_FD_187371 | JGI IMG/M metagenome (GOLD analysis project Ga0207871, IMG submission 187371) | Cellulose adapted compost microbial communities from Newby Island Compost Facility, Milpitas, CA, USA - Passage2 60A (SPAdes) (version 2) ...
CTCGCTCGGCAGGACGAAGACCGGTTCCTCGACGATCGTCAGCATGTCCGGCCCGAGCACGGTGGCCATGCAGCCTTTCCGCGACTTGTCGCCCTTCGGGCAGAAGCCCGTGTACAGATAGGTCCGGTCCCCTTCGGTCAGGACGCCGGGGTCGAACTGGTGCTGGTCCCCTTCCCGCTCCCCGAGCCGCGTGCCGTCCGGATACCGGACATAGCCGTAGAACTCGAACTTGCCGGCCGGCGTGTCGCTCACCGCGACCGAGACGACGGACACCTTGTCCAGCACGTAGTACAGATAATACCGTCCGTCCGGCCCTCTGGTCACATCCGGCGCGTACAGGCACATGCTGCCGTCCGGGTTGAGCGGATCGTCGGTCTTCCGGTAAATGACGCCCTCGTAGCGCCAGTCTCCGAGATTGTCGACGGGCGCCGACCAGCACACGTAGTCGTTCAGGCAGAACGCGTGGCCGTTGAACCGGTCATGGGAACCGTAAACGTAGACGCGGTCGCCGAACACATAAGGTTCGCCGTCGGGAATGTACTCCCAGGAAGGCAGATACGGATTGAATGCTTGCTTTTTCACGATCCGGTCTCACTCCTTTCGGTTTCAATTGGAGCATATATCCAAACCCGCCCGCAGGCAATAGCTTTGCAGTCAAAATCAAGGAAAATGGAGATAGAATACAAACTCATGCGGGAAGGTGAACGACATGGGCAGAACGGCCGTTTCGCTCGGCGTCCTCGCGGGCTGCCTGGGAGCCGCCTGGCTGCCGTACACCGGCTTGTCCGCGCCCGGCTTCGGGGAGGACGGCGGCAACGCGGCGCTGACCGTGGTCGTCCATTCATCTGCTGGAAAACCGGAAACGGGAAGAGCGTCCCTGACGTCCCTGAGCGCCTTTCCTGGTACGACAAAGGCCCTGTATCCCGAACAAGGGAGCAGGGCTTTTCCTTTCATCCTGACGCCGCCCGCTTCACGCCGGCCCGGGATGAAGCCGGCGTGCTATCGGGCTCGCAGAAGATAACGGCAGCCCGCCCTCGCTTCAAACGACAAAACATCGGCATACCGCGCGTCCCGACGGACCGCCACCGCGCGGCCGTCCAGCAGCACCTCCGCATCCCGGGCAACCCGGACCGAGCACGTGCCGTCGAGACGCGGCGTGATCCACGCTTCAACCAGAACGCCGTCCTCCCACCGGATGTCGATCTCGTATCCCCCGCGCGCCCGGAGCCCCCTGACCTCGCCCGCGGGCCAAGCCTTGGGCAGCGCGGGCAGCAGATGGACGACGCCGTCATGGCTCTGCAGCAGCATCTCGGCGATGCCGGCCGTGCCGCCGAAATTGCCGTCGATCTGGAACGGCGGATGGTCGTCCAGCAGATTCGGCAGCGTCGACTTGGCGAGCAGGGCGATCAAATTCTCGTGCGCCCGTTCGCCGTCCTCCAGGCGCGCCCAGAAATTGACGATCCACGCACGGCTCCAACCGGTGTGCCCGCCGCCGTGCGCCAGCCTCCGTTCCAGCGTGCGGCGCGCGGCCTGCGCCAGCTCCGGCGTCCGCCGCGGCGTGATCTGGTCGCCCGGATGCAGGGCGAACAGGTGCGAGATGTGCCGGTGTCCCGGCTCCGCCTCCCCGTAATCCTCGTACCATTCCTGAAGCGTGCCGAGCCGGCCGATTTTGTCCTTCGGAAGCCGCTCCAGCACCCGCTCCGCCTCGCGGACGAACGGCTCGTCAACCGCCTTGCCCGCCCGCTCCGCGAGCACCCGCTCCGCCTCCAGGCAAGCGCCCAGCAGCGCGCGGATGATCTGCGCGTCCATCGCCGGGCCGGCGCACAGCACGCCCGTCTCGCCGTTCGGCAGCACGTAGGTATTCTCCGGCGACACCGACGGACAGGTGACAAGCTCGCCGCCCGGGCTTTCCACCAGGTAATCCATCACGAACAGCGCCGCTTCCTTCATCGTCTCGAGCGCCCGCCCGAGGAACGCGAGGTCCTGCGTGAACCGGTAATGCTCCCACAGATGCAGGCAGAGCCAGGCGGCGCCGAGCGGCCAGTACGACGCGGGGAGCCAGGTGTCCTGCGGCGCCGTGTCCGCCCAGATGTCGGTATTGTGATGCGCGGTAAAACCCCGGCAGCCGTACATGACCCGCGCCGTCCTGCGGCCCGGCTCCCGCATCCGCTCGATCAGCTCGAACAGCGGTTCGTGGCATTCCGGCAGCGCGCAAGGTTCCGCCGGCCAGTAGTTCATCTGCGTGTTGATGTTGATCGTATACTTGCTGTCCCAGGGCGGCAGGAATTGGTCGTTCCAGACGCCCTGCAGGTTCGCGGGCAGCGATCCCGGACGGCTGGAGGCGATGAGCAGATACCGGCCGTATTGGAAATAGAGCGCCATGAGCCCCGGGTCGTCCTCTCCGCGTCGCAGCCGCTTAAGCCTCTCCGGAACCGGCAGCCCGCTTTTCTCTTCATGCCCGGCCAGGGTGAGCGTCACGCGCCCGAACAGCTCCCGATAGTCCCGCACATGCCGTTCCAGCAGTTCGTCGACGGACGCGGCGCATACCGAGCGGGCGTGCGCCAGGCTGTGCGCGAGCGGCTCTTTCTCGCGGAAGCTGGTCGCGGCCGCGATGACCAGCGTGACACCGTCCGCCCCTTCCACGATCAGGTGCTCGCCGATCGTGTCCAGCCTGCCGCCGTCGGCCTTCGCCGCCACCGCCGCCGCGAACGCCACGCCGCCCTCGCCGCCGCTTGCGCCCGCCATGAAGATCGCGTCCGTCCCGCTTCTTCCCGTCCGGTCCACATACCGCCACATCGCCCGCTCCAGCCGCGCCGTCAGCGTGATCTGCCCCGGACGGTCGGCGGTGAGGCGCACCACGATGGCCTGATCCGGGAAGCTCGCGAAATATTCCCGCCGATGCCGCACTCCCCGATGCGTGAACCCGACGGTGACGACCGCCCGCTCCAGATCCAGCGTCCGCTCGTACCGCTCCACCGCTTCGGGATCGATCCCCCCGAAGGTCAGCAGCAGGTTCCCGAGCGGCACGTAATGCCGCTGCGTCTCGGGCAGACCCGACAGGCCCGCCACCGCCAGGCGCTCGGCTTCCCGCGGCTTCCCCTCGAAAATGAGCCGCCGGATCTCCGGCAGCACCTTCGCCGCGTCCGGGTTGTTCCGGTCCCGCGGCCCGCCGTGCCAGAGCGAGTCTTCGTTGAGCTGCAGCCGTTCGTTCGCCGGATGGCCGAAGACCATCGCGCCCATGCGGCCGTTGCCGATCGGCAGCGCCTCGTTCCATTCACCGGCCGGCCGGTCATACTTCATCGCCAGATTGCGCAAACCCTTTCACCTTCCTGGCCATGGCGGCTATTTCGTTTCAGTATCCTGGTCCCATTGTATTTTTTCAGGATCCGGAAGACAATGGCCAATTTGGACGGGGCCGGATCAGCCCTTTACCCCGCCGATGACCAGGCCCTTGACGAAATACCGCTGCAGGAATGGATAAACCATGATGATCGGCAAACTCGCGACGATCGTCATCGTCGCGCGGATCGATGTCGGCGTCACCGTCCGCGTTCTGCCCCCCATCGCATCGGCATACTGGTCGGCCGGACTCAGATGCGAGGTGTTCGTGCTGGCCAGGATTTTCACCAATTCATATTGCAGGGTGCTGAGATCGGCTCTCGAAGAGTTGTACAGGAACACGTCGAACCAGGAGTTCCATTGGTAGACGGCCACGAACAACGAAACGGTGGCGAGAGCCGGCACGATCAGCGGAAGGACGATCCGGATGAACACGGTGAAATCCCCGGCACCGTCGATCCTGGCCGATTCCAGGATGCCTTCCGGCAGACCGTCGATAAAGGAGCGAATGACGATCATATTGAACACGCCGATGATGCCCGGGACGATGTACACCCAGAAGGTGTTCAGCAAATCGAGATTTTTGATCAGCAGGTACTCGGGAATGAGGCCGCCGCTGAAATACATCGTAAAGATGAAGACAATGGAAACGAATTTTCTCAGCTTGTATTCGGGACGGCTCACGGCATAGGCCAGCATCGCCGTGCAGAACACGGAGACGAGCGTCCCGATGATCGTCCTGGCCGCGGAAATGAAGGTCGCGAAGTACACGTTGGTTTCGCTGAACACGTATTCGTAATTTCGCAGCGTCCAAACCCTTGGCCACAGATAAATGCCGCCCCGGATGGAGTCGTTCGCGTCGTTGAGCGACAGGGCCAGCATATTAATGAAAGGATACAGGGTTACGACGATCAGAAAAATCATGAAAATGTAATTGCAGAAATCAAACACTTTGTCTCCGAATGAAGACGCAACGGAGGAACGGGTCCGCGACATCATACCGCCTCCTTTCTTCTAGTACAATCTGCTCTGGCCGAGACGCTTGGCGATGTGGTTGGCCGAGATGATGAAAATGAAGCTGACCACGGTCTTGAAGATGCCGGCGGCGGTCGCCAGACCGTAGTTGTTCAGCTGAATCCCGTACTTCAGCACGAAGATGTCAAGGTTTTCCGAGTATTCGATATTCATGCTGTTGCCGAGCAGGTATTGCGGCTCAAAACCGGATTCGAGAATATGTCCGAGGTTCATGATGAGCAAAAGAACGATGACGGGCCGAATGCCCGGAAGCGTGATGTGCCACATCCGGCGAAAGCGCGACGCGCCGTCGATTTGGGCCGCTTCGTACTGCGTGGGATCAATGGTGGTGATGGCGGCCAGATAAATGATCGTGTTCCAACCGACGTTCTTCCACACCTCTGCGACAGCCAGAATGCCCCAGAAGTACTCGCCGACGCCGAGCCACAAGATGGGCCGTTCGATGATGTTCAGCTTGAGGAGCAGGTTATTGATGATGCCCTCCGGCGCCAGCGTCTCCTGGACGATGTTGGCGGCCACGACCCACGAGACGAAGTGCGGCAAATAGCTGATCGTCTGCACGGTCCGCTTGAAATACACCCGGCGAAGCTCATTCAGGAGCAACGCCAGCGTGATAGCGGTTACGAAGCCCAGCACGAGGTTGAGGCTGCTCATGACGAGCGTGTTGCGCAAGACGCGGTAAAAATGATGGTCCTGAAACAGCATCCTGAAATTTTCGAGGCCCACCCACGTCTGGTCGAACAGACCTTTTCCCAGCCGGTATCGCTGAAAGGCAATCAACCAGCCCCAAAGCGGGAGATATTTGAAGACAATGACCCACACGAGAAACGGCAGCGACATCAGCATCAACGTTTTCTGATTGGACAACGACTTGAAAAACTGCCTGATGCGCGACTTTTCAACCACCAAGGTCAGACTCCCTTCAGGCCGCAACATGCGCCAATTTCGGAAAAAATGGGATGGGAAAAGCGAGCCGGGCCCGCTTTTCCCTCCCTTATGGCATCGTGGAAATCGGCACTGTTGATTACCATTTCCCCGCGACGCGATCGCGTACTTTCCGGGTCATGAACTCTTCGTAACCCGCGGCATTCAGCTTGCCGAACTCCCGCATGTACTCTTCCCAGACGGCTTCGAACTGTCCCTCCGGAGCAAGCACCATTTTCGGATAGTACAGCATCATGAGGTCGTTTGCCTGCTGGCTGAACATCGCCTCCGGAGAGCCCTGGGGTTTCTCGATGCTCCACGCCGGGTACCACGGTCTTTCGACGGGCGTGGCGTAGAGATCCGCAAACGTCTCGACGCCCCAGGCCTTCAGCAGCTCTTTGTCGCCTTCCGTATAATTGACCCTCGCGACTTCCGGCTGATAGAACGGCCAGTGCGCGTTGCCGTCCTCATAGACCGAGTTGTTGCCGTAACGCGGCCATTCGTACTCGAAATAGGCGAAACCGTATTCGCGCCGGAAGTCATTGTCGTTCCGTTTGCGAAGCTGCTCTTCCGTCATATAGAAGCGGCCGTTTTCGTCCACCTCGTACGTAACGCCCGGTTCTCCCCATGTGGTGAGCTTCTGGTTCTCTTCCTTGAGCAGGTTGTCCCAGTATTTGATGATCCGGACCGGATCCTTGGCGCTGACGGAAATGCCGAGACCGCGGTTGTTGACGAAGGACGGCGGATCCACATAGGCGTCCGTGATGTCCTCGTCGAACACGATCGGCAGCGATACATATTGCAGGTCGTCATTGCCGGCCGTCTTCAGGTTGTTGATGGCGTCGCCGATCTGCCAGATATAGGCGGCAAACCCGAGCATGCGGCCGGAGGTGATTTTGGCCATGAACTGGTCGCCGTTGGCGGTAAAGCTTTCCGGATCCAGCAGTCCTTTGTTGTACAGGTCATGCAGCGCTTTCAACCAACGCTTCTCGAGTTCGGTTCCCTGATACAGCTTGGCTTCGTGGGTTTCCAGGTCCACGAGGACGTTGCCGTCGTTCGGATACCCGGCCAGGTGCATCGGCGGGTTCGTGATCGTGTAATACTGGGCGGCGTCGCCCGCGTAAATGCCGAAGCCGATCGTTTCTTTGCCGTCGATGACGGGATATTTCTCATGAAACTTTTCGATGAGTTCGAAATACTGGTCGAGCGTCTTGATTTTCGGATAACCGAATTCCTTCAGCACCCTGCGCTGAATCCAGAAGTTCGTCACGGGATTCGGGTCCGAAATGTAACCGCCGACATTGGCCGTAAACGGCAGGATGTAGATGTTGCCGTCTTCATGCTTCATCTTGTCCAGGTACGGACCGTACACGCGCATGATGTTGGGTCCGTGCTGTTCGATCAGATCGTTGAGCGGGATGAACGCGCCGGCGTCCACCAACTTGGCGTACTCGCTGACCGGAGATATGACGTCGGGGTATTCTCCGCCGGAGATCATGACGCCCGCCTTGATGGCCGGATCGCCCACGACGAACTCCATCTTCCAGTCGACGCCCGTCTGTTCCTTGAGAATCTGGCCGATCCTGGTTTCGCTCGCCAACTTGTCGATGTTCGATCCGAAGGCGAAATACGTGAACGTGACCGGGCTTTTGTCGTCTCCGCTTGCGGTACCGGTCGTTCCTGTGCCGTTGCCGGTTCCGGCCCCGTTTTCCTTGGCGCCGCGCGAACAACCGGCGAAGATCAGCGAAGCGGTCAGCATCGCGATCAAACCGATGCGCAGCCAGTGTCTCCGTCTCATCTTCTGTCCCCTTTCCATGCTGAACAGTGTGTTGTAAGCACTTTCAGTATAGAAGGGGATGCAAAACGAATTGTACATTGCAAAACTTAGATCCGGCTTTGAATAATTTAAGCGCCCGGTTTTTCCAATCCGCGCCCCGTGTGCGTGACGGGCAGGCGAAGCATGATCCGCGTGCCCTTGTTTCGGCTGCTGGCGATGCTGAAATCGAACGATTCTCCGTAACAGATTTTCAGGCGCGTGATGACATTTTTCATGCCGATCGAATTGTCCATGGGCGTTTCTTCCCGGAAATACCGGTAAAGCTCGTCGATTTTCTCCTGATCCATCCCCGCCCCGTTGTCCGAAACGATGAACACGATCCGTTCGTTCTCCCGCCCGATCTGGATCGAGATATAGCCGATGCCCGGCACATTCTCGATCCCGTGAATGCTCGCATTCTCCACGAAAGGCAGAAAAGCCATTTTCGGAATTTCCATGTCCAGCACGGCATGATCGACTTCGATGTGATACTCCAGCTTTTTGTCGAACCGGTATTTCTGGATTTCCAGGAAACACTCGATCAACTCCAACTCTTCCCGAATGGTGACGAAGCTTTTGTTCCACAGAATCGATTTCCGGAAAATGGTGGCCATGTTCTGGATCGTCTGGGCGGTCTGCGATTCGCCCTTCATCAGACTTCTCATCCGGATTGTTTCCAGCGCGTTGAACAGAAAGTGGGGATTGATCTGGCTGTGCAGCGCGTTCAACTGGGCTTGCCTTTCGCGCAGCAGGATTTCTTTTTTCTGGATTTCGGCGACGTAGACGTCATTGATCAGATTTTTGATCCGCTCGCTCATCCGGTTGAATTCCAGCGCGAGCTCGCCCACTTCATCCCGTTCGCGGAGATGGGGGATCGGTTCGAAATGGTTGCCTCGCATCGATTTCATGTGTTTCAGAATCACTTGAATGCGCCTGTGGATCGAACGATGGAAGAACAGGATGACGATCGTGGGAACGAGGAAGTTGATCCCCGCGAACCACAGGATGAACCGGCCGGATTTTCTGACATCGTACAGGATTTTTTCTTCATCGAGGATGCCGTAAAGCTTCCAGTTCCCGAGATAGCGGCCCGACTGGTACGGCTTCATGAGGACGATCGCCTTGTCCGGTCGGGGAATCTCGCGAAGATCGACGGCACCGTGCGCTTCGATGAGCGGGCTTCGCCCGCCGCCCGCGAGACGGCCGAACCGCGCTTGATCGGAAGGGTCCAGCAGGTAGATGTCTCCTTCGAAACCGGACAATTGGAACATCTGCTCGACATGGTTCCGGTTCAGATCGATCTTGATCACATTGTCGTATCCCGTAAGCCGGCGATCCCACAGATTCTGCACCACGCTGATGCCGTCGTTGGTCACGTACAAATGCGGGTACGTATCGTTCGTTTCCTTGAGCAGACGATACCACTCCGCCCCGCGCACGTCGTCCTCAAGCCTGACAATTTGCTTCGAGGTCAGAATGGTCGGATTGTCGCTCATGATCGTGACGGAACTGATGGTTTTGTATTCCTTGTCGGAACGATTGAACAGATGCGACACGCCGAGCAGCAATTCGATGTAGTGATCGTATGAAGGATGAGGGGTATTGAGCAGTTTTTTCAATTGATTGTCAATGGAATACAAGTAAGAAATGCCGGCGGCTTCGTCGATCAGCGCCCCCAGTTCGGATTGCAGCAGGGTGATGGCCTGATCCGAATCGGACGTTTTCTGTTCCTTGATGTTCCGGATCGTCAGCTGATAGAAGATGACGTTCGTTAAGACGGTGGGCAGAAACACGCACACCATGTAGATGGCGATCATCTTGCTGAGCAAGTTCCAATCGTGCAACCGGAACATTTTCACGGCTGACCACCCGATGATTGCGCAAGCATCTTGTTGCGGTATTCCGTCGGCGTCATCTTCTCCCGTTTTTCAAATTGGACGGCGAAATAATCCGCATTCTGGATGCCGACCATCTCCGCGATTTCGTATACCCGCTTCCTGGTTGTCCTCAGCAGCCGCTTGGCTTCCTCGATGCGAAGGGACAACAGGTATTCGTTGAAATACATGCCGTAATGCTTGCGGAATAGCTGACCCAGGTAAATGGGGTTCATGCCGAATTCCATCGCGATCCCCTTGAGGTAGATGTTTTCCCTGAAGTTGGCGTCGATGTATTTTTTGACCTTCTCGATGATCGCCTCGCCTTTGTCTCCGCGCTTCCGCTCCATGTGGTCCGCGGCCTTCTCCAGGAATCCGGCGAAGGCCCGCTTCAGTTGTTCCGGATTGCGGTATCGGGTTTGCCAATTCAGCATGTCTTCCATCCACTCATGCATTTCTTCGCTGCCGTCGATTTGCCGGATGCCGTTGATCACGGCGATGACGCATCGCCGGATGGTGTTCGCAACCGCGCCGGGCGCGAAGCGCCGTTCCCCGAAGGCTGCGAAAAAGGCGTCCACTACGGCGCAGATGCCTTCCTTGCGATTGGCCTCGACCTCGAACAACAGTTTGCCGTGCAAATCTTCTTCCACATCGAAGTGGTAAAGCGGCATTCCGTTCAATTCCGATGCCAGATACACTCCGCCGCCGTCCGAAGCGAAGCGGTAATTCAGGCAATTTTCCGCGCTGGCGCGGGAAGCGGCGATCTGTTTCAGGTGATCCGTCCGGTGTCCGACGAACAAGGCGAGCTTCGTCGACAGGCGGTTTTCCAGATATCCGAGCAGCTCCGTATATCCCGCTCGCTCCGCCTTGAGACGCCCCTTCAGCCACCACGGGGGAACGATGAAGCCGTATTGATTGCAGCCGCGCGCATGAAGGAGCAGTTGGCGTTCGTCCATGCCAAAGTACCGCCGGAGGAACGTCTTCAGCGGCGGCAAATAATCGACGGTGTCATGCGGCAGCAAATCCTGGATTTCCGCAATGACATAGGCGTAGGGAGCGGCAAGGGGAAGCTCCAGCGTGCGCACGATTTGCGACAATACCTGTTCGTCGGGTTCGCTCTGGACCAGGCTTTCGATGACGATCTCGATAAGCGGTTTTTCTCTTGTTATCGATAACAATTTTTGCCGATTCAACGCCGTGACGACTCTTTTCAGCGTCGTTTCAAGTTCCTGTTTGTTGACCGGCTTCAGGATGTAGTCCGACACGTGATACCGAAGGGCTTGTTGCGCGTAGGCGAAATCGGAGTACCCGCTCAGGATGATAAATTTCGGCTGATGCGCGTCCTCCCCGTGGATCCGCCGAATCAATTCCAGACCGTCAAGCGCGGGCATCCGGATATCGACGATGACGAGATCGGGTGCCAGCTCCCGGATCATTGTCAGCGCTTGCAATCCGTTCTCTGCTTCACCGCAAACTTCAAACTGAAGCGAGGCCCAGTCCAACAGACTGATGAGTCCCTTCCGAACGAAGACCTCATCATCCACGATCAGCACCTTGTACATCGGTCATCCTCCCGTCGTGCCGAACCGCTGCCGGATCCGGCCGTTCTTGCTGCTGTTGCCAGGCGCCCCGACGGCGTACGCGACGATTGGAACTTGTAACTTGTAAAGTAAAATACAACAAATTGGGAAGCGGATTGTCAAGACCGAAAAAAAAGAATCCTTCCGCCGCCGTTTGCGCCGGCGCCGGAAGGATTCCGTCCTCATCAGCCCTTGAACAAATCGGGCAGGATGTTGTACAGGTATTGGTTCTGCCAGTACCAGGTGTGCGATCCGTCCTCGGCTTCCATGAAGTAGAAGTTGCCCTTCTCCGGTTTGGACGAATACCGGAATACATCGTCATGCTTCTTCATCGCTTCAATCTGCGGCTTCAGGTTCGGATAGGCGATGTCCTGCTTGCCCGTGGCGCTGAAGATGTAGAAATCCTGTGCCTTGTAGCCCGACTCGCGGACCACCCGGGCGAGGAACGCCGCCGTTTCCTCCGGCTTGAGGCCGCCGCTCCTGTCGCCGAGCGCCCAGCTGTCGCCGCTGAGCGGGATGTAGTATTTGAAGTAGTCCAGGCCGCCCTTCGCGAACAGGTGCCAGGTCGTTACGGAACCCATGGAAAATCCGCCGAACGCGCGATGGGCCCGGGACGCCTTCAGATCGGCCGGCGCGGCCGATTTCGCGTACGTGTTGTACTTCGTCTCCACCAGCGGCAGAATCGTCCCGATGAGCTCCTCGTGGAACAGGGCGACGTCGTTCTTCCCGCCGTAGAAGGACGGCGTCACGACGATGAGCGGCTCGATGTCGCCGCGGGCGATCATGTTGTCAATGATCCGCTTCAGCGCCCGGTTTTCCCCCGGACCGCCGAACAGCAGATCTTCGTTCTCGCCGCCGCCGTGCATCAGATACAGCACGTTGTACCTCACGCTCTTGTCGGACGCGTCATAGCCGTACGGGAGGTACACATGCAGCTTTTTGCGGTCCTTGCCGCCTTCCGTGTTGTCGGCCTCGTACCACAGCGTTTCGATGGTACCCGGCCGGTCGCTGTCGGCCAGATAATCGGTCGGCATTGCGCGGAAATATTTCTCGTTCGCGGCTTCTTCCGTCATCTCCAGCGATTCGATCGCCGCTTTCAGCGCGGCATACCGTTCGTCGATCCACTCCTGCGTCACTTCCTGGCCGCCCAGCAGGTCCTCCGCCGTGACGTCCGGAATGGCGTTCTTTACGACCTCCGGATTTTTGTACAGCGTGAAATCCATCGACTGCGCCTCGCGGATCAAAATGAGCAGGTCGTACGGGTTGATGCCGCTCTGTTCATTGAATTTTTTCCCGGACAGCAGCACTTCGCCGAACAGGCCCGTATCGTTCCACGCCATGCCCGTCGAATCGAACAGATTGAGCGTACCGACCCGTTCCTCCCCGACCGCGTCGTTGATCTGCAGCTCGAGGCCCATGACGGTGCCGTTCACCGGCCGTTTCCGGAGGGCGACCCGGGCTTCGACGATATACCCGTCCTCCGTCTTGCTCACGGCGGTGTAGAATCGCGATGCGTCTCCCTTGTCCACGGTTTGGACGTTCTCGACGTTCACGCGGAATTGCAGGTCGTCCACGCCGTACTCCTGCGATTTGTTGTTGTCCTCGTCAAGGAAGATTTCAAGCGAATCCTGCATGTAGGGCGTCCCGGATTGAACGGACAGATGGCCGTCCTTCACCTCCGCCAGCACGTAGAGCGCGCGATCGTCCCACAACACCCTGAACGTGGCGGAAACCCGGGTGTCGCCGGATCGGTGCGGCGCCTGGTACGCCGGCACTTTCTCCCACACCGGATCGATTTTGCCGTCGACGACCGGTGAACCGAAATAGGCGGCAATCCTTTTGGGCGCGATCGCATCGTTTCCTGCCGTTGTCGATATCGGTGTCATGGCTGCCTCCCGGGTCGTTTCATTCACTGCGGGCACGCCGGCCGCATTCCCGGCCTGCGCTTGGAACGGCAGCGCGCACAGAAGCGCTGACGCCGCCAACGCGGATAAAAACGTTTTAGCTCTTCGTCCTCGCAATTGGCTTTCCCTCCTTGCAGAGTGTTTTTTAACTATATATTATTGCAGGGGCTTATTCGTTTTAGCAAGCGCTTTCTTGCGTGATGATCCCCGCGGCGCGACGATCGGTTTCGGTTTGCCGGCCGCGGCCAATTGCAAATGGATAATACCGGAAGATGCTCCACAGATATGATACTTTCGAACTTGCGCGATATGACTGCAAAGCAGGTGAACCGCACGGGAAGCAGGATGGGGGTTGCCGGCGTCGCCGCGGGTGTCCGGGCGCCGCGCATCTGCTGTACATCGGCTTGTCCCCGTCGGCTTCCATGGCGGATAACGGCAATGCTGCGCGCACCCTCGCATGACGACATGCCTTATCGAAAAAGCGGAAGGCCCTCCGGGCGCAAGCTGACAGGGCCTTCCAACATGCCGAATCGATACCGCATCCACACCGCCATTTCGCCGCGATTCCTCCGCAGATCCATGGGGGATGCCTTCTTCTCCGTTACCTTCCACGATTCCTGCGGACGACCGGCTCCGGCAAACCGTGCCGAAACTCCGGCTCATCCCTTGATCGAGCCGATCATGACGCCCTTCTCAAAATATTTCTGAATGAAGGGATATACGAGCAGGATCGGCAGCGTCGAGACGATGATGACGCCGTACTTGACCTGATCCGCATATCGCTGCGCGTAGCCGCCGGCATCGCCTCCGGTCCCCGCTCCGCTCTGGAATACCTGGTTCGAGAGCAGAATGTCGCGCAGCACGATTTGAAGCGGCTGAAGGTCGTTGTTCCGCACGTAGATCAGCGCGGTGAAGAAATCGTTCCAGTGCCCCACCGCGTAATACAGGCCGATGACGGACACGACCGCCTTCGACAGCGGCAGCGCCACGCTCCAGAAGAAGCGGAAATGTCCGCATCCGTCCATCGCGGCCGCTTCGTAGAGCTCGCGCGGCAGCGACGTCTCGAAGAACGTGCGCACGATGATGAGGTTGTAGACATTCACGCAGAACGGAAAAATGAACACCCAGATCGTATTCGTCATGCCGAGCCCCTTGATCAGCAGGTACGTCGGAATGAGCCCGCCGTTGAAGAACATCGTCACGACGAACAGGAACATCAGCCAGCGCCTGGCCCTGAACTCCGGCCGGGACAGCGCATACGCCGCCGGCAGCGTGAACAGCAGATTGACGAACGTGCCCAGCGTCGTGTACAGTACGGTGTTTCTGTATCCCCGCCAAATGCGCGTATCCCCGAAAATCTCGCTGTACCCGAACAGACTGAATCCCCGGGGCCAGACCCACACCTTGCCCGTCGCCACCATGGTCGAATCGCTGACCGAAGCGATGACGACGAAATAGAGCGGGTAGGCGACGATCAGAAACACGAACACGCAGGCAACCGCGATCAACAGGTCAAACAACGCATCGCCGGCCGACCGTTTTCGCAACATCCATCCCATGGTCGCGTCCCTCCCCGGCCTACCACAGGCTGATGTTCGAAACGCGCCGGGCGATATAGTTCGTGGCGACCAGGAAGAAGAAATTGATCACCGTGTTGAACAGCCCGATCGCCGCCGAATAGCTGAACTGGTTCGACAGGATGCCGACCTTGTACACGTAGGTCGAGATCACTTCCGATACGGGCAGGTTGAGCGTATTCTGCATCAGGAAAATTTTCTCGAACCCGGTCGTCAGCACGCCGCCCATGCTCAGGATGAACAGAATGACGATCGTCGGCGCGATGGCGGGCAGGTCAATATGGCGGATCATCTGCCATTTGCCCGCTCCGTCGATTTTGGCCGAATCATAAAGCTGCGGATCCACGGTGGACAGCGCCGCGAGATAGATGATGCTGTTCCATCCGCAATGCTGCCAGATGTCCGAGAGGACATAGACCGGCACGAATGCGGTCGTCGAGGCAAGCAGATTGACCTCGTAACCCATGGATCGGAGCAGATAGCCGACGATGCCCGTATTCGGCGAGAGCAGCACGTTCAGAAGGCCCACCAGCACGACGATCGAGATGAAATGCGGCATGTAAACGACCGTCTGCAGCACCTTCTTTCCCCGCTTCCATCGCACCTGGTTCAGGATGAGCGCCAGGATGATCGGGGCCGGGAAGCCGAGCAAAATCGTTGCGAGGCTGATCGTCACCGTATTGCGCATGATGTCCCAGAAAAGGTAGCTGTCGATGAACTGCCGGAAATAGTGCAGCCCCCGCCATTCGCCCCCCGTCAGTCCCTTCGTGAAATCGTAATCGCGGAAAGCGAGCTGGATCCCGTACATCGGGACGTAATTGAACAGAAAAATGACGACGATCGCCGGCAATATCATGATCCAGAGCTGCCGGTCGCGCCAGACCGTCTGCCATATCGTCCTTCGTCCGCCCGTTCCGGCGGCCTTCCGGACGACGCCGGCCGCTGTCCGGGTGGCTTGCGCCATGATCCATCATCTCCCGTGAATGACGGGGCCGCGCCCGGGATTGCCGAGCGCGGTCGCCCGTGCCAGGATGCATCATCGGTTCCGCTTGTACTCGTCCACATACCGCTGGAGGATTTCCAGATTTTGCGGCAAACCGGTCCGCTCCGCTTCTTTGACGTAACCGTCCCATTCCTTCTCGATGCCGCCGGACGTGATCCATTGCGAAAATTTCGCCATGGCCAGATTCATCAGGTTCGTGTTGTTCAGCGCCATCGTGCTGTTGTCCTCCGGCGTGAACTTGATGAACATGGTCGGCAGCACGTCGTTCTCCTTGTCGATCGCGTTCAGCGCCGGCATGAGCGGCTCCGTTTGGGCACCCACCGACTGCATGTCGGTGCCGAGCGTCAGCTGGAGATCGTCGGATATGTACATCGGGCCGTTGTCCGCCCAGGTGGACGTCCATTTCCAGGTGCCGGGGTCCATGTTCGGGTCGGCCGGCGGGAGCACTTCGTACGTGCCGTCCCCGTTATCCTTGATGTTCGGGCCGATCGATCCGAACAGCACCTGCATGCTGACGATCGGATCATACAGCTCGTTGATGAACCGCATCGCCGCTTCCTTGTTCTTCGACTTGGCCGACATGACCACCATGTTGACGCCGTAATTGAGCGCTTCATACGAGTAATCCCACGACACCTGCACATCCGAATCGGCCGTCTCCTTCAGCGGAGGCATGGACACATACTGGGGCGCGAGCGTGTTGCCGAACCGGTCCGTTACCTCCCAGCCCCAGGTGAAACCGACCTTTGCGATGTCGCCTTCTCCGCGGGCGACCGCCTGGAACTTCGTGTAGTCCTGGGTGAACACCTCCGGGTTGATGAGCCCGGCCGCAAAGCATTTCGCGAGAAACTGTACGACCCGCTTGTAACGCTCGTCGACGAAGAAGTTTTTCACCACGCCGTCTTCCATGAAATAACCCTGACCGCTTCCGTTCGTGAGTGTAATGCCCGTGCTGCCGAGCAGCACCGTCGGATGGAAGAACCCGAATCCGCCCGTCCCGACCGGGGCGAAGTCCATCGGAATTTCGTCGTTCGGATCGCCGTTGCCGTTTGCGTCCTGCTCCTTGAAAGCCACCAGCACGTCGTACAATTCGTCCCAGGTCGTCGGCATTTCCAGGCCGAGCCGGTCAAGCCACTCTTTGTTGATGTATTGCCGCGTGGCGGTCGCCGGCCAATACCGTTGGTACTTCGGCAGGCCGTAGATGGAACCGTCCGTCTGCGTCGCCAGCACCCGCGTCTCCGGCTTTTCTTCGAACATCCGCCTGACGTTGGGCCCGTGGCTTTCGATCAGGTCGCGGAGATCCTGGAACAGCCCGGGAAACATCGCGATGTCCGCGTCGGTGATCGCGTTGGGTCCGATGATCAGATCCGGGATATCGCCTGCGGAGAGCAGCGCACCCTTCTTCTGATCCCAGTCCGCGGTCACTTCCTCCCATTCGATGTCGACGCCCGCGCGCTCTTCCGCCGCCTGCAGCCATTCCATCTCCGACAACGGCTTCGTCAGCGCGTGCTTGATCATAATGGCGGTCAATTTCACCCGCCGGCCCGCATCTCCCTCCGCGCTTCCGCCGGATGACCCGTCCCCTCCGTTGTCGTTTTTGCCGCCGCTGCAGGCCGCAAGCGCAGATGCGGCGAGCAGGATCGCGAGAAACAAAGACCACGCCCTTTTCATCCCGTCGCTTCCTCCGTTTCCGTCTCATGATATCGTTTACAATCGCCGGCGCTTGCTGCCGGATGTCCTGCAGTCCCAGCCTAACAGGCGATGCCGGACGATTACAACGCGCACAATGATTGGAAACGGGGGACAACGATTGGATGATGGCGCGGTCGGAAAAACCGGGAATCCTTCAGCGGTAGAGCCCGCGGAACTCGGCCTGCACTTCCGCCGACACGGAGCTGAACGCTTCGCGGACCGACATGCGGCCGAGCCACACCTGATCGAGCACCGGATTCATGATCGCGGCAATCTTTTCGTTATTGCGGAGGTAATAGTCGAAGGAGTTGACACCGTTCTCGATCGTCTGGCGCATGACGGCGTCCTCATACCCGGCTGGATGTCCGGGCTTGACGGTCGCCCATCGGGCGATCAGTTCGGGTTCCGTATAATAGTCGAGCATGATCGGCATCCACAGCCCGTCGGCATACAGCTCGGTCGCGTTTTCGGGGTCCAGCAGCCATTTGAAGAACAGCCAGGCCTCCTGCGGATGGCGGGTCGTAGCCGACATGACCAGCGGTTCGCCGAATTGGATCGTGTGGCTCTTCTTGAGTTTGGGAAGCACGCCCACGCCGTAATCGGCCCCCGCTGCGCCGAGATCGAGCTGAATCCACTGACCGTCCAGGTTCATGGCGACCATGCCGCTTTCGAGCGCCAGCGCCGGCTGCGGCAAATGTTTCTCCTGAAGCGGATTCGGCGCGACATGGTGGACGTACATCAGATCGGCCAGCCGCTGCACGGCGTCCATGACGTCCGGATCTTCCAGATTCATGCCGCTGCCGTCCGGCTTGACGACCGACGTGCCGTTGGATGGCACCATCAGGTGCCACATCCAGGTGTTGAACCGGACGCCGTACTGGACGATCCCGTCCGGATCAAACTCGGGATGGAACGCGTCGCGCCCGGCGCTGTCAATCGTCAACCGCTTCGCGACACGGACGAACTCATCCCAATCCCAGGCCTCCTCCGCCCGCGTCGGGGGCGGATCGAGACCGGCCTTGCGGAACAATTCGACATTGTAATAGAGCGCGAACGATTCCTCCGTCGCCTTGATGCCGATCACGCTGCCGCCGTCCCCGTGCATGACGGCGTTCGGAATGAACGACGATTCGCCGATGGCCGGATCGGCTTCCAGCAGCGGACGCAGATCGTACAGTTTGCCCTGCTCCGCCCATTGAACGGCGGTATGCTTGTAGAGCATGTACACGTCCGGCGCCTTGTTGCCCGCATAGAGCGTGGTCAGCACTTTGACGTAATCTTCCGGAATGTGCCGGTAGACGACTTCGATATGCGGGTACCGCTCCATGAACTTGCGCACGATTCGCTCATGCGCCGCCCGTTCGTTCGGCGACCCCCAGGTCGCGTAGGTGATGGTGACGCGCTCCCCGCCTGCGGACGCCCGGAGGTCCAACGCCATCCGACCGCAACCGCCCGCAAGGAACGAGGCCAGCAACAGAAGAATCAGCGCCGTCCGCCGGCGCTCCCCTTTCATCCGCACGGCGCTTCCCTCCGTTCGCCTGCCCGCGACGCTTCCGACTCCTCCGAAGCGAAGGGCGCCCTGCGGGCGTCGCGGGAGACCGCCAGCCGGATCACCACCTTCGTGCCGCACCCTTCGCGGCTTTCGACGTGCACGCCGTACTCCGGTCCGTAGAGAATCCGGATCCGCTTCCCGACGTTCGCCATGCCCGTCGACTGGGCTTCGCCGTTCATCATGCGCGACAGCCGTTCCGTGGAGAACCCCCGCCCGTTGTCCTCGACCGTGAACACCGCCGCGTCGCCTTCGCGCCGGCCGCGGATCCGGATGACGCCGCCGCCCGTCATTTCCGCAAAACCGTGAATGATCGCGTTTTCGACGAAAGGCTGAAGGAACAGCTTGGGCACGTCCATGTCGAGCAGTTCCTCCGCAACGTCGACCTCCATCGTGAACAATTCTTCAAACCGGGTTGACATGATGTATGCGTATTTTTCGAGCCAGTCCAGATCGGTGCGGAGCGGCCACATTTCACGCTTGTGGCGCGCCGTCATCTGAAGCATGTCCGACAGATTGAGCATGACGCGGGCCATCTCCTGCTGGCCGTTCTCGATCGCAATCCAGTACAACGTCGTCAGCGTGTTGTACAGGAAGTGCGGGTTCAGCTGCAGATTGAGCGCCATCAGCTCCGCCTCCTTCTCCCGCAGCCGGACGGCATAATTCTCCTCGATCAGCGCCGCGATCCGGCTGTTCATCTGGTTGAACAGCCGGATGACGTGTCCGAATTCGTCCCGGCCGCCTTCCGGTATGCGCACGCCGAACCTTCCCCGCTCCACCATCAGGATCGCCTGTTTGATCCTGATGAGCGGCTTCGTGACGACGAACGACATCAGATAGGCAATCAGCGCGGAGACCGACAGCATGACGGCAAGAAACAGGATCGTGTAGCCCTTCAGCGCGCCGATCCCGTGCAGCGCATCCCGGACGGGAATTTCGATCCAGGACAGCCATCCGGTGCTCGCCATCGTGTCGTAACGGACCAACAGGTCCCGACCTTCGCGCTCGAAACGCAGCATGCCGCGCTTCCGCTCGAGCGCTTCCGCAAGCCATGGCGGCGACCCGGCGGTTCCGGCCCGCTCCGGTTCCGACGCCGCGATGATGGTGCCGTCCGGCGCCGCGATGCCGTAGGAGAGACGCCGGAAACCGTTGCTTCCCGCGAACTCCTCGAACAGCCGGCTGAAATAGTCGACGGTCAGATTCACCATCAGCACCGGCTTTTCCCGGTCGTCCGGCAACGTGTGAAAAATGCCCCGCTCGTCGATGTAGGTCAGGTTGAGCTGCTTCACCGCCGACACAAGCCGGTCATACTCGAAGCGAAATCCCTCGAGGCGGGGCTCGTTCATGACGTCCGCGAACCGGTAGGTCGGAATCCAGACGAGATCCCCGCCCGCCGCTTCCGCGGCCGCGCGCAGTTCGGATGAAAAAAAGCCGCCGGGCGGCACGAACATGCGCGCCGCGCTGCCGAAGGCGTAATTCGGCGTCATGATGAACACCGAATAGATGCCGTCGTTGCCGCCGAAATAGCGGAACAAAATCTGGGTGATGCGCCGGTCGGCCTTCAGCAGCGATTCGTTGTCCTCCGGTTCGATGGCCGCGAACGTTTCATACAGTTCCGCGTCGATCGGCAGCACTTCGCTCTTGTCCGCAATGTCAAACAGGGCCGCGTCCAGCTGCAGATTCTGGTTCAGGACGACATCTCCCAGACTTTCGCTGACGTTCGCGAGCATGTTGCGCGCGCTGATCTCGTAATAGACGAACCCGAGCAGCAGAATGATGAAGCTGACCAGCGCGAAATAGGACGCGAACAGTTTCATCCGGAAGCCGGCACCCGCGGCCGCTTCCCGCATGCCGCGAACGAGCCGGCGGGCGGCCCGAACGGCGGATCGCATCAAATACCCCCCGCTTCATGGCGAGCCGCGAACATCCGTCGGAACTCGTCGGGCGAACAGAGAAACATTTTGCGGAACACTTTGTTGAAATATTTCGTGTCCTTGTACCCCACCCGGCACGCGATCTCCGCCACCCGCAGATTGGTGTTGAGGAGCAGTTCCCGCGCCTTCCGCATCCGCGCCTGCGCGAGGTATTCCGAGAACGGCATGCCGGCGTGCTGCTTGAACAGGATGCTGAAATAGGACGGATTGTAGTAAAACCGCTGCGCCACCGCCTCCAGGCCGAGGTTCTCGTGCAAATGCGCGTCGATATACTCACGGCATTTTCGCATGATCAGCTCGATTCGGGATTGCCTGGATACCTTGAGCCGGCAGATCAGATCACACAGCAATCGTTCGGCGGCAGCCTTCACGTCCACCCATGACGGGGAAGCCAGGATCTGCCGTTCGATCCGCTCGGACAATTCGCGGCTGTCGGCTTCGTCCAGCACGAATTCCGTCCGCTGCATGCAGCCGAGCAGAAGCTGCATCGCAGCCAGCTTCGCCCGCATCGGCGGCGGGCCGGAACGGGCAATCCGCTCGAGTGCCTCCGCGAGCAGCCCGGCAGCCTTCGCCTCGTCGCAAGAAGCCGCCGCCTCTTCCAGCGCGTCGATGTCCCGGGCGGACGGCAGCGGTCCGACATCTGCGTGCTGCTTCGCATCGCCCGGGACGCCGGCGTCCAGCCATGTCCCCGGCCGCGCATAGAACAGCCGGTCCAGTGCTTCGATCGCGTTTCGATACGATTCGTGCGCATCCCGCTCGATCCGGGGCACCTCGCGGCCGATCGCCGCGCCGACGGTGCGGCCGTACACCCGGGCAAGCCGCTGCACCGCATCCCGCAGCCTGCCGAGCGCTTCGGCCGGACTGCATCCGGTCTTCCAGGCCGCCGCGATGTACAGCCGTCCGGGTTCGTGATCCGGAGCCGATGCGGCCGCATCCGCATAAGAAGCCAGCGCCCGGAGCGCCGTTTGCCTGAGCATCCCGCGCCATTCCTCCTCCCGGACGGACCCTCCGTCCGACGGTTCCGGCGTCCCGCCGCCCGGACCGGACGTCTCCAACAGGATCACGCGACCCGGTCCGGCCAGGCCGAAGCGGCTCTCCCACTCCTCCCGCTCGCCGGCGGTCAGTTCGCCGGAGGCCATCCACTTGTGGAGCAGATGTTCGGCATACAACCGCGATGCCACCGTGTCCGGCGCGGCCGGCCGCCGCGCATGATCGGCTTCATGCCGCGCGTCTTCCGCGGAACCCGGGACGGCTTCCCTTCCCGCCGCCGTTCCAGGAACCCGCCATTTCTGTTCCGCCGGGCTTCGCTCCCGCTCCCGCACGAGCTGCTCCTCCAGCTTCTCCAGCACGTCCGCCAATTGTTCCGGCCTTACCGGCTTCAGCAAATAGTCCTTCGCGCCGAGCCGCAGCGCTTGTTGGGCGTAGCTGAATTCACTGTATACGCTTACAAGAACGACCTTCGGCCGTCCCTGCGGCAGGCGGCCGACCGCTTCCAGAAACTCGAGGCCGCTGGCCAGCGGCATCTGGATATCCGTGAACACGAACTCCGGGGCGGATTCCCGTACCAGCTTGAGCGCCTCCTTCCCGTTCCTCGCCTCATATACGCGGTAAGCGGGTCGGAGCGAGCGAATGAGCGCGGCCAGCCCGCGCCGTTGCCGCGGCTCGTCGTCCGCCACCAGTACGCCGATCGGTTCTGCCAGCATTCCCCGTAACCCCCATCTGGATCAAGCTGTACCCATAATTGTACGAAAAGCCCGGTATTCCGTGAAACGGACATACCGGGCAATTTCATTGGAAAAAGGGTACATGAATTGGATTTTATCTTCCCGCCGACACCCCGATATCCCCCGTTTTCGAGACGAGGCGAACAAGCGGCACCTCCGGGCCGGGGGAGACGACCTCCGTGCCGGGCAGCCCGATCTTTTGTTCGCCGAGGAGCGTCCTCAGGTCGAGCGCCACCTGCTCCGACGCCTCCTCCGTGACGACCTCGATGTCGCCCAACCCGGTTTCGGCGAAGATGTCCCCCTCGATGGCGGTTACGCCCAGCTCGATGTCGCCCGCTTCGGTCCGGGCGTCGATGCTGCCGGACAGCCCGGACGTCTTGATTTCGCCGCTGACGCTCTCCATCCCGAACCGGTTGGCCCGCACGGCCTCAACCGTGATATCCGCGGCCACCGTGACGATCTCCACCTGCTCGTACCGCCGATCCGGGAGCTCCACCAGCAACCTGTACTCGCCGGGGTTGAGCGAAATCAGCCTGCGCTTTGCCTCGCGCGACGCCTCGATGACCACCTTGCCGTCGCGCTCGCTGACCTCCAGCCTGATCTCGTCCTTATGCAGGCGACCGGTTCTGCCTTCGACCGTCGCCGTAATCGCTTCTCCCCCGCCGACGACGACGCGGACATCGCCGTCTTCGGAGCGGATTTCGATCCGGCTCCCGTCTGCCGCAACCGACCGGGATTCCCGGATTTCCGTCATGTTGAACGGCGACACGCCGGACGCGTACAGCACTCCGTTGATCGCGATGGCCGCCCCGATCAACAGCAGTCCGATCACGACCATTTTGCCGAATCTTCCTTTCATGCCTTGTCCTCCGTTCTCAATTTGACATTGTGCTGCAGCCTGTCGAGCATCAGCCTGACGAAAAAGGACGCGAATTTCGCCGCCGCCGTCCAGACGATCAACCCCAAGCCGAACAGCCCCGCAAGAAGCGGCAACTCCAGGAAATAGGTTGTCGTCGGTCCGTCCTGCACGAACGCCAGCAACGGCGACGCGATCAGGAAGATCGCAACGAGGAACAGCGCCGCCGTGAGCAACATCCCGACCAGAAAAGGAACCAGCAGCGCCAGCGCGGTCGCGATCCCGAGCCCGACGCCGGCGAACACTGCGCGGGATATCCGGCCCAGCGTCGGTCGGGCCTGCGCCCGGTCGACGCCGAGCTGGTACAGGATTTCCCGCGCCACCATGTGCGGCGGTCCGAGCCGCCGCGCGATCTCCTCGTCCGTCCGCCCGCCCGGCCGTGCGCGAAATGCGCCTCGTAATCGGCCAGCAGCTCCTCGCGCTCCTCCTCGCCCAGAGCGCCGAGCCGCTTCCTGAGTTCCGCGAGATATTCCGCCTGGGTCATCGGTTCATTTCCCCTCCAACACGTTCTGCACGCCCTGAACGAATGCCTCCCATTCCCGGAGAAGCCGCTGCTGGACCTCGCGGCCGGCCGGCGTCAGCCGGTAATATTTCCGCGGCGGGCCTTCCATCGACTCCGCCAGATAGGTGGTGCAGAGGCCTTCCTTCGTCAGCCTCCGCAGCAGCGGATAGATCGTCCCTTCGGCGATCTCGATGTTCCGGGAAATGAGCTCCACGAGCTCGTAGCCGTAGCGGTCCTTCCGGGCAATCAGGCTGAGGACGCACAGCTCGAGCACACCCTTCTTGAATTGCACGTTCATCCTTCGTTCCCCGCCTTGTTCACCGACTGCTCATGGGTGGAGCCTGCGCTTCCGGACCGCCGTACCGGCTCCCTTGCTTGACCGCGCGATGACGGGATGCAGGACCCTGTCCCGGTCCCCGGTCCGCGTCGGCTCGAACCGCGCGTCATGTTCCTTCGCCTCGTCGATATGGTCATGCCATCGATTCGATCGCGCGCCCGGAAAGCCCGGCGCGCCGCCCCGCCGGCGACTCCTTCGCCCGCCGGGTCACGCCTCCTCCGGCAGCGGCCGCACCGGCTGACGCGTGATGGCGCCCGACGCGAGCCAGGTGCCGAGGAGCATCGCGGCGCAACACGCCGCGGCCGCGGCCGCCAGGGCGCCCGCATCCCGGACTGCCGGGAAATCGGCAAGCCCGTAGCTGCGAAGCGCGGCGTCCAGCAGATGAGGCGTGAAGATCGCGCCGATCGTCAGCCCTGCCGCCGCGCCGGCGATCGCAGGCGGCGCCGTGCCCGACAGGATCGCGAGCCGCAGCCGCCCGGCCGTCATGCCGAGCGCCCGGTACATCGCCAGCATCCATCCGTCCCGCCTGACTTGCAGGCGGCTGACGCTGTATGTGATGCCGCAGGCGACGCCGAGGATGAACAGTCCCATCGCGCCGAGCGGCCAGACCAGCAAGCCCAGCGCCTGGCCGAACGCTTCCCGGACCAGCGTCTCCTGCGACGCCGCGTAGATCGCGTCCCCGAACCGGCCGCGCAGCTCCGCGATGAACGCCTCCGGATCCGCGTTCTCCCCGAGCCGGACGAAGAACAGCGGAGCGGACGGCTCCTCGTCGAGTCCAAGCCGCGCGATGCCGTCCGACGTCAGGCGGGCCGTCAGCGACCGGTTCGCGATCGACTGATAGATGCCCGTGACCGTGTAATCGGCCTTCCGCCCCTGGATATAGAGCCCGACCACATCCCCGACCCGCTTGCCGAGCAGCTCCGCCGCGCGGACGCCGAGCGCGATCTCGGTTCCGGCGGCCGGATTCCGCCCCTCGATCGTCTCGTACCCGATGCGGTCCATGTCGCCGTCCAGGAACGTGACGTGAAGGCCGGTAACGCCGGCGCCCCTCGGCAGCTCCGCCGGCACGGCATATACGCCGCCGGTCCTCGCGACATGATCCGCCGCCGGATGCGCCCGCAGCGCCCGGCCAATCGCTTCCGCCCCGTCCGCGGATTCATTCACGAGCTGCACGCTGACGTCCGCGTTGTCGTAGCCCCATTGCGGCGGATGCATGCCTTTCACGCTAGCGACCGGCAGATGCCGATCGTCCGGTAGCGGGACAGGATCGTGTCGGAGATCGTGAAACCGACGGCATGGAGCGCGATCGCCAGCATGACGAGCGACATGGCGGTCATCAGCAGGCTCAGCACCGTTCCGATCATGTAATAGAACGAGGTCAGCCCGGCGAAATCCGTGACCGTCTCGAGGAACGGAGTGCCGAAATGCGCCGCAAAATGCGCCCAATGTGCGGGTTCATCGGCCGGATCCGCGAACCGGATCCCCATCATCGCCTTCTCCCGCGCATCGCCGGCGGCCGCAAGACGCGCGTAATCCGACGCATTCATCCAGATTCTCGCCGTCACGGTGAACGGCTGGCTGAACGGAAGGTCGACGACGATGCCGGCCACGCGGTAGCTGAACGTTTCATCTCCCCATTGGAAGCCGATCCGGTCGCCGAGGCGGATCGATTTCGAGCGGGCCAGCGACGTCGGAATCCACACCGTTCCCGGTTCCGGTGCGGGAGACGAGCCGCTCCGCTCCGCGAAGAGGAGCCGGTCGACCGGAGAAGCGAGCGGATCGGCTCCGGCGTTCGTCAGGTGGAGCGTCAGGTTCGCGATCTCGCGGCCCTCGTGGACGAATTGCGGGAGGGTGATATACCGGAACAGGAAGGAGGTCTCGACCCCTTCCCGCGCCGACCACCAGGCGTGCACGGCTTCGGGATCGTGCAGGCCGTTCTCGAACTGGAGCAGGGTGTGCGAGCCGTTCGCAGCCCGGTGCACGTCCCGGAAATAGCCGCCCGCATTGCCCGTCAGGGCCAGGGCGGTGGTCATCAGGAGGGCCGACAGCAGGATGATGGCCGCGATGACGGCGGCTTGCATTTTCTTCGATTTCAGATGGGACAGGGCCAGGAGAAACATCGGGTACACGGACCCTACTCCCTTTCCCTCATGAATTCGTAAATCCGGCGGTCCCTCGCGGCCATGTCCCGTCCGTCGTACTTCGGAAGATCCAGCATGCCGGCAATCGCGCCGTCCTTCACGAGCACGAGCCGGTCGGCCCGGCAGGCCGCCCGCAGATCGTGGGTCACCATCACGATGGACTGCCCGCCCCGGTTCAGCTCCGTCAGCGGATCGAGCACGTCCTCTCCCTGCCTGCGGCTGAGGGCGCCGGTCGGCTCGTCGGCCAGCAGCAGATCCGGACCGTTGATCAGCGCCCGGGCGATCGCGGCGCGCTGCTGCTGCCCGCCGGACACCTGCGACGGCAGCCGGTCGGCGAGCCCTTCGATGCCGAACCGCCGCATCAGCGCCAGCGCGCGGCCGCGCACTTCGGACCTGGGCCGCCCGGCCAGGTAGCCGGGAAACGCGATGTTGTCCAGCATGCTGAGATCCGGAATCAGGTTGAAAGCCTGGAAGACGAAGCCGATGCGGTGCGTCCGGAATTTCGCCAGCTCGCGGGGCGTCATGTCGTTCAGCCTGCGGCCGCGGAACAGGACTTCGCCCGACGTGGGCCCTTCGAGTCCGCCGAGCAGACCGAGCAACGTCGACTTGCCGGAGCCGGAGGCGCCCATGATGACGGTAAAGTCACCCTCGCGGCATTCCAGGTCGACGCCGCGCACGGCCGGATACGCTTCACCGCCGTTCCGGTAAACCTTCACGAGGTTGACGGCCTTCAGAATGACGCCGGTTCCTCCGGATCCGGAAGACGGCGTCGCCGTTCCCGTCGCTCCGGTCGTGGTCACGGCCAAGGCGCCCCCCCTGTTCATTCAGGACCCAAACATGAACCAGTACTATACATAACAAGATACCTGATAACATAATGTCAGATTTCGCAGCATATTTCAAGGCTTTTTTCCATAATCATGCAATGCTTCCGGTTCCGTACGCCCGGTCCCCTGCGGGACATTCCGCCGCGTATGCCCTGACAAGGGCCGGGAAGGGCCGCTTCCGCCGGGCGTGAACAGGCTGCGGCCGGCGGCAATGTCCGGATCGATCCGCTCCACGTCAATGCCGATTTCGCCGGCACCCGCCGCCGTGCCCCGGTCGCCCGAATGCGAAAGGTCGGAAGGCATAAGGAAGGGCGTCCCTGAAACGCGGCAAGCCCGGCACCGCGGGGGGTGCCGGGCCGTGCGTTCACGGGTGATGTGCTGTTACCGGTTTGTGTCCGCGCGCGCATCGCCGTCGAGCGCGGCGTTGAGCGCGCGGAGCAGCGTGTGCCGGTTCGGCCGCACCGTATGCGCCCGACGCAGCGCCTCGTCGAGCAGCTCCGGACCGATGCCGAGCTCGGCCGGATCGGCGGGGCCGCCCGCAACGCGGAGCAGGCGGCGCAGCTCCGCGCCGTCCGGCAATTCCGCCAGCATCAGGCGGCACGCTTCGGGCAGCGGGAAGCCTTCCGCCGCGCGCCGCTTGTACAGGTCCGCGATCACCGCGCAGGCGACGCCCACCTTCGCGCCGTGCAGCACCTGCCGGCGTCCGGTGCGGAGGAAATGCATCTCCCAGTAGTGGGAAATGTGATGCTCCGCGCCGGACGCGGGATGCGACTGCCCGAACCGGAGCATCGCGATGCCGGATTCGATGAGCGACTGCATCAGGACGCGCACGCCCTCCTCCGAGCCCCGGCCGATCGCTTCGGCGTGGGCCGCGCAGCGCTCGAGCGCGCCCCGCGTGACCGCCGCCACCTCCTCGTCGTACGGCTCGCCCGCCGTCTCGCGGCCGTACATCCAGTCGAACAATGACGTGTACTTGCCGAGCATGTCGCCGAATCCGGCCGCGATCAGCGGACGCGGCGCCTCGAGAAGCACGTCCAGGTCAGCGAACAGGGCGACCGGTGCGGACGCCGGCAGCGTGATCTTCTCGCCGCGCAGGATCAGCGGCGCTCCCTTCGACGTGAAGCCGTCGACCGACGGCGCCGTCGGCACCGACACGAACGGCACGCCGAGCGTATAGGCGGCATAGCGGACGATGTCGTGGATCGTGCCGCTTCCCGCCGCGACGAGCACGTCCGCCCCGTGCCGCTGCGCCGCGATGATCGCCTGCAGCACCGACGCCTCGTCGGCAACGACGTCGCCCGCCGCGTTCGGCCGGATGATCTCGAGGCCCGCCCGGCCGCCCGCCGCGCCGTATCGCTCCGCCAGCCGGCGGCCGATCACCTCCGCCGTCGTCCCGTCCGCAACGAAGAGCGCCGTTCCGAAGCCGGCTTCGATCAGATAGACCGCCGCCTCGTCCGCGGCGCCCCGCGCGAGCCGGATCGGCCCCGGCAGCGCGGAATCCGCCGCCCGGCCGCCGGCGCCCGCACCGGCTCCGGCGTTGTTCATCGTGCCGCCTTGGGCCGTTTTGCCGCCGTCGGCCTTTGAGCCGATGTCCATTTTCTCGCCACCGCGCATATCCGCCGCTTCGTTCATCGTTCCATCTCCTCCAGCAGCCGGCGAAGATCCGCCAGCGAATCGAGCATCCAATCCGGCCGCTCCGCGGGAGCCAGCGCCTCCGCCTCTTCCCGCGTCACCGAGCCGCTCAGCACGAGCGCCGTCCGGATGCCGGCCCGCTTGCCCAGCGCGATGTCCGACCCCGGGCTGTCGCCCACGATCAGGCACCGCTCCGGCGGCAGGCCGAGCCGGTCCAGCGCGGCGCGCGCCATCGCGGGCGACGGCTTGCCCACGACCACGTCCGCCGCCACGCCGGTCGCATGTTCGAGCGCCGCGAGCACCGCGCCGACATCGATCGATTCCCCGTCCTCGCCGGGAAACGTCTTGTCCCTGTTCGTCGCAATGATCCGGGCGCCGGCCCGCACCGCGCGGAACGCGTCGTTCAGCTCCGCGTAGGTCAGCGTCTCGTGCAGCGTCACGACGAGCCGGTCCGCGTCCTGCGGCCTCACGGCGAACCGGACGCCGTGCAGGGCCAGCTCGTCCCTCAGCCCCTGCTCGCCGAGCACCCAGACGCGCGCATCCGGTTCATGCTCCCTCAGATACCGCGCGACGACCGAAGAGGTCAGGATGATGTCCTCCGCCTCGCACGGAATGCCCATCGCCGCCAGGCGCTCCCGGCACATGCGCCGCGAGATGTTCCCCCGGTTGCTCAGGAAGACGACGCGCTTGCCCCGCGATCGCAGATAGCCGATCGTCTCCGCCGCGCCGTCGATCGGCCGGCTGCCCGCGTATACCGTGCCGTCCAGGTCCAGGATGAACCCGTCCGGCGTCCAGCTTCCCGCCATGCGTCACCGCCCCGCCAATCCGTGTGGTTGTTGCGGCAACCGCCGCGATCCGTGCCGCCCTGCCCGCAAGGCCGCCATGCGAATGCGCCCCGCGTATGCGGAACGGCCGGGGCTGCGGAAGCGCCGCCATCCCGGCCGCCCGAAACTTGTAATAAAACTGTAATATATCTTTCAGATTTCATTCATGTTGGGCGGTTATGATGATAACCGAAACCCCCCATTTTCATAGACCCTTTCCTTGATTCCGCGGCACGGTTGGACCTGCCGCGGACTTTTTTTCTTTTTTTATTTCGCTTCCGGCAGGGCGTGTTCCTGCAGCGCGCCACCCCCGCCGCGGCCCGCCCCTGCCTGTCGGCCCGCCGTCCGGGATGGCGGCACGGCACACATCCGAACAAAACGTCCGCCGCGTCCGAACCGTCACGCTCCGCACTCGCGATCATCCGCGCATGACCGATACGCATCGCTCCCGCATCGCCTGCACCACTCAAGACCTTCGCACGCCGATCCCGGACCGTCACGCGCCGATTACGCCGTCATCCGTCGTCCGGGGCGATCCGCCTCCGCCCAGGTGCCGCTCGAGAAACGGCAGCACGGTCTCCCAGAACGCGGGATCGCGCTCGGAGCTGCTGTGCCCGTCGACCTCGACGAACCGGTGCTCGACCGGCGCGCGGGCCGCCACGCGGCGCAGCTCGTCCGCCGGAACGATCGGATCGCCGGTTGCGTGGATCATGAGCACCGGCGTTCCCCGTCCCTCGCGGACCGCTTTGGCGTTGGCCATCACCCAGGCGGGCATGTCGATGCCCGCCACCGCCGAATACGGAATGCCCGCCCTGAACAGCCAGACGCGCGGCATGATCCGGTCGAGCGGAAACGCCGGCAGCTTCCGCCGCCGGAGCTCCGAGCGGATGATCGTCTCGAGCGTGAGCGGCGCATTGTCCGTGACGACGGCGCGCACCCCGAGCCCGTCGGCGCAGGCGAGCAGCGCGCCGAGTCCGCCCATCGAATGGCCGAGCACCGCGATGCGCGACGCGTCGACGCCGGGCAGCTTCGCCGCCGTCTCGACGGCCGCCCGGATGTCCGCCTTGAACATGAGTCCGGTCGGCGCCTTGATCGAGCCGCTTTCGCCGTGGCATCGCGCGTCATACACGAACACGTTGTACCCGGCGTTGACGAGCGGATGCGCATAGCGCAGCACGCGCGACCGGTTCGAGCCCCAGCCGTGCGCGACGACGACGGTCGGCCGCGGCGCCGCCGCATCCGCCCCCGCCGACGGAGGGCGGATGAGCCATCCCGCCATCGGAACGCCCTCGCTCTCGAACCGCACCGTCTCGTACGGCGCCTGCGGCACCGCCTCTATCGGGCGCCGCTTCGGCTGCTGCATCTTCGCGCTCACCGCATACGCCCCGCCGCCCGCCGCCGCGATGACGGCGGCCGCGCCGACTGCCCAGCCCCACATGATGCCGTTCCCTCCTTCCGGCTCAGGCCAGCGACCGGACGATTTCGACATAACGGCGGG
>Ga0207871_100220_pt1 | contig 30386 bp, 24 predicted proteins | sample Passage260A_FD_187371 | JGI IMG/M metagenome (GOLD analysis project Ga0207871, IMG submission 187371) | Cellulose adapted compost microbial communities from Newby Island Compost Facility, Milpitas, CA, USA - Passage2 60A (SPAdes) (version 2) ...
GACTTCGCGCAGGGCGACACGCGCGACATCGGCGTGTACGCGCAGCGGTTCGACGTGCTGCCGTTCGCGCAGGGCTTTGCCCTGCGCGCCGCGGCCGCCGCGGAGCAGGTGGAAGCGGCGGAGCGCGCGGATCCGGCGCCTGCGGAACCGATGCCCGCGGAACCGGCGGGGCGGCGCGCATGAGAACCCGCTACGCCTTTTTCAACATCGCCGCCGGACTCGGCAACCAGCTCGTCATCACCGCGCTCAGCTTCCTGTCGCGGACCGTGTTCATCCACAGCCTGGGCGCCGAGTATCTCGGCGTCAACGCGCTGTTCACGAGCGTGCTCGCGATGATCTCGCTGGCCGAGGCCGGCATCGGCGCCAGCATCACGTACCAGCTCTACAAGCCGGTCGCCGAGGATGACCGGCCGCGCATCCTCGGGCTCATGCGGCTGTACCGGCGCGCCTACGCCGCGATCGGGCTCGTCGTGCTGGCGCTCGGCCTCGCGATGCTGCCGCTCTTGCCGTACGTGGTGCGGGACGTGTCGGTGGAGCGGCTCGAGCTGGTGTACGTGCTGTTCGTGCTCAACACGGCGTTGCCCTACTTTTTCATTCACCGGCATTCGTTCCTGAACGTCAACCAGAAGAACTACATCGTGACGCTGACCTTCACCGGCGCGACGGTGCTGGCGACCGCGCTGAAGGTTCTGGTGCTGCTCCGGACCGGCGATTACATCCTGTACCTGGTCACCGAATTCAGCATCATGCTCGCGGCGACGATCGGCGTGGCGGCGGTCGTCGGACGGATGTATCCGTGGCTGCGCCTGAAGGATGCGCCGCCGGTCGATCCCGCGACGAAGCGGGAACTCATGACGAACGTGAAGGCGATTTTGCTCCAGAACGTCGGAACGTACCTCATCTTCGGCGCGGAAAGCCTCGTCATCTCGTCGTTCGTCAGCGTCGCCGCGGTCGGCCTGTATTCCAACTACAAAATGCTGATCGACATTTGCCGGAACTTCATCTACCAGGTGTCGAACAACCTGTACCACAGCGTCGGCAACCTGGTGGCGCGGGAGAGCCGGGAGCGGATCTACGAGGTGTTCCGCGGCATGCAGCTCATGAATTTCTGGCTCTACTCGTGCGCGGGCATCGCGCTGTACGCCGTGATCGGACCGTTCATCCGGGCGTGGATCGGCGAAGCCTGGGTGATGGAGCCGGCGGTGCCGGCGCTGCTCCTGCTCCTGTTCTATGAGCGGGGGATGCGGAACGCCGTCGCGACGGTGAAGACGACGTCGGGCATATTCCGCGAGGACCGGTACGCGCCGCTCGTGCAGGCCGCGGTCACCCTCGGCTGCGCGGTCGCGCTGGTCGGGCCGCTCGGCATCTCCGGCGTCTTCCTCGGTTCATTGATCGGCGCCCTCGCGGTTCCGTTCTGGGTGACGCCCTGGTGGGTGTACCGCAAGGTATTCGCGATGCCGCTCCGGCGCTACTTCATCGTCTACGCCCGGTATACGGCGGTCGCCGGTGCGGCGCTCGCGGCGGTGCTCATGGCAAGCCGTTTCCTGCCGGCGGACGGCTGGACGGCCGTGGCCGCCCGGATGGCCTTGGCGCTGACGGTGCCGAATCTGCTTTATTGGGCGATGTTCCGGCGGCTGAAGGAGTTCGAGTTGCTGGCCGGCGCCGCGCGGCGGATCGCGGAGATGCTGTTCGGTTGGCTGCGGCCCGGCGCGGAGCGGTCCGCGGAAGCCCGGAAGGCGGGGCAGACGCAGTGAGCGGAAGCGGCGCGGTCCGGCGGCGGATGGCGGATGCGAAGGAACGGGGCGGCGCCGGCTGCTGCGAATGGCGGGTGCCGGGTGGGTGCTGAGAGACGGATCGGTCCTTCTGTCGGTTGCGGGCGCCGTGCAGGGAGGCGGATCGGTCCAGCTGCCGGTTGTGGGTGTCATCCGGGGAGACGCATCCGTGCCGGTCGCCGGCGGCGGGTACCGGCTGTTGCGGGGGGATAGACCGGTCCCGGCTGTCGGAGGCGGGTGCCGGGTGTTGTGGGGGGACACCGGTACCGGTTGCCGGCGGCAAGGCGATGTGCGAAGGGGTGAAGCGGCGCCCCGCATTCCCGGAAAGGCCGGCATTGCGGCGGCCTTGCGTCCCGGAGCGGTCTTGGAGCGAAGGCGTTCTCCTTGACATGTTCTTTATAAAGAACTATAATTGTAAAAAACTAGATACATATTATTTTTTTATGGGTGAATTGTTCTTTATAGAGAATAAACCACGCCAACCTGCGGAGGGCTGACTATGGCGGTGCTGATCACGGGCGGAGCCGGATACATCGGAAGCCATACGTGCACGGAACTGCTGGAGGCGGGCCGCGAGATCATCGTCGCCGATCGCCCGGAGCATGCGCCGGTCATCGAACGCTTGCGGACGGTATTTGGACGGAACGTGACGTTCCATCCGCTCGACCCGTTGGACCGGCGGGGACTCGAGCGCATTTTCGGGCAATACGGGATCGAGGCGGTCATTCATTTCGCCGGCATCCGGCCGTTGATGGAGCATCAGCGCGCCCATCTTCCGATCGCGTGGACGGTCAACCTCTGCGACGTCATGCAGCGGCACGGGGTGCGGCGGCTCGTCTTCAGCTCGTCGGCGGCCGTCTACGGCAGGCCGAGGCAGACGCCGGTGCCGGAGACGGCGCCGCTCGGCGCGGCCAACCGCTACGGGCGGACGATGTTGATGATCGAGGAAATCCTGCACGATCTGTACGAGGCGGACCGGAAGTGGAGCATCGTCCTGCTCCGCAATTTCAATCCGGCGGGCGCGCATCCGAGCGGGTGGATCGACGCGGAGGCGCTCCGGGACGGCCGCAAGCGGGACGGGGACGGCTGCGGCGGAACGATGGACGGCGGGAGAGATGGAGTGCGGACCGGCGAAGAATCGGGGGACGCGCGCGCCGGCGGCGGCATCGGCGGCGAGACGGGCATCGCGAACGCGTCCGCACGGATCGCCCTGCCCGAATCCGCGAGGACCGGGGAGGCGGGCGCCGCCCGTGAACCCGCGGCGAACGGCCATCAACCGTGCGCCGCGTGCGATGCCGGAACGATCGGCAGCGATCCCGACGACCGCGATCAGCCGCACCTGTTCCCGCGCCTGATGCGCATCGCCGCCCGACGGCGGGGCGAACTGCCGATCTACGGCGGCGATTATCCGACCCGCGACGGCACATGCGTCCGCGACTACGTCCATGTGAAGGATTTGGCGCGGGCCCACCTGAAGGCGTTGGACAAGGTGGCGTCGGAGACCGGCATCGACGCCTTCAACCTCGGTTCGGGCGTCGGGTATACCGTGCTCGAGGTGGTCGCGGCGTTCGAGAAGGCGTCGGGCGTCGAGATTCCCCGCCGGATCGTCGAGCGGCGCCCGGGCGACGCGCCGGCCATCTGCGCCGATCCGTCGAAGGCGCAGCGGGAACTCGGATGGCGGGCCGAGCTCGGGCTGGATCGGATGTGCGAGGACGCCTTGAAATGGCTGCGCAGACGCATGGCCGGTCCGGATCCGGGAGCGCGCGTCTCGCTCGGCGCGGGAGGGATGGCGGGATGAACATCGCCGGCAAAATCACCGCAGCGCAATTTCGCAAGGTGGTCGTGGCCGTCTGGCGCCTCGGGCTGATGAAACGGGATCTCCGGGTTTCCGACGCGGTCCGGGAGATCAAGCGCCGGCTGCTTGACGAACTGCTCGCGAACACGGAAGCCGCGGCGACGGAGCTTCCGGTCCGGGCCGATTCGGCCGGCGCGCGCGGGGCGGAGGGTTCGACGGGAGTGTGGGCGGCGGAAGGATCGGCGGAATCGCGCGAAGCGGACGGATCGGCGTCGTCGCGCGCGGCGGACGGCTTCCGATCGACGCGTGCGGATCACGGGACGGACAGGCGGACGGCGGGGAGACCGGCGGAAGTGCGGACGGCGGACGGTGCGCTGTTCGCGCGGACTGCGGACGACTCGGCCGGAGCGTGTGCTTCGGATCTTCCGGAAGGGGCGCAGGCGGACGGCCGTTCGGCGGATGCGCGGAGAGCGCGGGCACCGGCGAAGGCGCAAGCCGAAACCGGGCTGCGGCGGGAGGCGGGCCGGCCGGCGGAAGGGATGCGGTCCGGATGAAGCTGAAACGCGCCTTTGATGTGATGGCCGCGTTCGTGCTGCTGATCGTCCTGTCGCCGGTCATGGCGACGGTCGCGCTGCTGGTGCGGATCCGGCTCGGCCGGCCGGTGCTGTTCCGGCAGGTGCGCCCGGGCCTGCACGAGAAGCCGTTCGTGCTGTACAAGTTCCGCACCATGGCCGATCTGCGGGACGACGACGGCAACCTGCTGCCCGACGACGAACGGCTGACGCCGTTCGGCAGCAGGCTGCGCCGGTACAGCCTCGACGAGCTGCCCCAGCTCTTCAACGTGCTGAAGGGCGATCTCAGCCTCGTCGGTCCGCGGCCGCTGCTGATGGAGTATCTGCCGCTCTACACCGAGGAGCAGCGGCAGCGTCATCTCGTGCGTCCGGGCATCACCGGCTGGGCGCAGGTGAACGGCCGGAACGCCGTCTCCTGGGAGGAAAAATTCGCGATGGATGTATGGTATGTGCACAACCGAAACATGCTGCTCGATCTGAAGATACTCTGGCTGACGTTCCTGCGGCTGTTCAAGCCCTCCGGCATCAATCAGCCGGGACGTGCGACGGTGGATCGGTTCACCGGCACGGGCACGGCGGGGTGATGCGCGTGCGTCGGATTGTCATGATCGGAGACGGCGGTCACGGCAAGGTGGTGCGCGAGCTGATCGCGCTGACGCCGAATACGGTGCTGGCCGCGGTGCTGGACGATCGTTACGCCGCGCAGCACGCCGGGCGGGGCGCACGGGAAGAAACCGGCGAGGACGCCCGCCGGGAACGGCGCGATGCGCATACCGGAGCCGCAGCCGCCGTGTCGCCGGGAAATGGCGGCAACGGCGGCGACGTGCCGGAAGACGGCGTCGGCCCCGCCGGTGCAGCGCGCGCGGACGGCGAGTGCCGTCTGCCCGTCTCGGCCTGGCGCAGCCTGCGCGATCGGTATCCGTCGCTCGAGTTCGTCGTCGCGATCGGCGACAACCGGGCGCGGCATCGGATCGTCCGCGAACTGGAAGCCGCCGGCGCCCGCTTCGCGCGGCTCATCCATCCGGCGGCGGTCGTGAGTCCGCGGGCGCGGATCGGACCGGGCGCGGTCGTCATGGCGCGCGCGGTCATCCAGCCGGACGCGTCGATCGGCGCGCACGCGATCGTGAACACGGGCGCGATCGTCGAACACGACTGTGCCGTCGGCGACTGCGCGCACATCGCACCGGGTGCCGTCCTGACCGGCGGCGCCGGCGCGGACGAAGGCGCGCTGGTCGGCGCCGGGGCCGTCATCCTGCCGGGACGGAAGGTCGGTGCTTGGGCAATCGCCGGCGCGGGCGCGGTCGTGACGCGCGACGTGCCGCCGGAATGCACCGCGGCGGGCGTGCCGGCCGCCGTGATCCGGCGGGCGGACCCGGCCCCCGTCTCCGCGTTCCCGCAGCCGGAGCCGCACGAGTCACCCGGCTTCCGGAAGCCGGAACCGTACCCGGCCTCAAGCCGGCCGGCCACCAAAACACGGGGATGGGATCACGCGTGAACACGACCTTGCAGAAACCGGCCATCCTGCTGTCGCCGCCCCACATGAGCGGCGAGGAGCAGCAGTATATCGCGGAGGCGTTCGCGTCGAACTGGATCGCGCCGCTCGGCCCGCATGTCGATGCCTTCGAGCGCGAGTTCGCCGAGACGGTCGGCATCGGACATGCGGCCGCCGTCTCCTCGGGCACCGCGGCGATCCATCTCGCCCTCCGCCTGCTCGGCGTCGGTCCCGGCGACCGCGTCTTCTGCTCGAGCCTGACGTTCGTCGCCAGCGCGAATCCGATCCTCTATCAGGGAGCGGAGCCGGTGTTCATCGACGCCGAGCCGGACACGTGGGGCATGTCTCCGCGGGCGCTGGAGCGGGCGCTGGAAGAGGCGGCGCGGGAAGGCCGGCTTCCGAAGGCGGTCATCGTCGTCCATCTGTTCGGCCAGTGCGCGCGGATGGATGAAATCCTGGCGCTCTGCGGCACATACGGCGTGCCGGTCGTCGAGGACGCCGCGGAAGCGCTCGGCTCCACCTACAAGGGACGCCATGCCGGCACGATGGGCCGTTTCGGCATCTATTCCTTCAACGGCAACAAGATCATCACGACGTCCGGAGGCGGCATGCTCGTCTCGGACGACGGCGACGCGATCCGCGAAGCGCGGACGCTCGCGTCGCAGGCGCGCGATCCGGCCGTCCACTACGAGCACAGCCGGCTCGGTTACAACTACCGGCTCAGCAACGTGCTGGCCGGCATCGGCCGGGCGCAGCTCAAGGTGCTCGCGGAGCGCGTGGAGGCGAGACGCGCCGTCTTCGAACGATACCGGTCGGCGCTGGAAGGTCTGCCGGGCGTCCGGTTCATGCCCGAACTGTCGGGCACCCGGTCGAACCGGTGGCTGACGGCGCTGACGATCGACGAGCGTTCGGCGGGCATCTCCGCCGCGCAGCTCGTCGCATGGCTCGCCGAAGACCGCATCGAATCGCGGCCCGTTTGGAAACCGCTTCATCTGCAGCCGTTGTTCGCGGGCACCCGTTACTACCCCCACGGCGAACGGGAAGACGTGTCCGCCCGGCTGTTCCGGACGGGGCTGTGCCTGCCGTCCGGCTCCGCCATGACGCCCGGGGAGCAGGAGCGGGTGATCGAACGGCTGAAGGCGGGCATGAAATCCGGCGCGGCCGCCGGCATCTGACGGCGCGGAGTCCGGCGGCCGCCGCACCAGCTGATGCGAGCAGCAATATCCGGAACGGGGAGTGGAATGGCGCGTGCTCAAGTCACGAAATCATCATCGCCCGGAGCGGCAGGGCGGCACATGAGCGGAAGAAAGATGAACGGGAAGAGCGGGACGGCCTTGGAGCACCGGAGCGAGCAGGGACGCGGAATGATCGGGACGAACATCAATCATTTCCGCACCCAGAGCGGCATCTCGCTGTCGGAGCTAGCCGAACGCGCCGGCATTTCGAAGTCGTATCTGTCCAGCATCGAGCGCAATCTGAAGCGGAACCCGTCGATCCAGGTGATCGAGAAGATCGCGCTCGTGCTCAACGTGGATTTGAAGACGCTGCTCGAGGTCAACCTGCCGGATCCGGAAGCGAAGGAGAAGCAGGACGAGGAATGGCACGCCTTTGTCGAAGCGCTGAGGCAGGCCGGAATCGAGAAGGACAACGTGCAGGATTACAAGATTCTCATCGAGTTCATCAAATGGTACAGGGAGCGCAAGCAGGGATGACGGACCGCCGTGTCCGCCATCCCTGTCGTCATTAATAAACAATATAGAATAGCGCCGTCACTGCACGAGCTGCAGGACGGCGCGGGAGCACCGCTCCGGATTGTATTCGGCGTTGCGCTTCTCGAGGAGTTTCCGGCGATATTCGGCGGACGCTTCCGGGTCCCGGATCAGCCGGAACCAGCGGTCGATCGTCTCGCGGCCCGCGAGAAGCTCGCCGAAGCCGTTCCGGACGAAGTATTCGCAGTTCTCTTCCTCGTGGCCGGGTATCGGCTCGTAGAACAGCATCGGAAGGCCTTTGCTCAGGCCTTCCGTGCAGGTCATGCCGCCCGGTTTCGTGATGAGGAGGTCGGACACGTCCATCAGCTTGTGAACCTCGCGGGTGAAGCCGAGAATCCGGATGTTCGGATGGCGGAAGAGCGGATTGCTCTCGAGCCGCTCCTTCACTTGCTCGTTCTGGCCCGTGCAGAAGATGAGCTGGATCTCCTCCCGGTAACCCGCCATGTATTCGAACAAACCGTCCTCGTCGTTCAGCAGCCCCCAGCCGCCTCCCATGATCAGCACGGTCGGAAGGTCGTTCAGGCCGAGTTCCCTGCGAATCTCGTCCCGGTCGCATGGCGTCCAGAAATCGGGGTGCACCGGAATGCCCGTCACCTCGATCCGTGATTCGGGCACGCCGTGCTCCATCAGCTTGTGCTTCACGACCGGCGTCGAGACGAGATATTTGTTCACTTCGGGGCTTGTCCACGTGCCGTGCGCGTCGTAATCCGTGATCAGCGTGAACAACGGCACATCCAGTCCAAGCCGCTTCAGGCGCGAGACGACCGCGTTCGGCGCCGGATGCGTGCAGACGATGGCATCCGGTCTGAGCTGGGTGATGACCCGGGACGTCCGCGCATAGAACAGCCGGTGCAGGGCGAGCTGCGCGAAGCGGTTGAACGTGCGCTTGTAGTTCGAACGGTATATGCGGCCCCACCATTCCGGCTGTCTCATCACCGTCTTCCGGTAGGCCGAGACGATCAGCGGTTCAAGCACCGGGTTGAAAAATTTGCCCAGTTCGAGCACCTTCGTCTGGACATCGGGATTGAGCAGTCGTATGCCGACGGCCAGCGCGTGGGCGGCCCGGGTGTGGCCGGAGCCGAACCCTTCCGAGAGCAGAAGGATTCTTTTCTTGCTCTTGTGCATCGTCTCACCCACTTTTTCCTACCTATCATATTACGAATCACCGTGCGCCAAGGCAAGGACGGGCCCGCCCCGCGCGGAAGGGCCGTCGGAAGATCGTCAGCCGTTGATGAACGCCGTCTTGAGCGTGTTCCGGTATACGACGTCAAACCCGAGGGCGTCGGACAACGCGCCGAGCGGCACGTAGGTCCGGCCATTCTCGACGAACGGCGCCGCCGGGATCGTCCGCTTCTCCCCGTTTACGGTCATCACGGAGCTTCCGGCCGTCAGCACGACCGTGCGCCCGTTCAGGGAGAACGTCGCCTTTTTCGCTTGGTTGTCCCACTTCAGATCCGCCTTCAGGGCGACCGCGATGTCGCGCAGGACGAGGAACGTATAGTTGTTCACGAGCTTCGGCCTCTCCGTTCCCGGGCGAAGCTCCTCGCCGTTCACGTACACCGTGATCGGCACGCCTTCTTCCCGCGTCGGCGTCACGTATCCGCCTTCACCCCAGATCGCTTCCGTGAACGCGCGCCCCATCTCGTCGTAGCCCGACTGGTTCGGGTGAATGGCCGACCGGTCGCCCTGCAGGCCGCCCGCGAGCATCGTCGTCAGCGACAGCTCGCGGCCGACGAACCGTTCGGCGGAATGGGCCACGCGGACGTCGCGCCCCTCCGCCGCGAATCGGGCGGACAGATCCTCCAGCAGGCCGGTCATCCGTCCCACGGCGTCCTGCAGCTTGTCGTAGTAGACGATTTCAACGGTCAGGATTTTCTTCGGCACCGGCGAGAACTGGTCGCCGACGACGATGAGCGCGTCCGGGTTGATGCGGTGGATCGTGCGGATCGCCGCTTCCAGCGACGACCGCATCCGCTCCAGGATATCCTGCAGCATGGCGTCCGCTGCTTCGGTCCGCCCTTCGTGCAGCGCCAGCACGTAGCCCGCAAAGTCGTTGCCGCCGATTTGGATCAGGATCAGATCGGCGTGCTCGATGTTCCGCCGCACCGCCTCGCCGTCACCGACAAGGCTCCGGATGCGCGGATCGACGAAGGCCTCCTGGCCTTCCGCGAGCAGATCCGGTCCGTCCGATCCCTCGCCGCGCTCCACCCGCGCCAGCAGCTTCTCCAGTCCCTCGGTCCTGAGCCCGATGATGCCGTAGTTCGAGAACTCCGACCTGTAACCCCGGATGAGTGCCTGTTCCCACACCCGCTCGACGAACCCGTAGGGCACGGGGTTCGCGAGCTTCTCCATGCCGTATTCATAGCCCGCGGCCAGCGAGTCGCCCAGCGCCACGATGCGGAGCACGCCGTCATCGCCCGCGTCCGGACCGGCCGCTGCCGCCGAAATTGGCAGCGTTTGCAACACGCCGGCCGCCAGCATCGCTGCCAGCGCGGCGGCCAACCACTTGTGCAGCCGCATCGTCCATGCATTCCGCAAGGAAACCACACCTCTCCGATTCGGAATCAAAAAGTGCAACCCGTCCCGACAACGAAAACTTATCGCACCCATAAAAAAGTTGATGCGCGGACGGCGGCCGCGCGGCATACGATAAGTCAATCGGTGCAAATGATCGGCGGAATAGTCCATTTTGCCGCGGGGCGTCTGATCCTATACTGAAGTTCCATGATGCAAATCGTATGGGCATCCGCCGGCCGCATACCGCCGGTTTCGGCCTTTTCATTGTAAGCCATTTTCGGCCGGATTTGAAGCTATCCCCTGAGCCGTATCGCGGTTTGCACCATTGAAGAAAAGAGGTGGCGCTTGACATGAACACGCGGCACGCGGGATTGCCGCCGAAGCAGGGGCTGTATGACCCGTGGTACGAGCGGGACGCATGCGGCATGGGCTTCGTGGCGAACATTGCGGGCATCAAATCGAATACCGTCATCCGCCGGGCGCTGACCGTTCTCGAGAACATGGAGCACCGCGGCGGACAGGGCAGCGAGCCGAACACGGGCGACGGCGCGGGAATCATGATCCAGATTCCGCACCGCTTCTTCCGCCGGGAAATGGCTGCGCTCGGCGTCACGCTGCCGGACGAGGGCGACTACGCCGTCGGCATGCTGTTCATGCCCCACGACGAAGCGCAGCGCGCCGAACAGGAGCGGGCGATCGAGGCGATCGTGCGCGAGGAAGGCCAGGAGGTGCTCGGCTGGCGCACGGTGCCGACGAACGACGAGGGGCTGGGCCGCTCCGCGAAGGAAGCGAAGCCCTACGTCCGCCAGCTGTTCATCGGCCGGGGGGCGGGCACGGGGGCGGATCTTGCGTTCGAGCGGAAGCTGTACGTGATCCGCAAGCGGGCGGAGCGGACGATCCGGTACAATCCCGATTTTCCCGGAGGCAACCACTTCTATGCGGCGAGTCTGTCCTGCCGGAAGATCGTGTACAAGGGCATGCTCACGACCGCGCAGCTCAAAACGTTCTATCCCGAGATCATGGATGACGCGATGGAAACGGCGATCGCGCTGATCCATTCCCGGTTCAGCACGAACACGTTCCCGAGCTGGGACCGCGCGCATCCGTACCGCTATCTCATCCACAACGGCGAGATCAACACGCTGCGCGGCAACATCAACTGGATGCACGCGCGCGAGACGCTGCTCGAGTCCGAGCTGTTCGGGGCCGACATCGAGAAGATCAAGCCGGTCATCGACGCGGACGGCTCCGACACGGCGATGTTCGACAACGTGCTGGAGCTGCTCTACCTCGCCGGCCGGCCGCTTGTGCACGCGGCGATGATGATGGTGCCGGAACCGTGGACGAACCACGAGAGCATGAGCCCGGAGAAGAGGGCGTTCTACGAATACCACAGCACGCTGATGGAGCCCTGGGACGGCCCGGCCGCGATGGCGTTCACGGACGGCGTGCAGATCGGCGCGATCCTCGACCGGAACGGCCTCCGGCCGGCGCGCTACTGCGTGACGAAGGACGGCTTCATCATCCTCGCCTCCGAGCAGGGCGCGCTCGAGATACCCCAGGAGGAGATCCTGTACAAGGACCGGCTGCGCCCGGGACGGGTGCTGCTCGTCGACACGCGGGAAGGCCGGATCATTTCCGACGAGGAAGTGAAGCGCGCGATCGCGACCGAACATCCGTACCGCGAGTGGCTGGATGAGCATATGATCAGCCTTGACGATCTGCCGGACGCGCCCGAACAGCCGGAGCCGGACGCCGTGTCGGTCCGCGTCCGCCAGGCGGCGTTCGGGTACACGTACGAGGAACTGCGCAAAATCCTCGAACCGATGGCGAGCACGGGGAACGAGCCGGTCGGCTCGATGGGCTACGACGCGCCGCTCGCCGTGCTGTCGGAGCGTCCGCAGCGGCTGTACAACTACTTCAAGCAGCTGTTCGCGCAGGTGACGAATCCGCCGATCGACGCCATCCGCGAGGAGATTGTCACCTCGACCGTCACGACGATCGGTTCGGAGCGCAACCTGCTGAAGCCCGAACCGGAGAGCTGCCGCCACGTCCGGCTGGAGACGCCGATCCTGTCGAACGAAGAGTTCGCGAAGCTGCGCCATATCCGCCGGCCGGGGTTCAAGGCGATCACGATTCCGATCCTGTTCCCGGCGGCCGAAGGGGAAAAGGGGCTGCGCGAGGCGATCGACCTCATGTGCGAAGCGGCGGACCGCGTCATCGCGAAGGGCCACAATCTGATCATCCTGTCCGACCGCGGCATCGACCGGGACCATGCGGCGATTCCGGCGCTGCTCGCCGTCTCCGCGCTGCACCACCACCTGATCCGCAACGGCACGCGGACGAAGGTCAGTCTGCTCGTCGAGTCGGGCGAGCCGCGGGAAGTGCACCATTTCGCGCTGCTCCTCGGCTACGGCGCGAGCGCGATCAATCCGTACCTCGCGTTCGAGACGCTCGGCGACATGATCCGGCGCGGGATGCTCACCGGCATCACGTACGAGAAGGCGGTCCGGAACTACATCAAGGCGGCCACGAAGGGCGTCGTCAAGATTCTGTCCAAAATGGGCATCTCGACGATCCAGTCGTACCGCGGCGCGCAGATTTTCGAGGCCGTCGGGATCGCGCAGGACGTCATCGACCGGTATTTCACCTGGACGCCGTCCCGCGTCGGCGGCATCGGCCTGGACACCATCGCCGAGGAGGCGCTGAAGCCGCATCGGAAGGCGTTCGATTCCCCCGCCGATGCCGGGGAGGAGCTCGACTCCGGCGGCGAATACCAGTGGCGCAGGGACGGCGAGGACCATCTGTTCAATCCGGAGACGGTCCATACGCTGCAGCTTGCGGCGCGGACGAACGATTACCGGCTGTACAAACGGTTCTCGAAGCTGGTCGAGGGCGAGGCGGAGACCCGGCGCACGCTCCGCTCGCTGCTCAAATTCAGGCAGGGCCGTCCGATCCCGATCGAGGAGGTCGAGCCGGTCGAGTCGATCGTGAAGCGCTTCAAGACCGGCGCGATGTCCTACGGCTCGATCAGCAAGGAGGCGCACGAGGCGCTCGCGATCGCGATGAACCGGATCGGCGGCAAGTCGAACACCGGCGAGGGCGGCGAGGACCCGCGGCGCTACGTGCCGGACCCGAACGGCGATTCGCGCCGCAGCGCGATCAAGCAGGTCGCGTCGGGACGGTTCGGCGTGACGAGCCTGTACCTGGTGAACGCCGACGAGATCCAGATCAAGATGGCGCAAGGCGCGAAGCCGGGCGAGGGCGGCCAGCTGCCGGGGCGCAAAGTCTACCCGTGGATCGCGGAGGTGCGCGGCTCGACGCCGGGCGTCGGCCTCATCTCGCCGCCGCCGCACCATGACATCTATTCGATCGAGGATCTGGCCGAACTGATTCACGACCTGAAGAACGCGAACCCGCGCGCGCGCATCAGCGTGAAGCTCGTCTCGGAAGTCGGCGTCGGCACGATCGCGGCCGGCGTCGCGAAGGGGCGCGCGGACGTCATCCTGATCAGCGGCTACGACGGCGGCACCGGCGCCTCGCCGGTCACGTCGATCCGCCACGCGGGGCTGCCGTGGGAGCTCGGCCTCGCGGAGACGCACCAGACGCTGATGTTGAACGATCTGCGCGGCCGCGTCACCCTCGAGGTCGACGGCAAGCTGATGACCGGCCGGGACGTCGCGATCGCGGCGCTGCTCGGCGCGGAGGAATTCGGGTTCTCGACGGCTCCGCTCGTCGTGCTCGGTTGCGTCATGATGCGCGTCTGCCACCTCGACACGTGCCCGGTCGGCATCGCGACGCAGAATCCCGAGCTGCGGAAGAACTTCATGGGCAGTCCGGACTATGTCGTCAATTACATGCGGTTCGTCGCGCAGGAACTCCGCGAGATCATGGCCGGGCTCGGCTTCCGGACCGTCGACGAGATGGTCGGCCGCGTCGACATGCTGGAGGCGGACGAGACGGCGCTGTACGGCAAGCGCAAGGGGCTGGATCTCACGGCGCTGCTCCACCGCCCGGATCTACCGTCGGACGCGCCGCGCCGCTGCGTGCAGGAGCAGAACCACGGCCTCGAGGATTCGCTCGATGCGCGCGAACTCATCCCGCGGGCGATGCCGGCGCTCGAGCGGCGCGAGCCGGTCAGCGCGTCGTTCCCGATCCGCAATACGAACCGGGTCGTCGGGACGATGCTCGGCTACGAGGTGACGCGCCGCTACGGCGCGGAAGGGCTTCCGGAGGATACGATCCGGTTCCATTTCACCGGGTCGGCCGGCCAGAGCTTCGGCGCATTCCTGCCGCGCGGCATCACGCTGACGCTCGAAGGCGACGCGAACGATTATGTCGGCAAGGGGCTGTCCGGCGGCAAGCTGGTCATCAAGCCTTCGCCGAAGGCGACGTTCCGGGCGGAGGAGAACATCATCATCGGCAACACGGCGCTGTACGGTGCGACCGGCGGCGAGGCGTACATCCGCGGCGTCGCCGGCGAGCGGTTTGCCGTGCGCAACAGCGGCGCCTACGCCGTCGTCGAGGGCGTGGGCGACCACGGCTGCGAGTACATGACCGGCGGGCGCGTCGTCGTCCTCGGCCGGACCGGACGGAACTTTGCGGCCGGCATGTCGGGCGGCATCGCGTACGTGTACGATGAAGACGGCGATTTTCCGGTTCGCTGCAACTTCGAGATGGTCGTCCTGGAAGCGCTGGATGCGGGCAGAGAGAGCGAGGAGGTCAGGGCGATGATCCGCCGCCACGCGGAGCTGACGGACAGCGAGCGGGCGCGCGAGATCCTGTCCGACTGGGAGACATCCCGCGCGAAGTTCCTCAAGGTCATTCCGAAGGACTACAAACGGATGATCGAGCGGATTGAAGACATGCACCGGCGCGGCTTGATCGGGGAAGCGGCGCTGATGGCCGCCTTCGAGGCGAATGCCCGCGATCTGGCCCGCGTCGGGGGGAACTGAACGGCAACGGAACGGTACCTGCATGAAACATGCGCATGCCCGCGTGCCAGGGGGCATGCGCATGTTCGCTTGGCGGCATGTTCCGGTGCGCCCTCATTCGCCGCGCATGCTCCGTTCGGCGCGGACGAATGCGATGAAGCGCCGCGTCTCCTCCGGCGTCAGCAGGCGGCCGTCGACCGAAAACGAGAACTTCGACATGATCTCCTCGTCCGAGAGTTCAAGGGAATCGACGAATTCGCGGACGTCCGGACTAAGCGGAGGATTGGGGACGTTCGTCCGGCCGACCAGATAGTCGATCGAAACGTTGAACAGATCGGCGAATTTCGACAGCGTCTCGGTGTCGGGTTCACGCCGGTTCTTCTCGTAATGGGACAGCGCCGCGCGGGATATGCCGATCGCCGCAGCCGTTTGCTCCTGTGTCCAGCCCCGTTCTTCGCGCAGTTTTGCTATTCGGCTACCAATGTTCATGTTCATCCCCCTAACCGGTTCTCCCTTCGTGTTGCCAAGACTTGTCGTTCGAGTTGCGACTGGATGCACACTGCCGGTTGCGGCTTGATCGACGGTCGTCCATATACATAACGTAACATTTTTCTACAGGCAGTACAAGGAACTTGTCGGAACAGTTCAGGAAAAATCGGGGCCGCCGGATGCAGGCCGCATGCCGGAGTTCCGACAAAAGGATACAGCCCAAACGGGAATTCGGGATTGACACGGTGCGATAAATGTCATAAATTATAAGCGTGGGAGATACGAAATGTATCCTATTTGTTGCCGAGGCTACAAATTGAAGCTCGTCCGGACCGCAGGATGTGACGCTCCATAGTGTATCGAATCGGGGGAATTCGAACCTTTCGGGCAAAGGAGTGTTGACCGGCGATGGAGACCGGGCAATTCTATTGCATCGGCTGCCAGGAGCTGAAGGATGCGGTGTTCGGCCACCGGGTGTTCCGGACGGGATATTTTCGTCTCGTCTATCCGCTCGGCTACTGTCTGGTCTGCCACAGCAGGGAACAGGCGTCCCGATCTGCGGCGGACGAAGGCGGTTCCGGGACGGTCTTCGCGTCGCCGGACCCTGATGCGATCTCCGGGGACCTCGAACCGCCCGCCGTCCGGCAGGCCGCGGTCTGAAGCGGGCGGCGCCCCCGATGCGCGCCCCCGGCCGTCATTCGGCCGGGGGTTTTATTGTGTTGAATTCTATGAAACTTGTTTTGACCGCTTCCGTTTATATAATGGACAATTTGGGCATCATGTGTCGCAGAGGATGGAGGAGGATTCGGTGTTGGAACGGCACGGGGGCGGCGCGGAGCCGGTCGTGCGGCTCGTGAACGTGACGAAGCGGATCGGCAAACGCACGATCATCGACAACCTGACGTTCGACGTGCCGCCGGGTGAAGTATTCGGATTTCTCGGCCCGAACGGATCGGGGAAGACGACGACGATCCGCATGATGGTCGGCCTCATGCGGATGACTTCGGGCGAGATCTACATCAAGGGACGCAGCATCCGGACCGAATTCGAAGCCGCGGTGCGCCAGGTCGGCGCCATCGTGGAAAATCCGGAGATGTACAAATTCCTGACCGGTTACCAGAACCTGGTCCACTACGCGAGGATGATCCCCGGCATCGGGAAGCGGCGGATCGACGAGGTCGTGGAGCTCGTCGGCCTGTCCGATCGCATCCATGACAAGGTCAAGACGTATTCGCTCGGGATGCGGCAGCGGCTCGGGGTGGCGCAGGCGATTCTGCACCGTCCGTCGCTGCTGGTCCTGGACGAGCCGACGAACGGCCTCGATCCGGCCGGCATCCGCGAGCTCCGGGACTATCTGCGCCACCTCGCGAAGCATGAGGGGACGACCGTGTTCGTCTCGAGCCACCTGCTCTCGGAGATGGAGCTGATGTGCGACCGCGTCGCCATCATCCAGCAGGGGCGCCTGGTCGATGTGCGGCCGATCCGCCGCGATGCCGGCGCGGAGAAGCTGGAAATCCTGTTCGAGGTCGACCGGCCCGACACGGCTTCGGAGGTGCTGGACGGCGTCGTCCTGCGGACGGAATCCGGAGGCATCGTGGTGACCGCAGGGCGGGAGGAGACGGCCGACATCAACGCCCGGCTGGTCGCGGCGGGCGTGCGCGTGTACGGCATCCGGACCGTGACGAAGTCGCTGGAAGACCAGTTCCTCGAAGTGACGGGAGGCGGTCGCATTGGCTGATTTCCTGAACCTGGTCCGGAACGAGAACATGAAGATTTACTACCGGGTCCGGACGTGGGTCATGTCCGCGATCCTGCTGGTCCTTCCGCTCGCGATGTCGATCATCGGCCGGTTCGTCGACGATTCGCCGAACATGTGGAGCTACGTCATGCTGGAGTCCGGCCTCATGACCATGCTGCTCTCGATCTTCGCGGTCGTCATGGCGGCGGACAGCGTGGCGGGGGAATTTTCGAACGGCACGATCAAGCTGCTGCTCATCCGCCCGTGGAGCCGGAACAAGATTCTGCTATCGAAGTATCTTGCGCTGCTCTGCTACATCGTCCTGAATCTGGCGGTGTTCTTCGCGCTGACGCTGTTGCTGAATTTCGTGCTGTTTGGCGGCGGCGATTCCGGGTCTTCGATTCCGAGCGGTTGGAGTCCCTTCGGATATGTGACGGCCTGGTACGGGCTCAATCTGATCGAGATGGCGGTCGTCGCGACGATGGCGTTCATGATATCCTCCGTGTTCCGTTCCGGCGGCCTCGCGATCGGGCTGTCGATTTTCGCGCTGCTCGGCAGCGGCATCATCTCGAGTCTGCTCTCGCTGATCGACAAGCCGTGGATCGATTACGTTCTGTTCATGCATTTCGGGCTGGAGCGATATCTGAACGCCGGCGAGCTGTTCCGCGGGCATTCGCTCGGTTTCTCGCTCGGCGTGCTGGCCGGCTATTACGTCCTGTTCCTCGCGCTGTCCTGGTACGTGTTCAACCGCCGCGACGTGGCGTCCTGACGGCGGGCTGGCACGCGAAAAAAGCCTTCGGAACCGCCCGGAGCGGTGTCCGAAGGCTTTCGATGTTCGGCCGGAATCCCGGTTTCCCGTCTCCGTGGACGGTCCGGGCGGCCGTCCGTCGGTCCCGTCGTCACCTGCCGACCGACAGCGACCGTTCCGCCGATGGCTTCGGCAGCCCGGTATATCGCGCCGGCACGTTGCCGAAGAGCACCCAGGCGAACGGGATGAAGCGGAACGCCAGCGTCACGACAAGCCAGGACAGGGTCAGCGCGAGCACGAACCCGCCCGCGTACCAGAGATGGAACCAATACGTCGCGGTGACCGGATGCAACCGGTAATAGAAGAGAACCAGCGGATGAAACAGGTAAATGCCGAAGCTCATGACGCCGAGATGGTCGAGCAGCCGCACGACGCGCGCCTCCCTGTTCCATTCGCGCAACAGGAACGCGACCTGGATCAGGACGAGGGCGGTGCAGAACGTGTGCAGATTCCAGAGCAATTCGTACCACAGCGTATTGAACCAGCGTCCGTCATGGCGGGTCACGTACCAGATCCAGACATGGGAGAGCCCGAACGCCAGCCATCCGGCCCACAGCAGCGCCCAGGTCGGGCCGCGCCACGACTTCAGCTTCGCGGCGGTCGGTTTCAGCCATTCCCGGATCCGGTCGAACGAAATGCCGAAGTACGCGCCCGTGAAATAATACGCGAAATAGCTGAGCGCCCAGCTGCCCTTGTTCGGGACGGACAGCCAGTAATGGTTGAGCAGCACGAAGCCCCATTGCACCGCGAAGCCGAAGGGGATGAACCCCTTCGTCAGGAGGGGCCATTTTTTGCTTGCGTAGAGCAACAGCGGGAAGAGCACGTAAAACTGCACGCTGATGAATACAAAATAAAGGTGAGCATATGCCTTGCCCGTGAGCAGTTTGTCCACAAAGTCAGCCATCGCGACGTCGAGGGGCCTGTCCGCATAATACCAGTAGTGCCGCAGCGCGTAGTACCCGATGGAGAAGATCAGGTACGGAAGCAGGATGTACATCAGCCTTTTCTTGTAGAACCCGAGGAAAAGGCTTCGGTCCGCCGGCCGGTCATAATAGGTGTAGAACAGGACGAGGCTGCTGAGCAGAATGAACGTCGGCGTGCCGAATTTGAAGAAGATGTTGGCGAAATTGTACAGCGGATAGAGGGACGACCCCAGCGTTTCGGTGACCGCGAACGAGGTGGAGTGCACCATGAGCACGCCGATGATCGCGAAGGCGCGCACCAGGTTGATTTCGTCGATTCTTTCCTTGGGTTTCATGGCGGAACCGCCTCCGAATCGGTGAAGAACACGTTGCCGAACCGGCTTATGGTCCACTATACCACAAATTCCCGCCCGCGGTCACCGATGGTCCGGATCGTCCGATGAGAGGATGCTCTGAGTCTGACCCGAGCGGGCGGCCCTTATCCGTTCCGGATTTCGGCCGTGATGCGGAACGCTTCATCCGCCGCCAAAATCGTCTCCTCGATGTCCGCCTCGCTGTGGGCGACGGTCAGGAACCAAGCCTCGTACTTCGACGGCGCAAGGCAGACGCCGCGGTCGAGCATGGCGCGGAAGAACGCGGCGAACGCCTCGCCGTCCGTGTCCTGCGCCTCGGCGTAATTCGTGACCGGGTGATCGCAGAAGTGCGTCGAGAACGCGCCGCGGACCCGGTTGATCGTGAGCGGCACGCCGTGCTTCGCCGCGGCTGCGGCCAGCCCCTTCGCAAGCCGCGCGGCGAGCGCGTCCATCCGTTCGTAGACGCCGGGCTCGCGGAGCACGTCGAGGCAGGCCAGCCCGGCGGAGATCGAGGCGGGGTTGCCCGCCATCGTGCCGGCCTGGTAAGCCGGGCCGAGCGGCGCGACCTGCTCCATGATCTCCTTCCTTCCGCCATAGGCGCCGATCGGCAGGCCGCCGCCGATGATTTTGCCGAGGGCGGTCAGGTCCGGCTCGATCGCGGCGTGGTCGGGGAACGCGGCGAAGTTCTGCGCCCCGCCGTAATGGAAGCGGAAGGCGGTGATCACTTCGTCGTAGATGACGAGCGCGCCGGCGTCGCGCGCCATCCGGCACACGCCTTCGAGGAAGCCGGGCTTCGGCATGACGATGCCGAAGTTGCCGACGATCGGTTCGACGAGGACGGCCGCGACGTCTTCGCCCCATCGCTCGAGGGCGAGGCGCAGGCCCTCCAGGTCGTTGTACGGCACGGTGATCACTTCGTGCGCGATCGAGAGCGGGATGCCCGCGCTGTCCGGAATGCCGAGCGTCGACGGGCCGGAGCCGGCGGCGACGAGCACGAGATCGGAATGGCCGTGGTAGCAGCCGGCGAATTTGACGATTTTCGTGCGGCCCGTGTAGGCCCGGGCGACGCGGATCGTCGTCATGACCGCCTCGGTGCCGCTGTTCACGAACCGAACCTTGTCCATCGAGGGGATCGCTTCCTTCAGGCGGCGGGCCATCTCGATCTCGAGCTCGGTCGGCGTGCCGTACAGCGTGCCGTTCTCGGCCGCACGGGCGATCGCCTCGACGATGCGCGGATGGGCGTGCCCGGCGATGATCGGCCCGTAGGCGGCGAGGTAGTCGATGTAGCGATTGCCGTCGGCATCCCAGAAATACGCGCCCTGCGCGCGTTTCATGAAGACCGGGGCGCCGCCGCCGACCGCCTTGAACGAGCGGGACGGGCTGTTCACACCACCGACGATGTGGCGGAGCGCTTCCCGGTAGAGGGCTTCGGATGTCGGACGGTGGCGGGTGTCTGCGGGCATGGGGGACTCTCCTTTCGCATCTGCGGGTTTCTATTTCTTGTGTCGGGAAGCGAAATCAAGAAAAGGGCGCTCCGGCGCCGACGGCCGGAACCCCCTTCCTGGCGTATTCATCCGGTGCATGCGCTCCGAGAATCAGGCCGCGGGCTCGGCCGATTCCGCGGGCTTGCTCGTGACGGGACCGGACGTTCTGCCCGGCGCATCCTCCGTGCCGGCGTCCGGCTGCTGCTCCGTCTCGTCGCTCGCGAGCACTTCCTGCACGTACGCCTTCAGCGCTTCCGTGTCGCGAACCGCGAGCACCGCCGCCCCGCCCACGCGATCGTCCCGGATCAGCTCCATCGGCGGCACCTGCGCGGAGCCGGCGATGTGCAGCTTCAGGCCGAGCTGGCCGAGCTTCAGGATGTCTGACACCTGCATGTTCGTCTCGACGTACGGTTCGACCTTCTCCAGAATTTGTCCCATCCGGACGACGTTCCAGGTCGACTGCAGCTTCTTCGCGACGGCCTTCAGGAATTCCCGCTGCCGTTCGGTCCGCGTAAAATCGGACATCGCGTCGTGGCGGAAGCGGACGTACTGCAGCGCCTTGTCGCCGTCGAGCAGCTGGTACCCTTTCTTCAGGTGGATGTCGTACCGGTTGCCGTCCGCGTTGTCGACATAGTGCATGTCCTTTTCCACTTCGAAGTATACCCCGCCGATCGCGTCGACGAGCGCCTTGAACCCTTCGAAATCGACATAAGCATAATAATGGATATCGAGTCCGAGCAGATCGCCGATCGTCTTCATCGCGAGGTTCGGCCCGCCGAGCGTGATTGCGGAGTTGGCCCGGCCCTTGCCGTGGCCCGGAATGTCGACCCAGGTGTCGCGCAGGACCGACAGCAGATGCACGCGCTTTGTCACCGGGTCGATCGAGACGACGATCATCGAGTCGGAGCGGGCAACCTGGTTTTTCTCCAGCCCGCGCGCGTCGCCGCCGAGCAGCAGGATATTGACGCGCTCTTTGCCCTCCCATTCCGGAGGGGCCTGGACCGTCTTGTCCACGACCGCCTGAAAGCGGGATTCGGATTCGTCTTTGCTGAAGTTGTCCAGCGCATTGTATATGGTAACGCCCTGAAATGCGATATATCCAATCGCGAGGGTCATGACAGACAGGACGCTGATGAGCGTCCAACGCAGCCATAATCTGCGCCTTCGGGATTTGATCCGGGTCGATCGCGGTTCCATGACGTCCTCTCCTTCCGGCGGACAGGGGTTCCGGTTCACCGGTCTTCGGGGAATCCGGTTCCGGCGGTTCCGCCAACCACTTAGACGACACGACACGCCAACTGGTTCCACACGTAAAAAATTTGCACGCTTAAAGATTATAAAATGTCACGCCATGTCTTACAAGTGCTATACTGTTGTCGGATGCCGGAAGGTATCCGAAAGATATTTCCCGGGAAATGTGTCGGGGAGGCTGGAATGTTCGTCATGCAGCCGGCGATCGAAGTACGGGATTTGCGCAAGACGTTCAAGGTACAGCGGAACCGGGAAGGGCTTGCCGGCGCAATTCGGGATTTGTTTCGCCGCCAATATGTCGAAGTGACGGCGGTCAAGGATATCAGCTTCACGATCCCCCGCGGAGAAATCTGCGGCTATATCGGCGAGAACGGCGCCGGGAAATCGACGACGATCAAGATGCTCGCCGGCATTCTGGTGCCGACGTCGGGCACAGTGCGCGTGGCCGGCTATGTGCCGTGGCGCGAGCGCGAGAAGTTCGTGCGCCACATCGGCGTCGTGTTCGGCCAGCGCAGCCAGCTTTGGTGGGATATCGGCGTCATCGAGTCGTTCCATCTGCTCCGGAAGGTGTACCGCGTGCCGGCGGCCGATTTCCGGAGGCGGTTGGACGAGCTCGTCGAGCGGCTCAAGCTCGGCGATCTGCTGCACCGGCCGGTGCGCAAGCTCAGCCTCGGCCAGCGGATGCGGTGCGAACTGGCCGCGTCGCTGCTGCACAACCCCGCGATCCTGTTCCTGGACGAGCCGACGATCGGGCTCGACATCGTCGTGAAGACGGAAATCCGCGAGTTCCTGCTGCAGCTCAACCGCGAGCACGGAACGACGATTCTGCTGACGACGCACGATTTGCAGGATATCGAGGCGCTCTGCTCCCGGGTGATCATGCTGGATGACGGGCGGATCATTTATGACGGCGGGCTGGACGAGCTCAAGGCGCGCTGGAGCCGGGGGCGCGAGATCCGGCTGCAGTTCGGCGAACCGGTGGGACTGGAACGGCTGGAGCGGCTGACGGCCGATCTGCCCGGCGTACGGTGGCAGCTCGGCGAGGGGATGTCCGCGGTGATGCGGGTGCCTCGTGAGGTCGGGATGTCCGAGGCGCTGGCCCGCGTCGTCGGCAGCGGCGTCGACATCCGCGACATCAAGTTCGCGGAGACGAGCACGGACGAAATCGTGCGGGAGATCTACCGGTCGGGCTCGGCCGCGGGAGCGGAACGGCTGGTGGGCGTGACGTGACGGGGATGTACCTGGATCTGATCCGCATCCGGTTCCTGACGATGCTGGCGTACCGGGTCAACTATTACAGCGGCATCATTATTTATTCGGTAAACATCGGCGCCTATTTTTTTTTCTGGCACGCGATCTACGGGGACCAGGAGGCGATCCGGGGGTTCACGCTGGCGCAGATGACGACGTACGTGGCGGTCACCTGGATGGCGCGCGCGTTCTATTTTAACAATCTGGACCGGGAGATCGCGAACGAGGTGCGGGATGGCAGCGTCGCGATCCAATTCGTGAGGCCGTACCACTATCTGCTGGTGAAGCTGTTCCAGGGATTCGGCGAGGGGCTGTTCCGGCTCGTCATGTTCATGGTGCCGGGACTGATCGTGGTGTGCCTGATCTTCCCGATCGAGCTTCCCCGCGATCCGGCGGTCTGGCTGCTGTACGCGGCGATGCTGGTGTTCAGCTTCCTTATTAATTCCGAGCTGAACCTGCTCACCGGGATGGGCGCGTTCTATTTCGAGAACATCGACGGCCTGATCCGCATGAAGCGGGTCGTCGTCGACCTGTTCTCCGGCCTGCTCGTGCCGATTGCGCTGTTTCCGGGTTGGCTGGCCGACATTTCGCAGTGGCTGCCGTTCCAGGCGATCGCGTATTTGCCCAGTGCGGTGTTTACGGGACAGACTTCCGGCGAAGAGGCGCTTGCCGCGGTCGGGCTGCAGGCCTTGTGGGCCGCGGCGTTGATCGTGCCGATCCGGCTCCTGTGGCGGGCGGCACGGAAGCGGCTGTTCGTGCAGGGAGGGTGAGCCGCGGTTCATGTTTTACCTTGGTCTGATGTGGGAATACTTCAAGAACTACGCGAAGTCGCGCATGACGTACCGGGCGGACTTCTGGATCGAGGTCGTGTCGGATCTCACCTACCAGGCGATGAACCTGGCCGTTATCCTGATCGCGTTCCGGCATACGCCGGCGCTCGGCGGCTGGTCCGAAGCGGAAATCGTGTTCGTGTTCGGATTCTTTATGGTGCCGTACGGCATTTTCAGTTGCTTTTTCGATCTGTGGAACTTCGGTGAGCGGTATATCGTGAAGGGCGAGATGGACCGGGTGCTGACGCGTCCGGCGCATAATCTGTTCCAGGTCATGCTCGAGAACATGTATCCGCCCGGACTCATCGGCTCGTTCGTCGGAATCGCGATCATGGCGGTCACGGCGCGGCAGATGGAGATGGCGTTCGGCTGGACGGATCTCGTGATGCTGGCCGTGCTGACGGCGGGCGCGGTGCTGGTGTATTTCGGCCTGTACACGGCGATCACGGCGATCGCGTTCTTCACCGATGCGCCGACGGGCATCCTGCCGCTCATGTACAACTTGCAGAGTTACGGCCGCTATCCGGTCACGATCTATAACCGGACGATGCGGTTCGTGCTGACTTGGCTGCTGCCGTTCGCGTTCGTCGGCGTCTATCCGGCGTCGTTTTTCCTCGAGCGCAGCGGGCCGGGGGATCTGCGGATGGCGCTGCTCACGCCGGTGGTCGGGATGGTGTTCACGGCGATCGGGTTGACGGTGTGGAACATCGGCGTGAAGCGATACCGCGGCGCGGGGTCGTAGCATGCGCGGTGGCTCCGCCGTGCGGGGCTTGCCCTGCCCGGGCGGGGCGAATAACGGTCCGCGGGACCGTAAACGGCCGATCGGGCGTGGCAAAGAGGCGCGATAACGGTCTGCGGGACCGTTAAGTGCGGCTCCGGAGGGTCTTGCCCCGCCGGAAAGGGGCGAATAACGGTCCGCGGGACCGTAAACGGCCGACCGGACGAGGCAAAGAGGCGTGATAACGGTCTGCGGGACCGTTAAGTGCGGCTCCGAAGGTTCTTGCCCTGCCCGGGCGGGGCGAATAACGGTCCGCGGGACCGTAAACGGCCGATCGGGCGAGGCAAAGAGGCGCGATAACGGTCTGCGGGACCGTTAAGTGCGGCTCCGAAGGTTCTTGCCCCGCCCGTGCGGGGCGAATAACGGTCCGCGGGACCGTAAACGGCCGACCGGACGAGGCAAAGAGGCGTGATAACGGTCTGCGGGACCGTTAAATGCGTGTCCGGCGGGGCACATTCCTTCTTACAGCCGTATTTTTGAACGGTTCAGCCGGTAGCTGCGGATACGGCGGGATCCGTTCACCGGTTCCAGATATCCGTCGACAGTCAATTCCCTCAACAGTTTTCGTGCATACTTGTCGCCTACACCCAACAGCTTCACAATTTCCGCCGGCCTGACCGGATCCGCCGAGCACGCGGCGTATCGCAGGATTTCCCGCTTCATGACCGGCAGGCCGACATAAGGGTCACCGCCGCCGAAAAGACGGCCCAGCAGCTGAAGCACGATCTGCTGGCACTTCCGGGGATGATGCTCGATATCGTCCGACGAGAAGCGGAGCACCCGCCAGTCATCGATCACGAGGTGGTTCTGGCGCATCAGGTCGTCCGAAAATTTGTAGCGGTCCGTATGCCGAGCGTGCGGTCCGAATCCGTCGGCTTCAAGGCAAATCTTGTGCGGCATGAGGATATACGCGAAGTCCAGAAACCGGGCACCGTCCTTGAAATCGGCGATTTCGTATTCCGCGTGCAGGTATTCGAAGGATCCGACCGCCGGCCACCAGACGTTCTGCAGCAGCTTCCGCTCCAGATAACCGTGTTCCCGCAGCCTCCTGCGCCGTTCCCCCTCGCTTGCGTCAATCTGCTTCTTCATCCACGCGCTGTAATGCGTCTCGAAGTCATGTTCCATCGGCATCCTCTCCTTCCTTCGCAAAATGAAAACACCGCCCCATCCGCCTAGTGCGGATCACGGGACGGTGTGCTTCACGCGTCGCAAACGGGTGACATGGGGGTTCAGGCGGCATCACGCCGCCGATACCTCCATGCTATCCGCCTGTCCGGAAAAAATCAAGCAATTGCCAATTTGGGTGATGATTGTCCGACACGAACGCCGTTTCGGTTACAATTAAGAAGACACGCAAACCTGAACGCGGGAGGGATTCACGCACATGACACTGTCGATCGGAAGCATGGCGCCCGATTTCACGCTGCCCTCGGCGGACGGCGAAGTGCGGCTTTCCGATTTCCGCGGGCGGCTCGTGGTGCTGTATTTCTATCCGAAGGACATGACGCCGGGATGCACCCAGCAGGCGTGCGATTTCCGGGACGCGTACGGCGAGCTGACGAAGCACGGCGCAGTCGTCATCGGAGTCAGCACGGATGATGTCGAACGGCATATCCGGTTCCGGGACAAATACGGGCTTCCCTTCATCCTGTTGTCCGATCCGGATCACGCGGTGTGCGAACTGTATGGCGTGTGGCAGGCAAAGAAGCTGTACGGCCGCGAGTTCATGGGTATCGTCCGGTCGACGTTCCTGATCGACGAGGAAGGAAGGCTGATCCGGGAGTGGCGCAATGTGAAGCCGAAAGGGCATATCGAGGATGTGCTTGCGGCCATCCGGGAGTACAGGAAAGAAGCCGCCAACGGAAAAAAATGAGCACGCCGTCGCGAACGCAAAACCGGTTGTAAGGAAGAGAGGCGCGTGTGCCCGACGGGTTGCGAGGCATGCGGAGAAAAGCGTGCATCGTACGTGACGGCAAGGAGTTGGAAGGTGCACTTGACGGACATGCAGGGTGAGGCTTACGCCCGGCGAATGATACGGCGATAAAACGAAGCCTGGCGGTGATGCAGCGATGTAACGAACGCCTGTCGGGTGGTTGAAGCGATTGTCCGGCGGGTGGCCCGGCAATCCGGCGAACACCGGCGGGCGATACGGGTGAAAATATCAAACACCGGCGGTGGTGCGGGATGAAGCGTGTGCCTGACAGGCGTGCGGCTACCGGATGCGCGGCGGCTCCGGTCCAATGATGCAGCATGAAAGGATGCGCGGCGGCTTCGGCCCAATGATGCGGCATGAAAGGATGCGCGGCGGCTCCGGCCCAATGATGCGGCATGAAAGGATGCGCGGCGGCACCGGTCCGATGATGCGGCATGAAAGGATGCGCGGCGGCTCCGGTCCGATGATGCGGCATGAAAGGATGCGCGGCGGCTCCGGTCCAATGATGCAGCATGAAAGGATTCGCGAAGGTTCCGGTTCGATGATGCAGCCCGGAAGGATGCGCGGCGGTTCCGGTCCGGCGCGGGCCCGGAGGCGCGGTCCGGCACGTTGACGCCCCGAAAATCCGTTCAGTATAATTAGCGTTATGAATCGAGGGAGGCGTACCATGGACAAGCCGAATGAACGCATCGTGGTGCTCGATTTCGGGGGCCAATACAATCAACTGATCGCCCGGCGCATCCGCGATCTGGGCGTGTACAGCGAACTGTTGCCCTACAACACGCCGGCCGCGAAATTGCGCGAGCTGAAGCCGAAGGGGATCGTCTTCTCCGGCGGCCCGAACAGCGTGTATGAAGAGAACGCGCCGCTTGCCGATCCGGAAGTGTACGAGCTCGGCGTGCCGATCCTCGGCATCTGTTATGGCATGCAGATGATGGCGCATCAATTGCGCGGCCGCGTTGAACGGGCGGGCAAACGCGAATACGGCAAGGCGGAGATCGAATTCAACCCGGATTGCCGGCTGGCTGCCGGCCTCGAACCGAGGCAGACGGTCTGGATGAGCCACAGCGACAAGGTCACCGAGCTGCCGCCGGGATTCCGCGTCGACGCCAGCACGCCGGGAGCGCCGGTCGCCGCGATGAGCCATCCGGAGAAACGGTTCTACGCCGTCCAGTTCCATCCCGAAGTACGCCACACCGTGTACGGCAACGAGATGATCCGCAACTTCCTGTTCGACATCTGCGGTTGCGAAGGCAACTGGTCGATGACGACGTTCATCGAGGATGCGGTTCGGGAGATCCGCGAGCTGGTCGGGGACAAGAAAGTGCTCTGCGCCCTCTCCGGCGGCGTCGATTCGTCCGTCGTCGCGCTGCTGGTCCACAAGGCGGTCGGCGACCAGCTGACCTGCATGTTCATCGACCACGGCCTGCTGCGCAAGGGCGAAGCCGAGAGCGTCATGGAGACGTTCGCCGGCCGTTTCGACATGAAGGTCGTGAAGATCGACGCGAGCCGCCGGTTCCTGGACAAGCTGAAGGGCGTCGAGGACCCCGAACGGAAGCGGAAGATCATCGGCAACGAGTTCATCTACGTGTTCCAGGAGGAATCGGCGAAGCTGGGCGACTTCGCGTTCCTCGCCCAGGGCACGCTTTATACCGACATCATCGAAAGCGGCACCGCCACGGCCCAGACGATCAAATCGCACCACAACGTCGGCGGGCTTCCGGAGAACATGCGCTTCAAGCTCGTCGAGCCGCTGAAGACGCTCTTCAAGGATGAAGTGCGCAAGGTCGGCGAGGCGCTCGGCCTGCCCGAGGAAATCGTCTGGCGCCAGCCGTTCCCGGGACCCGGCCTTGCGGTGCGGGTGCTCGGCGAAGTGACGGAGGAGAAGCTGCATATCGTGCGCGAGTCCGACGCGATCCTGCGCGAGGAGATCGCGAAAGCCGGGCTGCACCGCGAGATCTGGCAATACTTTACGACGCTGCCGAACATGAAGAGTGTCGGCGTCATGGGCGACGCGCGCACCTACGCCTACACGGTCGGCATCCGCGCCGTCACCTCGGTCGACGGCATGACGGCCGACTGGGCGCGGATTCCCTGGGACGTGCTCGAACGCATTTCGGTCCGGATCGTGAACGAAGTGGAGAACGTGAACCGGGTCGTCTACGACATCACGTCGAAACCGCCGGCCACCATCGAATGGGAATAAAGCACGATCGACGACAGTTCCGCACAAGCGGGACTGTTTTCTTATTTTTCGGGTTGCGCAAGGTACAAAATTCGACATTTTTTCGAAATTCGGAACAATTTGTGGCGGCTGTTACAGAATTGTCGAACATGCTTTTGTTATGATGCTTCTATCGAAATAAGACGAAAGTGATATTGACATGGGGTGGTTCAATCCAATGAGATGGGTGCGACCTCGGAACTGGAAGAGGGGGACCGGATCGGACGTTCCCTTTACACGCTGGACGGGCGCCTGATTCTGTCGGCGGGACAGGTGTTGACCCGGAGAATGATCGACGGTCTGGTTCGGCTCAATGTCAACGGCGCTTATATCGATAACCGCCGGCCGAACGAGGTGTCGACAAACAGATCCGAGGCGTTCGAACATCTGCGGGCTGCGGCCTTCGATACCGTAAAAGCGGCGTTTCAGTCGGTTGCGGAGTACGAAAGGCTGGAGACGCGGCCGATCATTCGGACGGCGAACGATATCATCCGGCATCTGGGCGAGGATCCGCAGGAAGGGTTCCAGATGAAGGAACGCCGCACCGAGGCCGCCTATCTGTACGCGCACAGCGTCAACGTCTGCCTGCTGGCGGTCCGGACGGGCCGGGAGCTCGGCTACGGCGAGCAGCAGCTCAGGACGATCGCGATCGGCGCGCTGCTGCACGACATCGGGCGCGTGTCGCGCTTTGCGTTCGATCCGGAACGCGATCATCCGCGCGTCGGGTTCGATCTGATGCGCCGGTATCCCGAACTGCCGCTGCTCGCGGCCCATGTGGTGTTGCAGCACCACGAGAAGCTGAACGGAACCGGCTATCCGTTCGGCGTCCAGGGCGAGCAGTTCCGGAAAGCGGCGCAGATCGTGGCCGTCGCGAACGAATATGACCATTTCGTGAACGAAATCGGCCAGAACCGCCTTCCGCATGAAGGAATTGAATACATTATGTCGAAGGTAGACACTCATTACGACATCACCGTGGTCCGGGCGTTTGTCCGGAGTGTGACGCCTTACCCGATCGGCACCGTGGTCCGGTTGTCGAACGGGATGATCGGTACCGTCGTCGAAATGCACAAGGGCAATCCTTCCCGTCCGGTCATTCAGACGAATGAGCACGGTCTGCGGATCGACCTGATGCATTTTCCGACGGAATTCATCGAAGAAGTGATCCTCGATCCGCAAATGTCGACAGGCCGTGCCTGAGCGGTGCCGGAAAGGGAGGGCTGACATTGTCGATCGATGCGGCGCGTTTGAAAGCGTCGATTCCCTTTTTTCGCGAAGTGGAAGCCGAGGCGCTGAACGTATTCATCCCGATGATGGGGGAGCGTACGTACAAGAAGGGAGCGGTCATCTTCTTCGAAGGGGATGAGGGAGAGGATGTCTGATGCCGATCAGCAGCCCCTCCGGCGTCTCCGTCCCGTTCTCCTGCACGAGGCGAAGCAGCCGCTTCATGATCCGGGTGCGCACGTTCAGGAA
>Ga0207871_100224_pt1 | contig 30036 bp, 32 predicted proteins | sample Passage260A_FD_187371 | JGI IMG/M metagenome (GOLD analysis project Ga0207871, IMG submission 187371) | Cellulose adapted compost microbial communities from Newby Island Compost Facility, Milpitas, CA, USA - Passage2 60A (SPAdes) (version 2) ...
GCCATCCTGAACGAGCCGCTCACGCCCGACCTGGAGGAACGGATTGTCGCGTTCGTGATCGCGCAGCGGATCGATCCGAACAACACGCTTCATCTGCTGCGGCTGTGGAGCATGTTTCGCTGACGGGCGGGCCGGTGGCACGAAACGCGCCCAAAGCGGACGGCGCGCGGCCGCGCGGCGCACACAACGTCCCCCGCCCGGCGGGATCCGGCATGCGGATCCCCGGGCGGGGGACGTCGTCTTATGGCCCGCGGCCTGTCCGACGTCCGCCTTCAGGGCCGGTTGACCGGCCGGATCAGGGACGGATCGTCGGCCTTGACGTTGCCGACCGCCTTGCTTACCGGGTACGCTTCGAGCTCGTCGGCCGGGTAGGGCCGGAACAGCGGCTTGAGCGCCTCGGGATCGCGCACGGAGCGGTCCAGCCAGAGCGCCTCGTCCTCCGGGCGCAGGATGACCGGCATCCGGTCGTGGATGGACGCCATCAGCTCGTTCGGCTCCGTCGTCAGGATCGCGACCGTGGAGATGCGCCGCCCGTCCGGCGCGATCCAGGTCTCGTACAGACCGGCCATGCTGAAAATGCCTCCGCTTCGCAGCACGATGCGCATCGGCTGCCTGCTGCCGTCGGGCTCCGTCCGCCATTCGTAGAAGCCGTCCGCCGGCACGAGGCAGCGCCTCATCCGGAGCGGCTCGCGGAACGCCGGCTTCTCCGCCGCCGTTTCCGCGCGGGCGTTGATCAGGCGGTTGCCGATCTTTTCGTCCTTCGCCCAGGACGGGATCAGCCCCCACCGGAGCTCCCCGAGCCGGTTTGTCCGGCCGTCGCTGATGACGGCAGGCACCATCTGTCCCGGCGCGACGTTGTATTTCGGCCGGTGGTACGGAATGTTCGCCACGCCGATCGTGTACCGCACGATCAGCTCCTCCAGCGTCACCGTGATCGTGTAGCGACCGCACATCGCAAGATTCTCCCTTGCCGTTCATCCCGGCGTGTTCGCCGTTTGAGGCCATTATAGCGCCCGGAGACGTCCTCCGCCACCTCGGCGGATTCGGTTGCGTCCGTCCCCGTTCCGCTTCATTTCGCCCCCGTCTCCTCCGGTCAACAGGAACATCAGCCCGGCCTCACTTTTTCGATGCTGCCCCTCCGGTCAACAGGAGCATCAGCCTTGCCTCTCTTTTTCGATGCTGTCCCTTTCGGTCAACCGGAACACCGGTCCGGCCTCCCTTTTTCGGTCCCGTCCCCTTCGATCGGCCAGTGCTCCGCTCTGCGCGGGTTTCTCGGGTTTGCTGAGCGAAGGGGACATGATCGAAAAGATCCCGCACGATATCCCGAAGCCGCGCGCGGCCCATGCGGCCGGGCAGCGTCTGCCGGCAGTCGGTCCGCGCCCCACCGCGGGAAGACGCGGGGCGAAAGGGAGGAGCGGGCGTCGCGCCGGTCCCCGCCGCGCATGTGGTTTGGCGTCACGCCGATTCCTGACCCGCGCCCGGTTTTGCATAAAATTCCGGCTTGATACACGAACATAAGTTCGTGTATTTTGTATGATGATAAGAACATGCGTTCTTGTCTTGCGGGAGGGAACCGGCGATGGCCGGAAAGCAGCGGATTGTCATGCTGGCCGACTGCCAGTCGTTCTACGCCAGCGTCGAGAAGGCGAAGCATCCCGAGTATGAAGGCAAGCCGCTCGTCGTCGCGGGCGATCCCGAGCGCCGGTCGGGCATCGTGCTCGCCGCCTGCCCGCTTGCGAAGGCGCGCGGCGTCACGACCGCCGAGCGGCTCGGCGAGGCGCTCGGCAAGTGCCCGGACCTGATCGTGGCCACGCCGCGCATGCAGGAATACATCGAGTATTCCCTGCTGATCACGCGCATTTACGAGTCGTTCACGGACCTGGTCGAGCCGTACAGCATCGACGAGCAGTTCCTCGATCTGACGGAGACGGCCCGGCTGTTCGGCGGCCCCGAGGAGGCGGCCCGCATGATCCAGAAGCGGGTGTTGGAGCAGACCGGCGTCTACGTCCGGCTGGGCATCAGCACGAACAAGGTGCTGGCGAAGATGGCGTGCGACAACTACGCGAAGAAGCGTCCGGACGGCATCTTCCGGCTCGATCCGGACCGGCTGGAGGAGACGCTGTGGCAGCTGCCGGTGGACAAAATGTTCATGATCGGCTCGCGCATGACGGCGCATCTGAACCGGATGGGCATCGAGACGATCGGCGACCTGGCGCGGGCGCCGCTCTCCCGGCTGCGGGCGCGGTGGGGGATCAACGGCGAGATGATCTGGCGGATCGCGCACGGCCGCGATGATTCGCCGGTGTCGCCGGACACCCACATCCTCCAGAAGGGCATCGGTCACCAGATGACGCTGCCGCGCGACTACGAGACGCAGGAGGAGCTCAAGGTCGTCCTGCTCGAGCTGTGCGAGCTCGTCTGCCGGCGCATGCGGGCCAAGGGGAAGATGGGCCGGACGCTGGCCGTCGGGTGCCAGGGCGCCGACTTCGACCGGCCGAGCGGGTTCTTCCGACAGATGACGCTGCCGTATCCGACCCAGGTGACGAACGACGTCTACCGGTTCGCGTGCGAGCTGTTCGACCGGCATTGGGACGGCCTGCCGGTGCGGAAGGTCGGCGTCGCGATGACCGGCCTGCAGGACGACCGGGAATATCAGCTGATGCTGTTCGACCACCGGGAGAAGTACCGCGCCCTCGAGCGGGCGACGGACCGGATCAAGGACAAGTACGGCGACGATGCGATTCTGAGGGCCGCCTCGCTGACCGCGGCCGGGCAGGCACGGGACCGGGCGCGCAAGATCGGCGGCCATTACAAGTGACGAAGCGGCGTTCTGCCGGAGCGGGTCGCGGGCTGCGGGCCCTTTTGACGGGATGGTGTTCCGTGCGCCGGATTGGAGCGCCCGGCGCCGGTTAACGGTCCGGCGTGCCGTTAACCGGCGTATCCATGGGGCACGAACGCGCGTTAACGGCACGGGGAACCGTTAACAACCGATGCGGAGCGGGATCGGAAGCCGGTTGATGCCGAATAACGGTCCGACGTGCCGTTAACCGGCGTATCCATGGGGCTCGAACGCGTGTTAACGGCACGGGGAACCGTTAACGGCCGATGCGGAGCGGGATCGGAAGCCGGTTGATGCCGAATAACGGTCCGGCGTGCCGTTAACCGGCGTCTGCACGGCGCATGCTCGAGCGATAACGGCACGGGAGACCGTCATCAAGCCGAAAGCGCATCATAGTTCAGACACCAGGAGAGGATGACAGCCATGACCAAACCGCGCGTGAGCAAACTGACTCCCGGATACAACCTGCTCTGGGAATCGAGCCGGATGATGCTGCCCGAGCACAAGGAGCGCATCCTCGGCCACCGGGAGTCGCTGAAGCGGAAGGAGCGCCCCGTGCTGGACGAACAGGAGATGGAGGAACTGGCGCTCAAAGTAGGCGAATCGCTCGGGACGGGCCGGCCGGTCACGCTGAGGCTGTACGGCGAAACGGAAGATCGGGAGGCGACGGGCGTCGTGACGAGGATCGACCCGCAGGCCGGACGGATCCGGCTGCGCACGGCGCAGGGGGACGTATGGATCGCCTTGCGGGACGTGATCGGCGCGGAATAGCGGCGCGGGCGCAGCGCGCCGCATGACGCGGCCTGTGCAGGGCGGCGGGGAATGCGCAAGGCGCGGGACGGCGTTGCGGGTCGAACCGCCGCCGCAGGCCCGACCTCCGCCGCGGACGCGCCCGCTCCGAACCGCCGTCGCGCGAAAAAATCCGTCATTTACCCTCCGAAGTTTGTCTATACCGCCTGCCGCCGGGAGCAATAGACTGTAGTATCTCAGGCAAGCAGGGGGTGAAGGGCATGGGAATTTTCCTGGATCAACGCAGCTCGATGAACTCCAACCAGATCGGCGCTCCGAACGTGCCGCTGAGCGCGACGCCGACGCTGTTCGGCATTATCGGCCTGCAGACGCAAAATGCACCGAACACGGTCATCGCGCTGGATGGCATGGTCGGCATCAGCGGCGACATCGGCGACACGTTCACGGTGGAGATCGTTCGCGGCGCCACGTACAACCCCGCCAACGTCATCTTCACGCTGACCGGGACGGTGAGCGTGACGGGCGCAACGGAAGTGCACTCCTTCACGGCACAGGATCTGCTGGCGCCGCCGGCTGCGGAGACGGTGTACACGGCCTTTATCTCGGGCACGACGACGGCCGTGCGGAACGGCCCGGAAGTGTTCCGGGGCATCGCTTCCACCGCCTGACGCCACGCCCGACGCAAGAACCCCGGCCTGCGGAGGAAAACCCCCGGTTTACGGGGGTTTTTCCCCGCCGCCGGGGTTTTTGCGCGTTCACGCACGCGGCCGCGCGCCGTCGGCCGCCCGGCACGAACCAACCGGCACGAAAAAAGAGGACGCCCGTCTCAGTTCGGGCGTCCTTTTGCAATGATATGGAGCGCCTTGCCGAAGTCGAGCGCGACCTTGCCGGTCTGTTCGGCGGTGCGCTGGGCGAGCACGACGGCGTTGACGCCGCAGGAGATGAGCGCGATGTCGTACAGGTTCCGGCCCTCCGTCAGCGTCTTGAGCGCCGGCTCCATTTGGGAGTAGTCGCCGAACGGATAGACGAGCGTGACGCGAAGGCCGCGGAAACGGTCCTCGATGAGCCGCTTCGCCGAGTCGGCGTGGCGCGTCACGATCGCGAGCCGCTTCCCGGCGAGCGTCTTCCAGAACATCGGATCCGTCGCGAGCATCCGGTTCACGCAGGCGTGGCAGACCGCCTTCGGCTCGATGCGGAAATGCCGGAACACGCGTTCCGTCAGCGGGCGCTTGAGGTAATCCGGCGCGTGGATCGTCTTGTCGCCGAACGGCAGGATGCCGACGATGTCGGCCTTCCGGAGCGATTCGGCGACGGCGTCGCGCAGGGGCAGGTTCGGCAGCCGCAGCCCTTTCTTGCCCTCGTTCGCCTTCACGGCCCACGGCTCCTTCAACACCACGTCGAGCGGCCAGACCGTCTGCTGCGCGAGCACCAGGTTCTCGCCGTCCCCGACGCGGACGAGCGACAGCGGCGTCTTCGTTTTGAGCGCGTGCGCGATGCGCTGCAGCACCTGCGCCTGCGTCAGCTGCGGGCGTCCCGTCATGGATTCATCCTCCCGAAGGCCGTTAGTCTTCTGCGTTGCAATTCCAGTATATGTACGGGCCGCCGCAGGGCATGGATGTCTGCCGCCGCGAGCGGACGCCGGCCGGATTTGGACGAATGGACGAGACCAATCAACCATGCGGCCGGTGCCGAGCGCTCATACATTAACGGAGGAACAGACAAGGAGGTAGAACATGGCCAGGCGAGTCGTCATCGAGGTCAATTTCAACAACTACGGCATCGTTCCGGACCGGCTCAAGCCGGCGTGGATCCGCAACCGGATCGCGATTTTCCGGCGATATACCCTGCGGTCGCTGAAGCGTCAGACGAATCCGGACTTTCTCGCGGTGCTGAAGCTCGCGGACGAATCCGAGCCGCTGCTGTACGGCCCGCTGCGCAAAGACTGGGCGGACTTTCCGCCGAACGTCCGGTTCGGCTCGGAGAAGACCTGCGTGGAGGCGATCAAGGCGTTCGCCTCCGGCTCCGACGAACTGTTCGTGGCTCGGCTCGATTCCGACGACCTGTACCGCCGGACGTTCGTGCAGCTGCTCATGAACTGGAAGCCGAAGCCGGGAACGGTCGCATTGATCAACCAGGACGGCTACATGTGGGATACGATCGAAAACGTGATGGCCGAGGTGCACCATTTTTCCCCGCAATTCTACACCTACATCTACAAGACGGCGGACTATCTGGACGGCTACCGGATCAAACCGCCCGGCAAGGGCCACGGGTACGTGATCAAGCTGCCCCACGAGGTGCTGCCCGGGCGGAATTACGTGAACGTCGTGCACGGCGCCAACGCGTCGAAGAAGAAGGTGCCGCTCCGCGGCAGGCTGAGCGAGCAAGCGATGCGCGCCGTGCTCGCCGAATTCATGTGATCCCGCCGCCGGGAGGAGTGACGACGGAATGGGAAGCGCGACACGGACGGAAGACGGCGCACGCGGGGAGAAATCCCGGGCGGCGGAACGGCTCAAGACGGGCGCTGCGGCCCGGAAGGGCGGCGGCGCGACGGACGGCAGGCGGATCGGAAAGGAGGAAACGGGATGTACAACGGCAGCACCATTCTCGTGACCGGCGGGACGGGGTCCTGGGGACGCCATCTCGTCCGGACGCTGCTTGAGCGGCATGATCCGCGGGAAATCCGGGTGTTCTCCCGCGGCGAGCACCGGCAGGTCGAGATGGAGCGGGAGCTCGGCGCGGACGGGCGCGTCCGGTTCATCATCGGCGATGTGCGGGACTACGGGGCCGTGCTGGACGCCTGCCGAGGCGTCGACATCGTCTTCCACCTCGCGGCGCTGAAGCACGTTCCGATCTGCGAGCGGCAGCCGGACGAGGCGTTCCGGACGAACGTGCTCGGCACCGAAAACGTCATCCGGGCCGCGATCGCGCGGCGGGTGAAGAAGGTCGTGGACGTGTCGACGGACAAGGCGGTCGATCCGGTGAACGTGTACGGGATGACGAAGGCGATCGCCGAGAAGCTGACGCTCCGCGCGAATGCGCTGACCGACGAGACGCGGTTCGTCTGCATTCGCGGCGGCAACGTGCTCGGCACGAACGGCAGCGTCGTACCGTTCTTCCTCGAGCGGATCCGGCGCGGCGAGGATCTGCCGATCACGCACCGGGAGATGACCCGCTATTTCATGACGCTGTCCGGCGCGATCGGCCTGCTCCTGCGCGCGGCCGAAGCGGCGATCGGCGGCGAGACGTTCGTCATCCGGATGCCGGCCTGCCGCATCCTCGATCTGGCCGAGGTGCTGATCGAGCGGTCGGGCGCGAAGGTGGGCATCCGGGAAATCGGCATCCGGGAAGGCGAAAAGCTGCACGAGACGCTGGTGTCCGCGCGCGAGGCGCTGCACGCCAGACATTACGACGACGACGTGCTCGTCATTCTGCCTCCGAACCCCGGGCCGGAACTTCAGCACCGGTACGCCTCGTGCCGGCCGGCGAAACCGAAGCCGTACCGGTCGGACGACGAGCTGCTGGACAAGGCAGGCATCGCCCGGCTGCTCGATGCCGGCGGTTTTTGACATGACGGGGCAAAGGAGGGAGGAGCGGATATGGAGACACGCGACCGGACCGCGGCCGTGATCGGGCTCGGCTATGTCGGACTGCCGCTGGCTCTGGCGCTGGCGAAGGCCGGATACCGCGTGCTGGGGTTGGATGTGGACGGCAAGAAAATCGACCGCCTGAACGCGGGACGTTCGACGGTGATCGGCATCGGCGACGACGAGATACGCTCCGTGCTGGATCGGTTCACGGCCACCGGCGACTACGCCGCGATCTCCCGGGCGGACGCGGTCGTCATCTGCGTGCCGACGCCGCTGACGCCGGAACGGGAGCCGGACCTGACGTATATCCGTTCGGCGGTTGCCGCGATGCTGCCTCACCTCAAGCGGGGAGTGCTCATCGCGCTCGAGAGCACGACGTATCCGGGCACGACGGATGAGCTGATCCGCCGCGCCGTCGAAGAGACGCGCGGCTGGCGGGTCGGCGAGGATTTCCATCTCTGCCATTCGCCCGAGCGGATCGATCCGGGCAACCGCGTCCACCGGCTCGACAATTCGCCGAAGATCGTCGGCGGGGCGACGCCCGCCTGCCTCGAGGCGGGCCTCAGGTTCTACCGCGCGATCGTACAGGAGGTCGTGCCCGTCAGCTCGACGGCGGCGGCCGAAGCCGCGAAGCTGTTCGAGAACACGTTCCGCAGCGTCAACATCGCGCTCGCGAACGAATTCGCGCTGCTCTGCGAGAAGCTCGGCCTGAGCGTATGGGAGGTGATCGGGGCGGCGGCGACGAAGCCGTTCGGCTTCCTGCCGTTCTGGCCGGGCCCGGGCATCGGCGGCCACTGCATTCCGATCGATCCGCTCTATCTGAACTGGGCGGCGCGCCGGCACGGCCGGCCGATGAAGCTGATCGAGCTGGCGGACGAGGTGAACCGGCGGATGCCGATGCACGTCGTCGAGCGGGCGGCGGACCTGCTGAACCGGGAAGGAAAGCCCGTGCGCGGCGCGCGGATCGCGCTGATCGGCATCGCCTACAAGCCGGATGTCGACGACGTCCGGGAATCGCCGGCCCTGGACGTGCTGGATGAGCTCGCCGCGCGTCAGGCGGACGTCGTCTGCTGCGATCCGCTCGTGCCGTCCTTCCGGCACCGCGGCCGGACGTACCGGACGGAGGAGCTCACGCCCGGGCTGCTCCAGGGGCTCGATCTCGCGGTCATCCTGACGAACCATTCGGCGATTGACGTCCGGTTGGTCGTCGAGCATGCGCCGCTCGTGCTGGACACGCGGAACGCGCTTGCCGGGATTCCCGGCGGCCGCATCGCCCGGCTGGGCGAGCCGGCCTTGGGGCTTCCCGCCGCGCGGGGGTGAGTTCCATGGTGAACGAGGATCAGGTGAACAAGAGGTATTACGGGCAATCGGGTTCCGGCGCGTCGCAGGAGGCGACGCGCGCCCGCATCCATTGGATGTGCCGGCACGCCAAGAGGAACCGCGTGCTCGATGTCGGCTGCAGCCAGGGCATCGCGTCGATCCTGCTCGGCCGCGAAGGGTTCGAGGTGCTCGGCATCGATATCGAGGACGGGGCGATCCGCTATGCGCGGGCGGAGCTCGCGAAGGAGCCCGCGATCGTCCGCGCGAACGTCCGGTTCCTGGCGGCCGACGCGACGAAGCCGCACAAATGGGGCCCGTTCGACACGGTGCTGCTCGGCGAGGTGCTCGAGCATTTCACGCAGCCGGAGCGGGTGCTGGCCAACGTCTCGAACTGGCTCGCGGACGGCGGCGTCTGCGTCATCACCGTGCCGTTCGGCCTGCACGCGTTCCACGACCACAAGCAGACGTATTATGCGGGGCGGCTCGCGAAGCTCGTCGATCCCTTCTTCGACGAAATCACGATGGAGGTGCATCACCGTTATCTCTGTTATGCCGGCCGCAAGCGGTCGTTCCGCTTTCGCCGGCCGGACAACGCAGAGCGGATGAAGCGGCTGATCCGGCTGGACGAGGAACAGTTCCTCGCCCGCGAGCGGGATTACCAGCAGGGGGAGGCGAAGCTGTGCGGCATGGTCCGCAGCCAGCACGAGCGCATCCGGGCGCTGGAGGCGCAGCTCAAGGAAAAGGACGACCGGATCGAAGGGCTGCTGCGCCATCTGAAGGTGCTTCAGCGGCAGCTTGCGGAAGCGCGGAGCAGCATGAACCAGGGGAAAGGAGGGCGGCCGTGACGATGATCAGCCTGTGCATGATCGTCCGCGACGAGGAGGCGGTGCTCGGCCGGTGCCTGGCGTCGGTCGCACCCGTCGTCGACGAGATCGTCATCGTCGACACCGGTTCGACGGACGGGACGAAGGCGATCGCCGCTTCGTACGGCGCGCGCATTTTCGATTTCGAGTGGACGGATGATTTCGCGGCGGCGCGCAATTTCGCGTTCGACCAGGCGACGGGCGACTGGCTGATGTGGCTCGACGCGGACGACGTGCTGCCCGATCCGGAGCGGGAAAAATTCGCCGCGTTCAAGGCGCGGATGCCGGACCACGCCGACGCCGTGCTCATGCCGTACTGGCTCGCGTTCGACCAGGCGGGGCGTCCGACGGCCTCTGCCCGCCGCTGCCGCCTCGTCCGGCGGGGCCGCGGTTTCCGCTGGCGGGGCCGTGTGCACGAATACCTGGACATCACCGGCGCGCATGTCATCGCGGTCGACATCGGCATCGCGCATCTGCGCGCGGTGCGGGACCATTCGGAGCGGAACCTGCGCATTTACGAGCGGATCGCGGCCGAGACCGGCGGTCTCAAGGGCCGCGATCTCTTCCATTATGCGAACGAGCTCGCGGACGTCGGACGCTTCGCCGAGGCGGCGGACGCCTACCGGGCGTTCCTCGCGGAGCCGGTTGGCTACCGGGAGGACAAGGTCGCGGCCTCGCTCCGGCTGGCCGACTGCTGCCGGCGTCTGAACGACCCGGCCGGTCAGATCGACGCGCTGCTCCGCTCGTTCCGGTTCGACGCGCCCCACGCGGAGGTGTGCTGCGCCCTCGGCGCCTGGTTCGAGGAAGCCGGGGACTGGCGGACGGCCGCGTACTGGTACGAGCGGGCGCTGGACGCGCCGCTGCCCGAGGGCTGGCTCGGCGTCGTGAACCACGCGTGCCGCACCTGGCTGCCGCATGCGCGGCTCTGCGTCTGCTTCGGGAGGATGGGACGATGGGAGGACGCCGCCCGGCACAATGAGGCCGCGCTCGCGTGGCTGCCGGACGACGAGGGACTCAAGGCCAACCGTCGCATCCTGGAGGAGAAGCTGCAGGGCGGGGCGTAGCGCCGTTGCCGCGCGCGGGGACGATGCGCGGCGATGCGGCGCAAGGACCGCCGGTTTCCCTCCCCGCGGCATGCCGGCCCTTGCGCAATCGCGCCCTTCTGCTATAATGGGCGTAAAGCGACAACCGCATAGAAGCCCGGGGAGCTGGGTCAGCCGGCTGAGAGGGTATCCGGATGCGATACCGACCCTTGAACCTGATCTGGATAATGCCAGCGTAGGGAAATGTCGAAGCAGCGCGCCGCGTGCGGCTTGCTTGCCGCATGCCGCGCCGCGCCGCCATGGGCATTGAAGCGAAGGCGCCTTCCGGTCAGGGGGCGCTTCTTTGCGTGTTGTCGAAATTTCGGATGCAGGACGGGAGAGAGCCATCATGTCCAGAAAGTGGAGAATGCTGTTCAGAAAAAGATGGGGGTTGCTGGCGCTCGCGCTGTTGCTTGCGTTGGCCGGATGCGGCGGCGGAGGCAAAAGCGGCGGCACGGGTGCAAACGGCGGAGGCGCGGGCGGTTCGGGCGATGCCGGCGCCACGGGGAACGGTTCCGCGGACGGAGCGGACAAGCCCTTGGAGAAGGTGCGGGTCGTGCTCGACTGGTCGCCGAACACGAACCACACGGGGCTGTATGTCGCGCGGGACAAGGGATTTTTCGCCGAGCAGGGGCTTGAGGTCGAGATCGTCCAGCCCGGCGAAGCGGGCGCCGAGCAGATGGTCGCCTCCGGCGATGCCGAGTTCGGCGTCAGCTACCAGGAAGCGGTCACCCTCGCGCGGACGAACGGCGTGCCGATCGTGTCGATCGCGGCCGTCATCCAGCACAACACGTCCGGTTTCGCTTCGCCGGTCGACAAGAACATCCGGACGCCGAAGGATTTCGAAGGCAAGCGGTACGGCGGCTGGGGCTCGCCGGTCGAGGAAGCGGTCATCGACTCGCTCATGCAGGAAGTGGGCGGCGACGTGGGCAAGGTCGAGTTCGTGAACGTCGGCGACACCGATTTTTTCACGGCGGTCAAGCGGGACATCGATTTCTTCTGGATTTTCTACGGCTGGACCGGCATCGAGGCGGAGCTGCGCGGCGAGGAGCTGAACATGATCTGGCTGACCGACTACAGCGAGAAGCTTGACTACTACACGCCGGTGCTCGCAACGAGCGAGAAGCTGATCCGGGAACGGCCGGAGCTCGTGAAGGCGTTCGTCGCCGGCGCGGCCGCCGGGTACAAGTTCGCGATCGAACATCCGGAAGAAGCGGCCGGGGTGCTGATCGCGGCCGAGCCCGACCTGAACGCGGACCTCGTCCGGGCGAGCCAGAAGTGGCTCAGCGCGAAGTATCAGGACGACGCGCCGCGCTGGGGCGAGCAGAAGCTGGAAGTGTGGAAGAATTACGCCGATTGGATGGCCGAGCACGGCGTGATGGAAGGCGAGTTCGATCCGGAAACGGCGTTCACGAACGAGTTCCTGCCGGAGTAAGCCGGCGCTCGTGCCGATTCGAACCAATAATTTTCGGAAGGAAAGCGGGGAATCCGGCGTGGCCGACGCGCTGCTCAGCATCCAGATCCTGCCGCGCACTCCCGGCGGGGAGAGCGTGAACCCCTACGTGGACCGGGCCATCGGGATCATCAAAGCCTCGGGGCTTCCCTACCGGGTCGGGCCGCTCGAGACGACGATCGAGGGCGATCTGGCGCGGCTGCTTGCGCTCGTGAAGGAAATGAACGAGGCGATGATCCAAGCGGGGTGCCCGTCCGTCATCTCGCAGGTGAAGATTTACTACAATCCGGCCGAGGGCGCCTCGATGGCGCGCCTGCTGGAGAAGTATCCCGATGGGAAATAAGAGGCTTTCGGGATGGCTGCCGCTGGCGGTCATCGCGCTGATTGCGGCCGCATGGGAAGCGGCGGTCCGGATGTTCGCGATCGACCCCTACATCCTGCCGAGCCCGTCGGCGATCGTGCGCGAAGCGATGCAGCCGAACGTCTGGCCGCGGCTCGAGATGCACACGCTGGCCACCGTCCGCCGGACGCTGACGGGCCTTGCGCTCGGCGTCCTCGCCGGCGTTGCGCTTGCGGCGGCGATTCATCTCATCCCCGGCGCCCGGCGGGCGTCGGCGCCGCTGCTCGTCTTGTCGCAGAGCGTGCCGTACATCGTGCTCGTGCCGCTTCTGCTCATCTGGCTCGGGTTCGGCGAAGAACCGAAAATCGTCCTCATTGCGCTCGTCTGTTTCTTTCCCGTGACGGTGGCGATGCTGACCGGCCTGCGCGAGTGCGATCCGGCGCTGCGCGGCTATCTCGCGATGATCGGCGCGGACCGCCGGACGATCTTCACGAAGCTGGAGCTGCCGAACGCGGTGCCGTATCTGTTCTCGGGTTTCCGCATCGCGGCCGCGTACAGCGTGACGACGACGGTCGCGGCGGAATGGTTCGGCGGGGGCAGCGGGCTCGGATATTACATCAAGCTGTCCTACAGCGGATTCGAGACGGCGCGCGTGTTCGCCGGCACGATCATCATCATCGCGTTCAGCATGCTGATGTACGGCCTGGCCGGGCTCGCCGAGCGGCTCGTCGTCCGCTGGCGGCCGAAGACGGAGAGGAGGGGCGGCGATGGCTCCGGCGCTTGAGGTGCGGGATGTCGCGATGCGCTACGGGGACAGGCCGGTGCTGGGCGGCGTGACGCTCAGGGTCGAAGACGGCGAGTTCGTCTCGCTGATCGGGCCGTCGGGGTGCGGCAAGAGCACGCTGCTCAAGGTGATCGGCGGGCTGGAACAAGCGGAGCGCGGAGAGATATACATCGAAGGGCGGCCCGCGAACGGCAGGCGCGGGCTGATCGCGTACATGCCGCAGCAGCCCTCGCTCCTGCCGTGGCGGACGGTTGCCGGCAACATCGAGCTTGCGCTCGGCATCGCCGGCGTGCCGCGCGCGGAGGCGCGCCGGCTCGCCCGGGATTGGCTGGGACGCGTCGGCCTAGCGGAATATGCGAACGCTTGGCCGCACATGCTGTCCGGCGGCATGCAGCAGCGCGTCTCGTTCATCCGCGCGCTGCTCAGCCCGCGGAAGCTGATGTGTCTCGACGAGCCGTTCGGCGCGCTCGACGCGCTGACGCGGCAGCACATGCAGGAGTGGCTGCTGTCGATCTGGGAGGAGAACCGGCGCGCGGTGCTGCTCGTGACGCACAGCATCGAGGAGGCGCTGCTCCTGTCCGACCGGATCGTCGTCCTGTCGGCGCGCCCGGCGTCCGTGCTGCGCGAATTCACGGTGCCGTTCGGGCGGCCGCGCGACCCGAAGCTGTGGAAGGTGCCGGCGTTCGCCGAGCTCCGGGAGGCGATCCACGAGCTGCTGAAACCGGCCGAGGCGGCCGGGACGGCAAGCGGATAGCAGCGGCCGCGGCTTGCACGCGGTCTCCGATCGCCGGCCGCGGATGCCGGAGCGGGCCGCATGCGCGGGATGCGGGAATGCGGTCCGGGTTGCCGCCGCGCCCGGCCGCCGCTTCCGCGCATCGGACGAGGACGGCGGAGCGGGAACGCATGGAACGGAGCGCGTATCGGTAAGGCGGGTTCCTTTTCCCGGACGGAAGGAGGCGGGAGCATGACGGCGGAACAATCGGCGCGGTTCGGTTGGATCGACGCCCACATCCACGTGGACAAATACGCGCCGGAGGAGCGGGAGCGGCTGCTGGCCGAAGCGTACGCGGAAGGCTGCGAGGCGGTCGTGGGCGTGTCGGTGAACCTTGAATCAAGCCGCGTGAACCGTGATCTGGCGCTCCGGCACGCCGGGCGCTTCATGCCGGCCTACGGCCACCATCCGGAAATTCCGGTGCCCGGGCCGGAGGAGGAGGCGGAGCTGTTCGCGTGGATCCGGAAGCGGCACGAGGCGGGAGAGCGGTTTGCGATCGGCGAGGTCGGGCTTCCCTATTACACGCGGACCGAAGCGGAGAAGGCCGGGCGCCCGTTCGACGAGGGGCCGCATCTTCAGCTCCTGGACCGGTTCGCGGCGCTCGCGGCGGAGCTGGACCGGCCGATCGTGCTCCACGCCGTGTACGAGGACGCGGAGAAGGCGTGCGACGCACTCGAGCGGCACGGCGTGAGGCGGGCGCATTTCCACTGGTTCAAGGGGCCGGAATCGGCGGTTCGCCGGATGATCGCGCGCGGATGGCACGTGTCCGTGACGCCGGACGTCGTGTACGAGCCGGAGATCCGGGAGCTGGTGCGCGCGTATCCGCTCGAACTGCTCATGGCGGAGACCGACGGACCGTGGCAATACGAAGGGCCCTACGCCGGACGGGCGACGACCCCCGCGCTCGTGCGGGACGTCATACGCGCCGTCGCGGAGCTGAAAGGGCTCGGCGTCAACGAGACGGCCGGGGTGATGCTGGAGACGACGAAGCGGTTCTATGGCTTCTGAACGTCCCGTCGGGGCCCCGGGCTTCGTCATGGTCATTTCATTTCATGAACAGCCGCACGAGATACAGGACGGCCGACAGCACGATGCTGATGACGATGCAGGTAACGATCGGGAAATAAAACCGGAAGTTCTCCTTCTCGATCGCGATGTCGCCGGGGAGCCGGCCGAGCGGAATCGATTTGCCGACGAGCATCCAGACGAGCCCGACGAGGAACAGGACGGCGCCGGCGGCCATCAGCAGTTTGGGCATGTTCGGCACGCTGCATTCCCTCCCGACGCGGATAGTTCCTTCTGCCAACAGCATAACGGATGCGATGGCCGGTTGCAATCGGACGAGCCGGTCGCGCTTCCCGGAGCGGATCCCGGAGACGAATCGTATCCTTGCCGTTCTTTTGTGACAATGTGTAACGCATTTGTGATCCATCCGTCACCTTCGATTCCACGGGGCGACAGCATCCGCAGGGTCGTCCATTTCTAATGGAAGCGCAGGAAATGGACGGATGTGGGATGGAGGGATCGCGATGGGCGAACGGGATCTGGAACAGGATGGGCTGGAGCTCGAAGGCGCGGAGCGGGAGGCTGCGGAAGCCGGACAAGCCGCAGCGGAAGCCGAACAGGCCGCTGCCGAGCAGGCGGCGGCGGAGGAACCGGACGGGGAGGCTGAGGATGGGGAAGAGGCGTCCGAAGGCGATGCAGACGCCGAGCGGTCCGGCGCCGGATCCGAAGAAGAAAGCGTTTGACCGTCGATGCAACGGTCCGTCTTGAACGAACCCCGCGGCGTCAAGGCCGCGGGGTTTCGGCATTTGCAAGAAAAAAGTCGGGGCCCCTAGCGGGAGCCCCCAAGCATGGGAGAGGAGAAACCGGACGAAGAGCTTATGGGGAAACGTAAGTCTTCTCCGCGGTTTTCGCGACGTCTCCCGACGCCGCTGTCTACAGGATGTCCCGTGCGGAGCAAAATATACATGCCGGGATAAAAATTTTTTCACCCGGCCCGGAGGATCGCCGCCTGCCGCTGCCTTGCGCGGAAGTGAAATTGTGGTACGATTAGGACAGATTGCGTACGCAACGGGAGGCCGTGGAACGTGAGGGTCATTGCGGGCGCGGCGAAGGGAACGCCGCTCCGGGCGGTGCCCGGCTTGGACACGCGCCCGACGTCGGACCGGGTGAAGGAAGCGATCTTCAGCATGATCGGTCCGTATTTCGACGGCGGGCACGCGCTGGATCTGTTCGCCGGAACCGGCGGTCTCGGCATCGAGGCGCTGAGCCGCGGCGCGGAACGGGCCGTCTTCATCGACGCGGACCGGCGGGCGGTCGCCGTCATCCGGCGCAACGTCGAGGCGGCGCGCGTGGCGGACCGGTCCGAAGTCCACTGCAATACGGCGGAGCGGGCGCTGCGCATCCTCGCGAAGCGCGGAGCGGTGTTCCGCTATGTTTTTCTGGATCCGCCTTACCGGATGAAGATTGCCGACCGCCTGATGGCCGAAATGGAGGAGCGCGGGATGCTCGAAAACGGCGCCGTCATCGTCGTCGAGCACGAGGCGGACTTCCGCTATCCGGAGACGTTCGGCGGATTCCGGCGCCGCAGGATGGCGACGTACGGCGGGACGGCCGTCTCGATCTACCACTACCATGATGCCGCGGACGCGGCCGGGGAGGACATCGATGAAGGAACTTGAACCGAACCGGAGGATTGCCGTCTATCCCGGCAGTTTCGATCCGGTGACGCTCGGCCACATGGACATTATCCGGCGCGCGGCGAAGCAATTCGACAAGCTGATCGTCGCGGTGCTGAACAACACGAGCAAAAATCCGCTGTTCACGGTGGAGGAGCGCAAAGCGCTGCTGGAAGCGGTGACGTCGGATCTGCCGAACGTCGAGATCGACAGCTTCCGCGACCTGCTCGTCCGCTACATGAAGAAGCGGAACGCAAACGTCATCATCCGGGGCATCCGGTCGGTGTCGGATTTCGAATACGAGCTTCAGCTCGCTTCGACGAATCACCGGCTGGACAGCAGCATCGAGACGATATTCATGATGACGAATCCGAAGTATTCGTACCTGAGCTCCAGCATCGTGAAGGAGATCGCGATGTTCCACGGGGATGTCAGCGAGCTTGTGCCGCCCGAGGTGGAAGCGGCGCTCCGGGCGAAGTTCGCCGCCCCGAAAGCGGACAAGCCGGGCTGACGCCCGGACGGGAAGGCCAGGCCTCGGGCGGTCTGGCCTTCCTTGCGCCGGCGGGGGATTGGATGCGCGCAGCGGGAGCTTCCGGGGCATGGAGCGGCCCCGGACGGCGGGGCCGCGGTGTGCGCGGCGGCCTTGCCGGCTTCGACGGGCGCGAGGCCTTTGACGGGCGTGAGGCGTCATCGGCCCGGCCGCCGCGCCTGCGCCAGGGACGCGGCCAGCATCAGGAGCAGGAAGAGCGCGAGGAGGAACGCACAGAAGGGCGCCGCCTTCCAGAGCGGATCCAGCCGGCCGGCCGCCGCGCCGGCGGGTTCGGCCAGTCCGCGGTAGACCTCGACCGCATCGCCGGCGCCGGGCCCGGCCGGCAGGCCGAGCGCGGCGAGCGAACCGCCGGCAAGTCCGGCCAGCCGGACGAGCGGCTTCCAAGCCAGCGCGGCGGTCAGGAAGGCGAGCGCCGCGTGCAGCAGCTTCGCCGCGGCGAGGTGCAGGAAACGGACGCCGGCCGCCGCGGCGATGCCGTGGGACGCGAGCAGGCCGGTGATGCCGGTCCAACTGAGGACGGCGGCGATCAGCGCGGCTCCGGCCGGCGCGCCGAACCGCTCGATCATCCCGGCCGCCGCAAACGCGCCGAGATGCGCCTCGTAAATACCCGGGAACGCGGCGAATTCCAGGAGTTCCGGCAGCACCCGCTCCAGCAGGCGGATCAGCACGGAGCCGAAGATGACGAGCCCGCCGACGGTCATGAGCTGTTGGACGCATTGCGCGACCGACTCGCCCATCGCCTGGCCGAAGCCGCGTCCGTCCCGGCGGCGCGCTTCGCGCATCGCGGCGGCGGCCCGCCCGAGCAGGCTCCGCAAGCCGCCCGGCGCGCGGAAGGCGGAAGCCGGGCTCGCCGCCGGGTCGAGCCGCGCGAGCAGCCAGCCCGCGGCGAGGGCGGACAACCAGACGGAGGCGGCAATCGCGGCGCCGAATTCGGGGCGGTCGAGGAAGCCCGCCCCGACGACGATCAGCATCAGCATCGGATTGGGCATGTGGGACAGCGCCAGCAGACGCTGGCATTCGCGGTCGGTCAGCGCGCCTTCCCGGTGCAGCCGCGCGGCCGCGCCGGCGCCGGCGGGAAAGCCGCTCGACCAGCCGAGCGCGGCGGCCCAGCCCGCGCTGCCCGGCAGCCGGAACAGGCGGCGCATGACCGGTTCGAGCAGCACGCCGGCCGCGTGGACGACGCCGAGCGCGAGCAATAGCTCCGACAGCGCGAGGAAAGGCAGCAGCCCGGGGAAGACGATGTTCCACCAGATGGCGAGTCCCCGCAGCGCGGCCTGGAGCGCCTCGCCGGGGAAGCGCACGATCAAGAGGGCGAGCGCGAGCAGGGCGGCGCCGGTCGCGGCGGTTCGGATCATGCGGCCAACCTCCTTCGGCGGGATCCGGACAAGTCGCATCAGTTCAATGTACGCGGACGAGCCGGCGAATAGACCGGAAAGGAGGCGTTCGGGGTGCCGGGATGGCCGAAACCGGGACCGGCAAGGACGGCGTTCGGGTGGGGACTGGCCGCGGGAGCGGCCGTGCTGTTCCTGTTCGCGGCGCCGACGCCGTATGTCCTGTACGAGCCGGGGATCGTCGTGCCGGCGGATGAGCTCGTGACGGTGGAAAAAAGGGAACGGCCGGACCGGAAAGCGCCGGAGTCGGAAGCGCGGGACGGGTGGCTGCTCGCGACGGTGTACCTGCGCGATCGGGCCGCGCCGTGGCAGGTCATCTCGTCCGCGTGGCGGCGGGATCGGGAAGCGCACGCAAGGCGGTCGGTGTTCCGGGGTGAGAGCGGAGAGGAGTACAGGCGGCGGATGGCCGTGCTGGCGGAGGAGTCGCACGCGAAGGCGCTGATGGCGGCGTTCCGGGCGGCCGGCGTGCGGTACGAGGCGGTTCCGGACGGGGTCTACGTCGTGCGGGGCGCCGGGCGGCTCAGGGCCGGAGACCGGATCGCGGCCGTGGACGGCGCCGCCGTGCGCGGGCTGGACGAGCTCGCCGATGCGCTCGGGGTCCGCGCCGGCCGGAACGCGGAACTGACCGTGATGCGCGACGGCCGCGCGTTCACCGTATATGTCGCCGCGGACGAAGGCGCGGCGGAGGAAAGCGCACCGGACGGCACCGCCGCGGATGGAACCGCCGGATCGGGCACCGCGGGACGATTCGCCGCGGATGGAACCGCCGGATCCGGAGCCGGCACGGTTGCAACCGCCGCGTCCGCGCCGCGCCGCCTCGCCGGAGCGGAGCTCACCGAACGCTTCGCGGTCCGGCCGGAGGATCCCGGCCTTCGCGTCGCGATCGACACCGGCGGCCTCGCCGGGCCGTCGGCGGGGCTGCCGCTTGCGCTCCATATCTACGGGCAACTCACCGGGGAACCCCTCGCCGGCGGGCGCCGCATCGCCGCCACCGGCACGATCGAGCCGTCGGGCGCCGTCGGCGCGGTTGGGGGCGCCGGATTGAAGGCGATCGCCGCCGCGCGCGCCGGCGCCGACCTGTTCCTCGTGCCGGAGGCGAACCGGGCGGAGGCCGCCGCGGCGGCGGAATCCGAAGGCGGCGGCATGTCCGTCGCCGGCGTGCGCACGCTGGAAGACGCGCTCAGTCTGTTGCGCGGAGATCGGGCTCTTCCACGATGACCGGCGGCTCGTAGTAGTCCCGGAGCAGCGCCCGCGGATCCCGGGCGCCGGCGGCGAGGGCGTAGAGGCCCGTCGCCTTCGCGTCCAGCTCCAGGTATCGCTCCCCCGCGCCGGACAGCCCGGCCTGCGCGCCGCCCGCCGCGCTGAGCAGGACGGGCAGCTTCGCGTTTTTCCGCATCCGCCGGAGCAGCTCGCGTCCCTTCGGCGTGAAGCCGAGCACGCGGATGTAGGCGAGCCCCTCCGCGAGCGCGCCGGGGTTCCAGTCGTCCTTGCGGATGCCGAGCAGCACGGCGGTGAGCGCGCGCTGCAGCCGCGTGCGGGTGTAGCGCTTCGTCTTGACGAGGGCGATCAGCTCGTCGACATCGAGCCGCTTCAGTTCGGGCAGCGCGCGCCGGATCCGGTATTCGAGCCCTTCGCCGACGTCGCGGTACCCGGCGAGTTCCGCCTCGTCGAGTCTGAGCAGCAGGTGGAACAACGGTGCCGCGAAGGCGTGCCAGCCCATCGGCGCCCGCCCGGCTTCCCATTCGCGCCGCAGCACGGCCAGTGTGGGCTCCGGCACGTACGGCGCGATCGCCTCCGGCCGGCCGCTCCCGAAGAGGAGCCGTCGCAGCGCCGTCGCGCTCGCGATCGAACCGGAGGGCGCGTCCGCGTCGTGATAGCCGGCCTGCACGCGACGGATCGTGTGCGGCTCCATGCGGCTGCCCAGCCGCCTCAGCGCGATCAGGTAGTGGAGGCCGAGCGTGTTGTTCGGCTGCTCGAGCGGAAACGCGGCCGCCCCGGCGTCGCCGCGCGCCGCAAGCCCCTGGCGCAGCGCGGCGCTGTATGCGTCCGGGAAGCTCATCCCGGCATCCAGCCCCGCGGCGATCCGGTCGCGCACATCCGCGGGCTCGTCCGCGGCGAGCGCGGCGATGCGCAGGAGCGTCCCGATGTCGCCGCTCTCGCTGCCGAAGCAGAAGCAGTCGACAACGCCCGTCGCATCGAGCAGGCCGACGGCGCCGTACGCGAACCATTCGGCCGCGCTCGTCGCGTAGGCGACGGGCAGCTCGATGACGAGATCGCACCCGCTGCGCAGCGCCGTCTCGGCCCGGGCCCATTTGTCCATCAGCGCGGGCTCGCCCCGCTGCAGGAAATGGCCGCTCATCACCGCGACGACGGCGTCCGCGCCGGTCGCGCGCACGGATTCGACGAGATGGTGCCGGTGGCCGTTGTGGAACGGGTTGTACTCCACGATGACGCCGACGGTACGCATCGTTTTCCCCCCCGCGACGCATAACAAGACAGGATCTGCTATAACCATAACACACGGTGCAAATGTTGACAAAACGCGAAGCGGATCGCTATAATTACTTTTGTTTGTTTGGAGTGATCCTGTGAAAATCCATGTGCACGAACTGAACGCAAGCGGCGTTCCGCGGACCATCCGCGAGACGCTGGACGTGTCGGGGCTGTTCAAGGGAAGGCGGGACGTGATCGAAGCCGGACCGCTCCGGGTCGAGCTCCGGGCGCAGGGAGTGCAGGAAGGCGTGGCGCTCGTCGAAGGCGGGCTGGAGCTCGATTTGACGATGCCGTGCTCGCGCTGCCTGAAGCCGGTTCCGGTCCATGTCGCCGTCCCGTTCCGGGAGCACTTCATCGTGGGCGGGGAGCCGCAGACCGAAGAGGAAGCGGACTCGTTCATTCCGTCAGCGAACAACGAGATCGATTTGACGCCGTACGTGGAGGAAGCCGTGCAGCTCGAGCTGCCGCTCGTTCCGCTCTGCGCGGAAGACTGCAAGGGCCTCTGTCCCGAATGCGGCAAGGATTTGAACGAAGGGGAGTGCGGCTGCGACCGCACGCCGGTCGATCCGCGGCTGGCCGCGCTGAAGGACCTGTTCCCGGGCTGACGACGGCCCTCGGGCCGCGGAAGGAATCACCCGATTCGCGCGACTTTCGAAGGAGGTGGGACAGATGGCGGTACCATTCAGGAAAACGTCGAAGGCTCGCCGCGACAAACGCCGTACGCACTTCAAGCTGACGGTCCCGGGCATGGTCAAATGCGACCAATGCGGAGAGCTGAAGCTCGCGCACCACGTCTGCAAGGTGTGCGGTTATTACAAGACGAAAGAGATCATCAAGCAATAAAGCGGAAAGCAAGCACTTCATCGGCCGGTGAGGTGCTGTTTTTTTGCCGGCGATGGCCGCGGAACGTTTCCGGATTGCTTCCGGCGCGGCTTTTCCTTTATACTGGTTTTAGTACCTGGTGTTAAGAGGGGCCTACATTCCCAGATCGCAAAGGCGGTGCTATCCTGTGGAACGTCTGCCGAAAAAGGAGCGGCACCGGCGGCTGGCCCGTCTCATCGAGGACAATCCGTTCATCACGGACCGCGAGCTGACGCGGCTCCTGAAAGTCAGCATCCAGACGATCCGCCTCGACCGGCTGGAGCTCGGCATTCCCGAGCTGCGCGAGCGGATCAAGCTGATGGCCGAGCGTTCGTTCGACGCCGTCCGATCGCTGCCGCTGCACGAAGTGATCGGCGAGATCGTCGATCTCCAGCTCGACCGGAGCGGCATCTCGATCTTCGAGATCCGGAAGGAGCACGTCTTCTCCCGAACCGGCATCGCGCGCGGCCACCATCTGTTCGCGCAGGCGAACTCGCTCGCCGTGGCCGTCATCAACGACGAGGTGGCGCTTACGGCGACGGCCGACATCCGGTTCATCCGGCCGGTCCGTCTGGGAGAAAAATGCATCGCGAAGGCGTACGTCCGTTCCTCGGGCAAGCGGAAGGCGAGGGTGGAAGTCGCCACCTATGTCGGAGAAGAGATGGTGTTCCAGGGCAACTTTCTGATCGTTCGATCTGCCGGAGCGCAGCAGGATGGAGGAGGGGATCGGCTTGCGGATCGCGATTGATGCCATGGGAGGAGACCTTGCGCCGGAGGAAGCGGTGAAGGGCGTGCTGGAGGCGGCAACCGAATGGCCGGATACGTCGTTCGTGCTCGTCGGCGACGAACAACGGGTCGGGCCGCTCGTGAACGGCCGCAAGCCGCCGAACGTGGAACTCCGGCATGCGTCCGAGGCGATCGGCCCGGATGAAGAGCCGGTGCGCGCGGTTCGGCGCAAGAAGGACGCTTCCATGGTCGTCGCGGCCCGCATGGTGAAGGAGGGCGAGGCGGACGCGATGCTGTCCGCCGGCAACACCGGCGCCCTCATGGCGGCCGGCTTGCTCGTCGTCGGACGGATTCCCGGCATCGAGCGGCCGGCGCTGGCGCAGACGATTCCCTCGACGGACGACGTCGGCGTGCTCGCGCTCGATCTCGGCGCCAATGTCGAGGCCCGTCCGGAGCATCTCTACATGTACGCGGTGATGGGCAGCCTGTACCGGAAGCTCGTGCACGGCATGGAGCAGCCGCGCGTCGGCCTGCTCAACGTCGGCACGGAGGAAGGCAAGGGGACCGAGCTCATGAAGGAGGCGTACGGTCTCATCAGCGCCGATCCGGACATCCGGTTCGCGGGCAACATCGAGGCGCGGGACGTGCTGCAACGCGCGTGCGACGTGCTCGTCTGCGACGGATTTTCCGGCAACGTCATGCTGAAATCGTTCGAAGGCGCGGCCGCGCTCATCATGGGCGAGCTGAAGCGCGCGTTCACGAAGAACGCGATCTCGAAGCTGGCCGCGGCCGTCGTGAAGCCGGGACTGAACCGTCTCCGGCGCAAGATGGACTACAAGGAATACGGCGGGGCGCCGCTTTTGGGACTTGCCGGCATCGTTGTGAAATGCCACGGCTCGTCCGACGCGCGGGCGTTCCGCAACGGCATCCGCCAGGCGCGCGACGCGGTCCGGCACGGACTGATCCGCGCGATCGCGGACCATATCAGCGGGAAGGAAGGATCCGGCGGATGAAGGCGGTAGGCATCATCGGAACGGGCATGTACGTGCCCGACCGGATTTTGACGAACGGCGATCTCGAGAAAATGGTCGACACGAACGACGAATGGATCGTGACGCGGACCGGCATCCGCGAGCGGCGCATCGCCGCGGAGGATCAGGCGACGTCGGATCTCGCCTACGAGGCGGCGGTCCGGGCGCTCGGGTCGGCGAAGCTCAAACCCGAAGACGTGGATCTCATCATCGTCGCAACGATCACGCCGGACATGTTCTTCCCGTCGACGGCCTGCATCCTCCAGGACAAGCTCGGGGCGCGCAAGGCCGCGGCGTTCGACCTGTCGGCGGCCTGCTCCGGCTTCATCTACGCCCTGGCGACGGCCGTCGGCATGCTGAAAAGCGGCATGTACCGGAACGCGCTCGTCGTCGGCGCGGAATGCCTGTCGCGCATCACGGATTACACGGACCGGAACACCTGCATCCTGTTCGGCGACGGCGCGGGTGCGGTCGTGCTCGGCGAGGTTCCGGAGGGGCGGGGATTCCGCTCGTTCGAGCTGGGCGCGGACGGCTCCGGCGGCCCGCTGCTCAAGGTGGCGGGCGGCGGCTCCCGCCTGCCGGCTTCGGCCGAGACGGTGGAGAGCAGGGCGCACTACATCCAGATGGCCGGCAACGAGGTGTTCCGGTTCGCGGTGCGCATCATGGGCAGCGTGGCGGAGGAGGCGCTCCGGAAGGCGGGGATCGACAAAAAGGACGTCGACCTGCTCGTGCCGCACCAGGCGAACATCCGGATCATCCAGGCGGCGCTCAGCCGGCTGGAACTGCCGGAGGAGAAATGCATGATCAATCTCGACCGCTACGGCAACGCCTCCGCGGCTTCGATCCCGATCGCGCTTGCGGAAGCGGTCGAGCAGGGACGGATTCGCGAAGGGGATTGCCTCGTGCTCGTCGGTTTCGGCGGCGGGCTGACCTGGGGCGCGTCCGTCCTCATCTGGTAGTCAATCGTCGGGAAGCGGAGGCATGAGGCAATGGGCAAAACTGCATTCGTGTTCCCCGGCCAGGGCGCGCAGGCGGTCGGCATGGGGAAGGACGCGTACGACGCGTCGCCGGCGGCGCGGGCGATTTTCGAACGGGCGGACCGGGCGCTCGGGTTTGAGCTGAGCAGGATCATCTTCGAAGGTCCGGAGGAAGCGCTGAAGCTTACGGTAAACACGCAGCCGGCGCTGCTGACGGTGAGCGCGGCGCTGCTCGAGCTGATCCGGGACCGGGTGAAGCCGGACTACGTCGCCGGCCACAGCCTCGGCGAATACAGCGCGCTGGTCGCATCCGGCGTCCTCGCCTTCGAGGACGCGGTGCGCGCGGTGCGGCGCCGCGGCGAATTCATGGAGGAAGCGGTGCCGGCGGGGAAGGGCGCGATGGCGGCCGTGCTCGGCGCCGACCGCGAAGCCCTGGCGAAGCTGTGCGAGGCGATCAGCGCCGAGAAGGGACTCGTCGTGCTCGCCAACGTGAACTGTCCGGGCCAGATCGTCGTGTCCGGCACGGCGGAAGGCGTGCGGGCAGTCGCCGAGCGCGGCAGGGAAGCGGGCGCGAAGCGGGTCATCCCGCTCGAGGTGAGCGGCCCGTTCCATTCGCCGCTCATGGAGCCGGCGGCCGAGCGGCTCGGCGAGGTGCTGGACGCGCTGGAGATGCGGGATGCGGAAGTGCCGGTCATCGCCAACGTGACGGCGGAGCCGGTGACGTCGGCGGCCGAAATCCGCCGCCTGCTGAAAGAGCAGGTCACCGCTCCCGTCCTGTGGGAGGACACCGTGCGCCGGCTGACGGCCCTCGGCGTCGACACGTTCGTCGAAATCGGCTCCGGATCGGTGCTCACCGGACTCATCCGGAAGACGGCGGGGTCCGTCGCCATCCATACCGTGAACAGTCTGGCCGCGCTGGATGCGGCGCTGGCCGCGCTGGCGCCCTGACGCCGGGCGCCGGACAAACGAGAGGAGGGTCCCCCACATGTTCGCGTCCCTGGAAGGAAAGAAGGCGCTCGTGACGGGCGCGTCCCGCGGCATCGGCCGCGCGATCGCGATCGCGCTCGCGGAGGCCGGCGCCGACGTGGCGATCAATTACGCCGGAAGCGAAGGCGCGGCGCGGGAGACGGCGGCCGCCGTCGAGGCGCTCGGCCGCAGGGCGCTGCTCGTGCAGGCGGATGTCGGCAAGCCCGAAGCGTTTGAACGGATGGTGGAAGAGGTGCTGGCGGCGTTCGGCACGATCGACATCCTGGTGAATAATGCCGGCATCACGCGGGACAATTTAATCATGCGCATGAAGGACGAGGATTTCGACCAGGTCATCGAGACGAACCTGAAGGGCGTATTTAACGGCATTCGGGCGGTTGCGCGCCCGATGATGAAGCAGCGCTCGGGGAGGATCATCAACATCTCGTCCGTCGTCGGCACGATGGGCAACGCCGGCCAGGCGAACTACGCCGCCGCGAAGGCGGGCGTGATGGGATTGACGCGGTCGGCCGCGCGCGAGCTGGCGCCCCGCGGCATCACCGTCAACTGCGTCGCCCCCGGCTTCATCGAGACGGACATGACGGACAAGCTGTCCGACGACATCAAGACCCGGATGGCCGGGCAGATTCCACTCGCCCGGTTCGGACAGGCGGCGGAGGTCGCGTCCGTCGTCCGGTTCCTCGCCTCCGACGCCGCGAGCTACATCACCGGTCAGACGATTCATGTGGACGGAGGCATGTACATGGGCTGAGGTCCGCGCAGGCTATGGCAATTTGGCGGACAATCCCTTATAATACCGAGAAGAGGAGGTGAGCCGGATGTCCGACGTTTTCGAACGCGTGAAGCGCATCGTCGTGGATCGGCTGGGCGTGGACGAGTCGGAAGTGACGCTCGATGCGAGCTTCAAGGATGACCTCGGCGCGGATTCCCTGGATGTCGTGGAACTCGTCATGGAACTGGAAGACGAGTTCGATATGGAAATATCCGACGAAGACGCAGAAAAGATTACCACGGTGGGTGAAGTCGTCAATTACATAGAATCGCATTCCTAGTCCCGTAAGTCCCGTTGACAAGACGGGACTTCGCTCCATTTTACCGGGATTCCTTCCGCGCAATGCGGAATGCGCTTGCAGTTCCATGAGGCCGGCGCGGCTTTTGCGTACGCGGCTTCGCGCCGCCCCGGGATCAGAGGCCGTTGACAGAGGTGAAGCGTTTGAATCGGAGAGTTGTCGTAACCGGCATGGGGGTCGTCACCGCGCTCGGCAGCGACCTGGATACGTTCTGGAGCAATCTCGTCGCCGGCAAGTCGGGTGTGACGCGCGTCGAAGCGTTCGACGCCTCGGAATTTCCGACGCAAATTGCGGCCGAGATCAAGGATTTCAAGCCCGAAGATTACATGGACAAGAAAGAAGCACGGCGCATGGACCGCTTCGTGCAATTCGCCGTCGCGGCCAGCCTGATGGCGATGCGGGACGCCGGACTCGAACCCGGCGTGAACATCGACCCCGACCGCATCGGCGTCATGGTCGGCAGCGGCATCGGCGGGCTCTCCACCTGGGAGGAGCAATACAACATCCTGATCGAGAAAGGACCGAAGCGGGTCAGCCCGTTTTTCATACCGATGATGATCGCGAACATGGCATCCGGCCAGATTTCGATCCTCACCGGAGCGAAGGGGCCGAACTCCACGGCGGTCACCGCGTGCGCGACGGGCACGCATTCGATCGGCGATTCGTTCAAGCTGATCCAGCGCGGCGAAGCGGACGCCATGATCTGCGGCGGCGCGGAGGCGGCGATCCGTCCGATCGGGTTCGCCGGATTCTGCTCGATGCGCGCGATGTCGTCCCGCAACGACGAGCCGGAGAAGGCGAGCCGTCCGTTCGACGCGGAGCGCGACGGTTTTGTCATGGGCGAAGGCTCCGGCGTGCTCGTGCTTGAGTCGCTGGAACACGCGCTGAAGCGCGGTGCCCGCATTTACGCCGAGGTCATCGGCTACGGCATGAGCGGCGACGCGCACCACATCACCGATCCGGATCCGGACGGCGCGGCGCGATGCATGCTGCGCGCATTGAAGGACGCCGGCATCGGACCGGAAGCGATCGATTACATCAACGCCCACGGCACGTCGACGCCGGTCGGCGACCGTTCGGAGACGATCGCGATCAAGCAGGCATTCGGCGACCACGCGTACAGGATGGCCGTCAGCTCGACCAAATCGATGACCGGCCATCTGCTCGGCGCGGCCGGCGGCATCGAGGCGGTCATCCTGGCGCTGACGCTCAAGAACGGCGTCATCCCGCCGACGATCAACCTGGAGCATCCGGATCCCGAGTGCGATCTCGATTATGTGCCGAACGCCGCGCGCAAGTCGGACGTCCGGACCGGTCTTTCGAACTCGTTCGGCTTCGGCGGCCACAACGCGACGATCGTGATGAGGAGATATGAAGCCTGACCGATTCGAAAGCCTGCAGGAACGGCTCGGCATCCGGTTCAAGCGGATCGGGCTGCTCAAACAGGCGTTCACCCATACTTCCTACGTAAACGAGCACAAAAGCGCCAGCGCGCAGGACAACGAACGGCTCGAGTTTCTCGGCGACGCCGTGATGCAGCTCCTCGTGTCCGAATATCTGTACTTGACGCATCCGCGCCGCCCGGAAGGGGAGCTGACGCGGATGCGCGCCTCGATCGTGTGCGAGCCTTCGTTCGCGAAGTTCGCGGAGACGCTCGATCTCGGGCGGTACGTGCTGCTCGGACGCGGCGAGGAGCAGCTCGGCGGCCGCACGCGGCCGGCGTTGCTCGCGGATTTGTTCGAGTCGTTCATCGGCGCCCTGTATCTCGATTCCGGACTGGAAGCGGTGCGCGACTTTCTGAAGCGGCACATTTTCCCGCTGATCGACGGCGGCGATTATCTGCCGGTGAAGGACTACAAGTCCCGTCTTCAGGAACGGGCGCAGCATCGCGCGCTCGGTCCGATCGAGTACGTGATCGACGAGGAACGCGGGCCGGCGCACGATCGGGAATTTGTCGTCGGCGTGCTCGTGGGCGGCGTCCGGTACGGCACCGGCGTCGGCCGCACGAAGAAGGAAGCGGAACAGCAGGCGGCGGCCGAAGCGTGCCGCCTGATCGGCAACGACGACGCCTGACACACGAGGCTTGCGGCGAACGGCTTCGAACGCGAAAGTTCGAAGCCGTTCGCCGGTTCATGACGCCAGCATGCGGCGGAAACCAGGGAAGCCGGAGGTGGGGCACGCGCATGTTCCTGAAACGGATCGAACTCATCGGTTTCAAATCGTTTGCCGACCGGACGGAGCTGGAATTCGTTCCCGGCATCACGGCGGTCGTCGGGCCGAACGGCAGCGGGAAGAGCAACATTTCCGACGGCATCCGGTGGGTGCTCGGCGAGCAGAGCGCGAAGAGCTTGCGCGGCGGCAACATGCAGGACGTCATCTTCGCCGGCAGCGACACCCGGAAGGCCGTGAACTTCAGCGAAGTGACGATTACGCTCGACAACACGGACCGCACGCTGCCGCTCGATTACGACGAGGTGACGGTCACCCGGCGCGTGCACCGGAACGGCGAGAGCGAATATCTCATCAACAAGCAGGCGTGCCGGCTCAAAGACATCACCGAGCTGTTCATGGACACCGGCATCGGCAAGGAAGCCTACTCGATCATCGGGCAGGGGCGCATCGAGGAGATTCTGAGCACGCGGGCGGAGGACCGGCGGGGCATTTTCGAGGAAGCGTCGGGCATCGTGAAATACAAGACCCGCAAGCGCGAGGCGCAGAAGAAGCTCGAGGACACGGAGCAGAATCTCGTCCGGATCCACGACCTGATCGCCGAGCTGGAAGGCCAGCTCGAACCGCTCCGCGAGCAGTCGGAAAAGGCGAAACGTTACAAGGAGCTCCGCGAGCAGCTGAAGTCGAAGGAGATCTCGCTCTACGTCCATCAGATCGAGCATGTGCACGCCAGCTGGAAAGAGCTCGGCGCGAAACTCGAGCAACTGAAAGCGCAACAGGCCGAGCTGATGGCGGTCGTAAGCCGCCACGACGCGACCCTCGAGCAGGATCGGCTCGCGCTCCGGCGGATCGAGGACGAGATCGAGCGGCTGCACGCGGAGCTGCTCGCGATCAGCGAGGAATACGAGAAATGCGAAGGCCTGGGCGAGGTGCTGAAGGAGCGGCGCCGCAACCTCGAGCAGAACCGAAAGCAGCTCGAAGAGACGATCGCGGCGCAGTCCGCGCGGATCGCGGAGCTGGCGAAGGAGGAGGCGGACCTCAGGGCGAAGGCCGCCGCGCTCGGGCAGACGCTGGAGGAGCAGCGCGGGCAGCTGGCGCGGGAGGAGGAGAAGCTGTCCGGCGCCGGCGCCTCGGCCGACGCGGAGGAAGAGGAGCGGCTGAAGAGCGAACTGCTGGACGTGCTCTCCGCGATGGCCTCGCTGCGCAACGAGATCCGCTACGCGGAGCAGCAGCGCGAGGCGGCGGAGCGGCGCCTCAAGCGGCTGGACGAAGAGGAGGCGGCGGACGCCGGCGAGCTCGAGCGGCTC
>Ga0207871_100226_pt1 | contig 29841 bp, 25 predicted proteins | sample Passage260A_FD_187371 | JGI IMG/M metagenome (GOLD analysis project Ga0207871, IMG submission 187371) | Cellulose adapted compost microbial communities from Newby Island Compost Facility, Milpitas, CA, USA - Passage2 60A (SPAdes) (version 2) ...
AGGCGGAGAAGCGTCTCCGGGCGGCGGACCGGCCGCTCCTGATCGCGAACGAACTGCTGGACGCGTTTCCTTTTCGCCGGATCAGGCGGGAAGGCGGGCGGCTCTGGGAGATCGGAGCGGCCTGGGACGAGCGGGAAGGAAGGCTGCGCGACGCGCTGATGCCGCTGGACGAACAGGCGCTCGGGCGTCTGGACATGGAAGGCTATCGTCCGGCCGAGGGACAGGAATTCGAGTGGGGAACGGATGCGCTCGCCTGGCTGGAGCGGGTGCTGGGCATCATGCGGAGCGGCCTCGTCGTGCTGATCGATTACGGCGACGAGCAGGACGAGCTGCTCGCGCCGCACCGCATGAAGGGCACGATGCGCTGCTACCGGCGGCACGTCGTGCACGACGACCCATACCGGTTCCCCGGCGACCAGGACATCACCGCGCACGTCAACTTCACCGCGGTCCGTCGCACGGCGGAGCGCCTGGGATGGCGCACCGTCTGGTACGGCCCGCAGCGGCGGTTCCTGATCGAGCACGGCGCGCTGGAACTGCTCCAGGCGCACGACGGGACGGATCCGTTCTCCGCGGAGGCGCGGCGCAACCGGGCGGTGCGGCAGCTCCTCGTCGACGACGGGATGGGCATGCTGTTCAAGGTGATCGTGCTTGCCGCACCGTAATCCCTTTCCGTGAAAAGGCGACAGCCCCGCGCGAACGCGGGGCTGTCGCTTTGTCCGTCCTTTGTCCGTCTCCCGGATCAGTAGGGAAGCTCCATCACGAAGACGGAATAGTACGTGAATCCGAGGAAGGCGACGATCATATATCCCCAGAACGTCAATATGTAGCTGCGTTCCGACAGGTTCAGATAACCCAGCAGGACGAAAAACGCGGTCTGGAAGAAGAACAGCAGCGCCATCTCCATCAGGCCGCCGGCAAACGCCATCAGACCGATCGCGAGCGTGAAGACGCCGAGCACCCGGAACATGCGTGCCATGTCGATATCCCCCTCTCGTTGCCACGGTTCCCGTAACCTAACGTCCATTATAGCGTCGCCTGCCGTCCGAGTAAACCGCCAACCTTGACGATTCGGCGAATTTTTCGCGACGGGGCCTTCGTTCGCGTGTTAGCATGTCCTTCCGGCGCCGCGTTCATGCGCGGACGTATGGGCCGCGGCGAGATTGGCAATACAATGGAGTATGCGGCAGATTCTATGAACTCTACCAAGGGCATAGGGATAAAACAGGCGATTTTTTCCGTTTGGGAGGTAGTGGCTCGATGGCGGCAATGAGACAGGACGCTTGGACGCCGGAAGACGATCGCATATTGGCTGAAGTGACGCTGCGCCACATCCGGGAAGGCAGCACGCAGCTGGCGGCCTTCGAGGAAGTGGGCGAGCGGATCGGACGGACGAGCGCGGCGTGCGGCTTCCGTTGGAACAGCTGTGTGCGCAAGCGCTATGAACAGGAAATCCAGCTTGCAAAACAGCAGCGACAGAAGCGGAATCAGTTGAAGAAGGCCGGTGCCGGTCAGCAGGCTCAGGGCGGCGGCGATTCCGGCGGACAGGCCGGGAAGAGTACGGCTTTGGAACCGTTGCCCTTCGATGCGCTCATCCGGCATCTGCGGAGCTGGCGCGGCGCCTGGCAGGACGCGATGCGCCGGATAAGGACGCTCGAGAAGGAGCTCAAGGAACGGGACGAGGAGATCCGGGAGCTGAAGGCGAAGAACGAGCAGCTGGCCCGGGAGATCGCGGCCGCCAAGAGCGACTACCGCGCCGTCAACGATGACTACAAGGCGCTGATCCAAATCATGGACCGGGCGAGGCGGCTGGCGGTGATGGAGGAAGAGGAGGAGGCGAAGCCGCGGTTCAAGATGGACGCGAACGGCAACCTCGAGCGGATCGAATAGCGGAGCTAGCGGAGCGTCCGCGACAGGATCCGCGCGGGGGATCACGGGCGTCAAAAACCGAGGCATGACGGCGTAGGGCCGGGACATGCCTTTTGTCGTTTATGGAAGAATGATACAATGATCCCGACGAGATGGTCGGAGGGATCGGGATGCTGTTCGAGATCGCGGGCGGCGGGGCCGTGGGACTGTCCTGGGCGGTGCGGCTGGCCGCCGCGGGCGCGGACGTCCGGGTGTGGACGCGGACGCGGGAGCAGGCCGAACGGATTCGCGCGGAGGGCGCGGCGCTGACCCTTCCGGAAGGCGTGCTGCGCGCGGAGCCGGATGCCCGGCCCGCGGAGCCGGAGATCGCGGCGGAAGCGGCCGCGTGCGCGGGAAGCCGGGAGCGATGGATCATCGCGGCGATGAAGTCGCATCAGCTCCGGACGGAGCCGGCCGCACGTTTCCTGCGGGCCCTTGCGGGAACGGGAAAGACGCCGGTCATCTGCCTGGCCAACGGCATCGGACACCTGGAATTTCTCGCCGACCGCATGCCCGGCGTGCCGCTGTTCGCGGGCGTCACGACGGAGGGCGCGCTGCGCGAGGGTCCGGCCGTCGTCCGCCTGACCGGTACCGGCCGGACCGTGATCGGCCCGTATGAGCCGCCCGTTCCGTCCGTTCCGGACGGAACGCGTCCGGCCGTCGATGCAAACCGGCAACATTTGCTGGTCTCCGCGCTTTCGTCAGCAGGAATTGAGGCGGTCTTGTCGAACAACATCATGGAACATGTGTACGGCAAATTGCTCGTGAACGCGGTCGTCAATCCGTTGACGGCGCTTTTCCGCGTGAAGAACGGAGAGCTGCCCGCGGATCCCGTCCGTTTCCGCCTCATGAAAGCGCTGTTTCGCGAGACGCTGGCCGTGCTCGCGGCATCCGGGATGCGGACGGACGGCGGAGAATGGGACAGGCTGCTCGACGTGATCCGCCGGACGGCGGAGAACCGCTCCTCCATGCTCGCGGACGTCGAGGCGGGCAGGCCGACCGAAATTGACGCAATCAACGGAGGGGTCGTCCGGCTGGCTCGGCAGGCCGGCGTTGCGGCGCCGCTCAACGAGGCGGTTGCGGCCCTGATCGGCGCGATCGGACCGGGCGAGCCGGGAGGAGGCGAGGAGCGATGGGAGCTTTGTGGGAAGTCGTGAAGCAGGCTTATGGCTATCTGGCCGTCATTCCCGTCATACCGTTTGCGGTGGTCTATCTCGGCACGTTCCTGTATTCGAGGGACCGGAAGCAGTCGATCCGGCTCGCGATGGACGTGACGATGGTGTTTCTGATCGGCAGCGTTGCCGGTCTGTTCAACCAGCTTTTCGGCGGGTCGTTCGGATTTTACGGCATTCTGCTCGTCATGCTGATCTGCGCCGGCCTGCTCGGCAACCTGCAGTACCGGACGAAGGGGCGGTTCGACCCCGCCCGCATCGTCCGGGTCATCTGGCGGATCGGCTTCTTCGTCCTGGCCGTCCTGTACGTCATCTTGCTGTTGATCGGACTCATCCGCACGATTGTCCATGTGTGAAGCCTCCGGCGGACGGAGGCTTCGTTGCTTGGGGCTGCTTCCGGACGCCGGCCGGTCCGGAAGCGCATGCGCCCGGGTTCGGCGATCATCCGTGCGTGGAGAGTGCAGATAGGATGCAAGGCGGACGGGGAGCCCGGACGGGGAAGGGAACGGGTTCGATCGGTTGACGGGCCCGATGAGGAATCGCCCGGTTTTGACGGCTGTCGAGCGCGCTGGTACAATCAGATCGTGACATCTGTGAGCGGAGAGCGCGCGAGGAGGAACGGACGCATCCATGCACGTTCACTGTATGACGAATCCGATCAGTTCGCCCGTCAGCGAAGCCTATGTCCGGGGGGCCGATCCCGAGCTCGCCGCCCTGTTCGGCGGACCCGCCGCCGATCCGGAGGCGTTGCGCCGGCGTGCGGAACGGCTCGAGCGGTCCGGCCGTGAGCGGGCGGACGCGGGCAGGGTCGCGGAGGCGCTGGCGGCGTACAACCGGCGGATCGGCGCCTCCGGCGCGGCGCTCGCGAACATCGACCGGCTCAAGGCGGGAGCCCTGGCGATCGTCGGAGGCCAACAGGCCGGGCTGTTCACCGGTCCCGTGATGGTCATCCACAAGGCGCTGTCCGTCATCCGCGCGGCGCAATGGGCCGAACGGGAGACGGGCCGCCCGGTCGTTCCCTTGTTCTGGATCGCCGGTGAAGACCACGACTGGCAGGAAGCGAACCACGCCTACATCGTTTCGAACGAGAAGGGCCTCGTGCGGATCGCAATCGAGCGGGACGAGCATCCGCGCACTTCGGTCAGCCGGACGAAGCTCGGCCGCGAGCGAATGGAGGAAGCGGTCCGCAGGCTCGCCGAGTCGCTTCCCGATTCCGCGCACAAGCCCGCCCTGCTGGACCGGATCGAAGCGGCGGCCGCCCGGGCGGAGACGCTGTCCGACTGGTTCGGCGCACTGATGGCGGATCTGTTCGCGGAGGACGGCCTCATCCTGATGGACGCGGACGATCCGGCGATCCGCGCGCTCGAGGCGCCGATGTTCCGGCGGATGGTCGCCGAGAACGAGCGGCTGGCTTCGGCGTTCGCTTCGGCCGGCGAGAAGCTCGCCCGGCTGGGATACGCCGCGCAGGCGGAACTGCACGAGAACGGCGCCAACCTGTTCCTGTTCCGCGACGAGCGGTTCGGCGGAATCGGACCGGGCGCGCCGGCGGGAGAGCGGGTCATGCTGTTCCGGGACGGCGGCAAATTCACCGACAAGCGGCGCACGTTCTCGATGGACCGCGGCGAACTGGAGCGGCTCGCGCTGGATGCGCCGGAACTGTTCAGCAACAACGTGCTGACCCGGCCGATCATGCAGGATTATGTGCTGCCGGTGCTTGCGACGGTGCTGGGACCGGGCGAGATCGCGTACTGGGCGCAGGTCGGCGAAGCGTTCCGCGCGTTCGGCATGGAGATGCCCGTCATCGTCCCCCGGATGTCGTACACGGTGACGGACGGCGCGCTTCGCAAGCTCATGGACATGTTCGGGTTGACGCTGGAGGACGTGGGAGAACGCCTGGAGGAACGCAAGCAGGCCTGGCTTGCAAGACATGACAGCCTGCCGGTGGAGCGGATGTTCGCGGAGGCGATCCGGCGTTTCGACGAGCTGTACGATCCGCTGCTGGCCGAGCTCGCCGCCGCGGATGCCGGGCTCGGGGCCCTCGGGCAGCGGAACAGGGAGCGAATCCGGGAGCAGATCCGCTGGCTTGAACGGAAGGCGCTGGAATCGCGGAACCGGCGGTTCGAGGCCGACGTCCGCCGGTTCGACCGGCTCGGCGACTGGCTGGCGCCGGGCGGCCGGCCGCAGGAACGGATGCTCAACCTGACGGCGATGTGGAACGCCTGGGGTCCGGAATGGTTGCAGGCGCTCCGGGCGGTGCCGTTCGATCCCCTCGGCGGCCATTACCGCGTCGATTTGTGATTCGACCCCTTCCCATTGATCATGCGGTGCGGCCGGTCCGGGCCGGCGCCGCGAAGGAGGTAGCCCGATGGGCGTTCTGGAAAGAAGCGTGATCGCCGATATCCGGCTGGCGCCGGAAGGCCGTCTGAAGATCGACTGGGCGGCGGCGCACATGCCGGTGCTGAACCGCATCCGGGAGCGGTTTGAGCGCGAGAAGCCTTTTGCCGGCCTCAAGGTGGCGATATCGCTGCATCTCGAGGCGAAGACGGCCTATCTCGCGAAGGTGATCGCCGCCGGCGGGGCCGAAGTGGCCATTACGGGCAGCAATCCGCTGTCGACGCAGGACGACGTCTGCGCCGCGCTGGTCGAGGACGGCATCACGGTCTTCGCGAAATACAATCCGGGCCCGGAAGAATACAAGGAACTGCTCGTCCGGACGCTGGAGACGAAGCCGGATCTCATCATCGACGACGGCGGGGATCTCGTCGCGATCCTGCACGCCGAGCGGCAGGATCTGCTCGCGAACGTGCGCGGCGGAGCGGAAGAGACGACGACGGGCATCCTGCGCCTGAAGGCGATGGAGCGGGAAGGCGCCCTCCGGTTCCCGATGGTGGCCGTCAACGACGCTTACTGCAAATACCTGTTCGACAACCGGTACGGCACGGGTCAATCCGTGTTCGACGGCATCAACCGGACGACGAACCTCGTCATCGCGGGCAAGACGGTCGTCGTGTGCGGCTATGGCTGGTGCGGCAAGGGCGTCGCGATGCGGGCAAAGGGGCTCGGCGCGAACGTCGTCGTGACCGAAGTGAACGCGATCCGCGCGGTCGAAGCGTACATGGACGGCTTCGCCGTCATGCCGATGATCGAGGCGGCGAAGGTCGGCGACATCTTCATCACCGTGACGGGCAACCGCAACGTGATCCGCGGCGAGCATTACGCCGTGATGAAGGACGGCGCCCTGCTCGCGAACGCCGGGCATTTCGACGTCGAGATCAGCAAGCCGGATCTCGAGGCGATGGCCGAGAGCAGGCGGACGGTCCGCAAGAACATTGAAGAGTACCGGCTCAAGGACGGACGCCGGTTGTACCTGCTCGCGGAGGGGAGGCTCGTCAACCTGGCGGCGGGCGACGGCCATCCGGCCGAGATCATGGACATGACGTTCGCCCTCCAGGCGCTGGCGTTGAAATACGTGAACGAGTCGCACGAACAAATCGGCCGCCGCGTCGTGAACGTGCCGTACGAGATCGACGAAGAGGTGGCAAGGCTGAAGCTCGAGTCGATGGGCCTGTCGATCGACCGGCTCAACGACGAACAGCGGAAATATCTCGAGAGCTGGCAGGAACATTGAGGTTGGCCGGCCGGGAGCAAGTCCCGGCCGGATTTTTTGTTGAACGGGCCATGCACCATTCCTTTTATGCATGGATTGCCCCGCGGCGTTTCCGTCCCGCTGTCCGCGCGCCGCATCCGATGCCCGCAGCTCCCTGTGTCGTGTCCCCGAACCCCTCCGACCGCAGATGGCATGCGCCCATGCCGCCGACGATCGGCCCCTTCACGCTTCCGCACCGCATCGTCCAACGCCCGCCTCATCGCCTCCCGGCCGGCCCGCATTCTTAACCCCGTAAAATATTTATTTCGAAAATGTCCAACGTCAGCAGGAATTGGCTGACAGGTGGCGAATAGTAGATGCTAAGTGGTGTAAAGTGGGGCAAAGTGGGAGATTTGGGGGAAGGAGTGGGACGGCCGGATGTTCATGGGGGAATACCAGCATTCCATCGACGACAAAGGCCGTCTCACGATTCCGTCCAAATTCCGCGAGCATCTCGGCGTGAAGTTCATCGTGACCCGCGGCCTCGACAACTGCCTGTTCGTCTATCCGCAGGCCGAGTGGAGCGTGCTCGAGCAGAAGCTCAAGTCGCTGCCGCTCATGAAGTCGGATGCCCGCGCGTTCGCCCGGTTCTTTTTCTCCGGAGCGGTCGAATGCGAGCTGGACCGGCAGGGCAGGGTAAACCTGCCGAACCATCTGATCGAATACGCGAAGCTCGAGAAGGAATGCGTCGTGATCGGCGTATCGAACCGCGTGGAGATCTGGAGCAAGGCGGCATGGGAAGGCTATTACAGGCAGTCCGAAGAGGCGTTCAACGAAATCGCCGAGAAGCTGGTCGATTTCGACTTCAACCTGTAGCCGACCGAATGGCGGAATCACCACGCCCCGGGGGGAAACACCCTTGTATCATCATGTGACGGTATTGCTTGAGGAAGCCGTCGACGGCCTCAAGGTGAAGCCGGACGGCATTTACGTTGACTGCACGCTCGGAGGAGCCGGCCACAGCGAGCGGATCGTCGCGCAGCTCCGGGAGGGCGGCCGCCTGATCGCCTTCGACCGGGACGAGGCGGCGATCGAGCACGCGCGCGCAAGGCTCGCTCCGTACATGGACCGCGTCACGCTGATCCGGAGCAATTTCCGCCATCTCCGGGAGAAGCTGCTGGAGGCCGGCGTACCGGCGCGGGACGGCGTACCGCAGGTGGACGGCATCCTGTTCGATCTCGGCGTCTCGAGCCCGCAGCTCGACGAGGCGGAGAGGGGATTCGGCTACCGGCACGACGCGCCGCTCGACATGCGGATGGACCGGACGCAGGAGCTTACGGCGGCGGACATCGTCAACGGTTGGGATGAGCGGGCGATCGCGGAGATCCTCGACCGTTACGGCGAGGAGCGGTTCGCGCGCCGGATTGCGCGGGCGATCGTCGAGGCGCGCCGGCGGCGGCCGATCGCGACGACCGGCGAGCTCGCCGAGATCGTGAAGGAGGCGATCCCCGCGGCGGCCCGGCGGACGGGCGGCCATCCGGCGCGGCGTTCGTTCCAGGCGCTCCGGATCGCGGTGAACGACGAGCTCGGCGCGGAGGAGGAAGCGCTCCATCAGGCGGTCGCCTGCCTGAAGCCCGGCGGCCGGGTGGCGGTCATCACCTTCCATTCGCTGGAGGACCGGATTTGCAAGCGGGTATTCGCGCAGTACGTTGGGAACTGCACCTGCCCGCCGGACTTTCCGGTGTGCGCCTGCGGCGCGCGCGGGGTCCTGCGGCCGGTCAACCGGAAACCGATCGAACCCGGCGCGGACGAGATCGCGGCGAATCCGCGGGCCCGCTCGGCGAAGCTGAGAATCGCGGAGAAGCTGCCGGACGCGCCTTGATCCGCATCAGGATTCCGTTTGTGTCCGTCTGGACCGATCATCAGCAGAGGGGGAACGACAATGGCCATCATGCACGGCAATCTGGCCATGAAACCGAATAAGCGGCCGGAACGGGAGCCCGAAATACAGGAGGTTCGCAGGAAAATCATCCGCCGCAAGCCGCTCCCCGTTCAGGAGAAGCTGCTGTACCTGTTTACCGTGGTCGTCTGCGTCATGGCGGCCAGCGTCATCCTGTTCCGATATGCGGAGATTTACCGGATGAATCTCGAAATCCGCGAACTGACGCAGCGGTACGAGCAGCTGAACCTGCAGATCAAGGAACTGGAGCGGAAGGTGGAGACGCTCAGCGATCCGGGCGAAATCACGGAGAAGGCGATCGAGCTCGGCATGGTCTATCCCGAGTTCGACGACGTCATCACGCTGGAAGTCGTCGGTTCGTCGGAGCGCACGGCCATGACGGATGCGCGTTGATGACGGATGCGCGGCGATGAAGGATCGGGTGGTTCCGTGGCCAGACGCATCAAGCTGAGATCCCTGGCGATCGGGGGGATCATGACCCTCCTGTTTGCCGTACTGGTGGTCCGCATTTATGTCGTCCAGGTCGTGCATGCCGATTTCTGGCTTGCGAAGGCGAAGGAGACCTGGTCGGCTTCCGAGACGATCCCGGCGGTGCGCGGCAAAATCACCGACCGGGACGGCAACGTGCTGGCAATGGACGTCGCCGGCTACACCGTGGCGGTCAGCCCGGAGATGCTGAACAAGCTCGGCCTGGTCGACGAGGTGGTGGACGGGCTGCACGAGCTGCTCGGCAAGCCGAAGGACGAACTTTATGATATCGCGACGAAGCGGACGGCGGAGGGCAAATTTTACCGCCAGCGCGAAGTGAGGAACGAAGGCTGGAAAATCGACAAGGATCTGGCCGACCGGATCGCGGCGTTCCGCGAGGAGCTCCGGAACCGGGTCGGGGAGAAGGATGTCGGCCTCTACCTGCTCGAGGAGCAGAAGCGGTACTATCCGAAGAACACGATGGCCGCGCATCTGATCGGCTACGTGAACAAAGCCGGCGAAGCGATGAACGGCATCGAGCTGTCGCTGGACGAGCTGCTGCGCGGCAAGGACGGCCGCATCAAGTACGAGCGGGACGGCAACCGGGTGCAGATTCAGAACGGCCATGTGGAGATCGATCCGGTCGTGCACGGGAAGAACGTGCAGCTGACGATCGATTCGGACATCCAGTACTACATCGAGAAGGCGATCCGGGAAGCCTACGAGAAATACAAGCCGAAGAGCATCACGGCGATCGCGGCCGATCCGGAGACGATGAAGATTCTCGGCATGGCGTCGCTGCCGTCCTACAATCCGAACGTGTATTGGGAGACGGAGCCGGGCGCCGATTTCGACTACGCGATCAAGGGGTTGTACGAGCCGGGCTCGACGTTCAAAATCGTGACGCTCGCCGCCGCGGTCGAGGAAGGCGTGTTCGATCCGGACGAGACGTACAAGTCCGGGAGCATCACGGTCGCCGGCCGCACGATCCGCGACCACCGGCGCGAGGGCTGGGGCGAGATCACGATGCTGGAGGGGCTCAAACTTTCCAGCAACGTGGCGTTCGTCAAGCTCGGCTACGAGAAAATGGATTCCGCCACGCTGAAACGGTACATCGACGCGTTCGGCTTCGGCCAGCCGACGGGCATCCCGCTCAAGGGCGAGGTGTCCGGCATGGTCGCGCCGCGCTACGCGACGGAATGGGCGACGCTCACCTTCGGCCAGGGCCGCGTGCAGGTGACGCCGATCCAGCAGGTCACGGCGGTGGCGGCGATCGCGAACGGCGGCGTGCTGATGCAGCCGCAGCTCGTCGAATCGATCGAAGATCCGAACGACGGCACCGTGCAGCGCGTCGAGCCCAAGGTCGTGCGGCGCGTCATCTCCGAAGAAACGGCGCGCAAAGTGAGCGAATATCTGGAACAGGTGGTCGTCGACGGCACGGGGAAGAACGCGTACATCGAGGGTTACCGCATCGCGGGCAAGACCGGCACGGCGCAGAAGGTCGTGAACGGCGAGTACGCGGAGGGCAAATACATCGTCTCCTTCATCGGATACGCGCCGGTCGAGGACCCGAAGGTCGTCGTGTACGTCGTCGTCGACGAGCCGAACGATCCGTATGCGGGCGGCGGCTCCGTCGCGGCGCCGGTGTTCAGGGAGATCATGCTGCAGAGCCTCCGGCATCTCGGCATCGCGCCGTCGAACGCGGTGAAGGCGCTGAATGCGGGCGCGCGCAGGGAAAAGGTGGTCACGGTGCCCGACGTCACGGAGCTCACCGTCCCGCAGGCCCGCGAGGAGCTGCGCGCGCGTTCGTTCAGCTTCGAAGTCGTGGGCAGCGGCACCGAGGTGCTGCAACAGATCCCGAAGGCGGGTTCGATCGTCTCGCCTTCGCAGCGGATCTATCTGATCACGGAGGAGCGAAGCAAGCTGCAGGTGCCCCATCTGGCCGGGCTGCCGCTGCGCGACGCGCTCGAAATCTGTTCGCTGCTCGAAATGCGCTGCTTCGTCGAGGGGGAAGGGTTCGTCAAATCCCAATCGCTGTCGGAGGGCCCGGACGGCCGGGTGCTGCGCCTCGAGCTGGAGCCGCCGGGCGTTCCGGTCGTGCCCCCGGACGGCGGCACGGCGGAAGCAGGCGGAACGGCCGGCGAAAAGGGCGAATCCTCCGGCGAAGAGAAACAAGGCCCGGAAGAAGCGGCGGAGGCCGAAGGCGGCGGAGGCTGACGCTCCGGGCCTGTTCTACTTGCGGACTCGTCCGAATAGGCTGGGAGAGAAGCGGAGCTTGAAGCTCCCACCCCGCCCTTTCGGAGGAGATCGGCATGCGCAACCGGATTTCGGGCCTTACGGTCAGGCGGAGGCTTTTCCGGATTCTGATCGGCGGCATCGTCGCGTTTCTCGCGCTGATCGTCCGGCTCGGCTATGTGCAGCTGTGGGAAGGTGACGAACTGGCGGCCCGCGCGGAAGCGTCCTGGCGCCGGAACATCCCGGTTACGGCGAAACGCGGCGAGATCCTGGACCGGAACGGCGTCCGGCTCGCCTACAACATCAGTTCGCCGACGGTCATGGCCATCCCGGCCCAGATCCGCGATCCCGGAGAGACGGCCGAGAAGCTCGCGCTCGCCCTCGACATGAAGAAGGAGGACGTCTACCGCCTCGTGACGAAGCGGGAGCTGATCGTCCGCATCCAGCCGGGCGGCCGCAAAATATCGGCGGAGAAGGCGGCGGAAATCCGCGCGATGAACCTGCCGGGCATCGTCGTCGCCGAAGACAACAAGCGGTATTATCCGTACGGCAGCCTCGCGGCGCATGTGCTCGGCTTCACGGGCATCGACAACCAGGGGCTGACCGGCGTCGAACTGTACTACGACCAGATGCTGAGCGGCATCTCCGGCAGCGTGTCGTTCCTCGCGGACGCGGGCGGCCGCAGGATGCCGGGTTCCGCGGATGTCTACCACGAGCCGAAGGACGGCCTCCATCTGCAGCTTACGATCGACTACATGATCCAGACGATCATCGAACGCGAGCTTGACGACGCGATGGCGCGGCTCGAGCCGAACGCCGCGCTCGCGATCGCGATGAATCCGAACACGGGCGAAATTCTCGGCATGGCGAGCCGGCCGACCTACGAGCCGGACCGCTACCGGGAGGCGCCGCCCGAGGTGTACAACCGGAATCTTCCGATCTGGATGACCTACGAGCCGGGTTCGACGTTCAAGATCATCACGCTGGCCGCCGCGCTCGAGGAAGGGAAAGTCGATCTGCATCACGAAAGGTTTCACGACCCGGGCGCGATCGAGGTCGGCGGCGCGCGGCTCCGATGCTGGAAGAAGGGCGGGCACGGCAGCCAGACGTTCCTCGAGGTGATCGAGAATTCGTGCAACCCGGGCTTTGTGGCGCTCGGGCAGCGGCTCGGCAAGGAAACGCTGTTCCGGTATATCCGCGATTTCGGCTTCGGCGCGAAGACCGGCATCGATCTGAAGGGCGAGGAGAACGGCATTCTGTTCAAGCTCGACCGGGTCGGACCGGTCGAACTGGCGACGACGTCGTTCGGCCAGGGCGTGTCGGTCACGCCGATCCAGCAGGTCGCGGCGATATCGGCGGCGATCAACGGCGGCACGCTGTACCGGCCGCATGTCGCGAAGGCGCTGATCCGCCCCGATACCGGCGAGGTCGTGCAGCGCTTCGAGCCGCAGGCGGTGCGGCGCGTCATCTCGCCGGAGACGTCGAAGAAAATCCGCGAAGCGCTCGAAAGCGTCGTGGCTCGCGGGACGGGGCGCAACGCGTTCATTGACGGCTACCGGGTCGGCGGCAAGACGGGCACGGCGCAGAAGGTCGTGAACGGGCGCTATTCGCCGACCGAGCACATCGTCTCGTTCATCGGTTTCGCGCCGGCGGACGATCCGCAGATCATCGTCTACGTCGCCGTCGACAATCCGAAGGGCATCCAGTTCGGCGGCGTCGTCTCGGCGCCGATCGTGCGGAACATCCTCGCCGACGCGCTGCCGGAACTGGGCGTGAAGCCGCGAAAAGATCAGCTCGAGCGAAAGCTGACTTACGGCGACACGCCGATCGTCACCGTGCCGAATCTGGTCGGCAAGTCGGTGTCCGATCTGTATGAGGATTTGAACATGAACTTCAACCTTGCCGCCTCCGGTTCCGGCACGATCGTGATCCGGCAGGCGCCGGCGGCGGGCGAGCGGGTGGAGCGGGGATCGACGATCCGCATCTACCTGGGCAGGGACGACGCCTAGATTCGCGCAGGCCCGTCCATAATGGAAACTATCGGGATGCAGTCAGGGAGGTACGGCGCATGCGGCTCAGTGATCTCGCGGCTACTCTCGCCACGGCGCGGCTGGAGGGCGAAGACCTCAGGCCCGGCGGGCTCTGCGCGGATTCCCGCAAGGTGAAACCCGGCGACCTGTTCTTCTGTCTGCCGGGACATACGGTGGACGGCCACGATTTTGCGGCGGAGGCCGTGGCGCGCGGCGCCGCGGCGCTCGTCGTCGAGCGCCGCCTGCCCCTCGGCGTGCCGCAGATCGTGGTGAAGGACGGCCGGCTCGCGCTCGCGGTCATGTCCGACCGGTTCTACGGGTCCCCGAGCGCGCGGGTGAAGGTGATCGGCGTCACCGGCACGAACGGCAAGACGACGACAACGCATCTCATCGAGCGCATCCTGCAGGAGGCCGGGCGAACCTGCGGCGTCATCGGCACGATCGAAGCCCGCTACGCGGGCCGGTCGCTGCCGATGTCGACGACGACGCCCGACAGCCTCGAACTGCAGCGGCTGCTCGCCGGCATGGCGGCTGAGGGCACGGGCTATTGCGCGATGGAGGTGTCGTCGCACGCGCTCGAGCAGGGGCGGGTCAAGGGCGTGAAGTTCCGGACGGCGATTTTCACGAACCTGACCCAGGACCACCTCGACTACCACGGCACGATGGAGCGGTACGCCGCGGCGAAGGAACTCCTGTTCTCCCGCCTCGGCAACGTCTATCCCGCGGAACCGGACGAGCGGTCGTACGCGGTGCTGAATGCCGACGATCCCGCGTCGGCCGCGTTTGCGCGCGCGACGGCGGTGGAGACGGTCACTTACGGCATCGACCGGCCGGCGGACGTGCGCGCGGAAGACATCCGCATCACGGCGCGGGGGACGTCGTTCCGGGCGGTCACGTTCCGCGGCGAGGCGGACATCGCGCTGCGGCTCGTCGGCAAGTTCAACGTGTACAACGCGCTCGCGGCGATCGCCGCCGCGCTCCTCGAGGAAATTCCGCTCGAGGTCGTCAAGACGGGGCTGGAGCGCGTGCCGGGCGTGCCGGGCCGGGTCGAGGCGGTCGACGCCGGCCAGCCGTTCGCGGTGATCGTCGATTACGCCCATACGCCGGACGGGCTCGAGAACGTGCTCCGGGCGGTGAAGGAGATTGCGGAGCGGCGGCTCATCCTCGTCTTCGGCTGCGGCGGCGACCGTGACCGCGGGAAGCGACCGATCATGGGCAAAATCGGCGCCCGCTATGCCGACTATTGTATCCTCACCTCCGACAATCCGCGGACCGAGCAGCCCGAGGCGATCCTGGACGACATCGAGGCGGGGCTCAGGGAGGATCGGGTGCCGGCGGATCGCTACGAGCGGATCGCGGACCGGCGCGCGGCGATCGAAAAAGCGGTTGAAATGGCAAGCCCGGGGGATGTAGTATTGATTGCGGGCAAGGGCCATGAAACCTATCAGATCATCGGCCATCGCAGAATCGATTTCGACGACCGGCTCGTCGCCGGCGAAGCGATAAGGAGAAGACGGACGTGATCAGGCGTACGACGGCGCAGCTTGCCGCCATGTGCGGCGCGGAGATGAACGAGGCCGCGGCGCGGATCGCAGAGACCGAAGTTCGCGGCGTGTCGACGGATTCGCGGCGGCCGGCCGAAGGGACGCTGTTCGTGCCGCTCAGGGGGGCGCGGTTCGACGCGCACGACTACGCGGCGGACGCGTTCGCGGGCGGCGCGGCGGTCTCGCTCTGGCAGGCCGGACGCCCCGTTCCGGAGGCGCTCTCCGGCCGTCCGCTGCTCTTCGTGGACGACACGCTGGCTGCGCTGCAGCGGCTTGCCGCCGCCTACCGCCGCGAGCTTGGCGTGAAAGTCGTCGGCATCACCGGCAGCAACGGCAAGACGACGACGAAGGACATGGCGGCGTCCGTCCTCGCGCAGCGATACCGGGTGCACAAGACCGAAGGCAATCTCAACAACCACATCGGGTTGCCGCTTACGATTCTCGCGATGGATGAAGATACGGAAGCGGCCGTGCTCGAGATGGGGATGAGCGGCTTCGGCGAGATCGAGCGGCTTGCGCGCATCGCCCGGCCCGATGTCGCCGTCATCACGAATGTCGGCGACGCCCATCTCCTGCAGCTCGGGTCGCGGGAGGGAATCGCGAAGGCGAAGCTCGAAATGGCCGCCGGACTGAAAGAAGGCGGCGTCCTGCTCATTAACGGAGACGAGCCGCTCCTCCGGGAAGGCGCGAAGCGGGCGCCGGGATACGGCGCCTGGCGCCTCGAGACGTTCGCGCTCGAGGCGCGGGACGGATGGTCTGCGGAGATCACCGCCGTCACGGCGACGGAGACGGCGTTCACGATCCGCCCGCCCGAAGGGCCCGCATGGCCTGGCGAATTCCGGGTGCCGGCGCCGGGCCGGCACAACGCGGCGAACGCGCTGGCGGCCGCCGCCGTCGGCGCGCTGTTCGGCCTCGGGCCCGAAGAAATCCGGCGCGGACTTCAGTCGGTCCGGCTGTCGGGCATGCGGCTCGAGACCGTCACCGCCGCGTGCGGCGCGGTCGTGCTGAACGACACCTACAATGCGAGCCCGGCCTCCGTGAAGGCGATGATCGCCTTCGTCGGAGAGCTGGAAGGCTACAGGCGCAAATGGCTCGTCCTCGGCGACATGCTGGAACTCGGGCCGGAGGAGGACCGGCTCCACTACGAGACCGGAGCGTGCGCAGACCCCGACCGGATCCATGCGGTGCTGGCCGTCGGCGAACGGTCGAAGCACACGGTCCGCGGCGCCGCGGAACGGCTCGGGCCGGATCGGGCGATCCATTTCGCGGACAAGGATGCCCTCGTCCGCCGGCTGCTTGCGGAGCTTTCGCCGGACGATCTCGTGCTGGTGAAGGGCTCGCGCGGCATGCGGATGGAAGAAATCGTGCACGCGCTTGTCCGGGGTTAGGAGGAGACCTTTTTTGGATATACCTGTACTGTTGCTCCCGCTCGGCGTGTCCTTTCTGATCGCCGTGCTGCTGGGGCCGCTGGCCATCCCGCTGCTCCGGCGCCTCAAGTTCGGCCAGCAGGTGCGGTCCGACGGACCGCAGACCCATCTGAAGAAAGCGGGCACGCCGACGATGGGCGGCATCATCATCCTGCTGGCCGCCGCCGTGTCGTTCCTCCGATACGCCGAATATACGGCGGCATTCTGGGTGCTGCTCACCGCCATGCTCGGATTCGGGCTGGTCGGCTTTCTGGACGATTCCATCAAGATCGCCATGAAGCGCTCGCTCGGCCTCACCGCGCGGCAGAAGCTGCTGGGGCAGCTCCTGGTCGGCGCCGTCATCTGCGTCATCCTGTACCTTGCGGGGCATGACACGCGGCTTGCGGTGCCGGGAACGGACATCAGCTTCGATCTTTACCTTTTCTATTATCCGTTCGTCATCCTGATGTTCATGGCGGTCGGCAATGCCGTCAACTTCACGGACGGCGTCGACGGCCTGCTGTCCGGGACAAGCGCGATCGCGTTCGCGGCGTTCGCGATCGTGGCGCTCAGGGCCGCCGAACCGGAAGCGGCCGTCTTTTCCGCCGCGATGATCGGCGCCGTGCTCGGGTTTCTCGTGTACAACGCCCATCCCGCGAAGGTGTTCATGGGCGACGCCGGCTCCCTCGGCATCGGCGGCGGGCTCGCGGCGGTCGCGATCCTGACGAAGACCGAGCTCCTGTTCATCGTGATCGGCGGCATCTTCGTGATCGAGATGCTGTCGGTCGTGCTGCAGGTTGCCTCGTTCAAACTGCGCGGCAAGCGGATTTTCCGCATGAGCCCGATCCATCACCATTTTGAATTGGGCGGCTGGTCGGAATGGAAGGTCGTCACGATGTTCTGGGCGGCCGGATTCCTGTTCGCCGCCGCCGGCCTCATGCTGAACGGCGCGGTGTAGCCGTCTGCCGTCCGCAGGCATCCGAAGGAGTGTCAGCATGCAACATCCCTCGACATACCGGAACCGCCGCGTCGTCGTGCTGGGACTTGCGCGCAGCGGCGTCAGCGTGGCCAAGGTGTTCCACGAGCTGGGAGCGGAGACGATCGCGAGCGACATCAAGCCGCGCGAACAGTGCCCCGAAGCGGAGGAACTCGCCGCTTTGGGCATTTCCGTTCTCTGCGGCGGTCATCCGGAGGGGCTCGTGACGCCGGACACGGCCCTGGTCGTGAAAAATCCGGGCATCCCCTACTCGTCGCCGCCCGTGCGGGAGGCGATGGCGCTGGGCATCGAGGTCGTGACGGAGGTCGAGGTCGCCTGGTGGCTCACCGACGCGCCGATCATCGGCATCACGGGCTCGAACGGCAAAACGACGACGACGACGCTGATCGGCCGGCTGCTCGAGGCGGCGGGGCGGAAGACGATCGTCGCGGGCAACATCGGCCGGCCGCTCACCGAAGCGGCCCGGGAAGCGGACGCCGGGAGCTGGCTCGTCGCCGAACTGAGCAGCTTCCAGCTCAAGGGGACGGTGCATTTCCGGCCGCGCATCGCCGTGCTGACCAACGTGGCGGAGACGCATCTCGACTACCACGGCGGCATGGAGGATTATACGGCGTCGAAGGCGAAGCTGTTCGCAAACCAGACGGAGGACGACGTCGCGGTCGTCAACTGGGACGACCCGGAATGCCGGCGGCTCGTCCGGGGGATCCGGGCCCGGATCGTGCCGTTTGCGATCCGGCAGCGGCTCGGGGAAGGCGTCTTCGTCGATCCGCCCTATCCGGAATCGCCGGAAGACGACGGCGCGGCGCGTTCGATCGTCCGGCGGTCGGGCGGCGTGACGGACGTGATCCTTCCCGTGGACGAGCTCGGCGTCCCGGGGCGGCATAACGTCGCCAACGCGGCCGCGGCGGCTGCCGCCGCGCTGGCCGCCGGCGTGCCTGCAGGGCAGCTCGCGGCTCCGCTGCGCGCGTTCCAAGGCGTCGAGCACCGGCTCGAATTCGTGCGGGAGAAGGCAGGCGTCCGTTTCTACAACAGCTCGAAGGATACGAACCCGACGGCGACGACGATGGCGATCCGGTCGCTGAAGGGTCCCGTCGTGCTGCTTGCCGGCGGGCTGGACCGCGGGTCGGATTTCGGCGTGCTGGTGCCGGTGATGCGCGAGAAGGTGAAGGCGCTCGTCGCGATCGGCGAGACGCGCCGGAAGCTCGCGGCGGCCGCGGAAGAAGCGGGCGTGCGGCTGATCCGCGTGATCGAACCCGCGGAGAGCCCGGCGGCGACGCTCGAGCGGGCCGTGCGGGAGGCGGACGCGCTCGCCGAGCCGGGGGACGCCGTGTTGCTTTCGCCCGCCTGCGCGAGCTGGGACATGTTCCGGTCGTACGAGGAACGGGGGCGTATTTTCAAGGAAGCGGCGCATATCTTGTAACGAAGGGGGCTGTCCCCCAATCCGATTGCAAGAGGTGTCGCAGCATGCCGAAAGCCCGACCCGCACCGGACATGTGGATGATCGCGGCGGTCCTCGCCATTCTCGCCTTCGGCCTCGTCATGGTGTACAGCTCCAGCGCCGTGCTGGCGCTGCGCGAACACGGCGACGCGTTCTATTATCTGAAGCGGCAGCTGCTGTTCGCCGCGCTCGGAGTCGGCATGATGGCCTTCATGGCGGGCATCGATTACCGGGTGCTGAAGAAACATGCGCCCGCACTGCTCATCGCCTGCTTTGCGCTGCTCGTCATCGTGCTCATTCCCGGCGTCGGCGTCGTGCGCGGCGGCGCGCGGAGCTGGCTCGGCATCGGCTCGTTCGGCATCCAGCCGTCCGAGTTCATGAAGCTGGCGATGATCGTGTTCATGGCGAAGCATCTTGCGGACCGGCAGCAGGAGATCGGCGCCTTCACGCGCGGCCTGTTGCCGCCGCTCGCAATCCTGGGCGCCGCGTTCGGACTGATCATGCTGCAGCCGGACCTCGGCAGCGGCGCGGTCATGGTCGGCGCGGCGATGCTGGTCATCTACGCGGCGGGCGCCCGGATGCTCCATCTCGGCGCGCTGGCCGGCATCGGCGCGCTCGGGCTCGCTGCCCTCATCATCGCGGAGCCGTACCGGATGAAGCGGATCACCGGCTTTCTCGATCCTTGGCAGGATCCGCTCGGCTCCGGCTACCAGATCATCCAGTCGCTGTACGCAATCGGTCCCGGCGGGCTGATCGGCCTCGGGCTCGGCGAGAGCCGGCAGAAATACAGCTACCTGCCCGAGCCGCAGACGGACTTCATCTTCTCCATCCTCGCGGAGGAGCTCGGGTTCATCGGCGCCTCGGGCCTGATCCTGCTGTTCCTCATCCTGATTTGGCGCGGCCTGCGCACCGCGATCGCCGCGCCGGATGCGTTCGGAAGCCTGCTCGCCGTCGGCATCACCGGCATCATCGCCGTGCAGGTGTTCATCAACATCGGCGTCGTCATCGGCCTGCTGCCGATCACGGGCATCACGCTGCCCCTCGTCAGCTACGGCGGCTCGTCGCTGACGCTGATGCTGACCGCGCTCGGCATCCTGCTCAACATCTCCCGATATGCGAGGTGAACGCGCCATGCGAGTGGTCCTGTCCGGCGGCGGAACGGGCGGACACATCTATCCGGCCGCGGCGATCGGGCACCAGCTCCGGCGGGAGGATCCCGGCACGGAGCTTCTGTACATAGGTTCCGCAAGCGGCCTCGAAAGCCGGATCGTGCCGAAGCTCGGCATTCCGTTCGAGGCGATCGAGATCAGCGGATTCAAGCGCCGGCTGTCGCTCGACAACGTGCGCACGATCGTCCGCTTCCTGCGCGCCGTCCGCCGCTCGAAGGCGCTGCTCCGCGCCTTCCGCCCCGACGTCGTCGTCGGCACCGGCGGCTACGTGTGCGGGCCGGTCGTCTACGCGGCCGCAAGGCTCGGCATTCCGACGCTCATCCACGAGCAGAACGTCGAGCCGGGGCTGGCGAACGCTTTTTTGAGCCGCTATGCGGACGTGATCGCGGTCAGCTTCCCGGAGTCGGCGGGGCGGTTCCGCCGGGGGCGCAGGATCGTCCACACCGGCAACCCGTGCGCGACGAACGCGCTGCACGCGGACAAGGCGAAGGGGTACGCCTCGCTCGGCATTCCGCCGGGGGACCGCATCGTGCTGATCGTCGGCGGCAGCCGCGGCGCCCGGGCGCTCAACGAGGCGATTCCCGCCGCAGCGGAAGCCGCAAGCCGGATGGACGGCGTCTGGCTCGTTGCCGTCACCGGTGAAGCGTATTATGAGCAGACGAAGGAGCGGCTGAACCGGCTTGCCGCGGACAGGTCCCGCCGGCTCCGGATCGTGCCGTATCTCGACAATCTGCCGGAAGTGCTCGCGGCGTCGTCGCTCGTCATCAGCCGATCGGGCGCTTCCATGCTCGCCGAGATCACCGCGCTCGGCGTGCCGTCGATTCTCGTGCCGTCCCCCAACGTGACGCACAACCACCAGGAAGCGAACGCGCGAAGCCTTGCGGAAGCGGGCGCGGCGGTCATGATCGTCGAACGCGAGCTGACCGGACCGAAGCTGGCCGGCGAGATCGCGCGGATCATGGGGGACGAGGCCGTCCGACGCTCGATGTCGGAAGCGGCCAGAACGCTTGCGACGCCGGATTCCGCCGCGCGGATCACGGCCGAGCTCCGGGCGCTCGCCGCGCGCGCGAAGCGCTGAAGGCGAAGCGTGTCTGGGCTTTTGTCACACTCGACATGAGCCGGGCATAGACTGTCACATGATCGTGACCGCCGATTCCGCGGCGGCCCCGGCTTGCGATCCGCGGGTCATTTCAGTCCAGCGCCGGCCGACCGGAAGGAGGATCGTCCATGCGGGAGCTGATCGAGGAGCTGAAGCGCGCCGACATCGGCGAACTGCTGCCGAACGAGCCGATGTCCAAATATACGACCTGGAAGATCGGCGGCCCGGCCGATCTCCTGATCATACCCCGGGGGAAGCGGGAGCTGGCCGCCGCCGTCGCGCTGATCCACCGGCGCGGCGTGCCGTGGATGATCCTCGGAAGGGGATCGAACATGCTGGTGCTGGACAAAGGCATCCGCGGCGTCGTCATCAAGCCCGGACCCGGACTCGACTACGCGCGGTTCGACGGGCATACGGTCACCGCAGGCGCCGCCTTCTCGTTCATCAAGCTGTCCGTGCTCGCCGGCAAGCACGGGCTGACCGGCCTGGAATTTGCGGGGGGAATTCCGGGTTCGGTCGGCGGCGCCGTCTACATGAACGCCGGCGCCCACGGGTCGGACGTGTCACGCATCTTCAAGTCGGCCGAGATTGTCACGGAAAACGGTGAAATTGTGCGTTTTGACCGCGAGGCGATGCGGTTCGGCTACCGGCATTCCATTCTCCACACGATGCCGGGCATCGTCGTCGAGGCGACGTTCGAGCTTGCATCCGGCGACCGGAAGGAGATCGCGGCGGCGATGGCGGCTTTCAAGGAGCGCAGGCAGCGGACGCAGCCACTGCAGGTGCCGACCGCGGGCTCGGTGTTCCGCAATCCGCCCGGCGACCACGCGGCGCGGCTGATCGAGGCGGCCGGCCTGAAGGGGTATCGCGTGGGCGGCGCGGCCGTATCGGACATTCACGCCAATTTCATCGTGAACACGGGACAGGCGAAGGCCGAAGACGTCCTCACCCTCATGGAGCATATCCAGAGGACCGTGAAGGCGCGATTCGGCGTCGAACTGGTCCCTGAGGTATTGGTGGTGGGTGAGCGGTAAATCGGAGGTGCAGCTTTGGATACTCTGGTGATGGAAGGCGGCAGGCCGCTCTCCGGTACGATCGCGATCCAGGGCGCGAAGAACGCCGCGCTGCCGATTCTGGCGGCCGGCATGCTGGTGGAAGGCACGGTCATCATTGACCGCGTGCCGAACCTGCTCGACATCGACGTCATGCTCGACATCCTTCGCTCGCTCGGATGCCGCGCGGAGCAGATCGGCCAGTCCGTCGTGCTCGACACGACCTCCGCGAATTCCGCGCACATTCCGGAATCGCTCATGGGACAGATGCGCTCGTCCATCTTCCTGATGGGACCGCTCCTGGCGAGATTCGGCGAAGTCGAAGTGTACCGGCCCGGCGGCTGTGCGATCGGTGAACGAAAGATCGATCTGCACCTGATGGGCCTCCGGATGCTCGGCGCCGAGATCATCGAGGACGGCAACCGGATCGTCTGCCGTGCGCGCAGGCTGACCGGCACCGAGATTCATCTCGATTTTCCGAGCGTGGGCGCGACCGAGAACCTGATGATGGCGGCCGTGCTCGCGGACGGGGCGACGACGATCACGAACGCGGCGCGTGAGCCGGAGATCGAGGATCTGCAGAACTTCCTGAACAGCATGGGGGCGCGCGTATCGGGCGCCGGCACCGGCACGATCCGGATCGAGGGCGTGAAGCGCCTCGTGCCTTGCCGGTACCGGATCATTCCGGACCGGATCGTCACCGGTACGCTGATGATCGCCGCGGCGGCGACGCGCGGCCAGGTGACGCTGACGGGCGCCAATCCGTCCCATCTCACATCGCTCATTCACGTGCTGCGCCGGGCCGGTGTTCAAGTGGCGACGGAAGGTGATATAATCAGGGTGGGCGGCGTCATCCGCCCGAAGGCGGTGGAGCGGATCGTGACAAGTCCGTATCCGGCCTTCCCGACCGACCTGCAGGCGCAGCTCACGGTGCTGCTCGCGCTGGCCGACGGCGTCAGCGTCGTGAAAGAGATGATCTTCGAGGAGCGCTTCAGGCATGTCGAAGAGCTCGTGCGCATGGGTGCCGACATCCGCGTCGAGATGAACTCGGCGGTTATCCGCGGCGTGCCCCGGCTTTACGGGACGACCGTCGAGGCGACCGACCTGAGGGCGGGTGCGGCGCTCGTCATCGCCGGTCTGGCCGCGCAGGGCAAGACGGTCGTCGAGCAGGTTCATCATATCGATCGAGGATACGAGCGGATCGAGGCGATGTTCGCAAGTCTCGGCGCGCGGATCATGCGGTATGCCGCCGTGCCGAGCAACCGCGTGATTCCCGGCTGAAGGACCGCCGCCCGGCTTTCCCTGCTGGGAATGCCGGGTTTCGTTGTGGCGGCGGATGGACGGGCCCGCCCGGTCCCTCGCGGGAGACGACGACATGACCGAACGCATTCCCGTGTTGAAGGAACCGGCGCCGAAGCCGAAGCGAAAGGCGGGAAAACGGCTTCTCGGCGCGATCTATTTGCTGTTCATCGTGCTTCTCGCCGTCCTGTTCTTCCGCTCCGAACTGAGCAAGATTTCGGACGTGACCGTCTCGGGCGGCCGCTTCACGGACGAAGGCGAAATTCTCGGAGCCGCCGGCGTCGGGCCGGGCGATCCGTTCTTCTGGCCGACCGCGGAGGCGATCGCCGAACGGGTGAAGCGGCTGGACGCGGTCGCCGACGCGGCCGTGCGCAAGACGTTTCCGGGCAGGGTGCACATCGAGGTGACGGAATACCCGGCCGTCGCTTACGGGCTGACGGAGGACGGCGCGATCACGGCCATCCTGTCGAACGGCGCGGAGCGGCCGATCGGCGCGGACTCCGTCGTGGACCGGCCGGTGCTGCGCGACTGGAACGGGCGCGAAGCGGACAAGCTCCGGCTCGTCGACGCGCTGTCCCGGCTGCCGGACGACCTGCTGTCCGATTTCTCGGAGATTCTGCCCTATCCCTCGGAAGCCTGGCCCGACCGGATCCGGATCTATACGCGCACCCGGTTCGAAGTCGTCACCGCCGTCTCGCTGCTTGCGGAGAAAGCGGATACGATCCGCGCCGTCATCGAGACGCAGGAGCCGGGCATCATCACGCTGCTGCTCGCGGACCGCTACATGCCCTATGCGAAGGACGAAGGTTCCGGCGAAGCGGCGCGGGATGGCTAAATTTGCGGCAGACAGGACCAATAGCCCTACTCAAGCAGGCAGATCAATGATACAATTCCACTTATGATTTCAAGCTAGACGGGCCATGGCCCACCATTTGCCAGCGTAAAAACTTTGTAGAAAAAAGAGGGAAAATATAAGGCACGTTGAATTATTTGAACAGGACCAAGCGATTTGCGCCCGCTGATCGAATACGCTGGGAATTCGCGCTTCAGATTCCATTTTCGAATCGGAGAAACGGAGGTGCCAGGGGTTGAGCAGCAGCGACCTGATCGTCAGCCTGGACATCGGGACATCCAAGGTGCGCGTCATCATCGGCGAAGTCCAGAACGGCGCGATCAATATCATCGGTGTCGGATCTGCCGACTCGGAAGGCATTCGCAAGGGAGCCATCGTCGATATCGACCAGACCGTGCAGTCGATCCGCAACGCGGTGGATCATGCGGAGCGCATGGTCGGGATTGAAATATCCGAAGTCTACGTCGGAATCCAGGGCAACCATATCGCCCTCCAGACGAATCACGGCGTGGTCGCCGTATCCAACGAGGATCGCGAGATCGGCGATGAAGACATCGAGCGGGTGCTGCAGGCGGCGAGGGTCGTGGCGCTGCCCCCCGAGCGCGAGATCATCGGTTTGGTGCCGAAGCAGTTTCTGGTCGACGGACTGGACGGCATCACCGATCCGCGCGGCATGATCGGCGTCAGGCTGGAAGTGGAAGCGACGGTTGTCACCGGTGCGAAGACGGCGATACATAACCTGATGCGCTGCGTCGAGAAGGCGGATCTCCGAATCGCCGGCGTCATCCTCATGTCGCTCGCCTCGGGCATGATGGCGCTGACGAAGGACGAGCGGAACATGGGCACCGCGCTCATCGATCTCGGCGCCGGTTCGACGACGGTCGCCATTTTCGAGCAGGGCAATCTCGTCGCGACGTCGACCTTGCCGGTGGGCGGCGATTACGTGACGAACGACATTTCCTACGGCCTCAGGTGTCAAACCGACCAGGCGGAAAAGATCAAGCTGAAGTTCGGCTGCGCGCTGGTCAGCGACGCGGCGGAAGACCAGAAGTTCAAGGTCGTGCGCATGGGGAGCAACGTGGAGAAGGAATTCTCCCAGGTCGATCTGGCGAACATCATCGAACCCCGCATGCAGGAAATTTTCCAGCTCGTCCGCCAGGAAATTTTCCGGCTTGGATATGAAGGCAAAGTGAACGGCTGCGTGCTGACGGGCGGCACGGCGTCGATGCCGGGCGTGCTGGCGCTGGCGCAGCGGGAGCTCGAGACGAGCGTCCGGATCGCCGTCCCGGATTACATCGGCGTCCGGGATCCGGCGTTCACGAACGGCGTCGGGATGATCCAGTACGTCACCCGCTACATGCGGCCGCGTCCCGGCGTTTCCGCGAGGCGTTCGGCGGCGCGCAAGCCGGCGGCTTCCGCGGCGTCCTCGGCCAAGCCGGGACTCTTCGAGCGGCTGAAGCGGATGTTCAGCGAATTCATTTGATCGGGGGAACCTCACACATGTTGGAATTCGATATGGAAATGGAACCGCTGGCGTCAATCAAGGTCATCGGCGTGGGAGGCGGCGGCAGCAACGCCGTCAACCGGATGATCGAGAGCGGCGTGCGCGGTGTCGAGTTCATCACGGTCAATACGGATGCGCAGGCGCTTCAGCAATCGAAATCCGAACACAAGCTGCAGATCGGCGAGAAGCTGACCCGCGGCCTCGGCGCCGGCGCCAATCCCGAAATCGGCAAGAAGGCGGCGGAAGAATCGCGCGAGCTCGTCGCCGAGCGCCTCAAGGGCGCGGACATGGTGTTCGTGACGGCCGGCATGGGCGGCGGCACCGGAACCGGCGCGGCGCCCGTCATCGCCGAGATCGCGAAGGAATTGGGCGCGCTGACCGTCGGCGTCGTCACCCGCCCGTTCACGTTCGAAGGCCGCAAGCGCGCGATGCAGGCCGAAATGGGCATCGAGGAGCTGAAGCAGAAGGTCGACACGCTGATCGTCATTCCGAACGACCGGCTGCTCGAGATCGTCGACAAGAAGACGCCGATGCTGGAGGCGTTTCGCGAAGCCGACAATGTGCTGCGCCAGGCGGTGCAGGGCATTTCGGACCTGATCGCGGTGCCGGGGCTCATCAACCTCGACTTCGCCGACGTGAAGACGATCATGACCGAGCGCGGTTCCGCGCTGATGGGCATCGGCGTGGCGAGCGGCGAGAACCGGGCGGCCGAAGCGGCCCGCAAGGCGATCATGAGCCCGCTGCTCGAGACGAGCATCGACGGCGCGCGCGGCATCATCATGAACATCACGGGCGGACCGAGCCTGTCGCTCTATGAGGTGAACGAGGCGGCGGAAATCGTCATCGCGGCTTCGGACCCGGATGTGAACATGATCTTCGGCGCCAGCATCGACGAGAGCATGAAGGACGACATCAAGGTCACGGTCATCGCGACCGGTTTCGAGACGAAGGAAAGTCCGGGCCGGCGCTCGTCCGCCGTGCGCACCGGCGGGCAGGACGAGGACCGTTCGACCGGCACGCATCTGCGGCCGTTCGGCCAGCTTCCGTCCGGCGACCAGCTGGACATTCCGGCATTCCTGCGCAATCGTCCGCGCAGCGAGCGCGGATGAACCTCGGCGCAACCGGAAGACAGGCGGCATATGGTTCGAACATCGGGCTGTCCCATGCGGCGGTATCAGCCGCGCGGCGGGGCAGCCTGTCTGTTCTTGGGGCCCGAAATTCCGGCACGCGGGCTTGCGGGCAGCGTCCCGGATCGCGGACGAAGCGGGAAGAGCGGACCGCGAAGGCGGTCTTTTTTTGTTCCCGCGCCTCGAACCGTCCCCCCGCGTTGCGACCGGAATCCTCGACAAAATTAGTTCAACCCTGACGGCGCCTTTAGACAGACTTCCGAACCGGCCTCCGCTATACTGGAACATAAAGCCGCCGCCGAAGCCCAAGCGTTCCCGCGCGCGGCCGACGGGTGCGGGAATTTCCGGAGGGTGAGCAGGCTGGTCGTTTACGCGGATCTCGTGTTCCTCTCGAATCTGGTCATCGACGGCGCGGTGCTGCTGATGACGGCGTGGGTGAGGGGCCTCAGGCCGGACCGGTGGCGGCTGGCGGCGGCGGCTTCGATCGGGGCGGCATACGCCGCGCTGCTGCCGGTCCCGGGCGCCGCCATCCTGTTCCACGCGGCCGCGAAGATCGCGGTTTCGCTCGCGATGCTGCTGGTCGCGTTCGGCTTCGGCGGGCTTCAGCGGTTTCTGCGCAACGCGATTGCCTTCTACGGCATCAATTTTGCCGCGGCGGGAGGCGCCGTCGGGCTGCACTATCTGCTGCAGAGCCGCGGCGGCGTGTGGGACAGGTTGTGGTTGACCGAATCCGGAGCCGTCGGCATGGAACTGCAGTACGGAATGGCCTCGGTGCTCGCCGCCGCGGGCGCGGCGCTGCTCCTCTACCGCGCCGTCCTCAAAGGCCGAAGGCGCACGGAGCGGACGCTGGACAGCCTCGCGGAGGTGACCGTCGAGATCGCCGGCCGGACCGCGCGCTGCACCGGGCTGATCGATACGGGCAACCGGCTGTACGATCCGCTCACCCGGACGCCCGTCATGGTCGCGGAAGCCTCGCTCTGGAAGGATGAGCTGCCCGCGTCCTGGATCGAGGCGCTGCGCGGCGGCGAGGTGGAACGCCTGCTGGCCCGGCTGGAACGGGACGGCCACGGCTGGAGCGGGCGGCTGCGGTTCGTGCCGTTCCGGGGCATCGGCGGCAGAGCGCAGATCATGCTGGCCGTCAAGCCCGACCGGGTGCGCATCGATCGGGGCGGCCGAATCATCGAGACGAGCCGTGTGCTGGTCGGCCTGGAGGGCGGCGAGCTGGCTTCCGACGGCTCCTACCGGGCGATCATCCATCCGTCCCTGCTCGGGGAAGACGGCGGCGGATGAATCCGCCAAACACGCATACGGGGGAGGACTCGGCGATCATGCCCGTGAAGTGGAAATTGATGCTGCAGCTGTTCTATTATCGCGTGCTGTTTTTCTTGGGCCTCAAGCGGGAAGAAGTCTACTATATCGGCGGAAGCGAGGCGCTGCCGCCGCCGCTGACCCGCGAGGAGGAGGAATACCTGCTCAAGCGCCTGCCGTCCGGAGACGCGGCGATCCGCGCGATGCTGATCGAGCGCAATCTCCGGCTTGTCGTCTACATCGCCCGCAAGTTCGAGAACACCGGCGTCCACATCGAGGATCTCGTGTCGATCGGCGCGATCGGCCTCATCAAGGCGGTCAACACGTTCGATCCGGAGAAGAAGATCAAGCTCGCCACCTATGCCTCCCGCTGCATCGAGAATGAAATCCTCATGTACCTGCGGCGCAACAGCAAGACCCGCACCGAAGTGTCGTTCGACGAACCGCTCAACATCGACTGGGACGGCAACGAGCTGCTGCTGTCCGACGTGCTCGGCACCGAGGGCGATACGATTTACCGCAACATCGAGGAGCAGGTCGACCGGAAGCTGCTCCAGAAGGCGCTGGACAAGTTGACGGAGCGGGAGCGGACGATCATGGAGCTCCGGTTCGGCCTCGCGGACGGCGAGGAGAAGACGCAGAAGGACGTCGCCGATCTGCTCGGCATTTCCCAGTCGTACATATCCCGGCTGGAAAAGCGGATCATCAAGCGGCTGCGCAAGGAATTCAACAAGATGGTGTGACCCCGGAAACGGGACTTTGGGCCCTGGATGCGGACGGCAAGTCCGACCAAGGGCCCATTTTCTGCCAGAATAAAACGGGGGCCCAAGGGGATAATGTACAGTAATGTTTCTCCTTGGGAGGTTGTCGCATTGACCCGAAACAAAGTCGAAATCTGCGGTGTGGATACCTCGAAACTTCCGGTGCTCACGAACGCCGAGATGCGCGAGTTGTTCATAGCGCTGCAGACCCGGGGAGAAATGTCGGCCCGGGAGAAGCTGGTGAACGGGAACCTGAGGCTCGTGCTCAGCGTCATCCAGCGGTTCAACAACCGGGGAGAATACGTCGACGATCTGTTCCAGGTCGGATGCATCGGGCTGATGAAGGCCATCGACAATTTCGACCTGAGCCAGAACGTGAAGTTCTCGACCTACGCCGTGCCGATGATCATCGGCGAGATCCGGCGGTACCTGCGGGACAACAATCCGATCCGCGTGTCCCGGAGCCTGCGCGACATCGCCTACAAGGCGCTGCAGGTCCGCGACGCGCTCACGAACCAGCACTCGCGGGAGCCGACGATCTGCGAAATATCCGAAGCGCTCGGCGTGCCCAAGGAAGACGTCGTGTTCGCGCTGGACGCCATCCAGGATCCGGTCTCGCTGTTCGAACCGATCTTCCACGACGGCGGCGACCCGATCTACGTGATGGACCAGATCAGCGACGACCGGAACAAGGATTCGTCCTGGATCGAGGAGATCGCACTCAGGGAGGCGATGACCAAACTCGGCGAACGGGAGAAAACGATTTTATCCATGCGTTTTTTCGAGGGAAAGACCCAGATGGAAGTGGCGGACGAAATCGGCATCTCGCAGGCGCAGGTGTCGCGTCTCGAGAAATCGGCCATCCAGCAGATGCAGAAGCATGTGAAAGCCTGAACCACCGGGCCGGGCGCGGAAGCGTCCGGCC
>Ga0207871_100230_pt1 | contig 29494 bp, 28 predicted proteins | sample Passage260A_FD_187371 | JGI IMG/M metagenome (GOLD analysis project Ga0207871, IMG submission 187371) | Cellulose adapted compost microbial communities from Newby Island Compost Facility, Milpitas, CA, USA - Passage2 60A (SPAdes) (version 2) ...
AGCAATCTTCCTCAACCCGCCGCCCTTTCAGGCAGCGACTTTTATAATATATCACATCGCGCCAACCGGATGCAAGCGCCAATTTCCGGCATCTGCTCCGACCGGTCGTCATCAACCGGTCCGCTCCGTCAGGCGCGATTGATAATGTATCACACCCTATCGAACAAAGTCAATAGCCTGCCAGCGGTCGGAAACAAATTCCCGTTACTTTATTTAAATTCCCAGGGTCAAAACGGCCTGAAGACCGGCAATCAGCGCGATTCCCGGGACGCCGAGCGTCACGATGACCGCCGCGGTCACCGGATTGAGCGGAATGTGAACGCCCGATATCCAGTCGAGTTCGTTCACCCCGTAGATGACCAACGCGGCCAGCGCCATGTGCAGGGAAAACCTGGTCAGCCAGGCCCGGGTCATGCGCCTCCGCATCAGAACAACTAAGAGCGCCGCCGTTGATCCGGCCAGCATGATCGCGAATACCGCCTTCATCCCGCGCCCGCCCCTTTCTCCCATTCGCTGCGCCAATGCACGTTCATTTTTTTCGCCTGGCGGAGCAGCATCTCGTATCGTTTCTCCGCCGCCTCGATCGCGTAGATCGCGTAGTCGATCTGGTCGAACCCCACCGCGTACTCGAAATGCCGGTGCGCGTTGACCCAGTCCCGATGCGCTTCGCGAATGTCGCGGATCAACGCCTGGGCCGCCCTCGACTCACGGTCCGCCTCCACCCGCATCGCGCGCTCCGCGTCCGGGGCGGTCCGATCCCGCCATCCGCCGACGGGACGGCGTCCGGAGAACGCCTCGCGGAACGCCGTCATTTTGTTCCGCAACCCCTGCCACAGGTTCAAGTCCATTGGCTCGTCCCTCCGTGCAACGCGAAAATTCGTCCGCGCTACCATACCTATAGCGGAAGGGACAAACTTAGAACCTCGCACCCGCCCGAACGGCAAAAAGCCGCGCCTGAACCGGCACGGCATGGCTCAAATCTCTCTTCGACCCTCCAACGCCTTCGACAGGGTGACCTCGTCCGCGTACTCCAGGTCGCCGCCGACCGGCAGCCCGTGCGCGATGCGCGTCACCTTGATGCCGAACGGCTTGACCAGGCGGGACAGATACATGGCCGTCGCTTCGCCTTCGATGTTCGGATTCGTCGCGAGGATCAGTTCCTTCACCCGGTCGTCGGTCAGACGTTTCAGCAGCTCGGCGATGCGGATGTCGTCCGGCCCGATGCCGTCCATCGGCGAGATGGCGCCCTGCAGCACATGGTACTGGCCGTCGTACTCCTTCGTCCGCTCCATCGCGACGAGATCCGTCGCCTCCTGGACGACGCAGATGACGGACGGATCGCGCGACTTGTCCTGGCAGATGCGGCAAGGATCCACGTCGGTGATGTTGCAACAGATGGAGCAGTAGTGCAGGTTGCGCTTGACGCTGACCAGCGCCTTGGCGAATTCGACGACGTCCTCCTCGCTCATGCGCAGCACATGGAAGGCAAGCCGCGTGGCGGTCTTCGGACCGATGCCCGGCAGCCGGGAGAAGGAATCGATCAGCTTCGCGATCGGTTCGGGATAGTACAAGGGCGGACGCTCCCCTGATCAGAACAGCCCCGGAATTTTCAGGCCGCCCGTGAATTTGGCCATATCCTGGCTCGCCAGCTCTTCGGCCTTGTTCAGCGCATCGTTCACGGCGGCGAGGACGAGGTCCTGGAGCATCTCGATGTCGTCCGGATCGACGGCTTCGGGTTTGATCGTGACGCCGAGAATCTTCTTGTGCCCGTTGGCCCGCACCGTCACGGCGCCGCCGCCGGCGGTGCCTTCGACCTCCTTCTTCCCGAGCTCCTCCTGGGCCTTGAGCATCTGCTCCTGCATTTTCTTCACTTGCCGCATCATCTGCTGCATGTTGTTCATGCTCGCCTACTCTCCTTTGTCCAATCATTGCTTCTCGTCGTCCACGACGACGACCAGATCTTCGCCGAACAGCTTCACCGCTTCTTCCACCCAGGGCGGCCGGCCGGCCGTATCGGCCGCCCGCTCGTCCTCGGGCTGAAGCTCCAGCGCCTCCGGCTGCCGCTCTTCGGTTCCGCCTTCCGCGGCCTGCTGCCATTCCTTCAGCATGACCGTCTGGAAGCGCATCGGCGCGCCAAACACTTCGGCCATCGCGCCCTCGATGATCTCCCGGTTGGCGGGCTTCTCCGTCGTCTGGCGATGCATCGTGTTCCGGAACGCGATCAGCACCCGGCCGTCCGCGGCGGACACCGGCTCGCCGTCAATGAGCCAGGCGTGGACCGAGATGCGGACATCCTTGACCCGCTGCAGCACCTCCGGCCAGCGCGCCTTCACCCGCCGCGCCTCCTCCGAATCGCGCGCCGCGACGTACGGCTCGAGCTTGACGCGGCCGAGGACCGGCGCGGCCACGCCGCGCTGCGCGCCGAAGGCCCCGGCGGGACGGACGCCGGCCGCGCCCGCCCGCGATTCCCCCGGCCGGACGGGCGATGGCGACGCTTCACCGCCCGGGCCGCCGGAGCGCATGAGCTGCTCCAGGCGCTGTTCGAGCTGCTCGACGCGCCGCCGGAGCCGTTCCAGCTCCGCCGCTTCCGGCGCTGTTTCCCGCGGAGCGGATGCGCGAACCGGTTCGCCGTTCGGCGCGCCGCCGGCCGCTTCACCCTCGTCGGGCAGCGTGCAGATCTTGAGCAGCGCCACCTCGAACATCGTCTGCGGCTGCGCGGCGAAGCGCATGTCGTTCTGGTACCGGTTCAGGATGTCGATCATCCGGAACAGACGCTCCGCGGCGAAGCCCTCCGCCGTGCGCCGGAACCGTTCGGCGTTGACGATCCGTCCCGTGGCGGACGTGTTGTCCGGCGCCAGCTTCAGCAGCAGGAGGTCGCGGAAGAAAACGATCAGGTCTTCCATGCATTTGTCGGCGCTCTTGCCCGCCGCTGACAGCGCTTCCGCGACGTGCATGACCGCCGCGGCGTCCCTCCGCAGCACGGCCTCCGCCAGTTCCTCGAAGCGCTCCGTCGGAATGCCGCCCGTCACATCGACCGCGGCGTCCAGCGTGATGCGCCGGTCGGTGAACGCCGCGGCCTGCTCCAGCAGGCCGATCGCGTCACGCATGCCGCCCTCCGAGAGGCGGGCGATGTACGCGAGCGCGTCGTCCTCCGCTTCGATGCCCTCCTCCTCGCAGATCCGCCGGAGTCGGGCCACCTGCTCCTCGAGCTTTACGGGCCGGAAATCGAACCGCTGGCAACGGGATACGATCGTCGCGGGAAGCTTGTGCGGTTCGGTCGTTGCCAGGATGAAGATCACGTGCCCGGGCGGCTCCTCCAGCGTCTTGAGCAGGGCGTTGAACGCTTCGGAGGTGAGCATGTGCACTTCGTCGATGATGTAGACTTTGTACCGGACTTCCGTCGGTGCGTAGCGCACCTTGTCGCGGATGTCGCGGATTTCGTCGATGCCGCGGTTGGAGGCCGCGTCGATCTCGATCACGTCGAGCACCGTGCCGGCGGTGATCCCCTCGCAGGCCGCGCAGGCGTTGCACGGCTCGGGCGCCGGCCCGCGCTCGCAGTTGACGGCCTTCGCCATGATCTTGGCCGCGCTGGTCTTGCCCGTTCCGCGCGGACCGCTGAACAGATACGCATGCGCGATCCGATTCTCCCGGATCGCGTTGCGGAGCGTCTGGATGACGTGCTGCTGGCCGACCATGTCCTGGAACGTCTGCGGACGCCAGGCGCGGTACAAGGCGATATGGGACAACGCGGACCGTTCCTTTCCGTCACGGCGGCCGATCTGGCCGCATGATGCTTTATTATACACCATACACCAATCGCACGGCGAGAGAAACGACGATCCCGCCGGCCGAGACACGACAAAAGCCGCCCCGGACAAGCCGGGACGGCTGCATATGCTTGGTAGGACCGTGCACCTGCCTCCGATCGTTGCGTTCCAGGCGGCATTCCCCTTTCCCGCTCGGGCCAGGCGCTCCCCCGGCACATGGACTTGCCCGCTTATGGCTGCTTCCTTCCGGACCTGACCAGGTTCACGGGTGTCCATTGCGGAGGACCCGGCCGTCCACGCGGTTCCGGGGCGCCTGCCCTGCAGCGCAAGACCTCGGGCAGGAATTCGACCTCGCTGCAGCGGATTGCGAGTTACAGGGCACCGCTACCTCCCCGTCTAGCACGGTACAGATAAGTATAGCCGATCCGCACGCCGATCGCAACCGGGCATCGTTGTCAAAAAGGCGCCCGATCCGCTCAATCCCGGTCGGCGCTGACCGTCACCCGGTAACGCGGGAAATTTTCCTTCAGAATCGCCTCCGCCTGCGCTGCGAGCCGCTGCGCCTCCTCCGGGCTCAGCGAACGGTCGATGTCGAGATGGACGCGCATATGGGAGCCGCCCGTCCGCGTGATCCGGATATGCCGGATGCCCTTCAACCCGCTCAGAAGCTCGGCCGCGAACGCGTTGTCCCGACGGTAGCTCCAGGCCGTGCCGGTGATCGGAAGATGCGGATTCGACCGGCTGAGCCCCATGTAGCCGTCGTTGCCGTATCCGTCCCGCGCGGTACGGTCCGCCCCGCATCCGGCCGCCGCCAACGCCGCGGCCAGCAGGACGCCGGCGAGCGCGATGCGCAGCCGCCCGTGTCGCATGCCGATCAACATGAAGAAACCTCCCTTCGCCTTTAGGATGGCTGGGGGAGGTTCGGGTATGCATCCGGTCAGATGCCGTATTTCTTCTTGAAACGGTCCACGCGGCCGCCGGAATCGACGAACTTCTGCTTGCCCGTGAACAGGGGATGGCAGTTCGAGCAGATTTCGACGCGGAGATTCGGCTTCACCGAACCGGTCTCGAACGTGTTGCCGCACGCGCAGGTCACCGTCGTGATGTGATATGGCGGATGAATGTCCGGTTTCATCTCGTTCACCTCTTTCGCGCCCTGTGCCCATGAAATGCGGGCCAGAGTTTATTGACACACATGAAGTGATTATAACACGCCGGCTTGCCCCGGTGCAACGGCTTCATTCGGAACGGCGCGGCACCCGGCCCGCTTTCCGGATGGAGGCCGGCGCCGGAATCACCGGATCAGCCGGATGCCTTCCGCCTGCGGAACCCTTCGGGCGGCACGTGCGTGTAATTGCCGATGCGGACGTCGGGCAGTTCCTCCCGGAAAATCTCGATCATCCGCTTCATGCCGAAGATTTCGCCCCGCGCGGGCGGAATCAGCTCCAGGTAACTCTCCGGATCGATGTTCAGATTGCGCAGTTGAATGAGCTTGAGCCCGGTCCGCTTCGCAAAATCGATCATCGCCTCGATCTCTTCCTCGCGGTCCGACACGCCGGGGAAGACCAGATAATTGATCGAGGTGTAGACGCCGCGGTCCGCCGCGTACCGGAGCGACTTCTCCACGTTCCGGAGCGTGTAGCCGCGCGGCCGGTAATAGGCGTTGTAATGCTCCTCGATCGCGCTGATCGTGCTGACGCGCATGAGATCGAGCCCGGCGTCGACGATCGCCCGGATGTGATCGGTCAGACCGGCGTTCGTATTGATGTTGATGTAGCCGAGATTCGTCTGCTCCCGCACCCGGCGGATCGCGTCGACGATCAGCTTCACCTGGGTCGACGGCTCGCCCTCGCAGCCCTGGCCGAAGCTGATGATCGCGTCCGGCGTCTTCAAATGCTCGAGCATGATCTCGACGAGCTCGTCCACCGTCGGCCGGAAGTTCATGCGCGTCTGCGGCGCGGGGAAGCCGCTGTCATCCGGCTGTTCGGAAATGCAGCCGAAGCAGCCCGCGTTGCAGCCGCTGGACACCGGGACGGCTCCCTCCCAGCGCTGCAGGAACGTGTTCGACGCCGTCAGGCATTCGTAGCCGAGCGCGCAATGGGAGAGGTGCCGGTAGACCCGGTTCTCCGGGTATTTTGCGAGCAGCGCCTCGACGCCCTTCTTCAGCTTGCGGCGGTCGCAGTTCAGCGGGTTCCACGGCTCCGGATCGTCGGTTTGCTGCGCGGCCACGTGGAAGCCGCCGTCCTTCCAGACGACCGCCGTATACCCGAAGAGCGGCAGCTTCCGGCTCCGGTCCGTCTTGACGTAGGCGGGAATCGCGAGCCGCGTATACCCCTGCGGCAGCAGGGCGCCGACCGCCTGAACGTCTTCCGGATAGGCGCACATTTCGCCCGTGTCGGGATCGATGCCGATCGGTCGCGTGTGCGGCAGGCTGACCAGCGTCGCTCCCTCGGGCAGCGGAATCAATTCGTCTTCCATCAGTTCGATGATCAGGTCGGCGGTGCGGCCGAGCCCGCCCCAGCCGGGCGCGTCATAGACGCGTCCCCTGGCGTCGGCGTACACCAGGTTCATGCTTTGCATCCCACCTTCCGTCTTGCGCCGTCGGCCATGCCCGGCGGCGGATCAGGACGTCGAGCGTACGCTCCGCCGCGCGGAACTCCCGCTTCCGGATCCGGTCACGCCGCCGTCCGAGGCCAGCTTCTGGATGACCCCGATGAATTCCGCGTTCGTCTTCGTCTCCGCCATCTTGCGCAGGAACTGTTCGACGAATTCGGGAGTGTCGTTCATCATTTTGCGGATCGCCCAGGCGCACTCCAGCTCTTCCTTCGAGAGCAGCATTTCCTCGCGGCGCGTGCCGGAACGGCGAATGTCCAGCGCCGGGAAAATGCGCCGCTCCGCGAGCCGGCGGTCCAGCACGAGCTCCATGTTGCCCGTGCCCTTGAACTCCTCGTAAATGATGTCGTCCATCCGCGAACCCGTGTCGATCAACGCCGTCGCGAGAATCGTCAGGCTTCCGCCCTCTTCGACGTTGCGCGCCGCTCCGAAGAACCGCTTCGGCCGATGGAACGATGCCGGATCGATCCCGCCGGAGAGCGTCCGTCCCGACGGCGGCACGACGAGGTTGTACGCGCGCGCCAGCCGCGTGATGCTGTCCAGCAGGATCACGACATCCCGCTTGTGCTCGACCAGCCGCTGCGCCCGCTCCAGCACCAGCTCCGCCACCTTGATGTGGTGCTCCGGCAGTTCGTCGAACGTCGACGCGATGACCTCGGCCTTCACCGACCGCTGCATGTCGGTCACTTCCTCCGGCCGCTCGTCAATCAGCAGCACGAACAGTTCGATATCCGGGTAATTCGTCGAGATGCTGTTGGCGATCTCCTTCAGGAGCAGCGTCTTGCCCGCCTTCGGGGGCGCGACGATCAGGCCGCGCTGGCCGAGCCCGACCGGCGCGAGCAGATCCATGATGCGGGTCGACAGTTTGTCGGGGGTGGTCTCCAGAACGAGCTTCTTCTGCGGATAGAGGGGAGTCAGGGCGGGGAAGTGGAGCCGCTCCGCGGCCGCTTCCGGACTCTCGCCGTTGACTGCGTTGACCTGCAGCAATCCGAAATACCGTTCGTTCTCCTTCGGCGCCCGGCACTTGCCGGATACGAGGTCGCCGGTCCGCAGGTCGAATTTCCGGATCTGCGACGCCGATATGTAGATGTCGTCCTTGCTCGGCATGAACAGCGGCCTCAGGAACCCGTATCCGTCCGGCATCACGTCCAGGACGCCTTCCATGAACATGAGGCCGCTCCGCTCGGCCTGGGCGCGCAGGATCGCGAAGATCAGTTCCTTCTTCCGCATCTGGCCGTAGTTCGGAATCTGGTATTCCTTCGCCAGCTTGTACAGTTCCGTCAATTTCATCTCTTCGAGATCGGAAATTTGCAGATCGGTCATCATTTCACCCCTCCGTCATCCGGATTTCCGTTTCACGCCATTTCATGATTGCCATTTCATGATTGCCATGATTGCCGTTTCATGACGGCCTTTGCTCATTATTGCCGGCCAAACCGTTTTTTCTTCGCGGCCGGGTTCCGGGCGCGATTCGGGCTCCCCGGCACGCGAAACACGGGCATCGCGCGGAAGATGCGCCCGGCGAACTGGGCAAATTCGGAGAACATCGTCCGTACGGCCGCCCCGGCATCAGGACGGCAAGCAGCGGATCCCGGCCGCAAAGGCATGCGGTCGGCCGTAACGGCGATTGGGCTGGGTGCTGTCAGCTGAATCAGGAACATCTGGGATCGGGATGGTGCGAGATTCGGGATTGCGTAAACAGGAATGGCATGGAGGGGGAATCTATCGCGAAATCCGCCTGCGGCGCTATCCCTGCGCTGTCCCAGCGCCGTCCCTGCAGCAGGCGGCCCGGACGCGCGCCTCAGCCGCGATCGGGCTCGCGCCACACGTCGGCGCCCAGCTTGCGCAGATTCTCTACAAGTTGATCATACCCGCGATCGATATATTCGACACCCGAAATTTCCGTGACGCCTTCCTCGACCGTAAGCGCCGCCACGACGAGCGCCGCGCCCGCCCGGAGATCGGACGCGCGGACCCTGGCGCTGTTCAGCCTGCTTCGCTCGATGATCGCCGACCGGCCTTCCACGCGGATCTTCGCGCCCATGCGGACGAGCTCCGGCACATGCTTGAACCGGTTGCTGTACACGTAATCGGTCAGGACGCTGACTCCCTCGGCCTGGGTGAGCAGGCTCGTCATCGGCGATTGCATGTCCGTCGCGAATCCCGGATAGACGAGCGCCTTGACGTCGACGGCGGAATAGACGGGCTGGCCGACGACGCGGATCGATTCGTCCATTTCGTAGACGTGGACGCCCATCTCCTGCAGCTTCGCGGTCACGGCCTCGAGATGCTTCGGAATGACGTTGTCGACGACGACGTCGCCGCGCGTCGCGGCGGCCATGATCATGTACGTGCCCGCCTGGATCCGGTCGGGGATGATCGAGTGCCGGCAGCCGTGCAGCCGGTCCACGCCCTCGATGCGGATCGTCTCGGTGCCCGCGCCCTTGATGCGGGCGCCCATCGAGTTGAGCAGCGTCGCGACGTCGATGATCTCCGGCTCCTTCGCCGCGTTCTCGATGATCGTGAGCCCTTCGGCGCGGGAAGCCGCGAGCATGATGTTGATCGTCGCGCCGACGCTGACGACGTCCAGGTAGATCTTGGCGCCCCGCAGCTTCTTCGCCTGCAGCCGGATCGCGCCGTGTTCGTTCGTGACGGTGGCACCGAGCGCCTCGAAACCCTTTATATGCTGGTCGATCGGGCGGGGTTCGAAGTTGCAGCCGCCGGGAAGTCCGATGACGGCTTCGCCGAAACGGCCGAGCAGCGCGCCCATCAGATAATAGGAGGCGCGCAGCAGCTTCACCTTGCCGTTCGGCATCGGCTTGGGCTCCATGCGGGTCGGATCGATGATCATCGAATCCCCGACCCGCGTCACCCTGGCGCCCAGCTCTTCCAGAATTTCCGTATAGACGGCCACATCGCTGAGCCGCGGCAGGTTGTCCAGTCTGACTTCGCCGTCAGCCAGAATGGACGCCGGCAGCAGCGCCACAGCGCTGTTCTTCGCGCCGCTGATCGTCACCGTTCCGCGCAGCGGGCGGCCGCCGCGGACCATCAGTTTCTCCATGTCTCCCCATATCCTCCCGATGGCGCTGTTGACCGTCATGCGGACGGATGAACAGGGAACCGCCGGCCGGTCGCGGCGGTTCCCGCATGGTCACGCTGGATCAAGCCTGATTGCTGCTGCCGAACAGGCGGATCTTCTCGGCCACGACTTCGATCATCGCCTCGCGGGCGGGGCCGAGGTATTTGCGCGGATCGTAGACCTTGTCGTCCTTGCCGAGGATCTCGCGGATCTTGTTCGTGCAGGCGACCTGGTTCTCCGTGTTGACGTTGATCTTGCCGACGCCGCAGCGGATCGCTTCCCGGATCGCGTCGTCCGGAACGCCCGAGCCGCCGTGCAGCACGATCGGCACCGGAATCTTCTCCGCGACTTCGCGGATGATGTCGAAGCGGATCTTCGGCTCGCCCTTGTACAGGCCGTGCGCCGTGCCGACCGCGATCGCGAGCGCGTCAACGCCCGTCTCCTCCCAGAATCGGATCGCTTCCTCCGGTTTCGCGAGCATCGCATCGGCCTCATCCACGCTGATGTCGTCCTCGGTGCCGCCGATCGTGCCGAGCTCGCCCTCGACGGACACGCCCATCGCGTGCGCGACCTTCACGATCTCCTTCGTCAGGCGGACGTTCTCTTCGAACGGATAATGGGAACCGTCGAACATGATCGACGTGAAGCCGGCGCGGATGCATTGCATCGCGATTTCGAAGCTGCTGCCGTGGTCAAGATGCAGCGCGATCGGCAGCCCCGACTTCTTCGCCGCGGCTTCCGCCAGCGCGACGGTGAACTCGATGCCCATGTATTTCAGCGCGCCTTCGCTGACGCCGAAGATGAGCGGCGACCGCTCGCGGATCCCCGCTTCGACGATCGCCTGGGTGAACTCCAGGTTGTTGATGTTGAATTGGCCGACGGCAAATTGGTTTGCCTTCGCCTTCGGCAGAAATTCGTTCATGGACACCAGTGGCATGGATTTCGTTCCTCCCGCGTTCATAGTGCGCTTGTGTGGTTCAAGCCGTGCAGACTTGTCATACTGAGACATTATACCACAATGCTTCACGATGTGGTATTTCGCCCGTCTCTTTTCCGGCAGAAAAAAAGGATCCCGCTTTCGGGATCCGACCGCTTATCCGGAGCGCGCCTCACTGCCCCTGAGCTGCATGTTCACGACCGTCCGCATCTCGTCGATGTCGAACGGCTTCGTGAAGTGCATCAGCGCTCCGAGCTCCGTCGCTTCCTTGATCATGTCCAGCTCGCCGTACGCCGTCATCATGATGACCTTGATGTCGCGGTTGATCTCCTTGACGCGCTTCAGGATTTCCAGGCCGTCCATGCCCGGGATCTTCATGTCGAGCAACACGAGATCCGGGGATTCGTTCTTGACGATCTCCAGCGCCATTTTGCCGTTGGATGCCTGAAACGTCTGATACCCTTCGCTGCTGAACACTTCCATGAGCAGCACGCGGATGCCGTTCTGGTCATCCACGATGAGCACCTTCTTGTCAGCCAACGAACCGATCCCCCCTCCGGAATGCCGGTTCCGGCGCCGATCGCGGGCCAGGCTCCGTTCGGGCCGAAGGACAAACATTTCCGAAAGGGAGGTATTCGACGCCGCTTTCCCAATTTCCTTCATCTATTGGCAAAAAGTATCACGGACGGTTGCATGATGCCGCGTGCCGGATCGCCGCGTTCACGAATTCGCGGAACAGCGCATGCGGCCGGTTCGGCCGCGACGTGAATTCCGGATGGAACTGGACGGCCAGGAACCACGGATGATCGGGCAGCTCGATCATCTCGACCAGGCGTCCGTCGGGCGACGTGCCCGACACGCGCAGCCCGGCCGCTTCGATCTGCTCGCGGTATTCGTTGTTGAATTCGTAGCGGTGGCGGTGGCGTTCGTAGATCAGTTCATCGCCGTACGCCCGCGCCGCCAGCGTGCCGGGAACGATTTTGCACGGATACAGCCCGAGCCGCATCGTGCCGCCGAGGTCCTCGATGTCCTTCTGCTCCGGCAGGAGGTCGATGACCGGATGCGGCGTGGACGGATCGATCTCCGAGCTGTTCGCGCCGGCAAGGCCCATGACGTTCCGCGCGAACTCGATGACGGCCATCTGCATGCCGAGGCAGATGCCGAAGAACGGCACACGCTTCTCCCGCGCCCAGCGGATCGCGGTGATCTTCCCTTCGATGCCGCGGTCGCCGAACCCGCCCGGCACGAGCACGCCGTGCACGCCGGCAAGCAGCTCGTCCACATTGTCGGGCGTCACGTCCTCGGCGCTCACCCAGCGGATCTTCACCTCGCGCTCCGCGTCGATGCCGGCGTGGCCGAGCGCCTCCACGATGCTGAGGTAAGCGTCGTGCAGCGCGACATACTTCCCGACGATCGCGATCTCGACCGATCCGGTGATCGATTGGATGCGGCGCACCAAGTTCTCCCATTCGGTCATGTCGGGCTCCGGCACATTCAGCTTCAGGTGGCTGACGACGATGTCGTCGAGCCCTTCCTTCCGGAGGTTGAGCGGAATCTCGTACAGATTCGACGCGTCGCGGCACTCGATGACCGCCTTCTGGTCGACGTCGCAGAACTGCGCGATCTTGCGCTTCAGGTCCTCGCCCATCGGATATTCCGTCCGGCAGACGATGACGTTCGGCTGGATGCCGATGCTCCGGAGTTCCTTCACGCTGTGCTGCGTCGGCTTCGTCTTCACTTCGCCGGCCGCCTTGATGTACGGGATGAGCGTGACGTGGATGTACATGACGTTGTCACGGCCGACATCGCCCTTGATCTGGCGGATCGCCTCGAGGAACGGCAGGCTCTCGATGTCGCCGACCGTGCCGCCGATCTCGGTAATGACGACGTCCGAACCCGCTTCCCGGCCCGCGCGGAAGACGCGCTCCTTGATCTCGTTCGTGATGTGCGGAATGACCTGCACGGTGGCGCCCAGAAACTCGCCGCGCCGTTCCTTCGAAATGACGGTGGAGTAGATTTTACCCGTGGTCACGTTGCTGTTTTTCGTGAGGTTGATGTCGATGAATCGTTCATAATGACCGAGGTCGAGGTCGGTCTCCGCGCCGTCGTCGGTCACGAACACCTCCCCGTGCTGATAGGGGCTCATGGTCCCGGGGTCGACGTTGATATAGGGGTCGAACTTCTGGATCGTCACCTTCAGCCCGCGGTTCTTCAGCAGCCGGCCGAGCGACGCCGCGGTGATTCCCTTGCCGAGCGATGACACGACGCCGCCGGTTACGAAAATGTACTTCGTCACGTGCAAATGCCCTCCAGATCCGTTGGTGAAAAACAAAAAAAGTGACACCCGCTCAGCGGGGCACTTTCCGTTCGTTTGCCAGGTATAGAGCAAAGGTGTTGCCCGAGCTATAGTTTACCCGCGCGCCGTCGCCCGTGTCAAGAGAGACGGTCCGCCGCCCGGACCCGCAGGGCCGCTCCCGCATCGGCCGACGGACGCGCGCAGGTACGGTTCCGGGCGCGCCCCGGATGCCGGGGCGCACCGGCGCCGCCGGCGCCGGGCCGGACCGCTGATCACCGATCCTCTTCTTCCTCTTCCTCCATCTCCTCGGCCTCTTCGTCCTCGAAATCCTCCTCGACCGCTTCCGGCGGCAGATCCTCGTCGTCGAGCACGACCGGCTCGTCCAGCTCGTCGTCGAGCGGGACTTCATCGTCCACGTCGACGTCCACATCCTCGTCGGACCCGCCGAACAGCACGTCGCCGTCCTCGTCGTAGAGGCCGTACTCCTCCTCGTCCGTGACGTATGCTTCTTCCTCTTCGCCGTACAGATCCTCTTCCTCTTCGTCGTCGTCGTTGATGATGCGCGGACGCGACGTGCCGAGGGACGGATCTTCGCTCCGATCGACCGGATACCACCGCTTCAGGCCCCAGACGTTGTTGCCGACGCAGGCGAACCGGCCGTCGATGTTGATCTCCGTATAGATCTGCGCGATGACGTCGTTGATCTGCTCGTCGGTCAAGCCGCGGACCCGGCCGACCTCGCGGATCAGATCCCGGTAGTACATCGGCTCGTTGGCCGCCTTCAGAATCTCGAACGCCAGATCGACCATCGGCATTTCTTCAATCCGTTCAGGATCGAGCTTCAATCGGATCTCGCCGCTCATCGAACACATCCTCTCGCGCAAACTGCTTCCACCTGCATGGGTACAGGATAGATCTACCCGTTGTCAACCTATAGTAAACCCTATTTCGGGGCAAAAAGCAAGGAGCCGGGGCCGCGGGACAACCGCCGGAGCGGCCTAATTCGGGCGGGCGGGACAGAAGCTCATGCCGCCGTTCACGGGCCCTCATAGTATAAGTCCAGCATGTTTCCACCGGGAGGTATGCGCCGATGGACCATAGCCCGGTGCTCCGATGGCTGGAGGAAAGGGCGCTTCCCGCCCCGGGCTCCGGCGGCATCCGCTGCATGCTCCGGTTCCGCAGCGCGGCCGATTTCCGCCGCTTCGCCCGCGAGTGGAGGGAACGACATCCTCCCGGGCAGCAAGCGTCAGCCGCCGTTCGTCTCCTCCCGCTCGTCCACGGCGTCAGCTTCACGCTCCCGGCGGGCCGGCCGATCGGGTCGCCGTGGGCGGGGTGCGCCATCGAACCGGACGTCCGCGCCCGGGTCCACGGCACCGTGCGCAGCGTGCCGGCCGTCGAACAGGGCATCCCGTGGGGCGTGCGGCAGATCCGCGCGCCGCAGGCCTGGCGGCTGACTACCGGCCACAACATCAAGGTCGGCGTCATCGACACCGGCATCGATTTCGGCCACCCCGATCTGCGCCACTCCGTCTCGCGGGGCATCAACCTGCTGGCGCGCAGCATGCTGCCGCATGACGACAACGGCCACGGGACGCACATCGCCGGCACGATCGCGGCCGCGAACCAGCTCTACGGCATGGTCGGCGTCGCTCCCCGCGCGGTCATCCACCCGGTAAAGGCGTTCGACCACAACGGCTCGGCCTATGTCTCCGACATCATCCTCGGCATCGAATGGTGCATCCGCAACCGGATGGACATCATCAACATGAGCTTCGGCATGAAGACGCGCAGCCGGGCGCTGCTCGCCGCCGTGCAGAACGCGCGGCGTTCCGGCATCGTCATCGTCGCTTCCTCCGGCAACGACGCGAAGCGCAAGTCGATCGACTATCCCGCCCGCTTCCCGCAGACCGTATCCGTGGGCGCGACGACGCGGATGCGGCGGATCGCGCCGTTCAGCAACCGGGGCAGCCTGATCGACATCTACGCGCCGGGGGACAAGATCGTCTCCGCCTGGCTCAGGGGAAAATACAACGAAATGAGCGGCACGTCGATGGCCACCTCCCACGTCAGCGGCGCGATCGCCCTGCTGCTCGCCTACCGGCCGGGGCTCGGCCCGGCCGAGATCAAGGAAATTTTGCGCCGTTCGACGCAGCCGCTGCGCGGCCGGAACGCGCCGAAAGGCGCCGGCGAGATCGACGTGCTGCGCATGCTGGCGGCCGCCGACCGGCTGTGAGGGCCGCGGCATCCGACCGGACTCGCCGCTCCGGCCCCCGGCCGGATGCCCAAGGCGTTACATCCGCTCCGGCGCCGTCACGCCGATCAGCCGCAGCACGTTCGCGATGACGATCCGGACGGCGGCGAGCAGCGCGAGCCTTGCGGCGGTCTGCTCCCGGTCATCCGTGATGACGCGCTCCGCCTTGTAGTAGCTGTGGAAGATCGTAGCCAGCTCGTACACGTAGCGGACCAGCCGGTGCGGGGCGCGGGCTTCGGCCGCGTCCGCGACCTCCTGCGGCAGCTCGCCCATCTTGCGCATCAGATCGAATTCCGCTTCGACGGTGAGCCGGGTCAGATCCGCCTTGCCGTGGTCGATCTCGATCCCCTGCTCCTCCGCCTGGCGGAAGATGCTGCAAATCCGCGCATGGGCGTACTGCACATAGTAGACCGGGTTGTCGTTCGACGTGGAGACGGCGAGGTCCATGTCGAAGTCGAGATGCGAATCCATGCTGCGCATCGTGAAGAAATAGCGGATCGCGTCGACGCCGACCTCGTCCATGAGCTCCTCCATCGTCACGGCCTGGCCGGTCCGCTTCGACATCTTCACCTTCTCGCCGTTCCGGTAGAGGCTGACCATCTGGGCGATCAGCACGACCAGTTTGTCCGGATCGTGGCCGAGGGCGGCCATCGCGGCCTTCAGCCGCGGGATGTACCCGTGGTGGTCGGCGCCCCAGATGTTGATCAGGAGATCGTAGCCGCGGCGGTATTTGTCCCGGTGGTAGGCGATGTCCGGCGTCAGGTACGTGTAGGAGCCGTCCTGCTTGACGAGGACGCGGTCCTTGTCGTCGCCGAAGGCGGTCGACCGGAGCCAGACCGCGCCGTCCTGCTCATACACCATGCCCCGCTCCCGAAGCGCCTCGACCGCGGCCTCCACCTGGCCGGTCTCGTACAGCGACGTCTCGCTGAACCAGTTGTCGAACCGGACGCGGAACCGCTCGAGGTCGCGCCGGATTTTCTCCATCTCGCGCCGCAGGCCGTATTCGCGGAAGAAGCGCAGCCGCTCGTCGTCCGGCAGCGAGAGCAGCCGGTCGCCCTCCCGCTCGACGAGCTCCTTCGCAAACTCGATGATGTCTTCGCCGTAATAGCCGTCCTCGGGCATCTCCGCCTCGAGGCCGAGCTGCTGGCGGTAACGCGCCTCGATCGACTTCGCGAGGTTCGTCACCTGCGCGCCCGCGTCGTTGATGTAGTACTCGCGCGTCACGTCGTAGCCGGCGAAGTCGAGCAGGTTGCACAGCGCGTCGCCGACCGCCGCGCCGCGCGCGTGGCCGAGATGGAGCGAGCCGGTCGGGTTCGCGCTGACGAACTCGACCTGCACCTTGCGGCCGCCGCCGACGTTCACCCGGCCGTAGTGCTCGCCCGCGCGCAGCACCTCGCCGATGACCGGATAGAGGTAGCTCTTGTCCAGGCGGAAGTTGATGAATCCGGGGCCCGCGATCTCCGCCGTGCGGATCATCGCGGCGTTCCGGTCCAGATGTTCGAGGATCGCCTCCGCGATCTGGCGCGGATTCCGCTTCGCCAGCCGCGTCAACTGCATTGCCGCGTTCGTCGCGAGGTCGCCGTGCGCCTTGTCCTTCGGCACCTCGACGACGAACGGGGGCAGCTCGTCCCGCGAGTAGACGAGTCCCGCCGCAACCGCCGCGTCCGCGATCGCGTCCTTCACGCGCTGATGGATGCGTTCGAGCACATGGTCACTCATCGTGCGTGTCCTCCCGTATCACCAGATTGATGACGAATTCTCCCGCGTCGGCGCCGCCCGCTTCGAGCCGGTACGCCCAGCTCCACGCCATCGGCAGGCCGGGGCCGTCCGCGCGGGCCTGGATCCGGTGCGTCCGCATCCGGAGGTCGAACCGACCGAGCGGCGTCCGGAAATAGCCGCCGGTCACCGCGCCGGGATCGAACGTCTGGGCGCTCTCGATCTCGCCCGTGCGGACAAGCCGCAGCGTCCGGCCGTCCCAGCGCAGAAGCGAGCGGGTCCGGCCGCCTTCCTCCTCGTAGCGGAGGAACAGCGCGCCGTCCCTCGCGTAGAGCCGGCCGGCCAGCACCGACCGCGCGGCCTCGCCGCCGTCCTGACGGCTCTCGAGTTCGATTCTGACGCCGATTCCCTCCGCGGGAATCGCCATCTGCTCCATCGATCCCGCACCTCCGCACCGCACGCACGGGGTCCATCATCACAAAACCCCCGTCCCCTGACCGGGACGGAGGTTCATCCGCACAGTCCATTCACTGCGGTGTTGCGAACCACAGATTTCTACCATTATACTGTGCGAGACGCCCGGCGCGCAAGAGACGGGAAGGGATATCCATTGACCGCCGGGCTTACTGGTAGTACAATAACCATAACCAAGTTGATAGGTCGGATTTATGGCGGCCACACCCAGATCAACGGCAAAGAAGGGAAGCAACATGTCATCACACGTCATCGACATGATCATGCTGCGCAACGTGTTCGGCACGCCCGAGATGCGCGCCGTCTGGTCGGACGAGAACCGGCTGCAGAAGCAGCTCGACGTCGAGGCGGCGCTCGCGCTGGCCGAAGCGGAGCTCGGCCTGATCCCGGAAGAAGCCGCGAAGGTGATCGCGGAGAAGGCGCGGGCGGAGCTGATCGATCTCGGGGCGATCGCGGAGGAGGTGCAGAAGGCGAAGCATTCGTTGATGCCGACGATCCGGGCGCTGCAGGCGCTCTGCGGCCCGGCCGGGGAATACGTCCACTTCGGCGCGACGACGCAGGACATTGTGGACACCGGCATGATGCTGCAGCTCAAGGAAGCGCACGCGATCATCGTGCGCGATCTGCGCGCCGTCGCGCGGCATCTGGCGCGGCTCGCCCGCGATTACCGCGACACGCCGATCGCCGGCCGGTCGCACGGCATGCAGGGGCTGCCGACGACGTTCGGCTTCAAGATGGCCGTCCTGCTGAGCGAAGTGCTGCGGCATCTGGACCGGCTGAAGGAAGCGGAAGCGCGCGTGTTCACCGGCGTCATCGCCGGCGCGGTCGGCACGTACGCGGCGTTCGGCCCGCTCGGACCCGAAGTCGAGGAGCTTGCGCTGCAGAAGCTCGGCCTTCAAGCACCGGACATCTGCTGGCATTCGTCCCGCGACCGCCAGGCCGAATACGCCGGCATCCTCGGCATGATCAGCGCCACGCTGGGCAAGCTGGGCAATGAATTCTACAACCTGATGCGCACCGAGATCGACGAGGTGGAGGAGCCGTTCACGTCCGGCAAGATCGGCTCGTCGACGATGCCGCACAAACGCAACCCGGCCGCGCTCGAGGGCATCGTCAGCCTGTCGAAGCCGGTCCGCTACAACGTCGCGCTCGTCCACGAAGCGATGGTCGTCGAGCACGAGCGGGACGCGATGGCCTGGCGCGCCGAGTGGATCGCGCTGCCGGAGACGTGCATCTATCTCTCCGCCCAGCTCGCGTCGGCAAAGGCGGTGCTGGAAGGCCTCGTCGTCAAGCCGGCGAACATGCGGCGCAACCTCGACCGGCTCGGCGGGCTGCTGCTCTCCGAGCGTGTCATGTTCGCGCTGGCGGACCGGCTCGGCAAGCAGACCGCCCACCACGTCGTCTACGAGCTGTCCATGAAGGCGGTGGAGGAGGGCCGGCCGTTCAGGGACGTCCTGCTGGCGGACCGGCGGGTGGCCGAAGCGCTCGACGCGGACAAGCTGGACGAACTGCTCGATCCCGCCGCCTATCTCGGTTCGGCGCCGCGGATCGTCGACCGCGTGCTCGCGCGGGCGGAGCGGTCGCCGTGGCTGAAAGACGATTGACGGGAGGTCCTGCCGATGACGACCGAGACATTGAGACGCGATGCCGAAGAGCTGAAGCCGCATCTCGTCGCCATCCGCCGCGAGCTTCACATGCATCCGGAGCTGTCGCTGGAGGAGTTCGAGACGACCCGGCGCATCCGCGGCTGGCTGGAGGAGGCGGGCCTCGAAGTGCAAACCTTCGGCCTCGCCACCGGCCTCGTCGCCGATATCACGGGCGGCGCTCCGGGGCCGACGGTCGCGCTGCGCGCCGACATCGACGCGCTGCCCGTCGCGGAGGAGACCGGCCTGCCCTTCGCCTCGCGCGTTCCGGGCAAGATGCATGCGTGCGGCCATGATTTCCACACCGCCTCGATGATCGGCGCGGCGCTGCTGCTTCACCGCCGCCGCGAGCGGCTCAGGGGACGCGTGCGGATGCTGTTCCAGCCGGCCGAAGAGGTCGCCGCCGGCGCGCGGATGATGATCCGGGCCGGCGTGCTGGAGGGCGTTGACGCGATCCTCGGCATGCACAACAAGCCGGATCTTCCGGTCGGCACCGTCGGCATCCGCACGGGCGCGCTGATGGCGAGCGTCGACCGGTTCCTGATCCGCGTGACGGGCAAGGGCGGTCACGGCGCGATCCCGGACGCCGTCGTCGACCCGATCGTCGCGGCCAGCGCGATCGTGGGCGCGCTGCAGACCGTCGTAAGCCGGAACACGAGCCCGCTGGACAGCGCGGTGGTGAGCGTCTGCCGGTTCCACGCGGGCGCGACGTGGAACGTCATCCCGGACCTCGCCGAACTGGAGGGCACCGTGCGCGCGTTCGACGCCGGCGTGCGCCGCCGCCTTCCGGAGCAGATCCGCCGGGTGGCGGAGGGCGTCGCCGCCGGGTTCGGCGCTTCGGCCGAGCTGGTCTGGATGGAAGGCCAGCATTTCGTGAACAACGATCCCGCGCTGGCCGATCTGATGGCGCGGGCCGCCGAAGAGCTGGGCCTGCGGGTGGTCGAGGCAAGCCCGACGACCGCCGGCGAAGATTTCTCCGTGTACCAGGAGCACGTGCCCGGATGCTTCATCTGGATGGGCACGAGCGGCACCGAAGAATGGCACCATCCGAAATTCACGCTGCACGAAGATGCGCTGCCGCTCAGCGCGGCCCTGTTCGCCCACGCGGCGGAACTCGCGCTCCGTTCGCTGGCGCGGGACTGACGGCGGTGCATTGCAAACCGACGGGACGGAGGAGACCACGCATGAGCCGATACACCTATCGCCTCGCCGTCAAGGACGACGCGCCGGCGCTGCTCGATCTGACGCTGCGGGCCTACCGGCCGATCCGGGAGCTCGGCATCAACTTCGCGGCCGCGAACGCCGATCTTGCGCTCGTGGAATACAACATCCGGCACAACATGTGCTTCATCATGGAAGAGGACGGGAAGCCGGTCGCGACGCTGAGCCTGCGGATGCCGTGGGGACCGCAACCCGGTCCGTTCGGGGTGCCGCACATCTGGTGGTTCGCCGTCGATCCCGACGTCGGAGGCCGCGGGATCGGCTCGACGCTGCTTGCCTGGTGCGAGGAGCAGATGGTGCGCGACACGCTGAAGAGCCCGGCCGTGTCGCTCGGCACCGCGAAGGAGCATCCGTGGCTCGGCGACATGTACGTGCGCAGAGGGTACGTGCCGGTCATGGAAAAGGATCTGGGCAGAGGCCATACGACGGTGTTCTACAAGAAGCAGCTCATCCCCGCGGAAGGAGGGCCGGTCGGATGAATGCGCGCCCGTACGATGTCCTCGTGATCGGCGCGGGCTCCGTCGGCATGAGCGCGGGATACCATCTCGCGCGGCGCGGCGCCCGCGTACTGCTGATCGACGCCTTTGACCCGCCCCACCGGGAAGGCAGCCACCACGGGGAGACCCGGCTCATCCGCCACGCGTACAAGAAGGGCCGCGTCTACATCCCGCTCGCGCTCCGCGCGGACGAGCTGTGGCGGGAACTGGAACGGGAAGCGGAGACGACGCTGCTCGTCCGCTCCGGCGTGCTCAACATCGCGGACCCGGAGCATTACAGCTTCGGCAGCCGCCCGGAGGACGCGCGGGCGTTCGGCATTCCCGTCGAGATGCTCGACGCCGCGGAAATGCGCAGAAGATGGCCGGGCCTCGCGCTGCCCGACCATTTCATCGGGATGTACGAGCCCGAGGCCGGCTATCTGTACTGCGAGCGCGCGATCGCCGTCTGCCGCCGGCTGGCGGAGGCGGCGGGCGCGAAGCTCGTCGCGAACGCGCCAGTGCTGCGCGTGGCGGCGGACGGGACCGGCATCGCCGCGGAGACCGCCGAAGGCGTGTTCCGGGCGGAGAAGGCGCTGCTCAGCGCCGGCGCCTGGTTCGGCCGGCTGGAGCCGTTCGTGAAGTTCCCGCTCAAGCCGCTGCGCATTCCGGTCGCCTGGTTCGCGACGGAGTCCGGAGACTACCGCGCCGGCCGGTTCCCGGGCTTCACGCTGCACACCGCGGAGGGCGGCTTCTACGGCTTTCCCGACATCGACGGCGGCGGCCTCAAGATCGGCAAGCATGACGGCGGCAGGGAATGGCGGCCGGGAGAACCGTTCCATCCGTTCGGGCATGAAGAATCGGATGAGGCGTCGCTGCGCGGAGCCGTGCGGCAATACATGCCGAAGGCGGCGGGCCGGCTGCTGCGAAGCTCGGTCTGCAGGTATGAATTTACGCCCGACGAGGACTTCGTGATCGACCGCCACCCGCAGCATCCGAACGTGCTCGTGATCGGCGGCCTCTCCGGCCACGGCTTCAAATTCGCGAGCGTGCTCGGCGAGATCGCCGCGGATCTGCTGCTGGACGGCCGGACGCGGTTCGATCTCGGCGCGTTCGCGCTGGACCGGTTTTCCGCCGGCCCGTCCGGCCTTTGACGGTCCCCGGAGCACCAAGCCCTCCGGAACGCGCGGCGTTCAGGGGCGGCCGCCGCGCTCCCGACCCTGCCTGCGCTGCCCGGCAGCGGGGCTTGTTCGGAAGACGTTTTTTGAAAGCGTTTAACTTTTCCTCCGGACGGCGGGACCATCGACGGGAGCGGGACGATCACGGGCCCGAATCGGATCGGCCGGACAAGCGCCGGCTTCTTGCCCGAATCGGCCGATCCGTGAAAAACGGGGATCCAAACTTATAGACGGAAAAAATCAGGGGGTGCGCCATGAATCGGGTGTCCTTTTTCGGACCCGACACGGTTCCGTTCACGTTCTATTCGACGCAGCATCTGGTGGCCCTGGCCGTCATCGCGGCGGCGTGCGCGTTCACGCTCGGCTGGCGGGGACTGCGGGAACGCCCGCGCCTTGCGAACGCGATCCGCCACGCGCTGGCCTCGCTGCTGCTCATGCTCGACATCGCGCTACATGTCTGGTATTTCACGGCGGACCAATGGGATCCGTCCTGGACCCTGCCTCTTCACCTGTGCAGCCTGACGCTGATCCTGTCCTTCATCATGCTCTGGACGAAGAGCTACCGTCTGTTCGAGTTCAACTATTTCGCCGGCATCGGCGGCGCGCTGCAGGCGCTGCTGACGCCCGCCGCCATCCTGTCGGGTTATCCGCACTTTACGTTCTTCTACTTCTTCGTCGCCCACGGCGGCATCATCGTCGCGGCCCTGTTCATGATCGCCGCGTACGGCTACCGGCCGCGCGGGTCGTCGATCTGGCGCACCCTGCTCTGGCTCAACCTGCTGCTCATTCCGGTCGGCCTCGTCAACTACCTGACCGGCGGCAACTACATGTTCATCGCCCGCAAGCCGGACAACCCGTCGCTGCTCGACCTGCTCGGCCCCTGGCCGTGGTACATCCTGTCGCTGGAAGGGGTTGCGTTCGTCCTGTTCGTGCTAATGTACCTGCCCTTCCTGATTCGCGCAAAGCGCTCCCGGAACCTCGAAGCGAACCGGAGGCCATCCTGAGAACGGCGGACTCCCGCCTCGAAGCCAACCGGCTTCGCGGGCGGGGGTCCGTCTTCCCGTCGCGCGCCCCTTCCTTGCCGCACCGGCTCTCCGCGCGTTCATCCTTCCTCCAGCAGCGCGATGAACGGCCGCACATCCCCGATCTCGTCCAGCCGCAAAATATGATCCCGGATCGCCGCCGCCTGCGGACCGTCCACCACCTCGTCGTACTTGCGCACCAGTTCCGCCTCCGTGACGGGGTTGCCGGCGGAGCCCTTCGGCCGGTCGCCGACGGCGCCGACCGTCCCGCCGTCCTTCAGCTTCACCGTGATGCGCGTGTACCGGACGCCCGGCGGCTCGTCGAACACGTTCACGCGCCGCATCCGGTCCATGTAGGCCCGGATTTCATCGTCGACCGGCACCCGTTGGAAATATCGCGCATGGAGGCCCCGGCCGCTCAGGATCAGCGCGGCGACGTACTCGGCGCTGAAGCGGCCCTCCTCCCCGTTCGCGGGGCGCCGATGGATGAGCGCCGCATCGCTCCGGCCGGTGAACGCGATCTCGATCTCCCCGATCCGTTCCAGCGGAACAGGCCCGATTTGCTCCGCCGCGTGCCAGACGAAGTACGCCGCCGAACAGAACGGATACAGCTTGTGCCAGAGGCCGGGGCGCACGATCCGCGGAACGTCGTCCTCCCGCAGCAGTTCGGTGCGCGCCCGCTCCTCTCCCTGCCCGAATACGGCGAAGAAGCCGAGCCTCCCGTCCAGGCTGGCACGGCTGGCCTGCACGCCCGCCTCCGCGAGGCGCAGCGCGCGGACCGCCGCGGCGGCCGCCAGCCCGGCATGCAGCGGCTTCGTCTCCGTGCCGAAGTGGACGCGCAGGCCCGCCGCCTGCGTGGCGGCCAGCCCGAGCGCCGGGGCGGCCCGGTCCGGAGACCAGCCCAGATACCGGGCGCCGGCGATCGCCGCCGCGAGCGCGCCGGCCGTGGCGGTGTTGTGGAATCCCCGCTCGTAGTGCTCGTTCGTGAGCGCCAGCGCGATGCGGGCCATCGCCTCGACGCCGACGACGTACGCTTCGAGGAAGCGCCTCCCGTCCCCGCCGAGGTCCGCGAGCGCGATCAGCGCCGGCAGGATGACGGCGCTCGGATGGCCGCGCACCTCCGCGTGCACGTCGTCGTAGTCCAGCGCGTGCGCCATGAAGCCGTTGACGAGCGCCGACTGCTCCCGGGACACGCGCCGCCGGTGGAACAGCACCGGCGCGAGCGGCCGCCCGCCCTCCTCCTCCGCCGCGCGGAGCAGCTTCAAGACGCCGGCATCCGCCTTCCCGGCGAAGGCGGATGCCGCAAAATCCAGCACGCCGTATTTTGCCTTCCCCAGGCTCTCCCCGGAGACGGACATGCTCCACATTTTTTCGAGAAAAGCCGCCGTCAGACCGTCCTCCATCGTCACCGCTTCCTGTTCGCGTGGAATGAGCGCAGGAACTGCTTCGTCCGCTCATGCCGCGGATGGTCCAGCACTTCGGACGGCGGCCCCTGCTCGACGATGTTGCCGTCCGCCATGAAGATGACGTGGTCGGACACATCCCGGGCGAAGTCCATCTCGTGCGTCACGATGATCATCGTCGTGTCCATCTCGGCCAGCTTCTTGATCGTCTGCAGCACTTCCGAGACCAGCTCCGGGTCGAGGGACGACGTCGGCTCGTCCAGCAGGATCGCATGGGGCCTGAGCGCGAGCGCCCGCGCGATGCTGACGCGCTGCTGCTGGCCGCCGGAGAGCGTGGCGGGATAGTTGTCCCGCTTGTCCTCGAGCCCGACCTGGCGAAGCAGCTCCATGCCGAGCTCCTCCGCCTCCTTCTTCGGCATCTTCTTCACGACGACGAGCGCTTCCGTCACATTCTGCAGCGCGGTCTTGTTCCGGAACAGGTTGTAGTTCTGGAACACCATCGCGGTCTGCAGGCGGAGCCGGCGGATATCCCGGTTCGTGCACTTCTCCGCGTCGACCCGGACGCCGCCGATCTCGATGACGCCGGCGTCCGGCCGCTCGAGGAAGTTCAGGCAGCGGATGAGCGTCGATTTCCCCGACCCGGACGGACCGATGATCGTCAGCACCTCGCCGTCCTTCACCTCGAAGTCGATGCCGTTCAGCACGACCAGGTCGCCGAACCGTTTCCTGAGATTCGTCACTTTGATCATGGCCAACCAACCTTCATGAACGGTATGGGCGATCCAGCACGTTTTCGAGCTTCTGCTGCAGGTACGAATAGACGATGATGAGCAGCCAGTAGATCAGGGCGACCGCCAGATAGGCCTCGAAGAAACGGAACGATTCCGCGGCCTGCATCTTCGCCTCGGCGAAAATCTCGACCACCCCGAGCGTGAACGCGAGGGACGTCTCCTTGATCAGGCTGATGAAAATGTTGCCCGTGCCGGGCAGCGCGTTGCGCGCCGCCTGGGGCAGAATGATGCGCCGGTACGCCTGCACCTTCGTCATGCCGACGGTCAGGCTCGCCTCCATCTGCCCCTTGTCGACCGAATGGAAGGCCGCCCGGAATATTTCCGCGAGGAACGCCGCCTGCTTGAATCCGAACCCGATGATCGCCGCCGTCACGGCGTCCATCTTCGTGAAAACCGGGAACAGCTGCGGCAGACCGTAGTAGATCAGGAACAGCTGCACCAGCATCGGGATGGCGCGGAAGAAGGATATGTAGACGGCTGCTCCCGCACTGAGCAACCGGTTCTTGCTGTTGCGGGCGAGCGCGATCATCAGCCCGACCGCGATCGCCAGTATCATGGCGAGCACCGCCATGAGCAGCGTGATCGGGATGTACCGGATGATTCGAGGCAGCAATTCGAAAATGTAGAGAGGATCAAAATTCACGCCCATCGCCCGCCCTCACGCGCCTTCGCGGTTTCGGATCCGCCCGCGAGGCTGTGGATTACTCGCCCTTCGTCGTAATGTCCTCGCCGTAGAAATATTTCTCGGAGAGCTTCTTCAGCGTGCCGTCCGCCCGGAGCTTCTCGATCTCGGTGTTGATTTGCTCGATCAGCTTCCGGTTCTCCTCGGTCTTCCGGAACGGGAACGCGACATCCTCATAGTGGAACGGCTCGCCGACGAACTTGAGCGGCAGATTCTGCCGGTTGATCTCGGCGATCAGATTCGCCTTCGATTGGACGTAGCCGTCGACGCGCTTGTTCAGGACGTCATTCTGCGCGCCGTCGCGGTTCTCGTACGTCCGGACGTTGATCTCGGAATCATAGTTTTGCAGGTTCTTCACGTTCTGCGAACCGAGCACGCCGGCGACCGTCTTGCCCTTCAGGTCTTCCAGCGTGTTGATGTCCGTGTTGTCGACATGCGTCACGATCGTGACGGCCGCGTACGAATACGGAACGGTGAAGTCGAATTTCTCCTTCCGCTCCTCCGTCACCGCGACGACGTTCGCGATCGTGTCGATCTTGCCGGTCTCGAGCTGACCCATGAGGCCGGCGAAATCGCTGTTAACCCATTCTACCGTATAGCCGAGATTGGCGGCAATCGTTTCGAGCACCTCGACGTCGAAGCCGACCAGCTTGTCCCCTTCCTTGTAACTGTTCGGGAACGACTGGCCCGTCGACCCCGCGCGGATGACCTTCCTGTCGCCGCCGCCGGCGCCGCCGGAAGAGCAGGCTGCCGCGAGCACGCCGAACAGCAGCACGACCGCCAGTGCGAAATGCCATTTTCTCATGCTGTCCAACCCCTTTGTTGCGTATTTGTTGAATTTTGTCGAATAATGGCCACATCCGAATCATAGTATTTCCGATTGGTTTGGTCAACATATGATTTCCGGAAATCGTTCCCTACGAAAAAGACCCTGCCGCGCCGACGCGGCAGAGCCCGTGCGACCACCTGTGTGCTGCGTACCCGTTGCGGATTCCCGGCATTCAGCTGTTGATCCGTTTCTTGTTCTCGTACGCCAGCGTTACGAGCGCCGTGTAAAACGGCTGGATGTTGAACTTCTTGCTGAACTCGAACTTGTAGCTTGCCGTCTGCAGATTGCTCGCCTTGTAGTAGGGCGACGTGATGTAGCGGATCGTCAGCTCGCTGTCATCAAACCCGGTGCCGGCGGTCTCCATCGATACATCGTAAATCGAGTCCAGATCGATCGAAGCGACGCGCGTCTTCTTGCCGGTGACACCCTGGTGGTCGAACAGGATGATCCGCCGGTCCGTCAGAATGAACGTATCGCGGATCAGCCGGAAGCCCGACTGGATGGTCTCGCCCGGCATCAGGTACGCGCCGTACTGCCGCTCAAGCTCCGCGGGCGATACCTCCGAATAATTCCCGAACAAACCGCTGAGAAGCGAGATGACGCCCCCACCCTTATCTTCTGTCCGAAACGCAGACGGCATGCAAACGGCCCGGAGTTACTCCGTATTTTATCATCCGCCCCGAAATCGGGCAATGGCGGGCGGCATACTCGGACTGCGCCGATGGGCCGATTGTGCGTCCGATTTAAGAAAATCTTCATGTTTTTGCCGGATGTTTCGCAAAAATTTCCTCCTATAATCGGGCTTGCAATCGGCCGATTGACATTCCACCGGATGAAATGGGGCTCGTACGATGACCGTTTCCCCTTCGTTCCTGCTGATGACGGTCCTGCGGAATCTGCGCGCCGGCCGACGGACGGCGGCCCTGATGATGCTCGGCTTCGTCGCCGGATGGCTGATTCCGGCCGCTCTGCTGTCCGCCGCGCGTTACCAACAGCATGTCCTGGAGGCCGGGATGATGACGGACGCCCGCCGCATCATTCGGCTCGAGGAACATCCCTCTCCGGAACCCGTCGACGCGCGGACCGGGGACCGGCCGTCCGCGGCAGAGCTGTACGATCTGCTGCCGGGCCTGGATCCGTCCGTCGAATCCGTAAGCCGCAGGTCGGTGTATACCGGCGTGCTCCACGACGGCGACGGCTGGCGCTATGCGCTGATCCAGTCCGTCGATCCCTCGTACATCGGGCTGTTCCGGGCGTACATCCGGCACGGCGGCGCTCTCGCCGGCGGCCGGACATGCATTGCCGGCATCCAGCCGGCCCTGGACTGGTGGGGCGGCTCCGCCGTCGGCAGGGAAATCCGGGTCGGCGCCGGGAGCTGCATCGCGGCGGGAGAGACGGAAGTCGACGACCGGCACTTGACCGTCGTGGAGGAAGACGGAACGTTCCGGGGATGGACGCAATTGTTCGTGAAGGTGAAGGAATCCGGCGACGTGGACGGGATCCTTGCGAAAATCCGGCTTGCGGCGGGCGAAGACTGGAGAGTCGAACGCATGGATGAGGCCCTGCGCCGCGAGCGGGCGCAGCTCCTGGAGGTCTATGCCTTCGTGATCGCGGTCGCGCTGATCGCGCTGCTCTGGTCGCTGCTGAACATCGGCAGCATCATGGCGCTGCTCATGCGCGAGCGAAGGAAGCGGCACGGGATCGCACTGGCGATCGGCGCCCGGCCGCGAACCCTCCGGGCGGAGGCGTTCCTCGAGCTGTTCGCCGTCTCGACGTTGTCGCTGATGGCGGTGTTCACCGTGCTGAAGGCGGCGCAGCCGGTCGTGACGCGGTATCTTTTTCCCGTTCGCCCCGATCCGGCCGTCATGCTGACCGTCTTCGCCCTCCATCTGCTCGTCTGCGCCGCGGCGGGCTTCGCGCTTACCCGGCGCTACCGGAAACCGGACGTCATCATCCGCCTGATGCGGGAGGCGGATTGACATGACCGGCTACATCCTGTCAAAATCGCTGCTCATGATCCGGCGACGCTGGAAGGTCCATCTTCCGCTCGCGCTGCAGATGGCCGCCGGCGTCGCGGTGATCCATGTCTGCGCCGCCCTGTGGGTGTCCGCAGCGGAGGAGTACCGCGTGATCCGGGAAGAAATCGGCGGGACGATCTGGAACATCGTCATCACCCCGGAGCAGCCGTCGAGCCGGCCGCCGCTCGATTATGAACAATATGCGATGTTGAAGGCGCGGTTCCCCGAAGCGTCGTTCCCGTTCTGCATCGTCCGCACCGTCCACTACACGACGGACGGCGCCGACGTTCGCACGGGCCGCCTCCTGTACGCCTCGGACGATTTTCTCGCGTCCGTCCTCAAGAAGGACAGGCCGGGGTTCGAGCGGGGGAACGCGGCGTACGCGGGAGACGACATCCGGGGACTCCTGGAAGGACGGTACCGGCTGATCTTCGGTCATGTGCCGCCGGAGCTCGGCGCCGGCGGCGAACGGGAGGGAGAAAGCGGCGGGCGTCTGTCCGTGCTTCCGATGGACGAGCTGGGAGCCGCCGGGGACCGCTTCACCCATCACGATCTGGCGGATTGGCCGCTGGACCGGACGGTGCTGCTGCCGCTCGCATTCTACGATCCGTCGCATGCGCCGCCGCAAACGCCGGAAAACGCCGCCGTGTTTTGGCTCTCCGTCCGGTTCGACCGCGGCATGGACGCGGATGAAGCGATCGGGACCTTCGCGCAGATTCTGGGTCTGCTGGCGGCATGGAACGAGGATTGGAGGTTCGCCGCGGACGCGGCCGGACAGCGCCTCCTCGGCGGCTATGAAGCGCTCCGGGACGGCGCGGCGGCGGCCGGCGGAGTCGCGGCGCTCGGCCTGGCCATCGTCCTGATCGGCCTTTCCGCCGTCGTGCAGCTCCTGTTCCTCCGGCGACGGAGGGCGTTCGCCGTCTGCTCCGCATGCGGGGCCCGCAAGGGCGTCCTGTTCGCGGAAATGCTGCTGGAGGCGGCGCTGCCTTCGTGCGCGGGCGGCGTCGCGGGAGCGGGTCTCGGTTCCTGGTGTCTGTCCGCCTGGGCGGATGCGGTCGGGGTTCGGACGTCTCCCGCCGTCGCGGCGGGGGCCGCCGTCCT
>Ga0207871_100237_pt1 | contig 28306 bp, 20 predicted proteins | sample Passage260A_FD_187371 | JGI IMG/M metagenome (GOLD analysis project Ga0207871, IMG submission 187371) | Cellulose adapted compost microbial communities from Newby Island Compost Facility, Milpitas, CA, USA - Passage2 60A (SPAdes) (version 2) ...
CCCGCCATGCCGCCGCACGCCATCCGCCAACCATCGTCCGCCGCCCGCCATCCGCCAGCCGTCCTCCGACAACCATCGTCCGCCGCCCGCATGCCGGCGCCGGCGTTCCGTATTGACCCGTCCCGATCCGTTCCGATACGCTGGAATCGTCCGGCACACCGTTCCTTGAGGGAGGGGATCGGATGATCCGCGTGATCTATGCGCATTGCGACATGGCCCATGACGGCCGCAATTTCGTCACCGACATGCCCGTGGGCACCCAATGGCTCCTGGTCTTCACGAAGACGCCGGCCCGGTTCTGGGTCGAGGGCGAACTCCGCGAATATCCACCCTGTTGCGCCGTCCTCTACCGTCCCGGGCAGAAGGTGTACTACCGGGCCGCCGGGGACCTGTTCGTGAACAACTGGATCCGCTTCGTCACGGACGAGCCCTTCGTGACGGAAACCCCGGTGCCGTGCGGCGTGCCTTTTCCCCTGGAAGATCCCGATTACTGCCACAAGCTGTTCGAACTCATCGTCGTCGAGCACAACTTCGACAGGGTCTGCAAGGAATCATCGATCCGATGCCTGCTGCAGACTCTCTTTAACAAGCTGCTGGAATCCTGCTTCCATGCCGATGTCACGCCGCAGCACCACAGCCTGCTCAGGCTGCGCGCCGCGATCCGCGGCAACCCGGGAGACCACTGGACGATCGCCCGCATGGCGGACCTGCTCAACGTCAGTCCGGGCTATCTGCAGAGCATCTACAAGAAGGCGTTCGGCATCTCCTGCATGGAGGATGTCATCCGGAACCGGATCCGGCTCGCGCAGGAATATCTGCTCTACGGCTCCATGAGCGTCGCCGAAGTCGCGTACCGCTGCGGTTACCGCAGCGTGGAGCATTTCAGCCGGCAGTTCAAGCAGCAGACCGGGCTTGCGCCGCGCGAATACCGGAAACGGGGTGAGATTCAAACGGAGCCCGCTTCCCGGGCCGAAATGCCCTGAGATGCGGTCACCCGTTGGCCGGCCCGCGCCGTCCGGAGGCCGCAAGCCGTCATTCCCCGGATGCCGCGTTCAAGACCGGCGCTTGAAATATTGATCCACAAGGAAACGCATCAGTTCGTCCGGCTGCTCCCGGACGAATTCGGCCCGGTCGCCGAACACCATCGCATACGGCGCTTCTTCCGCATACGGCTCCCATCGCGGAAGCGTTCCGCCCGCCGAATCCGGGCCGTTCGGATCCCCGCTCCGGATGAAGTTCGCCCAATAGTCGCACATCTGGCGCGCCAGATCGTAATGCTTGCCGGTGAACGGCCGCCAGCATTTCGCCAGCGTCTCGAAGAAGAACCAGAGATCGACCGAATGGAACGTCCCGGGATTGTCCCAGCCCGGAATCTCCGCGTCGAAGACGTAATAGTACAGCGGCGCGGCGGATCCGGATTCGGCGATCGCCCGCGACGCGACGCGGATCGCGTATTCGATCGTGCTCACCGAAGCGTGCTTCAGCGCCTGCTCCAGATCGCCTTCATCGGCCCGGCAGAGCTCGAGGAAGCGTTCCGCGTCCCCGCCGAACCGGTCGGCGGCCAGCTTTCGGAGTTCTTCCATGGAGCCGGCCTTCGGCGCGCTCTTGAACTCGTCGCTCGTGTTCCCCCACAGAATCGGCACGTTCCATCGCTCGTTCTTGAGGAACCGTTCGTACGGATGGCCGACGCAGAATGCGCCGTCGATGACGGTGCCCCAGAACCGTCTGTATTCGACCATCTTGTCCCGGATGTACACCGCGTCGAGCTTCCGGGCTTCCTCCAGCGAAGAGATGCCGAGATACTCGAAGAATTTGACGCCTTCCCGCTCGGCCTCCGCGAGCGTCTCGTTCATGCGCGGCCCGCGGTCGCCCGGATAGACCGGCGCGTAGACGCCGCTCATGATGATCGCCCGCCGGAACAGCCCTTCGCTCTGCGGCGAGGTGAGATGGGCGAGGACGCTCCCGCCGCCCGCGGATTGGCCGCCGATCGTGATGTTGTCCGGATCGCCGCCGAACGCCGCGATGTTGCGCTTCACCCATTTCAGGGCGAACTGTTGGTCGAGGTGTCCGAAATTCGCGGGGGCGTCCGGCGATTCCGCGGTGATCTCCGGATGGCAGAGGAAGCCGAACACGTTCAGCCGGTAGTTGATCGTGACGACGACGATGCCCCTGCGCGCGATCCGCTCGCCGTCGAACTCCATTTCGGAGGCGTGCCCGACCTGCAGCCCGCCGCCGAAGAACCAGACGAACACCGGCAGCTTCTCGTCCGGACTCTTCGCCGGCGTCCAGATGTTCAGATACAGGCAGTCCTCGCTCATCGCGATGTCCGGATCGACATGCCATTCCCGGGTGTAGATGTTGTTCGGGTCGAGCGGCTGCCGGACCTGCAGCGGGATCGGCGAGAATTCGTACGCCTTCAACACCCCGTCCCAGTTCTTCGCGGGCTGCGGCGCCCGCCACCGGTTTTCGCCCACGGGCGGCGCGGCAAACGGGATGCCCTTGAAACCGGTGATGCGGGGATCCGCGGCCGGAAGCCCCTGAACGAGACCGTTCTCCGTACGCGCCATTCGCAAACCGACCATTCGTCCATCCTCCCCTTTCCCGACGTTGGTTACGCCTTGATGACCCCGATCGGCATGCCCTTGACGAAATGCCGCTGCGGCAGCGGGAACACGCACATGATCGGGAGCATCGAGACTGGATCCACTTCTTCCGGCAATGTTTGGCAGCGTTTACAAATGATATTTTGCTTGTCAGTATACGACCCCGGACCGGGCCGCACAATGACGGATCCTCACCGTTTTTTGATCAATCCGCAGATCAGCCGCAGAATGCAAAAACGGACGCCTTTCCCGGCGTCCGGACTTCCGGCGGCGAACCTGCGACCGCCGGTTCTTTCGGTTTTTTCAATCATAGACTATAATTGGTTTCAAATCCGCGCTCAAGGGGTGGAATGCGTTGAGAACGTGCCTGTCCGCGATCGGCTTGCTTTGCTTCATGCTTTGCTTCGTCTTCGTCACGGCATGTTCCGGACCGGAAGCACCCGGGCCGGTGTTCGATACGGTGGACGAACTCCTGGAACGGGAGCTCGGGGATGCGCGCGTGCTGGACACGAAGACCTGGAACGGGAACACGTATCTGTTGTACGTGCGGCATCAGGGGACGCCCGCGGAAGAGGTCGCGATCGGCGCCGTCCGGCGGATCGACGGCGGATACGCGTGGATTTCATCGCCTTCCTTCCGCATCGACGTCGCGGCGCGCTTCGATTTCGATCCGCGCGACGGAAGCGAAGCCGTCAACGTGTACATCGGCAAAGCGCCGCGGGACGACGCCCGCCGGATCACCGTTCGCGGCTTTTCGGAGCCGCTGGACGTTCACGACGGATATTTCTGGGGATTCCATCTTCCCGAATCTGTCGATTGGGAAATCCGGTAGATCATGGCGGAGACGGGTCAGCCGCCCCGTCTGGACGCCAGATACGCCGGCCAATAGGACAGCGCGAGCGCGGCGAGGCCCAGCGCGAGCATGGGAAGCGGCGACCCGGCCGGAACGTCCGGCAAGGCGGAAGGTCCATACACGGACAGGACCGCCAGCAGGCCGACGTTCACCATGATGAATTTTTCTTTGAGCAGGATGTGCAGCGGAAGGCAAATCCCCGCGGCCAGGAGCAGTACGGACAGGGATACGGCGAGCTCCTCCGGACTCGACAGCCGGACGTCCGTTTGCCCGAACAGCACGGGGGCGGCTCCGGCGGCGTTGCAGGCGAACGCGGCCAGGAGGAACCAGATGAACGTCATCGCGTATTTCGCCAGAAGCTCCTTGTGCCCTGCGGGCGGCCGGTCTTCCGGTCCGCGATCCGGCTTGCGGACAAGCTTGCGGTGATTGTTCGCCAGCATGACGAAATACGCCGTCAGGGCGATCGCGGCCGCGTACGGTCCCGCACCGAGCAAGGTTTCAACCGGTCTGAAGAAGACGATGAGCGGCAGAGGCAGCACGATCCATATTCTCCAATCCTGGGTCCCCAACTCCCGCAAAATCAGACGCCAAACCTGTCGCATTCCGTTCCCCCCTCATCGGTCAACACGAACGCTCCGGCGCGTTCACCGTATCGCCGTTCACGTCGGCCCGGTCGTCCGGCGACGCGCGCCACGCCTCCAGCCGGCCGTCCGCCAGCACCTCCGCGATGCAGGACTCCGTTCCGCCCACATAGGTGCACATCATGTCGACTCCCGTCGCGACGCACCAGGCCCGGTCTCCGGGCCACCAGATGCTCGCGTGCTGCGGCGACAGCGGCGAGATGCGCTCCGCCGCGGCTTCGATGTCCCCCTGAAGCAGGTAATACCCGCGGTTCCACAGCCGGAAATGCGCCGCCCGTCCGCACAGCGCCGCCAGCCCGGGAATGCCCCACCCGTCCCACACCGCGAAATAGCACAATTCCGGCGTGCGCGTATGGCGCTTCAGCAGCCCGGCCAGCGCCTTGAGCATCCATTCCGGCATCCGCCCCGCTTCCGGCGGCACCAGTCCGCCGGGTCCCGCCTCGGCGTCGCCCGCGCGGGCGATGGCGTGCCACTGCATCCGGGCGTGCGGCCGGGTTCCGGCGAGCGCCGCCGCCTCGGCCCAGGTGATGTCCCGATCCTCGCCGGCCAGCCAGGCCGGGTGGAACAGGCGGACATAAGCTTCGTAACCGCGCGGAATGACGGAGGCCGCGTAATTCGCGCGATCCCCGCGACCCCACGGCTTCTCCAGTGCGGTCTCCAGCCACCGCGCCGCCTCCGCGTCGGGAGCGGGCACAAGGCGCACCCATTCCGTCATCCCGCGTCACCCGCCCGCCGGAACAGCCGGCAGACCGGCCGCCGGGACCGCGCGAACACGGCCGCTTCCGCCGCGAACGCATGAAGCGAGACTTCCTTCGCTCTTCGCTCCGTCTGTCCGTGCAAGTTCGCCGGCATGATGAAAAAAGCCGTCGGCGCAACGGCCGTCGCGTGCGGCGACACCTTCGGCCGCGCCCGCAGCAATCCGCCGGACGGCAGATACGAAAGCGGCAGAGCAAGCCTCATTTTCCGATCCGGGTTCCAGAACTGCCGCAATACGGGACGCCCAACCGTTGCCATGCCGTATCCTCCCCAAAAGCCAGCATGAACGGCATTTCCGGGTTCTTGCAATTTTTACTTTAACGGCAGGGCGGCGCGTTTTCAACCATTTCAAGCATGAAAAGGCCGGCGTCGAATCGAAAATCAATCCCGCCTCCACTTCACATCCCGGATCACCACCGTGATGACCGATTTCGGCGGCACCTCGACGGCGAAACCGTTGGACGCAAGTTCCAGCACGGACGGCTCCATGTTTTTCGACGCGGACGTTTCGCAGACCTCCGCCCGGCCGGCGGGATATGAAAAAGCGCTCATCGCGGGCCGGCGCCGGGTGCTGCCGGAGGCGATCCGGAGGGGCGTCAACATCGCCGGCCGCCGCTTTCGGAAGCCGTGATTCCCGAACGGTCGACCGTCTCGCAGAACACCTGCGAGCTCGAAGGAATCCGCGCGGGCCGGCGCGCATAGGGTATGCAGAAGCCAACCCGGAGGGATCTGAAGTGAATGTTCGCGAAGAAGAACCGGCCATCGGAAGGAAGGCGCGCGGCGCCTCCATCGGGCGGGAGGCGGGCCTGCCGCGCCCCGTCTCGACGGCCGTCCTCGTCTGGTGCGCCCTCGCCGTCGTGTCGAGCCTGTACGTCACGATTCCGCTAACGCCGGTGTTCGCCGACCGCTTCGGTGTGCCGCCGGAGGCGGCGGCATGGACGGGAAGCGCGTTCTCGCTCGCGTACGCGATCGGTCTGCCCGTCTGGGGCGCGCTTGCCGGCCGGTTCGGGCGGAAGCCCGTCATCGTCGCCGGCCTGCTCGCCCTCGCCGTCCTGTCTCCGCCGGTCGGCCTTGCGGACAGCCTGCCCGCATTGACTGCGCACCGGGCGCTTCAGGGATTTGCGGCTTCCGGCTTCGCACCCGCGGCGCTCGCCTACGCGGGAGAGATGTATCCGCCCGGACGGAGCGCCGCCGTCGTCGGCCTGATCACCGCCGGCTTCATGTCGGCCGGTGTCGCGGGCCAACTGTACGCCGGCGTCATCGAGCGGCACCTCGGTTGGCCTTACGTGTTCCATCTGCTCGGCGGCGTCTACCTGGTGTCGGCGCTGTGCATCGGCGGATGGCTACCGGCCGGCGGATCGGCACGGAAGGAGGCGCGGGTGCTGGAGACGTTCCGCCGATTTGTCCCGCTGCTCAAACAAAAAGGGCTCCGCGCATGCTACCTGATCGCGGGCACCCTGCTGCTCGCCTTCGTGGGAATGTACGCGGGACTGGAGGCGGTGCTGACCCGCCCGCCCACCGCGCTCGGAGCCGACGGCATGCTGCTCGTCCGGGCCGCCGGCCTGCCGGGCGTGCTGCTCTCGCCCCTCGCGGGCCGGCTGGCCGCCCGGTTCGGGCCGCGGCGCGTGCTGCGGGCGGGGCTTGCAGCGACGGCGACGGGCCTCGCGGCCATCGCGGTCGCCGTCGTCTTCCCCGCCGTTGCCGCGCCGGCCGCCGCCGCGATGAGCCTCGCCGCGGCGGCGGGCATCGCGATCGCGATTCCGCCGCTGATCGACGCGATCGGCCGGCTCGGCGGAGAAGCGCGGGCCGCCGCCGTCACGCTGTACACGTTCATCCTGTTCATCGGCGCGACGATCGGTCCGCTCGCGGCGCTGTGGACGCTCCGCGCGGCCGGGCATGGCTTCGCGGCCTTCGCCCTGCTGGCCGGCGTGATGACCGCCGCCTGGGCGCTCACCCGGCGCATTCCCGATGCGGCGTTCTGACCTGACGGTCCGGGCGGCGGCCCTGTCCCGGAGGAACCGCCGGAGCGGCGGCGCGCCCGGCCGCGCAAGTCCGTTCCTCACGGATGGAAGCGCCAACTGTCCAACTTAAACAGCATGCGGTCGTCCGGACTTCCCCGGAAGACGAAATAGACATCATGCACGCCTTCCGCACCCGTGACGTCCGCCGACACCTCGATCCAATCTTCCCATCCTGCCGTCGCGGGCACCTCCAGCGTGCCGACCAGCCTGCCGTCCGGACGTTCCAGCCTCACCTCGATCGTTCCGCCCCCGCTTCCGCTCGCGACCCGTGCCGAGAAAGCGGAAGCTCCGGCGCCGAAATCCGCGTTGGCGACCGCTATCCAATCCCCGTTGTGGATGTCGGTGACGACCAGATTCGGCGCGCCGCCGGCGGCATCCCCCGCGGGCTCCGTGCCGATTCCCGCGCTCCAGGCCAGCGTCTCCGCCTCCACGCGGGCGAACGGATCGAGATGCCGGACCGGTTCCACGCCCTTCCGGTCGGCGACGATTTCCCGAATCGTTCCGTCTTCGTCGATCACCACCCGGTTCAGATGGGTCGAGCGGTACCCCTTCGCGACGCCCATCGCCTGCGCCAATGTCTGGGCATGGTAGGCGATGTACCATTCGCCCCGGAACCGGAAGATGGCATGATGGTTGTTGCCTCCGACGCCGAAGAAATGGCCGGGATTCTTCAGGATCGTGCCCTTGTACTCCCAGGGCCCCATCGGATGGTCGCTGACCATGTAGGCGATTTCCCCGGGAGGCGGACTGCCCTCCGGACGGACGCCGCCGGCGAAGTTCGAGCAATAGGTGTAGTAATATTTCCCGCCGATCTTGTTGATGCCGGAGTCTTCGAACATGTAGGGCGCCGGGATGGTGACGGCCTCGCCGACCACGCTGATCATGTCGTCGCCGAGCCGGATGACGCGCGCGGTGTTCGGCATCGCTTCCTGACCTTCCGGCACTCCCCCGCCGAAATACAGATAGGCTGTGCCGTCGTCGTCGACGAGCACGGCGGGATCGAACAGCCAGACGACGCCCTGCACGCCGGGAGTCTGCCGGCTGACCAGCGGCTTCCCGAGCGGATCCGTCCACGGCCCGAGCGGACTGTCCGCGGTCAGAACGCCGATGCCGCTCGCATTGTTGGCGAAGTACAGGAAGAATTTGTCCCGGCCGTCCACCACCTTGTGCGCGATGGCGGGCGCCCACGACTGCGTCGCCCACTTCGCCGCGCCGTTCGGCCCGGCGACGTTGATGTAGCCGTGGTCCGTCCAGTTCACGAGATCGTCGGAGGAGATGACCGACAGCCGGTTGATGCTGCCGTAGCTGTTCTCCTTCACGTTCCCGTTCTCATCGTACTCCAGCACGTCTCCCGTCATGTACAGATAGACGCGGTCCCCGTACACCAGCGCGTAGGGGTCGGCGCCGAACTTGTGGGCGACGAGCGGATTGCCGTTCGGCGGCACTTTGCCGACCGCTTCCGCCGGCGGCGTGTGGTTGACACTCGCCGCGGCGCCGCTGACGTCGTACGATTCCTTCCGCCCGTCGGCACGGACCATTTCCAGACTGTTTACGCGGATTTCATCCTTCACCTTGAACGTCAGCTCCTTCTTCAACCGCAATTGGATGGTCAGCAGGGTCTTGCCGGCATCCCGGTTTGCGAATGATACGGGCGAACCGCCGGGGTTTTCGATCAGCACCTCGATCCCGTCATCCGTCGGCTGCCAGGCCGGCTCTCCGGCCGTCAGATTGGCACGGTTCGGCACGACCCGCACGACCTCGAGCCAATCCGGAATCCGGATCGCCGCGCGAATCCGGACGACATCCGCCCCCTTCGGAATCTCGTCCATCAGCAGGCGGACGTCAAACGCCGCATCCCCGACTCCGCCCGTCTCGATGACCGCTTCTTTCAGACGGGCCGCCGGCGCGGCGGGCGTCTTCGCGCCCGTCACATCATCGCTGAAGCGGAAGTAGTCGATGTCCACGTAGCCGCCCGGGGTCCGGGTGGCGAAGTTGAAAAGGGCGAACCGATAGCCCATGAAATGCGGAATCGTGTACCGCATGTTCAGTTCGCTGCCGAATTCGGTCCAGTCGGTGCCGTTCAGGCTGTAGTAAAATTTCGCCTTGTCCGCGACAAAATCGAAATCGATTTTCAACCCGACCTCATCCTGCTTCAGCTCGGTTCTCGCCTTCTCGACCCCCTTCTCGACCATGACGATGTAGCGCCGGCCTTCCTCCCGGGTGACGCCGATGAAGCCGTATTCCTGCTGGAACGCGGCCAGACCCGCATAGTCGCCGTCCAGCATGCCGGCGGTATCCATGGCGATCCATCCCGAGCTCCGGGGACCGTAGCCCCTTTGCGTCAGCGTATTTCTCGCCTGCAGCAAATCGTCGGCGAGCTGGCCCGTGCGGAGGCGGAGGAATCCCCTGCGCTCCGTCAGCGACCATTTCGTGTGGTCGGGCAGATGATTCCACTGCCAATGCAATCCGAGCCCTGATCCGTTCGGCCGGTCTTCCCCGTCCGGATCCGCGTTGAATTCGTCGCTCCGGGTCAACGGTTCCGCGGGACCGCCCGGGCCCGGCTTCTTGAATGCGGGCGGCACCTTCCCTTCCTCGTCTCCGTAGACGGGCCACCCGTCTTCCCACCGGACCGGCACCAGCACGGGCACGCGGCCCACGGCGTCGCGATCCTGGAACAGCATCGCGTACCATTTGCCGTCGGGCGTATCCACGAGGCCGCCCTGGGCAACGCCGCTTTGCTTGTATCCCATCGTGTCGCTGAGCGCCAGCCTTCCTTCGTACGGACCGTCGATCCGGTCGGAGCGGTACACGTACTGCCTGCGGATCTGTCCCTTTTCCCACCAGATGAAGGTCAGGTAATACTTGCCGTTGATCTTGTAGGCGTGCGCACCCTCCATGCCCGGTTTGCCGGATTTCAGAATGACCTTGTTCAGGCCGGTGGGATTGAGCCCCTTGTAATCCGGCGCCAGCTCCCGGATCGCGATGTCCCCGGCACCGTAGATGACGTAAGCTCTTCCGTCATCGTCGAACAGCAGGGCCGGATCGTGCATGTATCCGCCGAGCACCGTTCGTTCCCAGGGGCCCGCCGGATCTTCCGCGCTGAACAGATACGTCTTACCCGTATCCAGCGAAGCCGTCAGTACGTAAAATTTTCCTTCGTGATATTTCAGGCTGTTCGCCCAGGTGCCCTGCCCGTAGGCGTTTTGGCCGTTGCGGAGGTTGTAGGCGTCGTTGTCTTCGATGACGTCATACGGGTAGCCGACGATCTCCCAGTTCACCAGATCGGTCGACCGCATGATCGGTGATCCGGGCAGCATGTGCATGCTGGTGGTGACCATGTAGTAGGTGTCCCCGACGCGGATCACGTCCGGATCGGGAAAGTCGGCGTAAATGACCGGATTGGTCGCGGTTTCGTCCGGCCGTCCGTCGGCCGGCGTTCCGGCGTCCCGCAACAGGAGCAAAAAAAAGCCGGCCGTCGCCAGGAGCGCCACGGCAACCAACCCGAGCAGAAGCTTCCTTCGCACGGATCATCCCCCCATGACCGCTTCCAGTGTACCACGTTCCCAAGGAAAGTGAAACCAGTCGAATCCCTCCTGATCACCCGGCAAATACCTGTTTTTCGCCTTTTCGCCCGCTCGCCGAGCGTTCCTTCCGGCACGTCCGGACCGGCGGCCGGGGCCGGCTCAACCGGCGGACAGCGCGTCCCGGTATTCCTGCGGCGTCATGCCGGTCACTTTTTTGAAGAAGCGGGTAAAGGAATGCGCGGCCTCGTATCCGACGGATGCGGCCACGTCGCGGATTTTCAGATCCCCGTTTCCGAGCAGCTCCTTGGCCCTTCGGATCCGGCACTGGTCGATGTATTCGGACAGATTGATCCCGAGCTCCTGCTTGAACAGGCGCGACAGATAGGACGGATTGAAATAGTGCGCTTCCGCCAGCCGGACCAGGGATATGTCCTCGTGCAGATGCTCCTCGATGTACCGGCAGATCCGGTCGACCACCTGCGAGGCCCGGTTCCGCGCGTCGCGCTGCCGCAGGCGGAAGATCGCCTGCGCGATCTGCTTCAAATACCGGAATCCCTCCTTCATCGAAGCGTGATCGTCCAGGCGCAGCAGCTTGCGGTAATCGCCGACCTGGTCATGCAGACCGAACCGGTTGATGTGGGCGTACAGCAGAACCGCCACCGAATAATACGCCTGAATCGCCTGCTGGACGTTCGCTTCCGCGTGGAGCGCGGCGTTCGCGAACTCGTCCAGGTCGGCGAAGAACGCTTCCGCCCGTCCGGCCTCGAGATGGGCCGCCAGCTGTTCGGTCCTGCGGCCGAACATGAAGGCTTCCCTGCCGGGACAGCCGACCCCCGGACCGCCGCGGTCCCTGAGGATCATGAACGTCCCGTCGCCGATCATGAGCTGCTGCAGTTCCCGGAGCCGCTCGTATTGCCGGGTGACCGCCTCCCAATCGCAGAAATCGCCGCTGATCGTAAACCCGATTCGCAAATCCAGGGACGCCAGGCAGGCTTCCTGGATCAGCTCCAGCGTGCCTTCCAGGAACCGGATCAGGCGGCCGTCGGCAGTCTCCCGCTCGCGGCGGGGCTGGATGAACCAGATGACGTCGCCGTGCCGGTCCGTAACATCGACGATCCGCGTATGTTCCGACAGATAGGCGTCCCATATCGACCGCGCGGATGCGAGAATCTCGCTGCGTTCGGTGTACGTTTTCCCGGCGGGATACGACAGCCGCCCGAGGACGAGCACCACCGGATTCCCGGGATCGAGATCAATGTTCAGCTTGCGGAATTCCCGGCTCTGGACTTCCCGGTTCGCATAGTGCCGCTCGCTGTCCTGAAGCAGATACCGCAGATAGTCGCCCCTGGCCATCATCTCGTAGGCCAGCGCCTTCTCGCGCGACTGCTCCAGCAGGCGGCTTTCGATCCGGGCGCGCTGCATGTCCTGCACGATCTCGCGGACCACATCCTGCAGTTTTCCGTAGCCTTCCGTCTTGAGCAGATACCGGACATTCCGGAGCTGAAACGCCTGATACGCATAATCGAATTCGCTGTGCCCCGTCAGGAAGACGATGTGGCATCGCGGCCAGCAGTGCTGGATTTCCCGGGCCAGATCCAGCCCGTTCAGCCCGGGCATGGCGATATCGGCCAGCACGATGTCGATCCTCGTGCGCGCCATCCAGTCCAGCGCCTCCTGGCCGGAATAGGCCTTGCAGACATCCAGCCGGTCCGGCATGAAACGGCTGAACACCTCGTACAGTCCGTCCGTAATGATCTCCTCGTCATCGACGATCAACAGTCTGTACATGGCCGTTCTCCCCCCCGAGCATGATCCGGATCGCGACTTTCAGGCCGTTCAGCTCGCTTCTGGACGGAAACAGCCCGCTGCCTTCCCCGTACGTCAGCACGATTCGCCGGTGAATGTTCATCATGCCCGTCATTTCGCAGGAATCGTTGATGTTCGCGAGCCGTTCCTTCAGCGCTTCGATCTCCTCGTCACTGATGGCGTTGCCGTTGTCCTCCACGACGATCTCCGCATAATCGGCGGCCTGTTCGAAGGTGACGCGGAGAAATCCCTCGTCCGGCTTCTTCTCGAGGCTGTGCTCGTAGGCATTCTCGATGATCGGCTGCACGATCAGCCGCGGCACCCGGATGCGCTCCATCTCCCGCGGCAGCTCGTCGAATTGCACGCGGATGCGGCGCGAGAACCGCAGCTTCTGGATTTCGGTATACATCCGCGCGTGCCGGATCTCTTCCGACAAGCACACGTAATCCGCCCCGTTGCGCGTTATGAAACGGAAATATTCGCCGAGCATGTTCGTGAACAGTTCGATCTGCTCGGTATCCCCCGTCCTGGCCAGCGAATTCACGATGAAGAAGCTGTTGTACAGAAAATGGGGGTTGATCTGCGATTGCAATTGCTTCAGTTCCGCCCGCTGCATCATCAGCTTCTGCTTGTAATCCTGCTCGATGAGCGTCTGCAGCTTGACGAGCATCTGGTTGAAACGGATGTACAGGTAGCCGAACTCGTCATTCCGCCTGTGCGGAATCCGGACGTCCAGATCACCTCCCTCGACCTTCCGGAAACCCTGCACGAGCAGAAGCAGCGGCCGGTGGACGAACCGGTAGGTGGACAGGGAATAGGCGATGACCGCGATGAGCGAGGCGACCGCGAACAGCACGGCCCACATCGTGAACTTGCTCAAGGGCCGTCTGACCGTCTCCTCGGGCAGAAATGCGACGACGGATAGCCCGAGCGGGTCGGATCGGACTTTGTCCACATGATACTTCCGGCCGTCCATCTCCAGGAGCAGGGAATTGCCGGCTTCCCCCTTCACGGCGGACAGGTAATGCCGCATGATGCGTTCCGACCGCTCGTCGCTGGCCAGCATGAACGCCGCCCCGTCATCCACCAGAAAAGAACCGCTTCCGGGATAGACGTTGAGCTGGCGAAGCGATTCCCCGAGCCTCGCGGCATCCAGTTCGATCTGGATGAGCGCGCCGGGCTCCCGACCCGCCCTGGCGTCCGGCAGGTACGCGCCGAGATGCAGCGTGCCGCCGCTCTTGATCAGGCGGCTTTCGCCGGCGTGCATCGCGGAACGCATGGCCTCGTACCGTTCCCGGTCGAAGGCGGAGACGCCGTTTTCGGCCGATATCGTCCGCTCGATGGAACGGACATGCACATAGATATCCTTGATGTACGCGCTGCTTCCCCGGATGGAAGTCAGCCGTTGAAGCAGGTATTGGATGCTTTCCCTGCGCTCCACGTTGTCCATCTTTTCCCAGACGACGGCAATCTTGTGGAGCCGGCTCTCTTGCAGCAGATCAAATTGCTGGATTTCCAGCCATTCGATCTCGCGGTGCAGATCCTGCAGGTACGACGACAACTGCGCCAGCGTGTTTCGGGAGATCTCCTCGCCGGCGTTCCTGTAGCTCCAGTTGTACAGATAAATGCCGAGCAGGATGATGGGCAGGACCACGACGAGGTGCATGATCACCAATCTGGCCAAAATGGTGTTGCGCAGCGAATGGACCGGAATTCTGAACAAGTTCCCTCCTCCGATGCCGCGTCTTCCCCGGCAGCCGGGGCAACGCCTTGCCTGACAGCCCGCGGCCTTCCGGCGTTCAGCGCATTCTTTCCGCGTGCCACCGGTTCACTTCCTCGGTGATTTCCCGTCCGCCCAGGCGGTACCATTCCTCCACGAAGCGGTCGAATTCGTCAATCGGGCTGCCGAGGATGATGTTGATGAAGGTGTCGTTCTTCAAATTTTCCAATATGGTCTGCCGCTCGATCATCGTCTCCGTCGGAGCGCCGTAGAACCGTTCGTACAGCAGTTGGCCGTTCTTCTCGTATTGATCCAGGATCGCGAACGCTCCGCCCGGGCCGTACGTTTTCTCCCATCCCCAGCCCGTCTCCTCGTTCCGCTCATGATAGGCCTCGATCTTCCGGTGGATCGACCGGGCTTCGTCCCTGAGCCCCGTCATGTCGCCCGTGCGGCGCGCTTCTTCGAGCTGCAGATACGCTTCCAGGTTTTTGCGCGCCGGGAACGGCGTGACCGGAGACAGCTGCCAGGCGGGATAAGGCGTGCTGTAGTAGGTTTCATATTCGGCGGTCTCTCCCCAGTTCTTCTCCAGGTGCAGATTGAACAGCTTGACGATCGCCTCGGGATGTTCGTACCCTGCCCGGACGGCCAGAAATTGATAGGTCGGGAAGCGGAGCGGCACCTTCGCCTGCGTGCCCGCGACCGCGGGAATCGGGAAGGCTTGCCAGTCCGCTTCCGGATCGTGCTCGCGGCTCGCCTGCACTTCAAACGAAGCCCATTGCTGGCCGTACGTCATGCCGATCTTCCCCTCGGCGATCAGTTCATTCGCCTTGTTGCCGTCCTTGAAGACGAATTCGGGGTCGATCTGGCCCTGCCGGTACATGTCCTGCAGCACCCGCAGGGCCGTCTTCACCTCCGGCCGGACCGCGCCGTACACCAGCCTGCCCGATTCGTCCTCGATCCACAGGTTGGGGTAGGCGTGGAAACCGGCCATGAACCCCGTGAGCCCTTTGACCGGATCCCACAAATACTGGGTGAGCGCCAGTCCGAACGTGTCATGCCGGCCGTTTCCGTCCGGATCGTTTTCTGTAAACGCTTTCGAAATCGCCAACAGCTCTTCCATCGTCCGCGGAGGCTCCAGTCCGAGCCGATCCAGCCAGTCCGTGCGGATCCAGAGAAATTCGGCGCCTTCAATGGACGACAGCGTCTCCGGAATCCCCATCAGCCTCCCGCCGATCGTCGCCGCTTCGAAGGGCCCCGGCCCTTCCTGGGCGAGGATCCGCTTGGTGAACGGCGTGGCGTATTGCTCGTAGGCTTCGGTCAGATCCTGGATCAGACCGGCCTCGGCGAGCTGTCGGAGCTGCTGGGCGTTGACCTTCACGACGTCAGGAATGTCTCCCGACGCGAGCGCGGCCCCCAACTTCTGGCGGTAGAGATTGCCCTTGGCCGTCCACTCGTAACGGATCCGGATGCCCAGCACCTGTTCGTACAGCCGCGTCCACCGGTTGTCCTCCAGCGTCTCGCCGGGAAGATGGTTCAGCAATCCGTACAGGTTGTCCCCGGTTTCCCGCACGAACGTCAGTTCCACCGGCGGATCGTACGCGCTCAACCCGGGATGCGCATACGCCGATTCCTGAGCCCGGGAAGGCGGAGGCATGTCCGCGGCAACCCCTCCGCCCCGGCACGCCGCGAGGAGCAGGACGACGCATGATGCGGCCAGCGCGAGTCCGGCCTTGCGCGCGAACGGCATCCGCAATTCGGTGACCCCATTTCATCGCGAAGATTCGTTCTCTTTTTTTGTGTATCTTTTATTATCCCGGCATCGCTGCGGCCGATCAATCTCCATGTATTGATTTTCTTGCCCGGTTTTTACGACTTGCCGCCGGCGGCGGCCGCATCGGACCGGCATGCTTCCTTCTTTCGGCGGAAACAACCGAAATCCGCGCGGCCGGTTTCCCGGGGCCGTCCCATTCAAAGGGCATCTCGCTTCGAAATGAAAAAAGGCCCTGCCCGCGCAGGACGCTGCAAATGCAAACGTTGCATGCAAGACGTTGCACGGGCAAGACCCTTGCGGGACCTGCTGCCGTCCATCCGATCGGTTCCGATCCCCGTTCAACCCTCATCCGTACGGGCACAATTGTCAATCATTTTCCGCAGGTCCGCATCCGCGGCATCCCGGCGGCGCCTGTGCCGGTCAGCCCCGGGAGTAGCGGAAATAATCGAAGTCGACATATCCGCCGGTTTCCCGGGTCGCGTAATGGAACAATCCGATCCGGCAGCCCATGAAGTGATCCAGGGTATACTTCAGCTGCAGCGGACGCCCGATCGCGCGCCACCCGGCGCCGTCGTCCGAATAATAGAAGCGGGCGATATCCGCTTCGTCCCGGAAATCGAAATCGATCTTCAGATGGATTCTGTCGCCGTCATACCGGATCTTCTCGACGATCTCGTCTCCGCCGTCCCCGCCCCTGACGCACATCGCGACGTAACGGACGCCGTCCTCCTCCGCGTGAATGCCGACGGTGCCGTAGAAATGCTGCAGGGCGGCCAGCCCCGCGCGGGCGCCCGGCTTCATGTGCGTGCATTCCATCACCGTCCTGCCGCTGCACGCCGGACCTTCCGTCCGCTGCGTCAGCGTATTGCGGGCCGACTCGAAGCTGCTTGCGAGATGCCCCGCGGTCAACCGCAGATGGCCCGGCCGCTCCGTCACGGACCACAGGCGGTTGTCCGGATTGTGATTCCACTGCCAGTTCAGCGCCAGCCGGTTCTCGGCGTAATCGAATTCGTCGCTGATGACGAGCGGCCTGGCCGGCGCTTCCGGAAGCTTCGCCTCGAACGACCGCGGCGCCCTGCCGCCTTCGCCGAACACGGGCCATCCGTCCTCCCATCGGACCGGCACGACGCAGGGCACCCGGCCGACGGCGCCGTGGTCCTGGAACAGCACGGCAAACCATTCACCCTCCGGCGTATCGACGATGCCGCCCTGCGCGACGCCCCGGTTGCGGTAGCCCATGTCATCGTCGAGCACCACCCGCCTTTCGAACGGTCCGAGCAGGTTGCGCGAGCGGTAGCAGACCTGTCTGCGCCGCTTGTGGCCGACCTTCGGCCATTCGATGAAGAACAGGTAATACCAGCCGTTCAGCCTGTAGGCATGACACCCTTCGATTCTGAGTCCGATGCCTTCCCGTTCCCCGATGAGCAGAAGCCCGTTGATGCCGCCCGGCTTGACGGCCGTCAGGTCTTCCGTCAGTTCCGTGATCCGGATGTCGCCGTTGCCGTGGATGACATAGACGCGTCCCTCGTCAAACAGCAGGCTCGGATCATGCCAGACCCCCTCGAAGACGGTGCGCTCCCACTTCCCGTTCTCGATGTCGTCCGTGCGGTAAAGGTAGAACCGGTTCATGTCCAGGCTCGAGAAGCACACATAGAACGTCCCGTCGTGATGCCGCAGATTGGCGGCCCATGAACCTTTGCCGTAGATCCCCCTGCCGTCCGACAGATTGTGAGCGTCGTTGTCCTCCAGCGTGTCGAACACGTAGTTCACGATTTCCCAATCCTTCAGGTTCACGGACTTCATGATCGGGCATCCCGGCATCGTGTGCATGCTCGTGCTGACCATGTAGTACACGGACCCGACCCGGATGACGCTCGGATCGGGCACGTCGGCCCAGATGACGGGATTGGTGATGATCGTTCCCATGGCCGTCCCTCCTCAAAATTCCGTTGCGGCTCGATTCGCTGCGGCTCCATTCGCTGCGGCCTGATCCGTCGCGACGTGTTCGACGACGGCCCGGAACGCCGGCTTCGCATGCAGTAGCCGGTCGAACAGCAGCGGGGCGTCCGTCCGGTTCCGGACGGGAAAATGGTTCAGCCACGAATGGTCGTCCGCGATGCCCCGGAATACGACGCCGCCGATGATCTCCCGGTTCTCCCTGAACGCTTCGAACAGTTCGCGGTACCGGTCGGCCTGCTTCCGGAGAACGTTCTCCGGAATGTCGCTGCCGAAGTCGCTGCGGTCCTGCCAGGCATAGAGGCTCTCCTTGTACCGCTCGACGACGGTGCGGACGTGCTTCTCCAGGCGTTCCAGCAGCAACCGCTTGTTCGCCTCGCGCTTCTCCGGGGCGGTCTCGTCGACCATCGGCTTGCCTTCGGGATCCAGGAAGAACCAGTCCCCCACCTGATTATGCCAGACGAGCGTATGAAAGCGAAGCTCCATGCCGTTCGCCTTGGCGAATTCGACGATCCGGTCCGCGTTCTCCCAGGTGAACACTCCCTCGGCCGGCTGGATCGAAGCCGGCTTCATGGCGTTCTCCGCCACGATCATGTTCACATGCTTCTTGAGCAGTTCCGCCCGAAGCCCCGAAGTGTGGGCGGGTTCGATGGCCGCGCCGATCGGGAAATCATCGGCGTACGCCCCGGCCAACGACGGGATGTCCGTCTCCACGGAAGGTGCCGGCGCCGGCGATGCCGAACCGTCTTCGGCTTCCGGGGCGGCCGGCTCGCCGGCGCTTGCCGCCGGTTCGGCGGCGGCGGATCTTCCGGCGCGCCTCCGGCACCGGCGGTCTCCGGTCCGTCAGGCCCTCCGGCGGGCGCTTCGGCCTCCGTCCCGTCTTTCCCGCCGGCCGCCCGGTTCCCGTCCCCGCCGGACGCCGTCATCCAGACGGCGACGGCCGCCAGGACGGCCAGCGCGGCCAGCAGAACGGCGTTTCGCTTCGGCTTGTATCCCGTCATCGCCGGATTACTCCTCCCCCAATTTCAGCGCTTGCGCGATCCGGATCCGCGCCAGACGGACCGCGAGAACGGACAGGCCGGCCGCCAGCGTGGACCCGACGATGGCGCAGAGCTGCACATAATCGCTCCTTTGCCGGATCACTTCGAACGGCGGCACCTGTTCGCGGGCGGCAAAGGACATTTCAAACAGCGGAACGAACAGATCGCTCGTCAGATTGCCGATCAGGACGCCGATGAGGACCGCCGCCAGCGACGTCAGCACCTGTTCACTGGCGAGCATGACGATCATCTCCCGGAACGAGAGCCCCATGGCCCGCAGCACCCCGTATTGCACCGTCCTTCCGGACAGCGTCAGCGTCCAGAAGATCAGGAAGCCGAAGAAGAGGATCAGCATGGAGATGACGAAGCCCAGCGTCATGACGCCGTTGACCGCCAGCCGGAACGGATCGTTCCGGGAGCGGATCAGCTCCTGCTGCGCGTCGCGGAGGCTGACCAGCCTGACCCCGCTTTCGGCCAGCTGATCGTAAATCCGTCCGCTGGATACGCCGTCCTCCAGCTTCAGCCATACTTCGTACGGTTCGAGCGCCAGCCGCTTCTGGATGGTGCCGAGATGGCCCACGATCAGATGCGGTTTCGCGGAGCGCTCGTCTCCGGCGCCTTCGCCCCGCGGCAGCGGATTCCAGGACGGCCAGTAATCGATGATGCCGTAGACCGTGAATTCGGCCTGGCTGAGCCCTTCCCATTGGATGCGGATCGGATCGCCCGGTTTGACGCCGGCCTCTTCGGCGATCGACCGCGAGATCAGGACCGCCCGCGGATTGGGCGCAATCAGGTTCAGATAGCTGTTGAACGGGTGGTCGAGCAGCCCTTTCTTCATCCACGCCGTCAGGCCGAATTCCTTCGTGTCGATGCCGAGCAGCGTGGTCTTTCCGGCCGCGCCGTCGCGGGTGACGAACACGGCTTCTTCTTTCCGGAACACCTTCGCGGCGGACGCGACGCCTTCGAGCTGACGGAACGGCTCGAAGGGAGGCTCGGCGTACTGGACCCGCACCGGACCGGCCGCGCCTCCCGCGTCCCCACCCTGCTGCGGCGCCATTCCGGCCGGACGGACCGGCGCAAGGCTCTCCCAGCGCGACATGAGGACCATGTCGGCTCCGATGTCATACCGGATCCGGCTCTCCAAGTTGTCGTTGATCGTCCGGGCCGCATTGGCGCTGAACAGGCCGGTCGCCACGCTCATGATCAAAAACAGGTTGATGGTCAGATACTGTCCGGACGAGCGGCTGACCTGGATGAGCGAACCGTAGAGCGCCGGCGACCACCATCTCCGCCCCGCCAGATGGACGAGGCGGACGACCCACGGGTGGATGCGCAACGCGAACAGTCCGGCGCCGAGCGCGAACAGCGCCGGCGTCAGAAACAGGAGCGGGTCGATCCCCAGATCGTCCGCGTCCAGCGCCAGCCGCTTCAGATCCTCCTGCCGCCGATGGAAGCCGTACAGCAGATAAATGGCCGCGCCGACCAGCACGAAATCCAGGCCGGCTTTGTGCCAGACGGGCTTCCTCGTGAGCCGGGCCGCCTCCCGCTTCCGGTCCACGATGTCGGTGCCCGACGCCGGTACGGCCGGAAGGAGCATCAGCAGCACGGCGCCTCCGGCGGCCGCGGCCGCGATCCGGTACGCGCCGCCGTCCAGCGCGACGTCCAGCGCCGACCGCCGCACGAAGGACAGAAACTCGTTCGACGCGCCGAGCAGCTTCGTGAACAGGACGCCGAGCGGCGGCCCGACGGCCAGCGCGCCGAGCCCGAGCAGCAAGCCTTCGAAGGCGAAGAGGCCCAGAATCTGCAGCCGGCCGGCCCCGCGGCTGCGGAGCACGGCGATTTCCGTCTTCTGCCGTTCGATGAGCAGACCGGAGACCATGTACAGGTAGAACGCGAGCATGATCATGACGGGCGCATAGAGCGACAGCACCAGGATGCCCAGCTTCGTCTGCCTGCCGGTGAAAGACGCGATCGTCCCGGACGCCGGGATGTTGACCTCGGCCACGCCGAACCTTCCCTTGAAGTAGCGCCGGATGTCCCGGTCGGCTTCCAGAAAAGCGTCGATCCCGTCGACGGAGAGCTGTCCCGCATCCAGCGCATACCGCCACTCCAGCGCGGTGACGTCCAGCTTGCCGCCCTGCGTGAACTCGCGCTCGAACTGCTCGAACGGAATCAGAAATCCGTCGGAGATCTCGTCGGCGAAATACGGCAGGTAGGGGTCGGCTTCCGGATCCGTCTCCACGATGCCGACCGGCATGACGCGGAAGCGGATGCCCTCGTCCCGCATCGACTGCGCGATCAGCTCTTCTCCGAGATCGCGCTTCACCGCCAGCAGAAATTTCTGCGTCACGAGCGCCTCGAAGACGCCGTCCGTGCGGTCGGCCGGCATGCGGCCGTCGATCAGGCGCACGCGCTTCTCCATGCCGGACAGCGCCTTGAAGGGGCCGGCCGTGTTCTGCGACCGGATCTCCTGTTCCGAAGCGTCGGCTCCGTATACCTTCAGCCGCTCCGTGAACCGCTGCTGGTAGAACGACAGCGCGCGGAGCCCCGTCCGTTCCGGAATTGACCGGACGAAGCGGTCGGCCCGGGCGATCCGTTCCGGCAGATCTTCGTCCTTTCCGGAACGGGCGACGGTCGTGCTGATGCGGATGAACCCGGGATAGACGGCTTCCACGTGCGCGAGAAGCTGAAGCTCTTTCTGCAGGGTCCGCTGCAGGATCGCCCCGGCGTACATCGGCATGGAGCTGAACAGCGCCACGCATGCCGTTAGACCGAACAGCAGATTCAGTTCCAGCCACCGGTTTCGGGCCATCTTGCGGAAAATGAACATGAGCAGGGCCATAGGCACATCCGTCCCGGGTCAATGGTTCAATACGACCTTCTGGCCTTCTTCGATCCCCTTGACGATCTCGACTTCGGTCGGGGTCATGAGGCCGATCTCCACGTCCGCTTCCCTGATCCGTTCGCCGTCCAGAATCTGCACATATTGGCGGCCCATGTAGGAGCGGATCGCCGAGCGCGGCAGGACGATGACGTTCTCCCGCCGCTGGAGCGGAATGGTCAGATCGGCGCTGTGGCCGATTTGCACGCCGTCCGGCGGATGATCAAGGCCGATGATGATCGTCACCCCGTTGCGCTCCGCCTCCGCGGGGTCGGAGCCCGGCGGAGCGCTGGACGGGGTCTGCAACACGTTGCCCGTGTATTCCTCGCCCCTGTATTTCACCAGGGCGGGCATCCCGACTTGCAGCCCCTGCAATTCCCTTGATTCCGCCGCGACATAGGTCAGCTGCACGCGGGTCGGGTCCGCGACGGTGACGATCGGCTGGTAGGCGCTCACCGGATCGCCCTCTTTCAGCGACGCGGCGAAGATGACCGTGCCCGCGAACGGCGCGTGGAGCCGCACCTTGCCGAGCCGCGTCTCCATCGAACGGAGCACCTTCTGCTCCCGTTCCAGATCGAGCTCCCGCAGACGAAGCTCGACGCCTTCGGCGCCGGAAGCGAGCGCTTCCTTGTAGAGCAGCCGGGCGCGCTCCACGTTCAGCCGCTGCAGCTCGGTCTGGAGTTCGAGATCCCCCGCTTCCAGCTCCGCCACCAGCTCGCCGGCCTCGACGCGGTCACCGGGCACGACGTGGATGGCCTTGAGCCGCCCGCCCGACTCGCTGAACGAGAGCGTCTCCACCCGGGAGGATACGAAATGCGCCGTCCCCCTCAGGTAGGTCTCGATCGTCCGCCGGGACGCCACCGTGTACTCGACCGGCTCGTCGGCGGGCTCGACGAGCGGCGGCTCGAGGATGTCTTCCTCGACGGGAAGCAGGGAACAGCCGGAAAGGAAAAACATCGCGGCCAGGACGGCCAGCGCCCCGGCCAGGCTTGCTGCGCGCAACATCCGGTCCCTCTCCCCCGTTACCCGACCAGTCCGGTCCGCTCGATGCTTTCCACGAAATAGCGCTGTACGAACAGATAGATGATGATCAGCGGCAGGATGGCCAGCAGAATGCCCGTGTCCTGGACCATGCTCTGGTAGAACGGGTCCTTGTTGGTCGCGACGCCTCCCTCGAGGAAGATCGCCAGATTGTACGGCAGCGAAGCCAGCTGCGTCGACATGACCTTGCTCGACGTCAGATAGGTGGTCGTGAAGAAGCTGTCATTCCACTGCCACACGAACGCGAACAGCATGACGGTGACGATGGCCGGCACCGCGTTCGGCAGCATGATGCGCGCGAAGGTCGCGTTGATGCCGGCGCCGTCGATATAGGCCGCCTCCTCGATCTCCTTCGGAATCCCCCGGAAAAATTGCCGGAAGATGAAAATGTACAGCCCCGCCTTGAGCGAATTCGCCGTGACGGAAGTCAGGATGAACGGCCAGTACGTATTGAGCAGGTTGACGGTTTTCCCGGTCAGCAGCGGGATGAGCCCCAACAGGCTGAAATCCTTCAGGTTCATGTAGATCGGAATCAGAATCGTCGTGGGCGGGACGAGAATGGTCATCACGACTCCCGCGAAGAGCAGGCCGCTTCCCCTGAATTTCAGCCGGGCGAACGCGTATCCCGCTATCGCGCTGGATGCGGTGGTCAGCAGCGTGGTCGTTCCGGCAAGCGCAAACGTGTTCGCGAGCGTCTCCCAATAGTCCATGATCGCGATCGCCTGCCGGAAGTTGTCCAGCGTGAAATGCTCGGGTATCCAGATGACGATCGGCGAATAGAGATCCGATTTGTCCTTGATCGCCGTCGAGATCTTGCGCAGGATCGGATACAGGATGACATACGACAGCCCCGTGATCAGCACGAACCGGACGAGCGACCACAGCCATTTTTTCCAGATGTCCAGCGACAACCAGCGAGCGATCGTTGACATGCGCGCCCTCCTCTACTCCTGATAGAAAACCCGCCTCGATACGAAATACGTCGTGACCAGCAGGATCAGCATGATGATCGCGAAATAGATCCAGGCCATCGCCGAGCTGAGACCGAAGTTGAAATTGTTGAACCCCGTCGTGATGATCAGATCCGTCATGGCGTTCCGCGAGAACGAGTCGATGATCGTATAGATGACGTTGACGAGGATGAGCGGACTGACCATCGGGAACGTGATCTTCCAGAACGCCTCGTAGCCGGTTGCGCCCTCGATTTTGGCCGCTTCATAGAGCTGGGGCGAGATGGTCTGGATGCCGGCGAGGAAGATGAGGATCTGCACGCCCGACTCGCTGATGATCTGGTAAATGCGGTCGACGGCGCCGGTCAGATACTCGACGATCGTCTCGCTTACGCCGACCTCCAGCATCATCCGTTCGAGCTCGAAGGAGCGCAGCATGTGGATCGGTCCGCCGGACGACGCGTTCTGGTTCATGACGGCCTGCACGAGGCTGGAAGACTCCAGATTCGCGATGATGCCGGACGCGAGTATGACCGGCAGGAAGAAGATCGCCCGGGCCAGCGCCCGCCCGACAAATTTCTGGTTGAGCAGGACGGCCAGGAACAGGCTGAAGATGATGATGAGCGGCACGTTCACGACCATGTTCGTGACCGATTCCGCGAGCGTCCGGTTGAAATTCGGATTGACCAGCAGCGCTTCCCTGTAGTTCGCCAGGCCGACGAACTGGATGGACATCCCTTCCGCGGACGCGTCAATGCGGCTCAGGCTGTAGCGAAAGGACAGAACGATCGGCACGGCGAAGAAAAAGACGAACCCCAGGAGCCACGGAAAAACGTACAGGCTTCCCCACAGCGCCTTCTGCTGCGCATAGGTCAACGGCTTGCCGCCGAATCGCATCATCCGCTTCATGACCGCTCACCATCCGTCACCAGCACATAGTCCTCCGCTCCGACGGTCCGTCCCGCCGCCGACACCGGGAAGCGGTTGTAATTCACGATCACCGACAGGCCACTTTCATAGACCGTCCGGTACACGCCTTCGTCCAGCTTCTCATGGGCGGCGATCCGGTCATGGCGGACGGCCTTCAGCGCTTCGTTCACTTCCCGGTACATGTCCGCCGCCCGTTCCAGCCACAGCTCGTAATGGACGGCATACAGATCGTGGTGGTCCGTATCCTTCACCTTGTAGTTCGGCTCATGGATCCAGGTGAAGGAGACGCCGGCCCCGAATTCGAGGCAACGCAGCACATATTGCCGGGCGTTCGCATCATTCGAGAGATTGAACGGCGACCCCGCATAGTCGATGTAGCCGCGGACGACCATCTGGTAGAACGGGATCGTCTCGTCCTCGATCTTGAATCCGCTGCTTCCGAGCGGCGCGTTCGTAATGTCCGTCACGTAGGGAAGCGCGTACGCGTTGCCGCCGTCGGCCATGATGCGAAGGTTCTCTCCGTGGATGCGCCGCAGCGCCTCGACGGATATGCTTTCCGACTCGGCGCGGTCGATCGTCCGGCCCTTCCGGAAATCGCTGTTCAGCCGGTCGGCGAGATCCCGGAGCGAGACGCCGTCCGCCCCGAAGGCGGACAAGCCGTCGAGCATGCCCTCGACGTAGCCGCCGACGAGCCTCGGGGATACGACATAGGACGGTGAACGGCCGATATCGCGTCTGCCCAGCACCGGATCCAGCGGGTAGATCGCGGCGGGCAGGCCCCTCAGCGTGCGGGCCGCTTCCTTGGATTCCCTGAATCCCTTGCCGGAATGGGCCATCAGCAGCGCGACGTCCGGGTGGAACGCGACGCCCTCCTCCCGCGCGAACGACACGAAATCCCGAAGTCCCCGGCTCCCGCCGACCGCCCGGTCGACCGCCACGCGCTCCGGAACGCCGTGGCTCAGGCCGCCGTTGAACCAGCCGGAGAACTTCAGCTTGATATGGCCGACGCCGCGCTCCTTCAACTGCCGGATGATGGCCTTCGCCTGTTCGAACGTCGTCAGCGGTTCGAGCGCCCGGTACGGAATGCCCAGGACGTGCTTCTTTTTGTCGATGCTGCCGATGAGCTGCAGATAGAACGGCATGTCCGCCCGTCCGTCCGTCCGGCGGTCCGGCAGGCCGCCCGTGCGCTCGAGATGGTGCCGGTAATACCGGGCCATGCCCGCATACGTGGCCTCCGGGCCGCTCAGGAACGCATAGCGGATGGCGAAGTCCGTCCGCACCGGACGTTCCTGGAACTTCGGCAGCGTGCGCTGCTGATCGTCCGCCTGCAGCGTGACGTCATCCTTGTTGATGACCAGGAAACTCGCGTACACGTAGTTGTAGCTGTTCAGGCGGCCGGCGACATCCGCGTTGACGGACGCGACGGCGGCGCCTTGTTCGATGATCGCGAAAAGCGCGCGGCCCCCTTCCCGGATGATGCCGAACACCGGCAGCCTGACCGGTTCTTCCCGGACCGCGTCTTCGACCCGCTCCGTCGACAGGTCGGTGCCGTACACCGATTGCCGGTACGCCGGCACCATCGTCTTCCCGTTGTTGAAATGAATGAGCGCGCCGGAACCGTCGGGAACGAAGATCGAGCCCCGTTCGTCCGATCCGCCCGCCCCGAAGAAGCTCAGGACGGAAATCTGGTTCACCGGGAATTCCTCCGGATACCGGAGATCGGCGATCGGAACGCGGACGACTAGATTGTCCCCGTCCAGGGTGTATTCCATCGCCGCATGGAAAATCCGCGCCTCGGGCTTTTCCTGCGTGAACCCGAGCTCCGCCATGTCCTTCTCGAGATCTTCTTCCGTATAGCCGGCGTCCTCGAACGCCTGGAACGTGCGGGCCAGCTGCAAACCGCTCAGCGCGCTGTCGTTCCGCACATAGACCGGCCTGTCGGGGTCCTTCTTGTAGGCGATCGTCAGCGCGCGCTGTCCCGTCCGGTCCAGCTTGCCCTTGAGCTCGTTGAAGCGCTCCTCGCTCAGCATGAGCGGCAGATCGGCGGCCGTCCGTTCGGCGGTGCCGAATTGCCAGGTCACCCGGACGCCGTCCGGAATCGGCTCGAACGCGATCTGCTTGTGAACGACGCTGTCCGTGTAGGTATTGACCGACTGAAGCTGGCCGAACCGGTTGTAAAAATCCAGTTTCAGCTGCGCCGACAACAAATCTTTGTTCACCCCGGAAGCGACCGGATCCTGATCGCGGTCGGGCGGATTGCTGTGCCAGATGTCCCCGCTCCGCTTGTCGCGCACGGCGACGGCGCCGGTCTGGTCGTCCACGAACAATTGCAGATATTCGTTCTCGGCGACGCCCTTCATGCCGGGCAGGCTCGCGTCCGTGAACGAAGCGGCAAGCGGCGTCCCCGGCGCGAACGCTTCCGCGGTCTCCGGAGACCCGCCTGCCCGCGCCCCCGGGCCGGCGACGGAGCAGCCCGCAAGGCCGGTCACGGCCGCCAGGCATGCGATCAGCAGCGTTTTTCTCACCATGCGCTTCCGGTCCCCCTTCAATACCGCAGCGTGATCTCCTGATAGATGACGGTGAAGAACGAGACGATCTGCTGGAGCAGGCTGAAGAAGAGCAGGCAGATGAACGCCAGGAATCCGATCGCGACCACCGTCAGCAGCATCGTCGCGACGGTTTTGGCCGGCGTGTACTGATGCACCGTCATGTTCCCCACGAACAGCAGAAAGAGCGACCAGAGGACGGCGGCGCTTTCCGAGAAATAGTAGAAAGCCGATTCCTGGATCGTGATCGCGTTGCTCAGCCAGATCCACGGAAAACGGATGATGACCAGCGGGATGAGCGCGAAGCATGTTGACGCAAAGATCTCCTCGAACTTGCCTTCCCCGTCCATCAGCGTCGTAAGCGACCAGTTCGCCACGCACCAGAACAGGACGGGCACGGCCACGTATACGATTTCCATGAGACTGTTCATGTTGTCCGGGTTGTACAGATGAACGACAAAACCGCTGTACTGGCTGGCCAGGATGTTGGTGACGGCCAGCAGGGCCAGAATGACGAAGGAAAGCATCAGATTGGTTTTCCTGCTTTGTTCGTACTTGAGTTCCCAGTAACCCGCGAAGGGATGGAAAATGAGATGGAACGGGAACCGGATGAGCGCTTTACTCAACGGTCGCGGCCCCCTTTCGTCCCGTCGTCTTCCTGATCAGCGCCTTCACCGGCTTCCGCAGCAGGAGCCAGCCGGCGGCGGCCGCCATGGCCGCGGTCAGGACGGCGGGCAGATATTCCCGCAGCACCTCTTTGCGGCGGAGCTGGAACGCCTTCGAATAATTGCGCTGGTCCATGCTCAGTTTGAAATACGTCATGGCCTCGGCGTATTTCCCCTGGCGCAGAAGCGCCTTCCCGATGCCGGAATAGGCGAAATCCAGGTTCGCGTTCATGTCGACCGCCTTCCGGAACAGCTCCACGGCCCGCTCCTCGTCCCCGCGGTAATAGCTTCGGACCGCCTCATTGAGCGTGCTGCCGTATTCGGTCGCCCGGAACCGCGTGAGCTCGCCGAGCCCCTTGTCCAGCACGAGGAAGTCGTCCCCGAGCCGCTCGATGGCGACCGGCGTATGGAATTCGCCCCTTTTGTTTCCCAGCCCGCCGAACACGTACATCAGATGGCCGTCGCCGTTGTACGTGAAAATGCGGCCCCGTTTGGAATCGAGCACGGAGTAGATCTCGCCTTCCGCCACGTCGATGTCCACGAGTCTGGAAGGTCCGCTGTTCGCCGTGAAGTAGAGGTCTCCCCGCGGGCTGAAATACCCT